>Ga0194042_1000822_pt1 | contig 10463 bp, 7 predicted proteins | sample JunL4412m_MetaG_FD_148974 | JGI IMG/M metagenome (GOLD analysis project Ga0194042, IMG submission 148974) | Anoxic zone freshwater microbial communities from boreal shield lake in IISD Experimental Lakes Area, Ontario, Canada - Jun2016-L442-12m | ecosystem: Environmental > Aquatic > Freshwater >...
GCGGACGAGCGTACTCGCTCGCCGGGTGAGGGGTAAGCGCTGATTAATCCAAGCGCGTTTAATTTATCCACGCCCACCCCTCACCCGGCGAGCGAGTACGCTCGTCCGCCCTCTCCCTCAAGGGGAGAGGGAACGGCAACTGCATGTCAGGTGATGCACCCGCGCGGCTCTTGGAACACGAACTGAATTTTAATTCACCCTGAACCGGAGTATTATTTCGCCCCCGTTCCCGGATAAACCAACCCTTCTTCACGCCCTTCGAAAACATCTGTCATCCGTTCCGTAATGCGCGCGAGATACCCTTGCAGACTATTCGCTCCGGCGTTTTTCGGAATCATGGTCATGACCTTCTTGATCGTTCCCGACACAGGCCGCGCACTCTCGCCCAACCGGAACAACACGTTCGCGGCATGCAGCGCCGTGAAGCCTGTCTTCGTATCTCGAATGCACCGATCCAACACAGGCAACGCCGCATCCAATTTCCCCATCCGAGCCAGCGCCTCCGCAGCCGCAACTTGCACCGCGCCCGATTTATCATCGAGCGTCTTGCGCAATGCCGATTCAGCTCCCACAGCTTTCTCGCGCAGCATCGTGCATCCCTGAGCACCCCACCATCGAATCGCTTCACTCGGATCGTTCAGCGCCTCGATCAGTTTCGGAAGATTCTCCGCATTGCGTTCGGCTGCGAGACACGCCAACGCATACACCCGCTCAATCGGAAACGCACCCGCCGCGTGTGACGCATCGTAACCTTCCAGCTCCGAACCTTCCGGCATGAATCCATTATCCTTGTTCGCCACGCATCGCTTCTCCAACGCGACACGCATCCGCTCCAACGTAGCTTTATGCGCGGGATCGGATGCCAGATTGTGGATGCTGTCCGGATCGGCAAAACAATCGTACAACTCTTCCGCCGGCTTCTCGCCCCAGAACATCGACGTGGCCGGAGTCAGCTTTCCCTCCTTCGCCAGCTTCGCCCACGACTGATAAGCGCGCGCTTGAAACATGTAATTCAAGGGCTGTACAAACGGCAGGTCCGGGCGGAAATTGTGAATATACAAATACTGCTTATCCATCGCCGAGCGCATGATGTCATAGCGTTCGTCCATCCGGTCTCGAGAGCTGAACACGTACTCGTTCGGCTCCGCCTTCGCCGTCCCGGCATACGCGCGCCCTTGCATATAATCCGGAATCTTCACGCCCGCCAGCGACAGTACCGTCGGAGCAAAATCGATAAAATGCACCGGCTCTTTAATCCGCGATCCCGGCGCAGCTGGCGCGAGATGCCGCCATTTGGGAGGGTAATACACGACCAGCGGCACATGCGTTCCGCTCTCCTGCAAAAACCGTTTGCTCCGCGCCAGTACGCCACCGTTGTCCGAGTAATAAAACACAATCGTGTTGTCCGCCAGCCCCGCGTCCGCCAGCTCTTTTAACTTCGCTGCAATCTGTCCGTCCATCAGCGCCATGTGATTGTAGTACCGCACCCAATCCGCCCGCATCTCCGGCGTGTCCGGTTGATACGGCTTGATTCGTATCGACGCCGGGTCCGTAGACGGAAAATTCAGCGCCAATTCCTTTGTCGGAAACAGGCAGCTCTCGTGCGTGACTTCATGATTGAACACACTGAAAAACGGCTGGTCCTTTCCACGATGTTTCCAATGTCCATTCTTTCCATTCTCATTCCACGCCTGCTGCGCGTTGATCGGCGAGTTGTAATCCGTCTTCGAATTGTTCGACGTAAAATAGCCCGCGTCGCGCAGATACGTCGGGAAGCCTTTCAGCCAATCCGGAATCTTGCCGTGCGCGCGCATGTGCTGCGCCGGGCCGCACGTCGTCGGATACATCCCCGTAATCAGCGTGAACCGCGACGGTGCGCACACCGGTTGCGAAAAGCAGCGCTCGTACAGTACCCCTTCGCTTGCGAGCTTGTCAATCGTCGGCGTCCGCGCGAGCTTGTCGCCGTAACAACCGAGGTAGCAATCATTGTCCTCGCTCACCAGCCACAAAATATTCGGCTTGTCCGCAGCGCAAATCGAGACCGCCGAAATCAGTGTGATAATGAGAAGTAGTAAAAATCGTTTCATATCAGTCCTTTGGAACGTCACCGTTTGACTTCATTAAATGAATGGGCACATCATTGGTCTGCTTCGCGCCCGGAGTGCTCCGCCCGTTCGTAACAATCGTCTCCAGCGCCTTCGTCATCCGCTCAACAACATCCGCATGATCCGCGATGACATTCTTTGTTTCACCACTATCGGTCGAAAGATTATACAATTGCCGATCCGGCAAACCCTGCTTCTTCGCGGCTGCATCAGCAGGCTTACTCCACCCCCCGGACCCCGGACACAATTCCAATTTCCACGGCCCTTGTCGAATCGAAAACTTGCCAGCTATACTGTGGTGTACCACCGCCTCATGAATCGGAGCGTCGCTCGTTCCCAGCAACAACGGCAGAATACTGACGCTGTCCTCGCCCGCATTCTCAGGCACTTTCGCTCCGAGAATCTCAGCACATGTCGCCATCAAATCTGTGTGACAAATCAACTGCGAGCAGGTCGAACGCGCCTTCACTTTTCCAGGCCAGCGCACCAGGTAAGGCACCCGATGTCCGCCGTCCCAAATGTCCGATTTGTAGCCGCGAAATTGCGCGCTCGCAAAATGCCCTTGAGCTTCCAATTTCACCGTCCCAGCCTGAGGCGAGCAACCGTTGTCGCTGGTAAAAATCACCAGCGTATTTCCCGCAGCACCCGATTTATCCAGCGCACTCAACACTTCGCCAACCGCCCAATCCGTCTCCATCACAAAATCGCCGTAATCGCCAAGCCCGCTTTTCCCCTGCCACACCTTGCTCGGAACAATCGGCGTGTGCGGCGAATTCAACGCCATATAAAGGAAGAACGGCTGCCCGGATTTCGCTCGCTCAGCAATATGATCGTTCGCATGCTTAACTAAAGTGGGCAACATGTCCACCGGCTCAATCAACTGCTTTACGGTATCGTTTTCAAAAACAGATTTCATCATCCGCGCGTGATGAAATCCAAAGAAGGTATCGAAGCCGCGAGTGACAGGACCATCATGCGTGACCGCATTCAGTGGCGCGCCCATGAATTTCTCGCCGCCTTTTCCACCACTTTTCCCCGCGCCGTCAATCGTGAATCCAAGATGCCATTTACCCATGCAAGCCGTGTGATACCCGTTCTGCTTCAGCAACGCTGGGACGGTCAAACGGCCATCCGCGATCAACGGTGTCACATAACCATCGAGCACCCCATTCTGCAACCGCGACCGCCATGCGTACCGCCCCGTCAGCACACCATATCGGGTCGGCGTACAGACCGATGATCCGCTGTGCGAATCCGTGAACGTCATACCCTGCCACGCCAATGCGTCCAGATGCGGCGTCTCAATTTTTCCGCGCTCCGGATTCAAACATTGAACATCGCCATATCCCAAATCGTCTGCCAGAATGTAGAGAATGTTGGGCCGTGCGGCGGCATCTATGCCGGACGCATGAAGCGCGAGCAGCGCAAACGCGCCTAGCAAAAATCGAAAACTGACGCTCATTCGACTTGCCCCTTTTTCTTCTTTCCAGGTCCATCCCCACTGATCTTCTGAGGGGTCCACTCAGCCGGTTTCGGCGTGGCAACTTTCAATGGCTGTGTATCTCCGAACGACTTCTGAATCGTTTCCATCAACGCCAGCATCTCCTGTACTTTCGCGGCGTGTTCAGGTTTGTCGGCGAGATTCGTTGTTTCAAATTCGTCAGCTTTTAAATCGAACAACTGCGTTCGATCCACCTGCGGATAACGAATCAATTTCCAGCGATCATCGCAGACCGCACGCTGAACATTTCGGTAGCCGAAGAGTAAATTCGACCGCGCAGCTTTCGCAGGATCACTCAACACCGTTGTGAATTCAATCCCCTCGCTCGCTTTCGGAGCGCTCACGCCGCACATCTTTCCAAGTGTCGGCATCACGTCAAACAGATAGCACATCGCGTCGCTGGTTTTCCCCGCCGCAATGCCCGGCCCGGAAATAATCAGAGGGACTCGCACCGAATGTTCGTACACATTTTGCTTGCCGATCAACCCGTGGCTCCCGCGCGCGACGCCTGAATCCGCAGCGAACACAACAATCGTATTCTTCGCATAAGGCGATGCTTCCAGCGCGTCCAATATGCGACCGATTTGTGAGTCCAAATACGAGATGTAGCAGTAATACTCCGCGATCAAGTCGCGGACGCGTTCTGATGTGCGCGGCCACGGCAACAGATGCTCGTCTCGGATCGCCATCTCGCCATTATCCCAAGGATGCTGAGGCATGAAATTCGGTGGCATCGGAATTGTCTTCGGATCGTACTTTATTGTGAATGCCTTCGGCACAACATGCGGATCATGCGGCGCATCAAATGGCACGTAACAAAAAAACGGCTTATCCTTCTGCTCCTTCAAAAAACGAATGGCCTCATCGGCAAATACCTCACACGCATGCTTCGGCGCAAGTTTCGCGGGCGTCATCTTTCCATCCGCAAGATCGCCCAACATAGCGTTCATCGGGTTAGTCATGCCGCCGGTAAAAACGGACCGAGCAATCTGAAAACTCTTCGGAATTGACGGCTGACCGTTGTGCCATTTACCTGTTAAAAAAGTGGTGTAGCCCGACCGCCCAAATGCCGCAGGCCACGTCTCGTCGCGCAATAATTTCTCGTCCGCGTTGAACAAGCATTTTCCGGACAACAGCATCGCGCGCGACGGCACACACGTCGCACCTTGAAACGCGCCCTGCATATACGCGCGTTTGAACGACACGCCCGTGCTCACCAATCGATCCAGATTCGGAGTCTTGATGACTGCATTTCCTAGTGCCGCAATCGTGTCATAACGCTGATCGTCCGCGAAGATAAACAGCACATTCAACTTCACCGGTTCAGCGGCACACACTTCATGTAACGGAGCCATGACGAGAAGAACGGAAAGCAATAATAATCGAATGCGCATAATCTTTTCCAATGTGGACTTTAAGAAATCAGGAAGTGTCATAAACATTACACCGCACGTGTGAACAATGAGCTCCTTCATTTCCCAAACCTTCCCGCTTGCCACCGCCCGTTTTTCAAGTATGATCACTCGGCTTTATCGGATTCCAACTTTCACGGAGACGGCTCCTTTGGCTCGATGGTACTACTATCCCGGTGACGAGAAGAACGTAATCGAGCGGGTGCGCAACCGGGTGTTTCGCAAACCGGTCCCCGATTTCCCCAAGACCATTCTGATCGAGACTCAATTCGGTTGCAACGCCGGCTGCGTCTTCTGTCAATATCCTCAATTAAAAGATGTCCTCCCGCGCGGACGGATGAGCACCGCCATCTTCGAAAAGATCGCCAAAGAATGCGCTGGACGCGGCGTCGAACGCTTCATCCTTTGCCTCGATAACGAACCGTTGATGGACAAGGGATTGGGCGAAAAATACGCCGTCCTGAAAAAATACTGCCCTGAATCCGTGCGCAATTTGACCACCAACGCCTCCTTATTATTCCCGGACAAAATCGAGGAATTGATCGGCGGCGAACTGGTCAACGAAGTCTTCCTGTCAATCAATGGCGAGTCGAAAGACGTCTATGAAAAGATCATGGTCCTGCCCTTTGAGAAGGTCATGGCGAACCTCGATTATTTCTGCAAATGGCTGCGCGAACACCCCGAGATCAAGAAGAAACTCCGCGTCCGCGTGAACACGGTCAAGACGAAATTGGTTGCACCTGAAGTTCCCGCGATGACCAAGCGCTGGGAGGCCGAAGGTTTCGAGATGCACGTCATCGACATGGACAACCGTGGCGATCAGCTCGACATGAAAGAGATGAACGATCTCGGTGACGACGAGGACATGAAGCCGAACACGACCTGCCGCCGACCATTCCACACCATGGTGCTGACATGGGAAGGCCAGTCCGTGCTCTGCTGCGTGGATTACAAGCGCGAAGTGAAGCTCGGCAATATCCACGAGCAAAGCGTATACGAAATTTGGAACGGCCCGTGGGCGACGCAATTGCGTCGCGAATATCTGGCGGCGGAATTTTCGAATCTGCCGATTTGCGCGGTCTGCAAGATCAATACGGATTGAGCGCATGTCAGACCCTTTGGCCATCGAACAGGAAAGTGGAATTGAGCCGGCGATGCCGGGGCGCGCTGTCGTCGAAAATCTGGGCAGCGCCGCGCGGCGACTGGGCTTTGTCAGCGAAGAGCAGATCAACGAAGCCGTCGCGACTCAAGTAGCCTATGCCAACGATGGACTGCGCAAAAAGATCGGCGAAGTTCTCGTCGAAAAAAAGTACCTCAGCGCAGATCAACTTGATCTCATTGTCAAAACACAGACGGTTTCGAAGAAACGCATTGGCGATTACGAGCTGATTGCGAAGCTGGGTGAAGGGGGTATGGGCGCGGTGTACAAAGCGCGGCAGATGTCGATGGACCGCGTCGTCGCCGTCAAAGTGCTGTCGCCAACACATGCGCAAAACCCCGACTACCGTAACCGTTTTGAGAGCGAAGCGAAGGCCGTCGCGCGGCTGAATCATCCCAACATCGTGACCGGAATCGACGCCGGGCATTCCGACGGATTTTATTATTTCGCGATGGAATTCGTCGATGGCGAGACGATGGGTCAGTTGATGAAACACTCGGGCGGAAAGCTCGACGAACGCGAAGCGCTGAAGTACATCCGCCAGATTACGGAAGCGTTGCATCACGCGCACACGAATAACCTGCTGCACCGCGACGTGAAGCCGGACAATATTCTGATCGATAAAAAACGCGGCGTCGCGAAGTTGGCGGACCTCGGCTTGGCGCGCGACGCAGTCACCTCGGATTGCGGTGCAACGCGAACCGGCCAAGCGGTCGGGACGCCGTTCTACATGTCGCCCGAACAAGCGCGCGGAAAAGAGTTGAGCCCTTCGACTGACTTTTATTCGCTGGGCGGAACGTTGTACCACGCAGTCACCGGCGAAATTCCATTCACGGGCGCAACAGCCGCGATGATCATGGCGCGGCACATCACCGACCCCGTGCCAAATCCGCGCATCGTCGCACCAAAGCTGTCTTCGGCGACTGCAAAACTGATTGTGAAATGCCTGCAAAAAGCGCCGTCGGACCGCTACCAAAATGCGACGACGTTGCTGGCCGACATCGACGTGATTTTGAACGGCTCGAAGGCCGGTGAAGCTCCCGCTATTGCCGCCGCCCAGCCCACGAAAAGCAGGCCGACCACCGCGAAATTCATGAAGGAAGCGCCAGCCGAACCGAAGCCCGGTGCAGCCTTGCGCAAACGCCGATTCCGCCGCACACGCGACGATTCGTCATCGCTCCTAATTATTCTTCTTGTCGTTGGCATCGCAGCAATTGCATTGATTTACGCAGTGACCTCGGCTAAGCCGGAGAAGCCGAAAAGGAAGACGCCTGTGACGGCGCAGTGATGGACATTAAAAAAGGGGACTCGAAATGGGGTTGTTAGTCGTCGGATCCATCGGAATTGACACAGTCGAAACGCCCGTCGCACGGCGCGAAAATTTGCTGGGCGGTTCAGCGGCATACTTCGCGTATGCGGCAAGTTTCTTCACGGACGTGGCCCTCGTCGGTGTGGTCGGGCGCGATTTTCCGGAAGAGCACAAGCAGCTTCTACGCGACCGCAAGATTGATCTGAGCGGCCTCGAAGTCGCCAGCGGCGAATCCTTCCGCTGGTCCGGCAAGTACCACGAAAACATGAACGACCGCGACACGTTGCAAGTCGATTTGAATGTGCTCGAAACGTTCGACCCAAAGGTCCCGGCTGCGCACGCGGAAGCCGACTTCGTTTTCCTCGCGAACGCGACGCCAGCGGTTCAAGCGAAGACGCTCGATCAGATGAAAAAGCGTCCTAAATTTGTCGCGGCGGACACGATGAATCTCTGGATCGAAATCGCGCGCGCGGACCTCGACGCGCTGCTCGCACGCATCGACACCATCGTGCTGAACGACGGCGAAGCCAAACAGTACACCGACGAACGCGAACTGCTGCGCGCGGGCAACAAAATCCGCGAAAAAGGACCGTCCACCGTCATCATCAAAAAGGGCGAACACGGCGCTCTGGTGATTTCAGAGAGCGGCAATTTCTCGATCCCGGCGTACCCGCTCGAAGAAGTCATCGATCCGACCGGTGCGGGCGATACGTTCGCCGGCGGGATCATGGGCTATCTAGCCTCGGGCGGAACAGTGAATAAAGAATCACTGCGTCGCGCCGTGGCGTATGGTTCAGTTGTCGCAAGCTTCACGTGCCAGGATTTCTCGCTGGGCGCGTTGCAGAAAACGGACCGTGCTGCAATTGACGCGCGCTACCGCGAGCTGCTCGATTTGGTGCGTATTGACGCGTAAAAAATCCATGGTGTTTAGTCGTAAATACGTCTGGAACTCATCCCGTTGAACACGACCTCGCTGCTCAAAAACGCTCTTTCGTCCTGGGGCGTTTTCGCGATCCGGCACAGCCGCCGGGTGCTCTTTGGCGCGTTTGTGTTGGGCGCGTTGGCCACACCGTTCGCGATCAAAGCGCTGAGACACATCGACGTCAATTTATTCAACCAGGCGTCGAGCGGACTCGTGCGTTTTCAAGCGTTGCGTGACGTCGCACAGACGTTCGGCGGGGACATGTTGCTGGCCGTCGCGACGATTCCGGACGAGCATACGCCGCAGGATGTCGAAGAACTCAAATCCTTCGGACAACTCCTCACGACCGAACTCGTCCGCGTCGGAAACGCCGATGATTCGCGCGACCTTTTGACGCCCGAATTGCGAGACGAAATCACACGACTCGCTGCGCGAAAAGCGGCACCGAAGCCACCGTCCGCAGAATCGACCGACCCGCTCGGTGACGACCCTCCGCCACCACCCTCCGACCTTACTCTTAATGCGGCACCCTGGCTGCGCAACGTCGAATGCCGCACCGGTCAGAGCATCGAAAACGCATTAAAAACACTCGCGCGCCAGCGACCGTATTTGCTCTTGAATGTGCAGGATGTCTCGCGACTCAAAGCACTTTTCGATCCGGCTAAATTGGATGCTCGGATGGATGAAATCGCAAAACTCGCCACTGAATTGGAAGCGAATTCGCCCGAGAAAAAGCGGCTCTACGAAGACCCGCTCGGAATTCTCGATGTCGGAAAACGCGCCTTGGACGAACGCTTAAAATCGCGCGTCCCGCCGCTCGCAAAAGGCGCAGGCGGCTATTTTTTATCACGTGACGGAACCACACTGATCGTCCTCGCTCGCGCTGTGCTCCCGTCGTCGCGCTTGGATTTCAATCGCGCATTAATGGCCGCCGCTCAACGCGCTGAGAACCGTGCCGTCCAAGCATTTCGCACTTCCGGCGCACACCTTTCAATTGCGCTCAAAGGCGCGGCGTATGGTGAATTGGAAGCAGGGCAATCGCCCGGACGACTGCAAGTCGGCTTCACCGGAATGCCTGCGGTCTACGTCGAAAATGAACGCACATTAAAATGGGATTTGATTCTCAATACTGGCACGTCACTGCTCGGCGTCTTGATCCTTTTTCTCGTCGTCTATCGCAGTGTCGCGCTGACGTGGAAAGCGACGTGGACCACCGTCTACACCATCTGGCTGACGCTCGCCGTCGCTGGCCTCACGCGCGGTGGAATGAGCCTGCTCGGGGGCGCATTCACAGCCGTCCCCGTCGGCCTCGGCACCGACTACGCTATTCTTATTTACAACACGTACCAGAACCTCCGCGCGAAAGAAGGCTTGAGCCCCGAGGACGCCATGCGCCGCGCCCTGGGGCAATGCGGACCCAGCATCGTCACTGCCGCCGCAATCACCGCCATCGCGTTTTTCGGCGTCGGTTTTACACAACTGACCGGCCTCGCCGAATTCGGAATTCTCGGCGGGACCAGTGCGTTGATCGGTAGTGCTGTCATGCTGCTCGTCCTTCCAGCATCGCTCGCATCATCCGATCACGCGGCCTCACCAATCAGTTCCGCCGGACTCACGTTCGGCATGCCCTCGCTGGGTCGCTGGCTCGAAAAACCATCCGCGCGCGCATGGACACTCGGACTTGGAGCGCTCGTATTAATTGCCGGAATCGTGCTGATCCGCTTCGGCCCCGACCCCGGCGTCGAGACCGTCGCGGGCGTCCGTTTCGATCCGGAACTCGGCAATCTCCATTCGCTCCACAACCGCGCGATTCCGTTGCGCGAACGCGTCACGCAACGTTTTAAAACTGGCTTAGGTGACATCAGCGCCGTCATCGAAGCACCGAACGAAGACATGGCATTCGCGGCGCAAGAACGCGTTCAACGCGCCGCTGCGCCCTTCATCATGCGCGGCGAATTATCCTCGACCGGCAGCGTGCTCGACTATTTGCCCTCACCGGAAAAACAACGCGATAGCATCGCCGCGTTCAAATCGTTTGACGTGGATGCGTCGGGG
>Ga0194042_1000828_pt1 | contig 10446 bp, 9 predicted proteins | sample JunL4412m_MetaG_FD_148974 | JGI IMG/M metagenome (GOLD analysis project Ga0194042, IMG submission 148974) | Anoxic zone freshwater microbial communities from boreal shield lake in IISD Experimental Lakes Area, Ontario, Canada - Jun2016-L442-12m | ecosystem: Environmental > Aquatic > Freshwater >...
GCATTGGCTCAGTTGGCCAAGGAGTCCCGACCGGTTACCGGATGGTGGCCTCGGTGGGGTGGGGACCTCCACGCTGGGCGGACCGAGACCTCGATCATGCTGGCCATCGACCCCGACCGGGTACGTCTGGCCGAAGCGCTGGCCGGCAACACCAGCCCGCTGGCCGAACTCCTTCCGCTGATGCAGTCCGGTGGCGTGCGATCGGTGAGCCCCAACGGTGTGCTCGGTGACCCCACCGGCGCCAACGCCGACGAGGGGCAGGTCCTCATCCAAGCCGCGGCAGTCAATCTGGCCGGGTTGGTCGCCACTCTTCGGCCCGGGAAGGGCGCCGCTTCCCACACGGCTAGTTCCAGTGGAACCGATTCCGGGCGCATCGCCACCAACGCAGGCATCCGAACAGCAAGCGAGGCAACGGCATGAACAGAGTCGCAGTGGTAACCGGCGCAGCCCGAGGCATAGGAGCCGCCACCGTGTGTGGTCTGTCCCAGGCCGGATGGTCAGTGGTGGCTGTCGATCGGGCCAACGACGACCCCCGACTCCCCTACGCCATGGGCACCCGCACGCAACTCGACGAGGTCGTGGCCCGGGCAGGCGCACTCGGGGGCGATCCCCGATCGGTGGTCGCTCACGTGGCCGACACCACCAATGCCGCCGCCCTGGCCGCAGCGGTCGCCGTGGCTGAAGATCGGTTCGGCGGCCTCGACGCCATGATCGCCGTGGCCGGGGTGATCGCCGGTGGTATGCCGCTGTGGGAGATGCCCGCCGATCAGCTCGAGTCCATCATCGACGTCGACCTGTGGGGGCCGATCCATGCCGCCCGGGTCGGCGTGCCGGCCCTGCTGCGTCGGGCCGCACCTCGCAACGGTCGGTTCTTGGCCGTGGCTTCAGCTGCGGCCACCAAGGGACTACCCCAACTGGCCGCCTACAGCGCGGCCAAGGCCGGTGTGACCGGACTGGTCCGAGGACTGGCCGCCGACCTGGCCGGCACCGGGGTAACGGCCAACGCCGTCTGCCCTGGGTCGACGGACACGGCCATGCTGGCCGAGAGTGCCCGGCTGTATGGGCTGGCCGACACCGCTCCCTTCGCCGACCAGCAGGCCGTCGGCCGACTGCTCGAGCCCGAGGAAGTAGCGGCCGCCCTGGTGTGGCTGGCCGGCGAGTCCAGTGGGGCCATGACCGGAGCGGTAATTCCGGTGGATGGCGGCCTCAGCCTGTGATCCGCCGCTGATGGGAGGGCTGGCGGACGGGTTCGGTCTCGCACTCGACCGGTCGCTCCGTCGGTTCCGGGATGGCACGGTCCTGGCCGGCGGTCGTCCGGGCCGGGTGATCACCCTGACGGCCCAGGGTGCTGGCGCACTAGATGCCGTGGTCGGCGGCGAGGGGGCCTCGGGGGCCGTGGCCGAGCTGGCCGGGCGTCTGGTCCAAGCTGGCATGGCGCACCCCCGCCGCCGGGGTTCTATGGCGTCGCCAGCGGCCGACAGTGCCGACGGTGCCGATAGTGGCGACGGTGCCGACGGTGCCGACGGTGCCGATAGTGGCGACGGTGCCGACGGTGCCGTGGCGTCGGTCACCATCGTGGTGCCGGCCCATGACCGACCCGCCGCACTGGAGCGATGCCTGAGCTCGATGGACGGCACTGTCCCGGTCATCGTTGTCGACGATGCCTCTCGGGATCCCGCACCCATTGCTGCGGTATGTGCCTTCCACGGCGCCCGCCTCATCCGCCGCACCGATAACGGCGGTCCCGGCGTGGCCCGAAACGACGCCCTCGCCGTGGTCGACACCGATCTGGTGGCCTTCGTCGACAGTGACTGCACCGTCTCTGCTGGGTGGCTGGACGGTCTCACCTGGCTGTTCGACGATCCGACCATCGGAGCAGTCGCCCCTCGGATCCGAGCCGCTGTGCCCTCTGATGGACCCGGCAACCGGGCCATCGACCGCTTCTCCCGGTCGCACTCGCCGCTCGATCTCGGGCCTCACGAGGGCGAAGTCGGACCCCGCCGGGCTGTCCGCTACGTTCCCACCGCCGCCCTGGTGGTCCGACGGGACGCCTTGGCCGCCGTGACCGGATTCGACGCCGACCTCCGCGTGGGCGAAGACGTCGACCTCGTCTGGAGGCTGGTCGAGGCCGGATGGCGTGTTCGCTACGTTCCCACCGTCACCGTGTCCCACGCCGAGCCCGACCGTTGGCGCCCGCTGTTGGCCCGCCGGCTCCGCTACGGGACCTCGGCGGCACCGCTGTCCACCCGACACCCCGGCAACCTCGCCCCGGTGGAACTGCGCCCACTTGCCACCCTGGCCGCCCTAGCCGCGCTGTCGGGGCGACCTCGAGTGGCCATCACTGCGCTTACCTGCTCCGCCCTCACCTTGACGCGGACCGTTCGTTCCCTCGGGGTCCCGGCCGCCCAGGCCTGGACTTGGAGTGTCCAAGGGGCAGCCTGGACAGCGATCGGGCTGGGACGCAGTACCACCATGCTGGCTGGCCCTGTGCTTGCCGTCGCCGTCGTCCGAGGTGGGAGGGGTCGCCGAGCGGCCCTGGCTCTGGCGGTGCTGCCACCTGTCGTGGAATGGGTGCGCACCCAGCCGGACCTCGATCTTCCTCGTTGGGTGGCGGCATCGATCGCCGACGACGTGGCCTACGGCGCCGGGGTGTGGCTGGGGTGTCTGCGGACACGATCGTGGGGTCCACTGCTGCCGACGGCGGGGTCTTGGGGTCGATGAATCGAAATTCCCAAGTTCATCAAATCTGACGAGGGCACATCCGACCCGAACTGCCCTTGTGACCTGCTGCTATCGGAACTTCTGATGGTACCGATCACGATTCCGATCCGGGGAAATGAGCCTTGAGCCCGTCCCGAAACGACATGTATCAATTCCTGTGATTCGCTCTGTCATCTCTAGCCCAGATTGTTTATATGCATGTTGGTCGTTCTTGGCGGTGATCCCCTGCCTCCCCTGGCGTGATCGGGACGAAGGTTCCACGTTCTCCCAGTACAGGGGCGTATTTGGCTCTTCTGTTCCGTACTCTCGACCTACCGCTACAATTCCCGTAACAAGCCACCTGCTCGTCGGGTTACCTGTGCTCATGCAACCCCTGTGGCACCGCCAGTCACTCGGCTTGCTGCGGTAGTGCCGTGGCACTCCACAGAAGTTTGGAGTTCCATTCGTCACACCCGTGTGGCAGGATGTTCCAAGTTTCAAAAGATCGAATCAGTCATACAGAAAAGAGTGGTGTCACCACGACGCAATCCCGGGCATAACAACACCGGCCGCACACCCTTAGGCGCTACGCCAGGACGAACGAAGCCTGCCCGCTCTTCGTCCGGGGTCCGAATGCAACGGCCGTCGCCCGCCAACACCAATCAGAGGAAGGCGCCATCGCGCGCCCTACGAAGGGAGGTGCCATGCGGACCCGCATTGCACTCGTGGCGATCATCTCGATCGCTCTCATCACCGTCACACTCCTGATTCAGGCTGTCACCATGCAGCCGGCTCGGGCTTCCGTTCGGTTGCCGCACCTGTCGACCGCACCATCACCCAATGCCACCACTGACCAGCTGACGTCTTTCGTCCGGCCTGGGTCGATCCCGGTACCAACGTCCCTGCAACCAGGGATGCACCTTGAGGCACCTCTGCTGACAGGGAAGGTCGCCGGGGTCAAGGAGGTGGCTCCGGTCATCATCGATACCGTCACCCCCGCCCAGCGTGCCGCCTGGCAGCGAGTCGCTATCTGCGAAGAAGGGGGAAATTGGCAGGCCGATGGACCCCGCTTCAGTGGTGGCCTCGGCATCAGCCGCATCAACTGGGTGGCCTATGGAGGCCTGCAGTACGCGCCCAGGGGCGCCCTGGCCACACCGGACCAGCAGATCATGGTCGCCCAGAGGATCCAGTGGAACCCTCCTGACCAACACGGGTGCCACGCCTGGTAACAGCGGCTCGCGCGTAGCCCTGGCGTAGCAACGCCCCTCCTCTGCATCTCACTGCATAGGTTGCACTTGTGGGTCCGAGCCCCGATCGACACGTCGTCGACCGGGGCTCGGCCGCGTCCAGGCTCGGCCGCGTCCAGGCCCTGCCGTCTGGTTCAGCCAGGGTCGTCTGGTTCACGCAGGGTCGTCTGGTTCAGCCAGGGCCACCGACTCTCGTAAGGGCCGCCCGGTCCAGTCAGGGTCGCCGGGTAGAGGAACTCGAGCCGCCGGGGCGGGCTTGGCGAGCGGCCCACAGCATGGGCAGTTGCAGCGGCATCCGTCCCCACGCCACCCGAGGGGAGTCCATGCCGTCAGGGTGCCGACCCGTCCCAGCGTCAAGCGCCATCTGTAGATTGGCCGGCCACACCGCCAACAACAGCGCCGTGGATGCGGCTGATGCCCACGGCGTGCGACGGGCCAGACCGTAGGCGCAAGCCAACTCAGCCACCCCGCTCCCGTAGATCAGCGGCCGATGGAAGCGGCCAGGGATCATCCGGGGCATAAGGCCATCGAAGAACCCTGGGCGGAGGAAGTGGAGGAGGCCGGCCACAACGAAGATCCCGGCCAGACCTCGAGGTGCTGCATTGCGTACTCCGGACATGCCTAGAGGATAGATCCGAGCAATGTGCAGTGCTGGCTCCGATCACCGAGCAGACTCTGCACATGCAGCCACTGGCCCTCCACCACGTCTCGATCAATGTGACCGACGTCGACCTAGCCGTCACCTTCTACACCGAGGTACTGGGAGGAACCTTGCGCACCGACCGACCAGACTTCGGTTTCGGCGGAGCATGGATCGACCTCGGCACCAGTCAGGTCCACAGAAGTCGAGATCTCTCGTCCCCCTGTCCACGACTTCTTTGCTGATCAGCGCGGCGCCTCCGGCCAGAGCGAAGTCCAGGTCGCCAATAGAGGCTCCCACGACCTCTGCGATCTGAACCTGTTGGAGCGTCAGCATCCAGTTCGCACAGCTATCGCTCCTCGAACCACGCGTTCCACGCTGTCCGCACCTACTCAGGCAGGAGCAACTCGTCCCAGAGATCGGTCAAGTCCTCGATCCGGACATAGAAGCGGACATCGTCTTCGTTCCCCTCGCGAAGCACCTGCGCGTACACTTCAGCCCGTTGCTCGCGGTCGTCGAGGTCGTAGTCCAAGTCCGGCTCGCTCCATCGGACGTGCTGGGGCAGACGGACCACCCCCGAGGCCTTCGCCACTTCCGGCGCGTCGATATCATCGGGAATAGCTACGGGACGCGATGCCGGTCCGACTGTCGCACTCCGCTGACGTGTCATACGTGAAGCAAAGTGAGGTTCCCCAGAAATAGTGGACACGGTTTATGCAGCGGTGGTGACTTCGTCCAACGTTAGTTCGTGGGCGATGGAACCTCCCTGGAACCTCCCCCAGAATTGCCACACCGGAGGCCACGAGGGCCTCCGGTGCTCGGAGCATCTATTGGACCCGAGCCGACGGGCGCACCGGCGAACCGGTAGAACCCGCCGGACCGGAGTCCGACAGAGTCCAAATCAGATCTTGCGAACCTGGCTGGCCTGAAGGCCCTTCTGGCCCTGCTTGGTCTCGAACTCCACACGCTGGCCTTCCGCGAGGTCGCGGAAGCCCTCCATCTGGATCTCGGACTGATGAACGAAGAGGTCATCTCCGCCGCCGTCAGGCGTAATGAATCCGAAGCCTTTTTCGGCGTTGAACCACTTGACTGCACCTACACCCATAACTGAGTCTCCTTGAAATTCACGCACGAAAACGACGGGGATCCAATTCGAAGCCCTACCTGCATGGACCCGCGTGATAGGGCCTATGTACCCCATACCCTAGGCGGTCGCTGCGTCGTCTGCTCGCCAAACTTTCAGCGGGGGCAAATCAGGCCCTTTCGGGTATCTCGACGGCACGGGCCAAGACGGAATCTCCCAACCCGGCTCGGCCCCAGTCAGCCCGGTTCTCGGATGTCCCCGACGGATAGTTGGACGGTAAGGGCTGGGTCTCGAGTTCGTGGTCAACATCGACGGCGCCACGTAGTTGGGCGCCCAGTCGGCCATGAGCGGCAACGACAGCGCCGTCTACTTCGCCCCCCAGTTGCCGGGTATCCGACCTGCCGGTTGCAAGCCAGGGATCCACGGGCAATCCAGGGATCCACCGGCAATTCAGGGATCCACGGCAAAGTGCACAGCACCTAGCGGCCGCCTATCCGCACGCCGTACATCTGAGCTGGTGATGGTCACGGTGGGCACCTAAAGCCGCTCGGGTTCGCTCCCACAGCCCGTTCACAGCCAGTTCACAACCAGACGTCAGCCCGAAGCGCGATGCTCGAGGATTGTAGATGTGCGGACCGGTCCGATGCCGGTCCGATGCCGGTCCTGAGGAGAGTCCGTGGAGCCCACCCGAAGCCAACGCATCCTGGTTGTCGATGACGAACCCTCCATCGTCGACGCCGTCGCCACCTCGCTGCGCTACGAAGGGTTCGATGTCGAGGAGGCAATCAATGGGCGATTGGCCCTCGCCTCGGCCCAGGAGCGCCCGCCGGATCTGATCGTCCTCGATGTCATGCTTCCCGACCTTGACGGACTCGAAGTCACCCGCCGACTGCGGGCCGACGGCATCCGGGTGCCGATCCTCTTCCTCACCGCCCGGGATGCAGTGGACGACAAGGTGGCGGGCCTTACCGTGGGTGGCGATGACTACATGACCAAGCCGTTCGCTTTAGCGGAGGTGGTGGCCCGGGTGCACGCCATCTTGCGCCGGACGGGTGCCGAGCCAGACGACACCGGAATCCTTCGGTTCGCCGACATCGAGATGGACGAGAACGCCCACGAGGTCACTCGAGCCGGCCAGGTCGTCCCGCTGACCGCCACCGAGTTCAACCTGCTCCGTTTCTTCCTCCTCAACCCGAAGCACGTGCTTTCCAAGTCCCAGATTCTGGACCATGTGTGGCACTACGACTTCGGAGGCGACGGCAACGTGGTCGAGACCTACGTCAGCTACCTGCGCAAGAAGCTCGATGCGGCTGGTCCTCCGGTCATCCAAACCGTGCGACTCGTGGGATACGCGTTGCGCGAGCCGGTGGCGCAGTAGCCATGTCACTGCGGGCCCGCCTCCTCATCGCCATCGGGGTGATCGCCCTGGCCGCCCTGGCCATCGCCGATGTCATCACCTACTCGGCCCTGCAGTCTTTCCTCTATCAGCGGGTCGACCAGCAGTTGAGTTCGGTCCAAGGTGCCTACGAACGGGCCGCCGACCGGGGAATCGCTATCCCGTGCTTCGGCGGCCCGGGCCAGCCGCTGCCGGCCAAGGGGCCGAGAGAAGGCGGACATGGCTTCCGCCCCGAAGGCGGCCCCTCCAACGCCCTCCAAAGCCAGGCCGTGCAGCTGCGCACTGCCTCAGGCGCGCTCGTCACTGGCTTCAACTGCCCGGCCTATGTCGACGGCTCGGCGTTCACCCCCGCAGTTCCGGCCCAGATCACCGGCTTCCAGACGGCAGCAGACGGCACCCGTGTGGCCTACTTCGACACCGGGTCGACCCAACCCGACGGGCCGACCTTCCGGGTGAGGGCTTCGACCATCGCCAATGGTGACGTCCTGATCATCGCCCAGCCCTTGGGAGACATCGGAAGCACGCTGCATCATCTGCTCTTCGTCGAGTGGCTGGTGACCATCGGCGCCGTCATTGTGGCGCTCGCCGGTGGCTACTGGCTGGTCCAGATCGGGCTCCGGCCACTACGCGACATGGAGACAGTGGCCGAGTCCATCGCCGCCGGCAACCTGACCGAGCGGGTACCCGGTGAGAACGACCGCACTGAAGTGGGTCGGCTGGCTCGCACTCTCAACGTCATGCTTTCCCGGATCGAGTCGGCCTTCGGCGCCCGGGTGGCTTCCGAGCAGCGACTGCTCCAGTCAGATGCCCGGCTGCGGCGATTCGTGGCCGACGCCTCCCATGAACTCCGCACGCCCATCGCCGCCATATCGGCCTACGCCGAGCTGTTCGGCCGGGGTGCATCCGAACAGAAGGCGGACCTTGAGCGGCTGATGCACGGCATCACCAACGAGACGGCACGCATGGAGCACCTGGTGGCCGACCTCCTTCTCTTGGCCCGCCTCGACGAGGGTCGACCGCTGGGGGTGCAGTCCGTCGATGTCGTCGCCCTGTGCGCCGATGCAGTGCACACAGCCCAAACGGTGGGACCGGGCTGGCCGGTCACGTTCACCGCTGACCGGCCACTCGAGGTCGTCGGCGATGCCACCAGCCTGAGGCAGGTGATCGACAACCTGCTCGGAAACGTCCGGGCCCATACTCCTGAGGGCACGACGGCTCAGGTGTCCGTCGGGCTAGATGGCTCCGATGTCGTCATCGCAGTGGCGGATTCGGGAGCGGGCATGACTCCCGATCAAGTCGCACATGTCTTCGAGCGCTTCTACCGGTCCGATCCCAGCCGGTCTCGACTCCACGGGGGTGCCGGGCTCGGCCTGTCCATCGTGTCAGCCATCGTCGCAGCGCACGGCGGGACGGTGGCCGCCACCAGCGAGCTGGGCCGAGGCACCACGTTCACGGTCCGACTGCCTGCCGGACACGACGCCGAAGCAGTGGACACTGCTGGGTCGGCGACGGATGAGAATGTCCCCGGGGTCTGACTAGTTCGGGTGGGTCGGCCTAGGAGGTGGTGATCGACAATGCGATTGGTGGCCAAGTTCTGAGTCGAAGGCCGCACGTGACCTAAAGGTCCTTGTGGTCCGCGAGCTGCACGGTCAAGAGATCGGTCCCGGCCGTCTTCGGCTCACTGGTCAACAAACAGCCGACGACGTCACCGAGGCATGCGGTTGGCGAGGGCGGCTCGGTACTGGTCGCCGATGCGCGTCGCTGCGGCCACTGCGGCCTCTGCGGCCAGAATCGGGCGCTTGGCCACGGGGCCACCTTTGCCCAGCGCCCGACGGACCATGCCGGCCCCGGACAGATGAAATCAGCACGAACCAGGCCCATCACGTACCGTACGGTCCCGACATGACGACCGCATGATGCCGCACGCCATCGAATCCGGACCTTCGCATTCGCAGGTGGGCCACAGGTTGCTCCCACGGAGTGCAGAGGTCGACCGGACACAGTGACGCCATGACCGGCACGCCGACACCGTCACCAGGACCGCCACCAGGACCGGGCGCAAGTGCCGTCCCTCAGCTTGAGATCGTCATCCCGGTCTACAACGAGGCCCGGGAGTTGGCGCCCAGCGTGACCGCCCTGCGCAACTTCCTCGACACGTCGTTTCCGTTGTCTACGGTCATTACGGTCGTCGACAACGCCAGTACCGATGACACCTGGGCGATCGCGTCGTTGCTGGCCGACCAGATGTCCGGGGTGCGCGCCCTCCACCTCGACCAGAAGGGCCGGGGCCGAGCCCTCCGTGCGGCCTGGTCGGTCAGCGAATCGCCGGTGGTGGCCTACATGGACGTCGACCTGGCCACTGGGCTCGAGGCGCTGCTCCCACTCGTCGCCCCGCTGCTCACCAGCCACAGCGACTTGGCCATCGGGACACGGCTGGCCCCAGGCGCCCACGTCGTGCGGGGTGCCCGCCGCGAGGTCATCTCACGCGGCTACAACATCCTGGTCCGCACCCTGCTCGGCAACTCGTGCACCGATGCTCAGTGCGGGTTCAAAGCCATGCGCCGCGATGCGGCTGCCGTCGTGCTCCCGTTGGTCGAGGACGAGGCATGGTTCTTCGATACCGAGTTGGTAGTCACCGCCCGGCGGCTCGGTCTGAGGATCCATGAGGTTCCGGTCGACTGGGTGGACGATCTCGACTCCCGTGTCGCCGTGGCCCGAACGGCATGGCTAGACCTGTGCGGGGTGGCCCGCATGGTCGGTCCGTCATCCAGGAAGCGGGCATCGCAGGCCCGTCGCCAGTTGGCCGCTCTGTCAGCGCAGTCCGCTGCCGCTGCCGCTGCCGCGGCTCCGCAGGGTCGGGCTACGGCCGCTGCCACGCAGGGTCGGGACCCGGTACCTGCTCCCGCTGTCGGTACCGGGGATGTATTCGCCGACGATCTCATCAGATTTGCCGGCGTCGGCGTGGTCAGCACCATCGCCTACGTCGCCCTGTTCGCCACCCTGGAGCGCTGGGTCGGCGCCTACGCCGCCAACGCCTTAGCCATCGTTGCCTGCGGTATCGGCAACACTGCGGCTCACCGGGGCATGACCGGGGCAGCCCGCTACGGGTTGGACCGGGTCCATAGGATCCTGGTGGCTTCGGCCCTGCTCGGGGTCAGCCTGTCGTTCACCACGGCCGCCCTCCTGGTGGCCCGAACACTCGAGATTGACTCGCTCGCCCCTGAGTTGGTGGCCGTCACGATCGCCAACCTGGCGGCCGCCGCCTTCCGCTTCACCATCCTGCGGACCTGGATATTCAGGCCTCAGTTCGGGACCCATCTGAATCCGGTCGCCGATGCGATTGAGTCCGGTGTGGCATCGCCGTCCACCGTCCCCTCCG
>Ga0194042_1000838_pt1 | contig 10391 bp, 8 predicted proteins | sample JunL4412m_MetaG_FD_148974 | JGI IMG/M metagenome (GOLD analysis project Ga0194042, IMG submission 148974) | Anoxic zone freshwater microbial communities from boreal shield lake in IISD Experimental Lakes Area, Ontario, Canada - Jun2016-L442-12m | ecosystem: Environmental > Aquatic > Freshwater >...
ATCTTCGGCTATCTTGCGACGCAGACTACCGAGACGCAATTGAACGACGAAATCGTGAATTCAGGTTACGGCCAGTTGCAAGCGCTGCAACACTTTGGCCAGGATGTCATTTTAGATTTCCGAAACACCAAGGAAAAGAAGGAAGAGTACGACAAGAAGTTTGCAGCGCACCGCGCATATGTGCAGCGCATTTTGGATCGCAATCCGCGCATTTACGACATCGTGATTTATGCCTCCACGCAAAATGTCGCCGTTGAAGTACCGGACGGAGTCGTGTTGCAGGGGCGTGAGGGAATGAAGATTTCCAAGCCTCCCAAAGAGCGCATCAAAATCAAACTGCCCAACGCGGATCAGGACGTGCTGGTCTACAACGGCACGTATGTGGTCAAAGGCGCGGACGGCGAACACGCTGAACCCAGTCTGTATTTCCGCATTCCTATTCGTGAAGGCCCGGAAGACAAAGATCCAGTGAGAATGTTCTCCTCGCTCAATGTCATCTTGTCAGCAAAAGAAATTCGCGAGGAAGTCGGCAAGATGAAGCGGGCGATGTTGCTGCTCGGATTGATTCTAACGGGCATTTCCGTCGGCGTCGCACTGTTGCTCGCGCGCTACACGGTCCGCCCGATCAAGGAACTGGTGAAGGACATGAACGCGGTCGCTGCGGGCGAATTGGAGCATCAAAGCCCCGTCGCTGAAACGAGTACTGATGAAGTCGGGTTGCTCGCGACGGCGTTCAATCAAATGACATCTAGTTTGCGTTCGGGCCGGGATAGCGAGCGCGAAAACCAGCGCATCTCCGGCGAATTGAACACGGCGAAATCGATTCACATCAAGCTCATGCCTGAGAAATTGCCACAGCTTCCCGGTATCGATATTTTCACTGCGTATCAATCCGCGAAGGAAGTCGGCGGTGATTACTATGATTTTATTCCCGTTGGCGACGCTGAACATCTGGCAATGTGTGTAGCCGACGTCTCAGGAAAAGGCATTCCGGGCAGCATGGTGATGGGCACGACGCGCACGATTTTGCGCATGATGGCCGTCGGAAATCAGTCGCCAGCTGAAGTCCTCGCGAAGACCAATTACCATGTCGCGCGCGACATCAAACGCGGCATGTTTGTCACGTGCGTGTATTGTATTTTGAACGTCCGCACACGCGAATTGGTCGTCGCTTCAGCCGGTCATAATCCGATGCTGATCTTCCGCGCCGCGACGGGTACAATCGAAAAAGTGCGCCCTAACGGCATAGCGTTGGGATTCGACAAAGGCCCTATTTTCAACAAGACGATCCGTGAAGAACGCCTTCAATTGGAAGTCGGCGATCGCGTGGTGTTGTACACGGACGGTGTCGTCGAGGCGATGAATGCCGAGCGCGAGGAGTGGTCGGATGAAGCGCTGGACGCGTTCACGTTGCAGAACGCCGAGTTGCCGTCAAAGGATTTCGTGCGTCTGCTGATCAATGCGTTGGACGATCACAAAGGCGAGGCGGAGCAGCACGACGACATTACGGTGACGACGTTCCGCGTGATTGCGTAAAACCATGGTCCCCACATTTAAAATTCTCGCCGGAGCGACCGCGTGTGGTAAATCTGCGGTTGCGATGCTGCTCGCTGAAAAGCACCGCGCGGACATTCTGTCAATCGACAGCATGAAGATTTACAAAGGACTCGACATCGGTACAGGCAAGCCGACGCTCGAGGAACGTGCGCAGGTGCGGCATCATTTCGTGGACATAAAAGAGCCGTGGGAAGCCGCGTCGGTTGCGGAGTTCGTGACGTTTGCCGAACGTAAAATCGCGGAGTCCGCCGAGACGGGGACGCCGCTGATCGGTGAAGGCGGGACGGCGCTGTATTTGAAAACGCTGTGCGAAGGGCTCTTCGAAAGTCCGCCGAAAGACCCGCTCATCCGGGCACGATTTGAGCAGGAAGTCGAGGAACTCGGATCGACAGCCGTTCACGCGCGGCTGGCTCAAGTCGATCCGAAAGGCGCTGCAAAGATTCTGCCGACGGACGGACGTCGCATCGTCCGCGCGCTCGAAGTGTTTGAACTGACCGGACGTCCGCTCGGTGAGGGGCAGCGCGTGTGGGGCACTCCGCGTTCGGATTTGGATGTCCGCATCGCGGTCCTGAATTTGCCGCGCCCGTTGCTGTACGCGCGAATCGATGCGCGCATTCGCGGCATGGTTGCAGCCGGGTGGCTCGACGAATGTCGGCGATTACTCGCACTTGAAAAGCCCATCTCGCGTGAAGCTTCGCAGGCGCTAGGCTATAAGACGTTTCTCAAACATCTGCGCGGCGAAATGACACTGGATGCCGCCATCGAACGCGTTTGTTTTGATACGCATCATTTTGCGCGACGGCAGATTCATTGGTACAAGTTGCTGCCGAAAGTTGTATTCGTGGAATTGAAAGGTGACGAGCCACCGGATAAAATCGCCGAACGCGTCGAACGCGCGTGGGAAGAATCGCCAGTCCAAGAGCCGCGCACGCAAGTAAGCGGCAACGATTCACCTGCTGAAGATATTCACGCTTAAACCATTTTCTGCCGCACTTTTTGAAACTGCTTTGTATTCACGTAGTAGACCCTTTTTTGGAGATTCACGATATGAGCACGAAGAAGTCCAAGGCCACGAGTGGCGCGTCTCGCCGCACGTTTCTGAAGTCCGCCGGATTGGGCGCGTTCGCCGTCGGCATGGCCCCGTCGATTTTGCGCGCGGAAGGCCCTGTCATCATTGGCGAAGGCACCCGCAAGTACGAATGGAATTCGAACTGGGCGAAGCTGCCGGAAGGCATGAAGTTCGGCAACTGTCACTCCGCTTCCGTGACGGCTGACGGTCGCGTTTTCATCCATCACACGAACGAACCCACCGTCTGCGTCTTCGAACCCAACGGCAAGTTCATCGAATCCTGGGGCAAGGAATACAAGGGTGCCGCGCACGGCATGCAGTTGCGCAAAGAAGGCAACGACGAATTCCTGTACTTCGCCACGACCGGACAGAAGAGTGTCGTTAAAACCGATTTGAAGGGCAAGGTAATCTGGAAGCTCGAAGGACCGCCGAAGGAGCATGAGTTCTATTCGAAGACGGTCAAGAACAAAGCGGGCAAGGACGTCTCTCCCAATTACTCTCCGACGAACATCGCGCTGATGCCCGGTACCGGTGACATCTACGTCGCCGACGGATACGGTTCGTCGTTTGTCCACCAGTACGACAAAGATGGCAAGTTCATCCGCTTCTTCGGCGGCGGCGGTAACAAAGAAGTCGGACACCTCAGTGGCCCGCACGGCATCTTCATCGACAACCGCAGCGGCGAATCGAAAGTCGTCATCGCTGACCGCAATAACAGTCGTCTGCACAACTTCAAGCCGGATGGTACTCCGCTCGATGTCGTCACCAACGAACTGCGCGGACCGTGTCACTTCGATACCTTCGGCACCGATTTGCTCATTCCGGATTTGGCGTCGGTTGTCTGGATTCTCGACAAAGACAACAAGACCGTTGCCAAGCTCGGTGACAATTCCGACAAAGGCAAGTGGCGCAAAAATGGCATTCCTGAATCCCAATGGAAAGATGGCGAATTCATCTGCCCGCACGGCTGTACGTACGACAAAGATGGCAACATCTACATTACGGAATGGCTCTCCAACCCGCATGGCCGCGTGACGAAGTTGACGCTCATCAAGTAAGTGCTCGGTTCGGTACAACCTGCTCAACGGATTCGGCGCGCTTCGGCGCGCCGAATTCATGTGATGCAATCATGTCGATGACGAGGTTTTGATGCAGCGCAACGTTTCCAGGACGTGAGCGGTGATTTTCAATTGCGATAAATTCAATCCATCAAATGATTAAAAGCATGTTCTAATGCAGGGCAAGAATAAGACACATTGTGCATGTAGAGGTGCAGTGCACAATGTTGATGCCCTGAAGTTGACAATTAAATATGGTTGCATTACGATAATGAAATGCCTTAAACGGCAATAGTTTATCAGTGAGATCGAATGAGAGCTTACGAAGTCATGTAGGATTTGAATTGAATAATTGCCGGGCAGTCACATGTGAAGTGATCAAACGTTGCGCATTGGTGCCTGATTTGCTGAGAGTTCGGAGAGTGGGAAAAAGGCACGTTTTATGATTGAATTGTTGGAAGGCACCGCAGCGCCGCGCTCGGGCAACGTCACTAAGTCCAATCTCAACCTCCGGCTAGAAGATTCGCCCAGCCTGTTGGACGCGCACGGTCCGTTGTTTATTCTCGGCTGCCCACGCTCGGGCACTACTGTGTTGTCGGATTGCATCGGCAATTTAGAAAACGTTGAAGCTTTTATCGGAGTTCTCGCGCCCCCACGTAAAATGCATTGGATCGGACAAGCTGCGTCCCAGGGCGAAGATGTGACGCAACTCATGTGGGTGGTCCGCGATATTTTTTGGCAATCGTTCTGGCGTCGCAGACATGCCTTACAGGAACGGTTGGTGCAAATTTTGAAAGGCCGTAAAAGCGTATTAACGCTCTTTAACGGCAAGAGTTTGAACGGCCTCATTTTCAGTTACAAAGAGCCGTTTATGTGCTTTGCCGTCGAGCAATTTGCTCAGCATTTTCCGAACGCTAAATTCATCCACATTGTTCGCGATGGTCGTGATAACGCGGATTCAATTGAGCGCACATACCCGCGCGCGTTGAGCAATCGCATCCTCACCGACGAGCTGCTCGCGAACAATAATAACTCTGAAATCGGCGTCTTCCGCAAGCACAAAGGATTTTGTGTACCGTGGTGGGTGCCTGAGGATGAGACAGATCAATTCATCTCACTGCCTGCGTATGGCCGCTGTATGTTGATGTGGAGAGAAGCAGTTCGTCGCGTGATCGATTGCGGCGCGACACTTCCGCCCGAGCGATTTTTACAAGTAAAATACGAAGACCTAGTCACGTATCCCGCCGAAAACAGTGACCGCCTGGCGAACTTCATCGGGAGCGCAAAAAGCGCCGGATTTAAGCGCAGAATGAACGAACTTAAGAAGACGTCGATCGGTATTGCTAAACGCAATCAATCGCCTGAAACGCTGGACGCAGCCACCGCAATCGCCGGTGATCTGCTCGCCAAACTCGGTTACGCCCGATAACTATTGTTGCAGTATCTCGCTCAAAAAAGTAGTGTGTCCAGAGCGCGAGTCGCTGGTGACGGTGACATTCAAAACGGATGGCAGTGCTACGCGTCTGGACTTCAAACACGAAGATATGTTCGACGAAGTGGATCGCGACAATCACAGCTTCAGATGGATCAGAGCACTCGATAATCTGGCTCACGAGGTGGCTCACGTCTTAGTCTGGCTGATACCAGTTTTGTTTAAAAAAGGAGAGGGACCCATGCTGAAAAAAATTCTGATCGCCCTCGCCGTCGTACTCATCGCATTTGCGATTCTGGTGATGACGCAACCCAATTCATTCAACGTCTCGCGCTCGATCACCATTGCCGCGCCCGCCACAGTCGTGTTCGATAAAGTCAACGACTTCCACGCATGGGGCGATTGGTCGCCCTGGGAAAAACTTGATCCGAAAATGGATCGCAAATACGAAGGTCCGACCACGGGTGTCGGATCGGTTTATCGCTGGGTCTCGGACAACAGCAGCGTCGGCACGGGATCGATGACGATCATCGAGTCGCGCCCGGGCGAACTCGTCAAAACGAAACTCGACTTCACCAAACCGTTCGAAGGTACGAACACCGCTCAATTCGCGTTCAAACAAGACGGTGACAAAACGACCGTGACTTGGAGCATGACAGGCCAGACCTGCTTCATCGCAAAAATCTTCGGAGTCTTCATGAACATGGACAAAATGATCGGCCCGGAATTCGAGAAGGGGTTGGCGAGCTTGAAGACCGTCAGCGAAAGCGCGAAGATTAAATAGTTTGATTGAACCGGCGAGGATCGATCTAAATTCGACACGAAACTCGATACATCCGAACGCGTAATCGTCAACTCATAACATATAGGAGTCACACATGTCCATCGAATCAAGTACTCCCACCCCGTCAAAAGCCATGCTGTGGGGTGGTCGCGTGATGACCGCCCTCGCCGCGTTCTCCTTCTTGCCGAGCGCCTATATGAAGCTGACGTCAGACCCCAAAGTCGTTGAAGGCATGACGAAATTCGGGTGGCCGCTTGGCGTAGTCTTCAATCTGGGTATAGTCGAATTGACCTGCGTGATCCTCTATCTGATCCCGCGTACGTCCGTATTGGGCGCGATTTTGTTGACGGGATATTTGGGCGGAGCCATCGCGACGCATGTGCGGGTCGGCGATGCGTTCATCGTTCCGATTATCATTGGCGTTTTTGTCTGGGGCGCTTTGTGGCTGCGCTGCGCTCGCGTTCGCGCGTTGATACCGATTAAAAGCTAATCTACTTTCAAGTCCTTTCGGTTAGAGTCACGATTGTCCGATAGAGAGAATCGGCAGAGTGCACCGGCCGGAATGAAAGGGATTTGCGTATAATGAAGAACGGGTTCTCCCGGCGTCAATTTATGCAACTCGCCGGTGCGGGCGGGTTGCAGGCCCTACTCGCAGGTACGTCATTTTCACGTGTCGAAGCGTCGCCGAAGTCCAAGCGGATTATTGTAATCGGCGCTGGAATATCCGGGCTGACAGCAGCAAACGCGCTCGCCAAACTGGGCTATCTCGTGACCGTTTTGGAAGGCCGTTCCCGGATCGGCGGACGCATTCAGACTGACCGAACGTTTGCGACTGGAACCGTTGAACTCGGTGCCTCGTGGATTCACACGTCCCGTGGCAACCCGCTGACTCCAGTTGCGAAAAAATACAAGATCACCTCGTTGCCCACCAACTACGACAGCTACGCACTGTATGACAATTCTGGCGCGGTGGTGGATCCGTCAAAATTTGCGATCTATGACACTCTCTATAGTCAACAATTGATGGACGCAGTGTCCTATCAAAGTGGTCTAGGTCAGGACAGGTCAATGGCCACGGCACTGGGTTTTGCCAGCCAGGATTTTCCAGTTGATCCCACTCAACAAACAGCATTGAATTGGAAGTATGCGTCAAATATTGTCGGTGAATATGGCTGCGATTTGGACCAACTCTCGCTTCGCGCTTTTGACTCCGATCTCGCCTACCGTGAGCCCGATCTTTATATCACCAACGGATATGATACGCTGGCCAATGCGCTGGCTGCGGGACTTTCGATCCAACTCAATCAAATTGTCACGTCGGTCGATTATTCGAACGGCGTCGTCGTCACCACACAAACAGGCCAATTCAAGGCGGATGCTTGTCTGGTTACATTGCCATTGGGAGTGCTTAAATCAGGAACCGTCAGCTTCAATCCTCCACTTCCGGATTCAAAAACGCAATCCATTAGCAAGCTTGGAATGGGATTGTTGAACAAAGTTTTATTGAAATTTCCCTTCGTGTTTTGGCCCACTGATGTTCAATTCCTGGAGCACATCTCCGATACGTTTAATGATTTTCCGGAATGGATCAATCAACATTACTATACGAAAGCGCCAGTTTTGATTGCTCTTGTGGCGGGGCGTTTTGCAAACAATTTGGAGAACATGAGCGACGCTGACGTGACGAGCGCTGCGATGGCGTTTTTGAAAAAAGCGTTCGGCCCGTCTATCCCGGATCCTGTTTCGATGCAAATGACGCGTTGGAGCACCGATCCGTTTTCATTGGGCTCCTACTCGTACAACGCCGTGAATTCAACGTTGGACGACAATTTTGAACTCGCCCAGCCCGTGACGAATTCATTGTTCTTCGCGGGCGAAGCTACGAACGAACGCTATCCCAGCACCGTCCACGGCGCTTACCTGTCTGGCAAGCGGGAAGCACTGCGCATTCGTCGCCTCGTGCGTTGATACCGATTAAAAGCTAACCACCGACGATCCCGATCAAATGCGGTGTACTTTTAGAAACACTCTCTTTGAAAGGACCGCATTGATGAAGAACGTTGCGCTGTTGGTTGTGTTGATGTCCCTATCCGCCTTGTTTATCCGAGCTGAAGAACCGGCGACCGAGCCGATTTTTAATGGCAAGGATCTGACTGGTTGGAAAGTCCCCGAACCCAATCCGTGGTGGACTGTCGCGGACGGCATCTTGATTGGCACCAGTGACGAGAAGAAAAAGGGTCACGTTCTGGAGACGGAAAAGGCGTATCAGGATTGCATCATCGAAGCCAAAGCGCGCTGGACGGGCAGCATTGACAGCGGAATTTTTGTGCGCAAAGGCCAGAAGTGGCAGTGCCAGATCGGCGTTTCGCGCTCTCTAAAAGTGGACATGACATGTTCGATTTATGCCGCCGGGAGCTACAAAGTCAAAGCGAAAGGCGTTGACAAACTGCTGAAAGAAGGCGACTGGAACGCGATCAAAATCGAAGCCAAAGGTGACCATTATAAAATTTGGTTGAATGGCGAAATTGTTGTGGACGAGGATTTGAAAGGATTCAACGAACCCGGTCCCATTGGGCTGCAAATTCATCCGGGCGTGCAGATGAAAGTTGAGTTCAAAGATTTCAAAGCGGTTGAATTGAAGAAGTAAATTCGACGCTTGAACGGTGTGGATGCGGACGTCGTGAATGCACCGGCGTCCGCATTTTTTTAATGCGACGGCTTCAGTTTTCACAAGGCACACAACTATGCGCGCGTATGGTCTTGTTTTAGTACTCTCACTTTTTATGACCTCCCGTATTTCGGCGGAAGGAATTCAAGTCGAAGCCGCTCCGAACAAAGGCAAATGGCAATCGCACCTGACGCATCTGGTCAAGGATCTTCCGCCCGACGTGACGGGCAAATCGGACAGTGGATTGAATACGTTCGGTGGCCTGATCGCACGGAAAGAGAAAGCCACCGGATTTTTTCACACTGCCAAAATCACGGGGCGATGGTGGCTCGTCGATCCCGACGGCTGCCTCTTCATTCATCGCGGCATTGCGTCGGTTTCACCGCTTCACTCGGCTCCGGCTGAATCCGTAATGACCTCGAAATTTGGCGGGGCCGCGCAGTGGGCGGAGAAGACCTCGGACCTGTTGCGTGAGTACGGATTCAATGGCCTCGGCGGCTGGGCGGACATCAGCAATATGGAGTCCACTCCGCGCCGCTTGGTAACCACACGCATCTGGAATTTCATGAGCGCATACGGCAAAAAGCGCGGCGGAACGGTTCAGCAGGCCGGACACATGGGCTATCCGAACGATTGCATTTTCGTCTTCGATCCGGACTTCGAAACATTCTGTGATGAACACGCGAAGCAGCTCGAAGCGTGCAAAAATGATCCGTGGATTCTGGGCCATTTTTCGGACAACGAATTGCCATTCAAGCACGATTGTCTCGCAAATTATTTGAAGCTGCCGGAGAGCGAACCCGGACACAAAGCCGCGCTGGCGTGCTGAAAAAGAAGCATGGCGCGAATGCGTCTGCGAAGGATATTACAGACGCAAACCGCGATGAGTTCCTGGCGCACGTCGTCGACACATACTGTTCAATCGTGTCAAAAGCGATCAAGAAGCACGACCCGAATCACCTGTATTTGGGGGCGCGCTTTCATGGCGGCGATCTGTCGCGTTCCGTCATCTTTCGCGCGGCTGGGCCGCATCTCGATGTGGTGAGTGTCAATTATTACAATGCATGGACGCCGTCGGCGGAGAAGGTGGCGATGTGGGCTCACGAGTCCGGAAAGCCGTTCATGGTCACTGAATTTTACGCGAAGGGTATGGACAGCGGCATGGCCAACATGACCGGCGCGGGTTGGACCGTGAAGACTCAGGCGGATCGCGGGCGCTTCTATCAAAATTTCGTGCTGGGATTATTGCAGGCAAAAGGCTGTGTCGGCTGGCACTGGTTCAAATATGCCGACAATGATCCCGCCGACACAAAAGCGGATCCGTCGAATGTCGATTCGAATAAGGGCATTGTGACCAACCGTTACGAACCGTACAAGCCGCTGCTCGAATTGATGAAGGAACTCAACGAGCGCGCATACGGCTTGATCGATCATTTCGACAAACGCTGAAGCGCCGACTACTTCGCTTCACCGCCGTTGTTCATCAAAAACGCGATCAAGTCATTCAGCTCGTGTTGCGTGAGCGCGTCGACCAATTTGTCGGGCATGACGGAGCCTTTTTGCAAGATACGTCGGTCAATCTCAGCAAGTTTTAGTTTCGTGATGACGCCTGTTGATTCACCGACTTGAACGGTGCCGTTGTTTTCTTCAACGATCACGCCGGTCACGCGGCGGCCATCTTTCAACACAAATTGCCATGGCACAAATTCAGGTGCGACATCGCGTGAGGGTTCGAGGATCGATTGGAGAATCCGTTCGCGCACGGTCGTTTTTCCAATCGGCGAAAGATCTGGTCCGATGTTGCCGCCGCGCCCGTTGATGCG
>Ga0194042_1000839_pt1 | contig 10388 bp, 8 predicted proteins | sample JunL4412m_MetaG_FD_148974 | JGI IMG/M metagenome (GOLD analysis project Ga0194042, IMG submission 148974) | Anoxic zone freshwater microbial communities from boreal shield lake in IISD Experimental Lakes Area, Ontario, Canada - Jun2016-L442-12m | ecosystem: Environmental > Aquatic > Freshwater >...
TTTTGTTGATCGACGATGAGTGGATGCACTTTACGAAGCGGGAGGATGGGGTTTTTCATGTCGATAAACGCGGCGCCCGCAACACCCCTCCGCGCGAACACAAACGCGGCGCTACGGTTCGGACAGGCAAGGTCTTTCAACGCGTCGTTTTCATTCCAAACTGGCGCGAGGATTTTATGAGCGACGAGGACTATCAAGCGAAAAAAGACGCTCAGACGATCCAGCCCAAACGTATTTTGAAGCCCGTGAAGTGAGCGAACCAGGAGCAACTGCTCGAATGAAAGTGGTAACGGCACGACCCGCGCGCGGCATGACGCTCATTGAGTTGCTGATTTCGATCGGCATTCTGATGGGCGGCATGGTTTGCATCTTTGCGTTTCTGCTCTCGGGAACGAGCAGCCACCGGCGCGCGATCAAGGAGACGGAGGCGACGATGATCGCGGCGTCGGCCATGGCCGATCTGCGTGGCGATTTCGCGGCGGGCACGATTCCGCGCAGTGACGGGACGACGTATATGGAAGTGAAAAACAAACCGGGATACACGTTGAATCGGGTCATTCTGTGCGTCGATCCCATCAAAGCCGAGAAGCGCGAATTCTTTGTTCGCATCCGAGTGCGCTGGTCCGAAAAAGGCGACAATCAATTCATCGAATTCAGTTCGGTGATGTGCAGCGGTAAACCGAAAGTGCTTGAACCGTAAACGGTCGATTCGTTATTCCTGGGAGCGTAAGACGACGTTGTCCAACGCGCAGGCGCATTGGCGGGCGCGGAAGGTGATCGTGCCTTTTAGTTTGGCGATGCCGGGAATGGACAGCGTTCCGGCGGGCTTGCCGTCGAGTGACAACGCGACCGTGTCGCTGTCAATGGCGAGGTCCACACGGGCTTTGTCGCGCGTCCATTTGATCGCCGGGATTTTGGCGTTGGATTTGTCTTGAAGCGTGACCTCTGTCGCGTTGAAGGAGAGCACCACCGCTTGTTTTTCGCTGCCCAATTCGCAGATAAAAAACCATCCGGCCGAGGGTTTTCGGATTTCGAATTCAAAGCTGACGCGGGCGGTTTCGAGCGGGAATTCTCCGCCGATGCTCGTGGGCTTCAATGCTGTTTCGCCGCCGTCAGCGCTTTCCAAAACATACTTTCCGTCCTGGCTGAGCCAGCTGCCGGAGAGCGCTTCCCAGTCGAGTTGCTGCCGCCAGTTTTTGAAATCGTAGAGATGCAGATTTTTCGAATTCGTGAGCAGGCCGGCGAGCGTGGTGGCGAGAGGCGTGTCGCCCGGGCGTTTCAAGGCTGCCTGCGACGCTTTGCGCGCGTCGTCCTGCCGTCCCAGCACGCTCCAGAGGCAAGCGAGTTCGGCGTAGTGGTCGGACAATTCCAGCGGGTCGAGAAAACTGATGATCTCTTTGGTGTCGAGATTTTTCAGGCTCACCGGCATTTCGATCTGGCCTTTTCCGACGCGCATTTGCGCTTGGAGACCGTTCACGCGTTGCAGCGAACCGTCGATTTTTTTAGCGGCGTAGGACATCAGAATGAGCTCGCCGGTGGCGGCCCGCTTCGCGCGTTCGGATTCGACTTTTTCAAGGAAGCCCATCGTGACGATCAGTTGAAATTGCAGCGTGTCGATGTCGCCGGCCCAGCGCGTTCCGGTCAATTCGCCCATGACGCTTTCGACGGCTGTGCGCGCTTGCGCCAGTTGCCCGCGCGCGACGGCGTCGAGCGCTTTAGCTTTCGCGGTGGCGGCGGCTTGAGCGGTGAGTTCGTCGATGCGTTCGAGCATCTCGCGCGCTTTTTTTCCATACGGCCCGTTAAGGTCGTTCGAAATCAGGTTGGTGCAACGCTGCGCGACGAGGTGAAAATGGCGGGCGATCATGGCGGAGCGCGCTTGGTCGAGCGAGAGATCGAGCGCGGCGTTCGCGACTTTCGTGGTGTCGTCCAATTCGATTCGCGCGCGACGGACGCGGTCATCGTTTTCAAGACCTGCCGGGACGGACGCGAGGAACGATTGCAGCGCGGCTTTTGCTCCCAGCAAATTGCCTCCGCCCAGCGCACGGTCGCGCGCGGCTAGCGCGGATTTCAGTTGGTCGTCCAACGTGACGCGCGGCGTTTCGGGTTTGGTTTCGACGGACTTGGGAGGCTCGGGCACTGGATCGCGTTTGGGCGGAACGGGATCGGCGATCACGACGCGCTCGGGTTCTTTTTGAGGCGCGGTGGCTTTTGCGACGGTCGGAGTTCGGGGCGCAGTGGGCGCAGGCGTCGGGGCGGGTTGAGCTTGCCAGATGATAATCCCGGCCACAGTGGCGACGAGGCCAATCAGCACCACGACCGATACGGTCGATTCAGTCCCAACAGGCATCGACTTTCGAGCGGGCCGGACGATTTTGGCAGGAGGCGTGTTCGGACGAATCGCGGCTGCGACGGCGGCGGGCGACACGTTTTTGGTCGGAGTTTCCGGAAGAAAATCGTCCGGTATGATTGCGTGGACGTCGCTGGAAACAGCAGTGAGCAAAACCTTCGTTTGCTTCAATTTTTCGGGCGAATCGTTTTCGCAATAAATGATCGTGGTCGCGCCGATGGAGATGCGGTCGTTGTGTTTCAGGTCGTGCTTGGTGATCCGGTTGCCGTTGACGAAAACACCGTTGGCGCTGTTCAAATCTTCGACCGTGGCCTGCCCGCGCGCATACTGGACGGTGCAGTGCATGCGCGACGCTTTTTCTTCGGCGAGGTGGATCGAATTGTTGACGTGCCGTCCGATGGAATGGGTGCGTTCCAATTCATATTCGCGGACAGCCAGATTCGGGCCGATGACGATCAACGTGGGCATGACTTTTTTCCGGAGCCTTTTTGGAGCATTCGTCGGGCGATTCAATCGACTTCATTTTAAAAGATGCGAAACAAAAAAGCCGCACCCTTTTTTGTTCAGGCACGGCTTATTTTGAGGGCTTGTAAACGTGCTTTTAATTCACGGTTTTGAGCGCGACTTTGGAACTGATCGGTGGCCAGGTCTGCTTTGGAATTAAGACTTTGTAGACGATGCGCGGAAGCTTGACTTTGAAGTGCGGCTGGTGCGTTTTGCCGGACGGTTTCTCAGGCAAATTGGGTTGCTCGTTCCAGTTCGGTCCAGTGCCGAAAATTTGCGGACGGACGAGCACGGGTTCTTGCGCGCCTGTCGGTGCTATGACCCAGCCGAAACCACCTGATCCGCCTGAACCACCGGGGCCGGGAATTCCAGCTGATCCCGGGACGCGTCCACTGGATCCCGGCAAATGCCAGCTGCCGGGCACAGAGCCGCTTGTCGCGGTTGAGGCGATGCCACCGCTGCTTTGCAGGAACGGACGGCTTTCGCTTCCGCCCACGAACCCTCCGCTGCTTCCCACTCCGACCACGCCGAAGCTGCTGCGCACGCGGGATGATCCCAGCGAATTCACGCTGCGCGATCCGCCCTGGCTGCTGCTCGCGTTCGAATCCATGACGTCTTGAATCACGCCGCTGAGCGCGGCTTCTTCTTCCGGCGTCAAGCGCCAGACGTCGTCGATGCGTTCCGAAACGCCTGCATAAGGCGCACCGAGAATCGACGACACAATCAAACTGATCCACTCGCCATCGGGTGACAACAGCGCCATTTCGAAGACGTATTTTCCGGGCCGCCCGACGTGGATGTACCAGCCACCCGCCGACGGATTAATCTCCATGTCCGCCGCAGATTCCTCGTCCGCGCGGTAGAGCCGCATGACCCACGCGCATGAGTCCACGAAATCGGCTCCGCGTTCTTGGATGAGGCGATCGAGCGTCTTGCCGCTCAACTCCCAATACACGAAGACCCACTCGGGATCGCGGACGAGCGCGACGAGGCGGTCGAGGCCGTAGGTTTCTGGCAGTGGTAAGCCGCGGTCGATGTAAGTTGACGCAAGGGGCGGCGGTTCGACAATCTGTTGAGCAACGAGCGAAGACGTTGTTTTGGTGCCGGAGCTGCCGACAAAGTGCAGCTTTGACAGCGCTTCGATCAAGCCGGCTGACAAGTCTTCTTGAATGCCGTCGGGTTCAAACGTGGCAGCGGGGCGCTTGCGACCGCGAACGGCGCGTTCCGGAAATTCGACCTGAAAACTTTGTACGTCCGCCGGCTCGAGAGTGCTGTTGCTCATGGACATGATTCTTTCGCTTGGTTTCGCGTTTTCAATCTCGCGACACTGTTGCACCGTTTCGACACACGAAAAGCCGCCAATGATATCATTGACCTCATAGCCATTTTCAAGCGGAACTACTATGTACTGCTCGTTAGATGGTTGCGAGGCCCTGAATCGATGGACTTCTCTATAGTAAGGCATAGAAATTCGTGTGCCATATTTTGAACAATGGCCGAATAACTCCATAATACTAACGTGAGGCATAGAAAAAAGTCAGAAATTCCGCATGAATTTGAGTTGAAAACATTGCATGATCATCAAAGCTCGTTATAATGCGCCCTTCATTTTTGGGGTGATGCCGTGGGTATTCCGACAAACTACATCAAGAAGCGCGACCTGCTGCACTCTGAAAAGAGTTCTAAGGAGTCGTTGGCGAAAGTCGGACGCGAGTTCCTCGCGCTCGAACGCTATTCCGACGCCTTGGACTTCTTTGAAAAGGCAAAAGATTTGACCGCGCTGAATGAAATCAAACAGTTGGCGATCAAAAGTGGCGATACCTTCTTACTGTCTCGGCTTGATCGCTTTGATCGGACGCTGGTATCGCGCGATGAATGGAACGCCGCAGCCTTGACAGCGGAAGCATCAGGTCGCGGGAGCATGGCGGATTTTGCGATGAAGCGGTTTGCAGTTTTGGATGCTGCCGCGCAGAAGCCGGTTCTGCTACCAGGAGCCGCGCCGCTGTCAGAGAACTAAAGAGCCGCGCACGTCAGGATGAGGCAGACGATTTTCGCAGGACGAACGACATGACGGAAGTGAAGTCCGTCGAAGTTTAAGACTCGCGCCAATTTCGGCGCGCGCAATGAAACGGAAGAAGAGAGGACTCGAACGACCATGGCAGCCAAGGACAAGAATCGACCGCTGAAGAACCGCCGCAGCAAGCGCGCCAACCACGGCATCAAACCGGGTTGCGGCCAGCCGCGCAGCCAGTTCAAACGCGCACGCCGATAAGACACACGGCGTTTTTACAACGCCATCCGAACAGCCATGTGTCCTGTGACACGTGGCTGTTTCATTTGATCCGCGAGGGTTGCAACTGTGGCCGGAAACAAGCCATCCGCACTCGACCGCGCACGCGCCGACCTGACCGTCGGACGCCCGGACCTTGCACGTGATCGTGTTCACGGCTACCTCGTGACATTAAATCAACGCGGTGAGTATTCTCAGGAAACGTATTCGCTGATGGGCGAAATCTATTTCGCGATGCGCGATTATCCCCGCGCTGGTGCGATGTGGATGTTGACCGAACGCGACGATGCAGACGCGCAGAAAGCCTTCGACGCGTTTGCAAAACGCTATCCCAAAAACAGCGGAAGAGAAGCTGTCAATCCGCGCGCTCCATCCGAATTGTACCCACCGAAAGTTCAAGAACGACTGAAGCAATGGAACTATCGTTACGTCCCGCGCCGCATACGCAAACAAGGCATCAACGCAAACGACGAAGGGGAAGTCACTGGAGTTCGCCCGATTGAGGCCGGCTGTCTGGTGGCCGGTGTAATCCTCTTAGTGATGGCGTGTTTTTATATTTATCTCACGTTCTTTGGACGACGGCACTAGTTCGCTAAACGATCTCCAGATTCACATGCTTGCGCGCGAGGTCGATGTCGATCACGCGGACTTCAACTTTGTCGCCGAGCTGGAAACAACGTCCGCGTTTTCGGCCTTGAATCAAGTGCCGTTCCTCGACGTATTCGTACCAATCGTCCTGCATGTCTTCTTTCCGAACCATCCCTTCGACGAAGCAATCTTGAAGCTGAATCGTGAGACCGAAATCGCGGACGCGTGTGATGATGCCGGGATGGGCCTCGCGCAGATTTCGTCGGAGGAATTGCATCTGCCTGAATTTAACGACTTCATTCTCAGCACCCGCCGCTTCACGCTCGCGACGCGAACAATGATCGGCCATCGAACGAAGCAAATCAACGCGCTTGAAATGCTCGCGATTCTTGTCGCCGCCTGCGCGCCGCTGGCCGGTTTCGGGCAGCGCTGTTTCGCCGGGCTTGAAACGGTCGTCGAGCGCGCGATGAACGAGTAAATCCGGATAGCGGCGGATGGGGCTGGTGAAGTGCAGATAGCGTGAAAAGTTCAACGCGAAATGCGGCAGGCATTCGACTGAATACTTCGCCTGTTTCAAACTCGTCAGCAGCGCGAGGTGAACGGAGTGTCCGATTTCCGGCATCGCTGCTGCGCGGTCAAGGGCGTACTTTAATTTCAAACGGTCGTAGGGCGGCTTGAGCGAAATGCCGAACTCGCGAACGAACTCGGCGAACTTTGCAAGCGCCTCGGGATTGGGTTCTTCGTGAACGCGGAAGAGTCCCGGGATTTCGTTGTCCAACAAATGCTCGGCGACCGCTCGGTTCGCGGCGAGCATCATTTCTTCGATCAATTCATGCGCCCAATGATGCTCGCGTTCCGTCCAGCCTTTGACTTCGCCGCGCTCATCCAAGAGCAGTTTCGTTTCGGGCAGATCGAGATTCAACGACCCGCTGTCGAAGCGCTTTTTGCGAAGCCGTGCGGAAAAGTCGCGCATCTCTTGACACGCTTTGAAAATCTCTGGCGTCCGGACGAGTTCGGGTTTGTTGCCTTCGAGCGCGTCGCGGACTTGATCGTATGTCAAGAACGCTGCCGATCGAATGACGCTGCGCTCGATCTTGCGCTTGAGGACCGTCATGTTTGAGCCGTACGTCATCGAGATCGTTTTGGTCAGACGCAGCTTGCCTTCTTTCAGCGAACACATGTTGTTGCTGAGTTTCGGCGGGAGCATGGGATAGACTTTGCCGGGCAGGTAGACGCTGGTCGCGCGCTCGCGGGCCTCGCGGTCAATCGGGCTGCCTTCTTTGACGTAATACGACACGTCGGCGATGTGGACGAGGAGCGTGAATTTTCCGTCGGGCTCGACACGCAGCGCGACGGCGTCGTCGTGATCCTTCGCGTCTTCAGGATCAATCGTGAACGTGACGGGATGTTCGTAGAAGACGCGCTGCGCGAGTTCTTCTTCCGGGATGTCATCTGGAATCGCCTCGGCTTCGTCGAGCGCGTCTTCTGGGAATTCCAGTTTCACATGGAAGTTTTCGAGGATCGCGGCGATGTCCGCTTCGGCTTCGCCGGCCTTGCCGTAGATTTTTGTGACGCGCGCAGTGGGTCGGTCACCGGAGCGTTTTGAATCAGAAGACTCGACCAATTCGATCGCAACTTTGTCCTGATCTTTCGCTTCGCCGCGATGTTCGAAGAGGACGTCGAGTTCCGAAAACACGCCGCGTGTGTCGGGGACAACGTGACCGACGACGAGTCCTTCGAGTTTATTCTTCTCACGATTGCGGTGAACCGACGCGGGGAGCGGGCTGGTTTGACGATGCGAAAAATAGGTGCCGACGATGATCGTGTTCGCACGTTCGATGATCTTGACGACGCGACCGGTCGGCTTTGAAAACCCACCGCCGCCCCGGAAAAACTTTCCACGCCGATTTGAATTATGTTGCTCGCGGCGCATCAATTCAACGGCGACGGTATCACCGTTCAACGCAGCCCCGACATCTTCTTGAGCGATGTAGAGATCGTTGCCGGGCGGATCGCTGAGCAGATACGCCATCCCGCCGCGCTTCACATCGATGCGACCGATGCGCACATTTTTGGGAAACGGCTTTTCGACCGGCTTGCGTGGAGTATCGGAATTTGAATCTGCATCTTCGGGCGATTCCTCGTCAGAATCCGCGCGTGAGCCAGTCCCTTTACGCGCAGGTTTTGCACCGCCGAGCGGCAGGCCCCATTTGCCTTTTTTCAACTCGTCAATCGTACCCTCTTCAGCCATTTCGCTGAGCAGGTCTTTGAACGCGAGGTACTCCTCGTCGTCGATGTCAAGTTGCCGCGCCAGCCCGCGCTTGCGCATCGGCATGTAAGAAGGGGAAGCGAGAAGTTCCAGCACCGCAGTTTTCAAGTCGTCGCGTTTCATGCGCATATCATCCGCCGAATGCCGATAAATATCAAGGCGTTGCCGCGGCTGTCCTCTTTTCAACATGATCCACAGAGATTCGTGAAGGGTTGAGTTGCCCACTCGTCTCCATTACATTAGAGGGAACTTTATTGTGGAGATCGTAATGACCCGATTTATTGGACGAGTTGTAGTGGTAAGTTTATGCAGTCTATTTTGTTCGACATTGATATTAAGCGCAGATGCGACGAAGCCAGTTGAGGCTGCTGCAAAAGTGGACGATATTTTGGGCGCGCTGAAAGGCACCGGCGCGAAAGTTATTTTAGTCAACGTGTGGTCGGCTGAATGCACGCCCTGCATCGCTGAAATGCCGACGCTGATGCGCGCGGCGGTGAAATTCAAATCCAACGCGAACGTGGCATTTCTGGGCCTGTGTCTTCCCGGCGAAGAGACGAATTTCAAAATCGCGATCGAAGCTGCGACGAAAATCGTGCAGTCAAAAGTCGTGACATACCGCAACATGCTGTGGACCGGAAAAGGTGAAACGCTGCTCGACCGCTTCAACATCATCGGCACACCCTACATTGTGTTTCTCTCGGGCGATGGCAAAGTGCTCGGCGATTTAGAGTTGCCTGAAGATCAGGTGAAGGCGGGTGACATGATCGAGAAAAGCATCGCCAAAGCGTTGGCCGTTCCGGCCACGTCTGACGCTCCGAAGAAGCTGTAGAAAACTTGCCTTCAAATCACATCAATGCCGCGTGTAACTTCTTCACTCGTGACCACGTGCACGGAACCGAGGCGCGCTTCGTCTGTAAACGGATCGAGTGTACACGGCGCGTTTCGCACGATAATAATCTTCATCGCCGCACCCAAATCGCGAATCGTGTGCGCGAATTTTTGACGCGCAGCATCCCAATCCAAGAAGACGCAAATCACCGCGCCGATGGAGGCGAGGTTCTGGCCCAATTCAGGTTCGATGCGGTCGAAGCCGTCATTCGGCCCGGAATCGACGCAGGCTAAAATGTCGAGAATCTGATCGATGAAAGCCAGATGCCGCCCGGCTTGCAGATGATACAGATCCGGCCCCGCTGCGAGAATATCGACGACGTATTCCTTGCGCGCGAGCCAGTCACTCACGGACGCGCAAACTGAAATCGCGCTTTCAAACGCCTGGCGTTCCACGTCGCTCGGAAATTTTGGCAGCTGTGTATCGAGCACGACCGCGACGCGCAGCAGGTATTCTTCGCGGTACTCGCGGACAATCGGCTTGTTCAAACGCGCAGAGGCGCGCCAATCGATGTCGCGGATGTTGTCGCCCGCTCGGTATTCGCGGTTGCCGACGAATTCGACGGACTCGCCAATCGTCGCCGCGAGCGCAACGCCTCCGGGCTGGTAGCGCCGGGATGATGGCAAGTCGATGCGTTCGAGCGGTTCAAATCGCGGATAGACGATCAAGCGTCGCTGGCGTTCGAAAACGCGATAACTGCGCCACATGCCGAAAGGGAAATCCGTCTCGGCGCGAAATCCATTCATCGAAAACGCGCCGCGATGCGAGCAAATTAATCGTAGGACGACTCGAACGCGCTCACCTTTTTTCAAAACTGGGAGCGGCACGCCGTCGGTTTCGACAGCGTCGATGGATGCCGGAAGTTGTTGGGGCAGCACATGCAGATCGTGTCCGCCGATCCAGCCGAGTTGCTCGATTTCAACTTCCACCGGCATGATCTCGCCCGCGACGACATGTTGAGCGTGTTGGACAGTCAACTTGACGCGCGGCTTGAAGAAGAGCGGCGCGATCAGAGCGAGCGCCCACAGCGCCGAAACATAGCAAAACGGAATGTACGCCTGCATCGTCAGCGAGGTCGATGCGTAAGCGAACAAAAAGACGGTGGGGATGAGCATCCAGCGCCCGGCGGATGTCATGCGCCCGATGAACAAGCGCCACACCCAGCGCCCGCCGAAGCTGCGGAAGAGCGAGTGTCCGCGCGTGTCTTTAGCGGCAGAGAACGACGGCATCTCGACGGTTTGAGACAGCAGACTCGCGTGCTTCTTCGCACGCGGCTCGCGCCGGCGTTCGTGACGTTGGGGAGTTGGAGTGGACGTTGCCAATATGTTCGCCGCCAAGGGAAATCCGGTGTGTCAGAATGCCATCGTGCGGGGGAAAATAAAGGGGAAAACGAAATCAGAATTTCAGAACGCGAGTTTCAAAAAGAAGAATAGTGCTTTGGCGACGTGATCGTTGTAAAGTAAGAGCATGTTGACTGCGACTTCAAACATGACCCTGCCCC
>Ga0194042_1000844_pt1 | contig 10366 bp, 11 predicted proteins | sample JunL4412m_MetaG_FD_148974 | JGI IMG/M metagenome (GOLD analysis project Ga0194042, IMG submission 148974) | Anoxic zone freshwater microbial communities from boreal shield lake in IISD Experimental Lakes Area, Ontario, Canada - Jun2016-L442-12m | ecosystem: Environmental > Aquatic > Freshwater >...
GGATTTAGCAGGCATAAGTCATTCTTTTTGCTGCCCCGGTTGTATGGCAATTGCACAAACAATTCATGGTGAGGGCCTAGAAGTCTTTTATGCAAGACGTGTTCAGGCTGGTGCCAAGCCTGCCGCCTATCTTGCTCTGAATGAAATACCTGAAAAGCTTAAGCCCTATGATGACCCTTCGCTACTAGGACGGTTTACAAGACCTTATGGCGATGCTGGTGATCTAGAGACTACTCTGCGCTTAGAGAAGATTCGTTGTGCAGCATGTGTCTGGTTATGCGAGCAACATTTACGCCGTATTGCTGGTGTAAATGATGTTCAAATTAATTATGTGACTCAAAAAGTCATGGTTCGCTTTTCACCAAATAAAACTAGCTTAGCAAGATTACTTTTTGAGATTGAGAGAATCGGTTATGAAGCTTGGCCTTTTGAGCCCTCTTTATACTTAGATAGAGCAAAAAAAGAACGACGTCAATTGCTCACGAGATTAGGTGTTTTGCAATGCTAGGCATGATGCAAGTCATGATGTATGCTTGGCCGACTTATGTGGGTGCAGACATTACTCCAGAGTTTGGGGTTCTATTGGGCTGGACAAGTTGGGCGCTTACAGTGCCTGTAATGGTGTATTCCGCAGGACCTCTATTTCAGGCGGCATGGCGTAGTGTTCGGTCATTTAGACAAACCCATATGTTGGGTATGGATGTACCCATTGCCATTGCTTTAGGCTTAGCCTTTATTGCAGGCACTATTAATTTAATTAAGGGTTCAGGGCAAAGCTATTTTGATTCGATTACGATGTTTGTCGCATTCATCTTGGCAGCGCGTTACGTTGAGTTAATAGCAAGACAAGACGCGCAAGGTGGTGCAGAGGCTCTCGCAAAACAATTGCCTGCCACTTGTGAGCGTGCACTCCATTACCCAGCATCCCATGAGATTGAGATAGTGCCTGTGGTGAATTGCAAGCCAGGTGAAGTATTGCGGGTTTCGCCTGGCGAAGTTATACCTGCAGATGGGGTCTTAATTGAGCACCCAAGCACGCTAGATGAGTCCTTACTTACTGGAGAGTCTAAGCCTGTAGAGAAAAAAATAGGTGATCTGGTATATGCAGGAACTCATAATATTCTGAATCCCTTACTCATGAGAATTGATGCGGTGGGGCAGTCTACTCGCATTGCCGGGATTGCTTCGCTGCTTGATCAAGCCTTGATGGCAAAGCCAGTCATGGTGAGTCTTGTAGAGAAGTGGTCAGCCTACTTTGTTGCATTCTTATTGCTCAGTGCGTTTATCTCATCAACAATTTGGCTCTATTTTGACCCAAGTCAAGCATGGACAGTATTGGTATCTGTCTTGGTAGCAAGTTGCCCCTGCGCTTTATCACTTGCAGTACCAACTGCAATGGCAGCAGCGCAAGGAGCGGTTACTAAATTGGGCCTGTTGATTGTGCGTGGTCATGTACTTGAGGCTTTGGTAAAGACAACAGATCTTGTATTGGATAAGACTGGGACTCTAACCTTGGGCCAACCCGAATTACAAGACATTATGAATTTGCGATCTGGGTATCGTCGTGAAGATGCACTTGCATTAGCTGCAGCATTGGAATCGGGGCAAAGACATCCTCTAGCCCTTTCTCTATTACGCGCAGCTCAAGCGGGGGATTTAACTCCAGCTACGCTCTTTGATCCTGTTATGAATCAATTAGGAAGGGGTTTAAGTTCGGGAGCATATCGCTTAGGTAGTGCAGCTTGGCTTGGAGTCCAGCAGGATGGACAAGTAGGGCAGTATGGTCAAGTGCATTTAGTGGATGAGCATGGATTAATTGCAAGTTTTATTTTCCTAGACACACCTAGACCTGGCTTAGAGCAATTTCTGAAGACTGTGAAATCTAGAAATATTTCAGTGCATTTAGTTTCTGGTGATGATCCTGCAACGGTGGCTTGGTGGGCAAATCATATTGGTATTGAAAGTTATCAGGGCGGGTGTACTCCTGAAGATAAGTATGAATATATCGAGCGTTTGCAACAAGAAGGGCACTTTGTCTGGGCGATAGGCGATGGCGTGAACGATGCACCATTATTGGCGCGTGCTGATATTTCTATTGCGGTTGGTGCTGGTGCTCCATTAGCATCCGCTGGTGCAGATGCCATTCTGACAGCTGTGTCTTTAGAGCCTTTAGCTAAAATCTTACGGGTTAGCTGATAAGACTCAAGCAATCATTAGACAAAATTTATTATGGGCCCTGATCTATAACCTGCTTGCTATTCCTGCTGCAATGATGGGTTTAGTCAATCCCTGGATAGCTGGTATTGGCATGTCCTTATCTTCACTTGCAGTCACTTTAAATGCTTGGCGCTTACGAAAAGCTTAGACTATAGGGATGGAAAGTCTATTTCTCCTGATTCCCTTGTCGCTGCTTTTGGTAGGCCTACTGGCATGGATTTTGCACTGGTCTATTAAGAACGGGCAGTTCGATGATTTGGATGGCCCTGGGCAATCTATTTTGATGGACGATGATGCGCCAGCCGCTCATCAAGTTAGCAAGAACTCTCAAAAATAGCGATATATCAGCAGAGTTAAACAGAAGCGCCACCACTCCGGAAGGCAGTCTAGATTTTCACCTACCCTTTTTGATATAGATCAAATTCCCTTACAGACCTTACTTTGATAATCAATCCAGTCTATTTGGATTAGTCGCTGTTTGGTCACAAAAAAGGAGAAACCATGGGACTTACCGTGGGGAGCAATCAAGATACCTTCAATTACAAGGTAGTTAGCCAATTTGCAATTGTCACTGTACTTTGGGGAATTGTTGGCATGCTGGTAGGTGTCATTCTCGCAGCCCAACTCATCTGGCCTGAGATCACCTTTAATATTCCTTGGCTTAGCTATGGCCGCCTGCGCCCCTTGCATACCAATGCGGTAATTTTTGCCTTTGGTGGCTCTGCCTTGTTTGCAACCTCGTACTACATCGTGCAGCGTACCTGTCAGGTGCGATTGTTCTGTGACAAATTAGCGGCATTTACTTTCTGGGGCTGGCAAGCAGTGATTGTCTCTGCTGCTATCACTTTGCCATTAGGCATCACCACTTCTAAAGAGTACGCTGAACTGGAATGGCCCATTGATTTATTAATTACCGTAGTTTGGGTTGCCTATGCAGTTGTATTTTTTGGCACCATCATCAAGCGTAAGACTAAGCATATTTACGTTTCTAATTGGTTCTTTGGTGCTTATATTTTGACAATTGCAGTGTTGCATATCGTTAATAACATCGAGATGCCAGCAAGCTTATTTAAGTCTTACTCTGCATACTCTGGTACACAAGATGCCATGATCCAGTGGTGGTATGGTCATAACGCAGTAGGTTTCTTCTTGACCACCAGCTTCTTAGGCATGATGTATTACTTTATTCCCAAGCAAGCTGAGCGCCCAATTTATTCATATCGCTTATCTATCGTTCATTTCTGGGCTTTGAACTTTACCTATATGTGGGCAGGCCCTCACCACCTACAACATACTTCATTGCCAGACTGGACTCAGTCTTTGGGTATGGTGTTTTCCTTAATTTTATTGGCCCCATCTTGGGGTGGCATGATCAACGGCATCATGACCTTATCAGGCGCCTGGTATAAATTGCGTCGTGATCCTATCTTGAAATTCTTGGTGGTAGCTTTGTCCTTTTACGGTATGTCTACGTTTGAAGGCTCCATGATGTCCATTAAGACTGTCAATAGCTTATCTCACTACACAGACTGGACTATTGGCCACGTTCATTCTGGTGCATTGGGTTGGGTTGCCATGATCACTATCGGTTCCTTGTACTACCTCATACCACGTTTAGTTGGTCAAAAAGATATGTACAGCACTAAATTAATTGAATTGCATTTCTGGATTGCAACCATCGGTGTAGTGATTTATATCGCTGCAATGTGGATTGCAGGAGTGATGCAAGGGCTAATGTGGAGAGCATTTGAATCAGACGGTACTTTGACTTATAGCTTTGTTGAGTCTGTTAAAGCAACCTATCCTTTCTATGTCATTCGCTTGTTAGGGGGCCTGTGCTATTTAGGTGGGATGCTATTGATGGCTTATAACGTCTACAAAACTGTAATCAATAAGAAATTCATAGACGCTCCTATCCCACAAGCATCTATTGCTGCTCACTAAGGAAAAGAACATGTCAGAACAACGTCGATTTTTCTCCCACGAAACGCTTGAGCGTAATGTTGGTTGGTTGATCATTGCCACCATTGCAGCAATCTCGGTTGCTGGTTTGGTACAGATCGTCCCTTTATTCTTCCAACACTCTACAACTGAGCCGAGTCCTGGTATTGCGCCATATTCGGCATTACGTTTAGCTGGTCGTGACATCTATCAGCGTGAAGGTTGCTTAGGCTGCCATTCACAGCAGATTCGTACACTGCGTTCGGAAGTAGAGCGTTATGGCCCTTACTCTTTAGCTGGTGAGTCTGTGTTTGATCATCCATTCCTGTGGGGTAGTAAACGAACTGGTCCAGATTTAGCTCGTGTGGGCGGTCGTTATTCAGATGACTGGCATCGTATTCACTTACGCAACCCACGTGATGTGGTGCCTGAGTCCAATATGCCAGCTTATCCCTATTTGCAAAAGCCAGCTGCTGCAGACACGATTATTTCTCATATGACAGCAATGCGTCGCTTGGGTGTTCCATACACTGATGATGAAATTGCCAATGCACCAAAAGAGTTAGAAGGTAAAACGGAAGAAGATGCATTGATCGCCTATCTTCAAGGACTAGGCATTAATCGTAGATACATCATTGTTGATGAGGTGACTGCTAAGTAATTCTTAGCATCAAAAAACTATGCAAAATATCACCCCCTATCTCTCAGCAATTTCTACCGTACTTGGCTTGGTAGTGTTTTTGGGGATCATTTGGTGGGCATGGTCTGCAAAAAGACAGCCAGCAAATCAAGGAAATCAAGAATCTGCCGAACTTCCGTTCGATCTTCCCGATGAATTCAGTAAGGATAAATCATGAGTGACTTTCTTAGTGCCGGTTGGAGCACTTATATCGCCTTAGTAACCATAGTCGGTATTTTTTGGTGCATCTGGCTATTATTTTCTCAACTCAAAGTCAAGGTAAAACTGAATCCAGATGGCGAAGTAGCAGATACTGGTCATGTTTGGGATGGAGATCTTCGTGAGTTAAATAATCCATTGCCGCGTTGGTGGATGTGGATGTTCTTGATCTCGTGTATTTTTTCTTTAGCTTATTTAGTTCTCTACCCAGGACTGGGTTCATTCCCAGGAATCCTAGGCTATAGCAGTGATGGTGCTTTAATGAATTCAATGACTACTGCAAATGACGAACTCAAGCCTGTATATGCGAAGTACGTCAAGATGGACATTGAGCAAGTTGCAGCTGACCCTAAAGCGCGTGAAATGGGCCAACGCTTGTTCCTGAATTCTTGCGCTCAGTGCCATGGTTCTGATGCCGGTGGTTCAAAAGGCTTTCCGAATTTGACCGATCATGATTGGCTTTATGGCGGTTCACCAGAAAACATCAAGACCACGATTACTAATGGTCGCGGTGGCGTGATGCCACCATTTCCGCAATTAGATAGTCGACAGATTGTGGATGTGGCTAATTATGTACGTAGCTTATCTGGACTGCCTGTGGACGAGTTCAAAAGAACTCGTGGTGAAGAGGTATTTAAGTCAAACTGTGTAGCTTGTCATGGAGCAGATGCTAAGGGCAATATCGCTTTGGGTGCGCCGAACCTGACAGATAAGACTTGGCTGTATGGTGGCTCAGAAGCAATGATCATTGAAACAGTCACTAAAGGTCGTATGGCAATGATGCCTGCTCAAGATAAAGTCATTAGTCCTGAGAAAATTCAACTGCTAACTGCTTATGTCTGGGGCTTATCTAGCAATAATCTATCTGCGCAAAAGAAGTAATGAGTGCCAAGTAATTCGCTAGGTGGAAAACCTGTTCCGATAGAACTTATAGAGGAATCTCTTTACGAGGTCCGGAGAAAGATTTACCCACGCTCAATATCGGGACTCTTTGCGCGCTGGCGTGTCATTTTTGTATTTGCCACTCAGCTACTATTTTATGGATTGCCCTGGCTTAGCTGGAATGATCGGCAAGCAGTTCTCTTTGATTTAGTGCAGCGAAAGTTCTATATTTTTGGCCTAGTGCTCTGGCCACAAGACGTGATTTATCTCACGCTCTTACTCATTCTTTCTGCATTAGCCTTATTTCTATTTACTGCTGTAGCTGGCCGTCTATTTTGTGGCTACGCTTGTCCGCAAACGGTCTATACCGAAATCTTTATGTGGATTGAGCGTAAGGTTGAGGGCGATCGTTTTGCCCGAATTCGATTAGATGGTGAAGAGTGGCCGTGGGATTTCCATAAATGGCGACTCAAAATCACGAAGCATTTTATTTGGCTCTTCATTGCTTTCTGGACAGGCTTTACTTTCATTGGTTATTTCACCCCAATTGAAACTCTAGGCTCTTCCTTGTTGCATTTATCGCTTGGTCCATGGCAAACCTTTTGGCTCGGTTTCTATAGCTTTGCTACCTGGGGTAATGCTGGCTTTATGCGCGAGCAGGTCTGTAAATATATGTGCCCTTATGCACGTTTCCAAAGTGTGATGGTGGATAAAGATACTTTCTTAGTCACATATGACAAAGTGCGCGGAGAGCCAAGAGGTAGTCGCAGTAAATCTGCCGATCATGGCTCCATGGGTTTAGGTGATTGTGTCGACTGCAGTATTTGTGTGCAGGTTTGTCCAACCGGCATTGATATTCGAGAAGGTTTGCAATATATGTGTATTGGCTGTGGCGCCTGTATTGATGCCTGTGATCAAGTGATGGAAAAAATTGACTATCCGAATGGATTAATTCGTTATACAACCGAACGTGCGATTGAAGATCAAGAGTCTAATCAGAGCGCCATTCGCCATATCTTACGCCCACGCGTTTTGGTGTATACCGCATTCATTATTATTCTCACTTCCGCTTTTATGATTTCTTTGCTAACCCGAAACCCCTTGCGAGTCGATATCATGCGAGATCGTGGCGCTCTGGCTCGAGAAGTTGAGGGTGTACGGATTGAGAATATTTACCGTATCCAGATCATGAATGCCTCTGAGCATCCCATGAAGGTTCAAGTCAAAGCGACAGGCTTAAATGATCTCAAGATTTTGAATTCTCAGGGCACAGAAATTACCGAGATTAATGTGGGGCCCGCTAGCAACCAGTTGCTCCCAATTAAGGTTAGCACCACAATTGGTCAAAACGATTCCGGCAACTACCCAATTCATTTTGATGTGCTAGCACAAGAGCTTGTAGGTGATAAGGTAGTAATGAGAACACGCGAAGAGAAGTCTACTTTTATTATTCCCCGTTAAGTTGATCAGCAAAGGAGAGGATACATATGACAGAACAGCAAACAAAACCTTGGTGGAAACAATTGTGGCCTTGGTTATTAATTAGCGGCCCAGCAGTGGCAATGATTGGCTGCGCTATTACGATCTGGTTGGCTATAAATCTCTATGCAGATAAACCATTGCGCGATGGCGTAGTGAAGCAGGGCTTGAAAGTAGAGCAGCTTAAAGAAGTGCAGGCAAGTAAATGAAGCACCGCCTACTGATCTGGATCTTATGGCCATCTTTCTTGATAGCCGGCCTGGCAGAAGGTTTGTTATTTACCGTGGTTCACCCGCAAGACGTATTATTTTTTGGACATCATCCTGATATTTCTGATGAGGGCATCTACACCATTGGGTTTTTGATGATTTGGACCTTCTGCGCAATTTCAAGTGCTCTCACTGCTTATATTTTGCCGGGGATTGAGTCACCAAATAGTCAAGAGATCGACCGCGGATTACTTTAAACCTGTTTTATTGGTACTTTAGTGTCGCAGGCATGCCTATCAGGGTTAGGAATACCTGCTAATTCATATAAACCATCCATATCAATTAACTTAATATGACGTTGTTTAATTTGAATCATGCCGGATTCGGCAAAGCGAGAGAGCATGCGGCTCACAGTTTCAATTTGAATACCTAGATAGCTACCAATCTCAACGCGACTCATCCGTAAATCAAATTCATTATTGAGATAACCGCGTGCTGCCAATCGTTGTGAGAGACTGAGTAGAAATGCCGCCAATCTTTCTTCAGCGCGCATGGTGCCGAGCGAGAGAAGGTGGCGTTGGTCTTGGGTGAGCTCACGACTCATGATCTTGTGAAACTGATTTTGTAGAACTGGAAGCTGACGTGCTAAGTCTTCGAAGGCATCATAACGAATAATGCAGACTTCACTTTCTTCGAGGGCAATCGCATCAGATTGGTAATGACCTTCACCAATGCCATCTAACCCTAATATTTCGCCGGGAAGATGAAAGCCAATCACTTGTTGGCGGCCATCTTGCAGGCAGTATTCAGTTTTGAGGGTGCCAAAGCGAACGCTATAGACTGAACTGAGGGGATCACCATGACGGTAGAGGCTTTCACCTTTTTGGAGGTGAACCCGCTCTTTGACAAGAGCATCCACTCTAGCAACGTCGCTACTGCTGAGTCCAACTGGTAGACAAAACTGACCCAACACGCAGACTGAACATTTGCTGGTTGGAGAGTCGGTAGGTTTGTAGTTCATATTAGATGTAATTATCAAGTAGTTTATTCTTATTAGCATGAAAATTAGCACTATTCACCTATACCTTGTTCAGTAAATGCTGAGCTTTAGTCTTCTCTTAGCAGTCTTCCTGGGGGCCTTAGTCAGTGGCTGGCACTGCGCTTTGATGTGTGGTGGGATCGCAGCTGCCATTGAGAGGCCGGCGGCTCTAGAGAGCCCATTAAGAGCCAAATCTGAGCTGTTTTACCTCCAGTTAGTCATGCATCTGGGAAGGGTAACAACATATGCTGTTTTTGGAGCGATTGCTGCTTGGGCTGGCTTAGTAGTTTGGCAGCAAAATATTATCCCCATCCAGCGACCTTTATTTGTCTTTACCTCTCTCATCTTAATTTTCATGGGGACTCGTCTCTTGAGAGTGGGCGCTTCTAAAAAACTGATTACCAATAAATGGCTGAGTGCCAAAATTGCACGCTATTGGTCTAAATACCTAGGGCAAATGGCAAGTGGACCTTCGCGCTGGTTTAGCGGCATGCTTTGGGGTTTAGTTCCCTGCGGTTTAGTTTATAGCGTTTTGCCGCTTGCTTTTCTGTCCGGCAATGTCGCAACAGGTGCGGCACTCATGCTTTCATTTGGCCTAGGCACTCTACCTAATCTCTTACTCATCTCTAAATTCTCTGCAGCATTAACTCAGTTTGGACAATATGTCTGGGTGCGTTACTTTGCTGCAACTCTATTTGTTACTGCTGGGGGTTTTGGTTTATACCGTGCCTGGGTTTTGCCGGAAGCTTTATTAAAAGGCGGCTTCTGTATTTCTTAGACAAAGAGGTTTAAGAATGTATGGCTGCTTTTATTCCTGAAATGAGATCAGGGTAGAGACAGCCCTGTGGCAGCTTCTCAAGAAATCCGCTTCGCTGGGCCATTTCATAAGGTTGATGATCTAAGCCACAAAGGATTAATTGGACATGATGAATTTTGCAGAGATAAGCTAATTCTGCAATCGTATCCATGCCTGAGGTATCCACATAGATCACATTCTTCAGATCAAGTAGTAGCGTTTTAGAGGGCAAGTTTTTTTCAATCTGTTCGAGCAGTTTTACTGCTCCAAAAAAGATTGCCCCATAAATCCGGTAGGCATCAATCCGACCTTGCTGGTTTTCGAGCAATGGAAAATGAGTAGCATTAGCAATTTCGCAGCGAGAAAGACTAGAGATTCTGTAGATAAAAGTAATGAAGGCCGACAGTAAGCCAACTTCAATGGCAACCGTTAAATCTACCATTACGGTTAATGCAAAAACACTCAAGATAGTAATGCGATAAGGTATGCGGAACTGTTTGAGTTCGATAAACTTTTTCCATTCACCCATATTCCAGGCAACATACATCAAGATTGCGGCAAGGCCTGCCAAGGGGATATCTTTTGCGAGAGGGGCTGCAAATAAAACAATCATCAATAAGGTAAGGGCATGGACGATGCCAGCAATAGGGGTGCTGGCACCACTTTCAACATTGGTTACAGTACGTGCCAAAGAAGGGAATGACTACGTTAGCAATTCCTTGCGCCATGAGCTCCTGATTGGATTCATGGCGATCATGAATTAAGTTATCTGCTATGCGGGCACAAAGAAGCGATTCAATGGCCCCAAGCAAAGCGAGGGTGAGTGCTGGAATAATCATGTACTGAGCATCACTCCAACTGATTGGGATCCACTCAAAATGGGGTAGTTCAGAAGGAATGCCACC
>Ga0194042_1000845_pt1 | contig 10340 bp, 6 predicted proteins | sample JunL4412m_MetaG_FD_148974 | JGI IMG/M metagenome (GOLD analysis project Ga0194042, IMG submission 148974) | Anoxic zone freshwater microbial communities from boreal shield lake in IISD Experimental Lakes Area, Ontario, Canada - Jun2016-L442-12m | ecosystem: Environmental > Aquatic > Freshwater >...
CCCCGTTGACGGTGAACGTCGCAAAACCTGCACCGCTGGGTGTACCGCTGAGCGTTACTTGCCCTGCGCCAGCGTTGGGTGACAATGCACCGACCGTAAGCCCCGTTCCGTTATCTGTGAAACCGGAGACGGTCAACGATGCGTAGGGGGTTGTGCCACCTGAAATTTGAATGGTTTGATTCGTAGCAACACCGATAGTCGCACCGTTCAAGAACGGAGGCGTGACGCTCAGCGCGGGATTGACTGTAAGTATGTAGGTCTTTTGCGATGTAATCGGTCCGGCTTCAGTCGCATTGACCGTAAACGTAAACGTACCGGCTCCATTTGGAACGCCGCTGAGGGTCACGGTGGCAGCGCCCTGATTGATCACCAAATTCCCAGACGTGAAACCCGTTCCGGTATCGGCAACACCCGTAAGTGCGATGCTGTTGTTGTACGTACCGCCGGTGATCGAAACAACCTGGTTGGTCTTTGTCCCGACCGTAGCTTGATTCAGCTGCGGTGGAAAGAAGTTTGCTGCGCCAAATGTTGAAGTCATCGCAAATGTCGCCAACAACACTGCCGCTGCTGCAAACTTTGAATTTCCAAAAACCATTACACGTCCTCCGCCTGAAATGAACACCAGAATCGTTAACAACTTGCCTTCGTGATACTTCAGAGATCAAAAATTACCGACGAACCACGATCACTGCACTTACGCACTTAATTGCAACTTATTACACAAATTCGATCAACCTCGATACATTTGTAGTCAACAGAGACGTACGCAAATCCAATGCACAAAGGACAGCATAATCATCCGATGATCAAACATAACGGTTTTAAAACACTTTTTGATCGCTCACGTTGTGATCTTAACAAGTGAATGGTCGCTGTCTACCGTCAGTATTGACTATAACATTTACCTTATACCGTCTTTTCCGTAGGGATACCGATTCCTTTGGTCGATAAAAAGTTTTTTAGTTTTGCATTTATAGGCGTAAAATGTAAATTATAATGTCCGATAATTCGATGCTTTACAGGATTCAACCTGCTTTGACTGCTACTTTTTGGTCTTAATTCATGATTGTAACAGTCCACCTTTCGGCTGACAGCGGGAAAATCATCGCCGCCACGACAGAAGCTGGCGACGTATTGAATCTGGCCTATACGTCTTCAGAACTCAATCCCCAACTCGATACATTTCTCAAACTCGCGGCGCAATGTCAGCACGATCCAACTCAGCGCCCCGAATGGCGTTCGCGCGATGGACGGACGTTCACGCTCGCCAATATCGGAATGTCCCTGCCCGGCGAACCGCATGTGGTTCTGCTGCGCATGACACCCGCGCGCAACAATGCTCCGGGTACATCTGGATTCTGGCGTTCGGCGTTACAATTCGGATTGACCTCGCGTGAAGCAACTGTCTTTGATTTGCTGGCGAGTGGCGCGAGCGATAAAAAGATCGGCGAGGCGATGAACATCTCCCAGCACACCGCACGCTCGCACATTCGAAACATCTATCGCAAACTCGGCGTGGCCGGTCGCGTCGAAGCGATTGGAAAAATACTGAAGCAACCGGAAGCGCCGAAAGTGCCGAGTCCGTAACGCTTGCGATTACACATCACACGCGTAAAACCCGTGCGAACGTTCTTAAAATAAACTCGCTTCTTCTTTAAAAGGTTCAAGACACTTCGGCCCTTCGTTGCGCGCGGAATTAACAAAATGATCGACCGGCTCGGCGCTCATGTCTGACGTTGGATACGGCACCAAATACTGCGACAGCGTGTCGACGTCATCGGTGCGGGGATTGAGCCATGCGTCGTAATCGCGGGGATGAAGAATCACCGGCATGCGGTCGTGAATCGTGCGCATGAGTTCATTCGCAGAGGTCGTTACGATAGCGCACGTTTCGAGTAGTTCACCGTTCGGACCGTTCCACTCTTCAAAAATCCCGGCGAAGGCGAAGAGCTTTTCGCGCACGAGGCGGATGTACAGCGGCTGTTTCTTTTTTCCACGCGCCTGCCATTCATAAAATCCAGTCGTCGGAATCAGACAGCGGCGGCGTTTGAACGCATTTCGAAACGACGGCTTTTCGGCGAGCGTCTCTGCCCGCGCGTTGATAAGCGACGCGCCCTGATCCGGGCGCTTGCTCCACGACGGGACAAGTCCCCAATGAAAGAATGTCGAGACACGCTTCACGACCGGCTGGCCCGGCTCGCCGATGATCGTCGCTCGGATGGCCCACACCGGTTGCGTCGGCGCGATGTTGTAACGCGGCTCAAACAGCGCGAAGTCTGTGGGGAGTTGAAAGAAGTCGATCAGTTCCTTCATCGGAGATAAGAGCGTATATCGTCCGCACATGGCGTTCGTAACTCCTTGCAATTTGCACTCGAAATGCTTGACCTTGAAGCGATGTCACGGTGTACTATGGATGTCATTTGTCATTTGTCAATCAGTGCGGCACAACCGAGAACCGATCCGATGGCAACTCCCTCCCGACGCGGATTTCTTAAAGGCGCAGGCGCACTCCTGGCGCTGCCGTTTCTTGAATCGCTGACACGCGTATCGGCATTTGCCGGCGAAGTCTCGGCTACACCTCCGTTGCGCATGGGCATCTTTACCGTCACGGGCGGCACAGTGCTTGAATCGTGGAAGATGAAAGAGGCCGGCGCGTTCACTAAATTACCGTCGATCCTTCGCCCGCTTGAATTCGCCAAAGATGAAATGCTCCTTTTGACCGGACTTGGCCAGAACGGTCGCAATGAAAATTTGAATGGACACGAACACTGCGGCTTCCTGCATTTGACCGCCGCTGATTTCGCTAAAAAAGAAGGCGGCAAACCATTCGCCAGCATCTCAGTCGACCAACTCGCGGCAAAATCAATCGGTGACAAAACCGTTCTGCCGTCACTCGAAATGGGCTTGAGCAATCAGGAGACAAAGTTTTCGTTCCGCGACACGAACACCGCTGTTCCGTATGAAGCCCATCCGCGCATGGTCTTCGACCGCATGTTCCGAGGCCGCCAGCCCGTCGTTCCGAATTGGACGCGCCGTGCGTCTGCCAACGCGAACGCCATCGCGAAGACGGCCAAGCTCGATTCGTACGATCAGAGCGTCATCGATTTGGTTCTCAGCGACGCGAACAGCTTGCGCGGGCAGCTCGGCAAGAATGATCGCTTGAAGCTCGACGAGTACCTCCAGTCCGTCCGCTCGGTCGAAACGCGTCTTCATTTTCTAGAAGCCAAGCAAGCCGAAGAACAGCTCGACGCGCTGAATCCCGGCAAATCGAAGCTCAACGTTCCGCCGGTTACGGCGCTGGATTTGTTCAAGAATCCGAACAGCGTTCAAAAGGATCCGGAGCGCCACGCGGAGTACATCCGCATGATGAGCGATCTGATGGTCCTCGCATTCCAGACCGACACCACGCGCGTCTGCACACTCGCTGTTGGAAGTGATGAATCAATGTTCCCGGGCGTTGTCACTGTCGGATACGAACGCCATTGTCACACGCTCGAACACCAAGGCAACGCCGGGCGTGTTGAAGACGCCGATCCGATTTCGCGCGAAGCCTGCCGCCAGATTCATGCGTGGTACACGTCGCTCTTCGCCGAGACGGTTCGCAAGATGAAAACCATCGATGAAGGCGGCTCGACGCTGCTCGACAACACGATGATGCTCTATACCAGCTACATGGCCGACGGTGGACACGGACGCGTCGAGTGCCCCGCCCTGCTCGTCGGAAAAGCAGGCGGTACGCTCAAGACGGGACGGCAGATCGACTACAAGCGCGGGACGCCCGTCGCGAATTTGTACATCGAAATGCTCGACCGCATGGGCACTTCGGTCAAGACGTTTGGCGAGAGTGCCACGTCGAAATTCGCTGCGTATGATGGACGGCTGCCGGGACTTGTTTAAACAGCATTTGTCATTTGGTATTTGTCATTTGTGATTTGTCATTGTTGCGCGTTCTATTTCATCTGACGCACTCGATTCATCAAAATGACAAATGCCAAATGACAAATCACAAATGACAAATGAGGTCTTCATATGTTTCTAGCCGTCGGCCAGGAAGGCCAGCGCGTTGTCTCTGAAAACGGGACTGACTGGAAGAATCTTACGATCGGCAAAGAAGGCGAGTACTACCGTGCTGCGACGTATGGCAACGGCAAGTACGTTGCTGTCGGGACGTATGGCGGCAACAATATTCTCTCGTCCAGCCCGGATGGCATCGTCTGGAAATCCACGTTTAAAGACGGCAAGTACAAGTACACGCTGCGCGGCGTCGGCTTTGCTCAAGGCCAGTTCCTCGCCATGGGCGGCGAACCGGTGACGGTCGGAGCTGCTAGTTCGTTCGTCATGACGTCGACCGACGGCGACACGTGGACCGAGCCTTTTTTCATCGCCGGAAAATTCATGATCCGGCGCTTTGCGTTCGGTAATAATCTCTGGGTCGGTGTTGGCGACCGAGGCCGTCGCGCTGCGTCGCCCGATGGCAAAGATTGGAAAGACGCGCCGCAAGCCAAGGCCATCGACACGCTGGTTGACGTTGCGTTTGGTAACGGCGTTTTCGTCGGAGTCGGATTGCACGGACTGCGCATGGCCAGCAAAGACGGCCTGAATTGGTTCAGCCAAGTGCGCGGCGAAGAAGGTATTCATCTCAATTCCGTCGTCCCCACTGGGAAGCAGTTCGTCGCGGCGGGTATGGGTGCCACGTCTGGAGCACCGGGACTGACGTACTTTTCGCCGGACGGTTACGCGTGGACTTCAAAGCCCAATGACGACGCGCCGCAGACGATGTGCTTTGGGAAAGGGCTTTTCGTAGGGGTCAACTGGCGCGGGCGGATTTTGACATCGCCGGACGCGTTGAAGTGGACGCAAGTTTACAAATCCGAGCATAACTTCGAAGCGATTGCGTTCGGAGAAGGGTAAACATTACCAAACAAAAACGCGAGCCATTTCAGCTCGCGTTCTTGTTTCATTTCTACGACGCGCTTTCGTCGCGGTCCTTCTTTTCGCGGACTTCCTTCAAGCGGATCTTTTCGTTCAGCTGGCGCTTGCGGAGGCGGATCGACTTCGGCGTCACTTCAACCAATTCGTCGTCTTCGATGTATTCCAACGCTTCTTCCAGCGAGAAATTGCGCTTCGATTTCAACGTGTCCAAGTTTTCCTTGTTGGCGTTGCGCATGTTGGTCAAGTGCTTGGCCTTGGCGCAGTTCACCGCGATGTCATTGTCTTTGCAATGTTCGCCGATCAACTGGCCTTCGTACACCTGTTCGCCGGGATTGACGAAGAACTCGCCGCGATCCTGCAAATTCTGGAGCGCGAAACCCGTCACTTGCCCGGCTTCGCTGGCCACCATGACGCCTGTTCCGCGTCCGCCCAAATCACCACGGTATTCGCCGAATTCGAAGAAGCTGTGATGCAGAACCGCTTCGCCCTTCGTCGCCGTCAACAGTTTGTTGCGCAAGCCGATCAAGCCACGGCTCGGGCCTTTGAACTGAAGATTGCAGTGGCCCTGATGCTGAGTCATGTTCTCCATCACGCAGCGGCGTGCGCCCAACAATTCAATGACCTTGCCCATGAACGCTTCGGGCACGTCGACCGCGATCTGTTCGATCGGTTCGAGCAACTTGTCGTTCGCATCCTTCTTCATGATCACGTGCGGCTTGCTGATCTGCAATTCGTAGCCTTCGCGGCGCATGTTTTCGATCAAGACGCCGAGATGCAACAACCCGCGTCCAGCGACTTTGAACACGTCCGGCGCAGCCGTCGGTTCGAAGCGCATCGCGACGTTGCGCAAGCCTTCTTTTTCCAAACGGTCGCGGACCTGACGGCTCGTCACGTACTTGCCATCCTGGCCGCTGAACGGGCTGCTGTTGGACATGAACATCATCGACAATGTGGGTTCGTCAATCGGCACCGGCGGGAGTGATTCAGGATTTTCGCCTTCGGCCATCGTGTCGCCGATGTGAACTTCTTCGAAGCCTGACCACGCGATGATTTCACCGCAGCTCGCCGATTGCACTTCGCGGCGGCCCAGTCCTTCGTAAATTTCAATCTTCGTCACGCGTTCGTTGCGGCGCTTGCCGTCCTGACCGATCATCGTGTACTGCTGACCGACTTTGATCGTGCCTTGAGCAATACGACCGACGGCGATACGACCGACGTAATCGTTGTAATCGATGTTCGCGACTTGAACCTTCAGCGGCGCATTGTCGTCGCCAGTCGGGGTCGGGACGTGAGCCATGATGATGTCGAACAACGGGCGCAAATCTTTCGCTTCATCTTCGAGCTGCAATTTCGCGAGGCCCTGGCGGCCGATGGCGAAGACGTGCGGGAAGTCCAACTGGCTGTCGTGAGCGCCGACTTCGACGAACAAATCGAAGACCTGGTTCAGCACGTCATGCGGGCGGGCGTCGCCGCGATCGATCTTGTTGATGACAACAATCGGATGCAAGCCGTGGCTGAACGCTTTGCGCAGCACGAACTTCGTCTGCGGCAGCACGCCTTCGGCGGAATCGACCAGCAAACAGCAGCCATCGGCCATGGAGAGCACGCGTTCAACTTCGCCGCCGAAATCACTATGTCCCGGCGTGTCGATGATGTTGATGCGCGTACCCATGTAATTGATCGCGCAGTTCTTGGCGAGAATCGTAATGCCGCGTTCGCGCTCCAAATCATTGGAATCCATCACGCAGTCAGTCATTTCCTGGTTTTGGCGGAACGTTCCGGCCTGACGAAGAAGATGATCGACTAGGGTACTCTTGCCATGATCGACGTGCGCGATGATGGCAATGTTGCGGATCTTACGGTCGGGGTTCTGAATGGATTTCGTTTCGGACATGGCTGACTGGCCGCGTTTAACCACTTGCTTCGCGTTTCAGGTTTCGGGTTTCGGGTTAGCTAAACCCGAAACGCGAAACCCTGAACCCGAAACATGCCGTTAAGACGCATGCTCCTTTTATAATGAGTCCCGCGTTCCTGCCTTCGAGTTTCGAGTCTTGATCAACCCGGAACGCGAAGCGCGAAACCCGAAACAGTTTTGAAAATCTCGACGCATCAAACAACAAAAAGAGGGGCGCTCACACGGAGGCCCCTCTCGTAAGGCAAACACTCTACTCGATAAAACTAAAAAATCCACACGAATCTTGAGACTCTGACGTTAAGAGTTTCTAAAGGAATGTCGATTCATTTAAAGTCAGCATGCACATAACCTGGGGGGGTTAGGATGCGGGAGAGAACGCGCCGCCGACGAGCGCCGACGTTCCTCCCGCATCTGAGTTTTTAAGCGCCCCGTCCAGCTTTGTGGCAGCGCCTTACTTCTCATCCTTCTTGACGTCTTCAACACTCTTAAACATCTGCGGCAAGTCCTTGTATTCCGGGAACGCGCTGGGATCGATGGCGCATTTCTTCAGGAGTTCGAAGACTCCGCGTTGGAGAATTTTGTCTTCTTCGAGATCGGCGGTGAATTCGCTTTTCTTCCATTCCTGCGCCAAATGCCTGGCGATGTAACGGATTTCGGCGCGGATGTCGTCGCGCGGCGCGGTGGTTTTCAGGCCGGTGTAAAACGCCTCGAAACCCGGCCACGCGTTGCAGTCCCGGCCATCGAATTGCGCGAGCTTACAAAACAACTCCTTATTCGCTTCCCAGGAATTGCGAACGAAATCTTCGCACGCATTTGAGCGCCGCAATTCTGCCATCGTCTCCATGATCCAACCGTTACCTTCGCGCGGCTTGGCGGCGATATCGGGTTCGATGCCGGTTTCGTGAATGCTGCGACCGGACGGCAGGTAATACTTTGCAATCGTCAGCCGCAGCTTCGTTTCGTTGGACGTCGCATGGACATCGAGAATCTGTTGGACGGAGCCTTTGCCGAACGTCTTTTCGCCAATGAGCGGCGCACGTTTGTGGTCTTGCAACGCACCGGAGACGATTTCGGATGCGGACGCTGTCCCACCGTTGACGAGCACCACCATCGGCAGCGTCTCGTCCTCCGGGCCGCCGGTTGAGAAGAAGTCTTTGCGTGGCGCGAATTCCTTTCGACCTTCCGAATAGACGATCAATTTTTTCTCGGATAAAAATAGATCGGCGATTTCGACTCCGGCCTTCAACAGTCCGCCGCCGTTGTCGCGCAAATCGAAGACGAGTCCTTTCGCGTTTTGTTTTTTGACGTATTCGTTCACCGCTGCGCGCATCTCATCGGCACTGCGTTCGCCGAATTTGATCAGTCGGATGTACGCGATCTCGCCCGGGAACATCGTTGCGAAGACGCTTTGTGTTTTGATTTCCTGGCGGATGATCGAGACATCAATCGGCTTGCCGAAACCCCGGCGTTTGTATTTCAATATCACCGTCGAGCCGGGTTTGCCTTTGAGTTTATCGATGACCGAATTCATCCCGCCGGTCTCAAGAATCGATGCGACTTTGATGCCGTCGATTTCAACGACCACGTCCAATGCGCGGAGTCCCGCTTCGTACGCCGGCGATTTAAAAATCGGGCTGGTGATGATAAACGCATTGTCGCGCATCCCAACGAACGCGCCGATCCCTGCATAATCCTGATGCAACGATTCCTGCAAATGTTTGACGTCGCTCGGCTCCATATATTGAGAGAACGGATCGAGGCCTTTCACCATGCCCTTCGCCGCGTTTTGAAACAGCTTCGTGTAGTCGATCTTCTTTTCATCGGGATACGCCGCGCGGATTTGTACGACCAATTCCTGCATGAGTGCAAGGCCCTTCGCATACGCCGGATCGTTCGGAGCAGGCTTCGCATTCGCGTCCGAACGCTTGAGCAGATTCAGCGCGCGTTCGCCGCGTTCGGTCGGTTCGGCGAAGAGCGAAAAGAGGCGCGTTCGCACTTCTGGAATTGAGAGTTGCCCGTTTTCGGCGAGCACCAATGCGGCTTCGTCGCGAACACTGGAATCCGGTGATGTCGTGAGCAATGTTTTCAAAACGTCGCGGCCCTCATCGCTCTTTGTGAACCGCATGTGACTGCGCGCGAGCGAGATTTTAGCCATGTCGTCGCGCTCGTTTTTCAACGCGGCTGTCAACGCATTTTTCAAGAGTTCGTTGCCATGGAGCGTGATGGCCAAGGCGATGGAGTTGCCAGCGAGTTTTCGGATTTCAGTGCTAGCGCTGTGCTCGACAAGATCGGCGAGTGCGGGTGTGGCTTTCTCTGTTTTCGAAAGCTGACACAATCCGCGCGCGCACGCGAGGCGCGTGCGTTCTTCTTTGGATGCGGTGAGTTTTTCTTCGAGGCGCGAAGCGATGGCGCCGCCGTCGGTGCGACCCATTTTGGCGAGGCGACCGACCGTTTCAAACACATCATCGGTGTTCGGAGCTTGTAGCCGATCGAAGAGTTGATCGACGCTCGCCGCGCTCAACGCAGGCTTATCGTTGGGCACTTCGAGGCACATGCCACTCAGGCATAGGCCCGCTGTGAGAAGGAACGCGCACGGCACGGAGAATGAACGATTCATGGGCGATTCCTCACTGGAAATTTTTACTACTCAACGCATCGCTTATTGACTCACGCCTACCCCTCACCCCGCGAGCCGAACAGCAGGCTCGTCGGCCCTCTCCCTCAAGGGGAGAGGGGAACAGCAACGACTCGCTTCGCTCGCCAAATGGTAAATTCATTGCGGCGTCGTTAGTCCTTAAAGTCGAGCACCGCGTCGGCGACTTTGTTCGCATTGCTGAGCGACAATTCCGGGAACAGTGGCAGGCTCAAACATTCCTGCGCGGCGCGTTCGGAGTGCGGGAACGAACCTTCACCGATGCCGAGATGCGCGTACGCTTTTTGCATGTGGAGCGACAACGGGTAGTGCATGCCGGTGCCGATGCCGCGTGCTTTCAAGAAGTCGGCGAGCGCGTCGCGTTTGGCATGGCGCACAACATAAAGGTGGTAGACGTGTGTGCGATCCGCACCGACGACCGGAATCTGGACGCAGCTTTCCGCGAGCCGGGAATTGTACAGCGCACCAATCTCCTGCCGCTTCGCGTTCCAGCCATCGAGGTACGGAAGCTTCACGCGCAACGCTGCGCCCTGCAATCCTTCCATGCGGTAGTTGAAACCGATGGTGTCGTGGTAGTAGCGCTTGACCGAACCGTGTTCGCGCAAGGCTCGCATTTTTTGCGCGAGCGACGCGTCGCCCGTGACGGCGATGCCGGCTTCACCACATGCGCCGAGATTTTTGCTCGGATAGAAACTGAACGCCGCGATCTCGCCGAACGATCCGACGCGCTGCCCTTTATAGCGCGCGCCGTGCGCCTGAGCTGCGTCTTCGACCAGCGGCAATCCTTTGCGTTTGGCGAGGTCCAGCAAAGGTTCGAGGTCCATCGGTTGGCCGTAAAAA
>Ga0194042_1000848_pt1 | contig 10332 bp, 9 predicted proteins | sample JunL4412m_MetaG_FD_148974 | JGI IMG/M metagenome (GOLD analysis project Ga0194042, IMG submission 148974) | Anoxic zone freshwater microbial communities from boreal shield lake in IISD Experimental Lakes Area, Ontario, Canada - Jun2016-L442-12m | ecosystem: Environmental > Aquatic > Freshwater >...
GTTTGGCTACCGCGTCTGCTTTTTCGGCGCCCAGTTTAAGAATTGAATTTAGATGTGCTGGGTCTTGCAGAAGTTCTAGCGCTTTTGCGCGAACTGGCTTTAGGTAATCCACAACGACCTCGGCGACAGTAGTCTTTAAATCGCCATAACCTTTTCCAGCAAAATCTGCCTCGGAATCCGCAATGCTCCTCTTGGTTAGGGCGCTGTAGATAGTCAAGAGGTTTGATACGCCAGCCTTGTTCTTCTCGTCAAAGCGAATTTCGCGTTCGGTATCTGTGACCGCACTTTTGATCTTCTTGGTATTAATTTCTGGGGCATCCATTAATTCAATTACGCCAGATTGGGAAGCGCTTGATTTACTCATCTTTGTAGTTGGGTCTTGTAAATCATTTATCTTGGCTGCAGCCTTAATTATGTAGCCTTCTGGAATTGTAAATGTTGGACCAAACTTAGAATTAAATCGCTGGCCCAGATCTCTCGTTAATTCAATATGTTGACGTTGATCTTCGCCAACTGGAACCTTATTTGCTTGATACAGCAAGATATCGGCGGCTTGTAAAATTGGGTAAGTAAATAATCCAACAACGGTGCGATCGGCACCAGACTTTTGTGATTTATCTTTGAATTGCGTCATACGTCCAGCTTCACCAAAACCAGTTAAGCACTCTAAAACCCACGCTAATTGATTATGTGCCGGAACGTGAGATTGAATAAAAAGTGTGCACTTTTCTGGATCTAGACCCAGCGCAATTAATTGTGCAACAGAGGCAAGCGTTCTTGCACGTAGCGCTTTCGGTTCTGGTTCAACAGTCAAAGCATGTAGATCAACTACGCAATAGAAAGCATCATGAGTTTTTTGAAGTTCTACCCACTGCCTGATGGCGCCTAAATAGTTACCGAGGTGAAAAGAATCATGGGTTGGCTGAATTCCAGATAGAACACGCTCTCTACCTGCTGGCACTGCCTCACTCATCATGGGCGCTATCTTTCCATTCATCCGCAGAGATGAGTAATTGCCCCGCGCGCTTGCCATTGATTGTTAATACTTTTATCCGGCCAACTGCTGGCGCAGTGAGTGGAACAACATCATTAACCGTTGGGATTCGCCCTAAATGGTGCATTACATATCCGCCTACAGTTTCATACGGACCTTCTGGAATCAGAATTCCAGTTTGGTCATGGAGATCCTCAAGTGAAATAAGTGCGTCGATTTTGAATTCACCCTTCTTCTGCTGTGGTGAAACCTCCCCGCTCTCCAAGTCATATTCGTCCTGAATATCACCGATTAGACACTCGACTAAATCTTCCATTGTCACGATGCCATCGGTACCGCCATATTCATCAAGCACAATTGCGATGTGATGACGCCTCGCGCGCATTTCAGCCAACGCCGGTAGAACACCTTTTGTGCCTGGTAGAAATAAGACTGGCCGAATTAAATCTAAAACTGTTTCCTGTGCCCGCGTGCTCAACTTTGGATCAAGCAAGTCTCTTACATGCAGGAATCCAATTACTTCATCGGTGCTTCCACGTGTTACTGGGTAACGGGAATGTGCATGTTCAACCGCGAGCGCTACTGCTTCCGCAATGGTCAGACCAACATCAAGGAAATCCACTTCGGTTCGCGGGACCATAATTTCATGTAGTTGAAGATCACTTGCGTTGAAAAGTTCTTCAACTATGTCACGCTCTTCTGCGGTCAATGCGGTATGACCCGTAACAAGATCCACTAACTCGGCTTCGGAAATTTCACTTCGTACTTCACCTGAGCGTAAGCCAAATAATTTAACAATTAGGTCGGTGGATTTTGAAAGCAGCCAGATGACCGGGCGAAATACTTTTGCGATTCCATCAATAGTTGGTGCGGCGGCAAGTGCAATTACTTCAGTCCGATAGAGCGCAAGTCGCTTTGGAACGAGCTCACCGAAAACGAGGGAGATATACGAAATGACAATTGTTAGCGAGATTAACGAGACGGTCTTGCTTAAGTTTTCCGAAAGTCCCCAATCACGCAATACTGGGATTACATAAACCCCGAGTCGCTGTGAACCGAGTGCAGCTGATAGAAATCCGCAGAAAGTTATTCCAACTTGTGCAGCTGCCAAGAAACGGTTTGGGTTTTGCGCTAATTGCACAACACGATCGGCGCGCTTGCTAGTTCCAGCAAGTTGGCGAATCTGAGATTCCCGAAGTGAGATCAGGGCGATCTCTGCAGCCACAAAGATTCCGGCCACCAGGATGAAGAAGAGCACGATGGCTACGTCTCGAAGTACATGCAGGGTCACGGGTAAAGGGTATCTGGCGAAAATACCCCGGGGTCGCTAGAGTTTGCCCACGCTCAACCGAGCGGGAAGAACCTTTATCCAATGGATCGTCGGGCACGTACCTGCCCGGAGAAGGAGCAGTTAGTCATGGCATCAGTCGTATTTGAAAATGCTTCCCGTATTTACCCGGGAACAACAAAACCTGCAGTAGATAAATTAAGTCTCACAATTAATGATGGTGAATTCCTCGTACTCGTAGGCCCATCAGGTTGCGGAAAATCAACCTCACTTCGCATGCTTGCGGGGTTAGAAGAAGTTGATACCGGAACAATTCGAATTGGCGATAAAGATGTAACTCACATTGCGCCAAAAGATCGCGATATCGCAATGGTTTTCCAGTCATATGCGCTTTACCCACATATGTCTGTAGCAGAAAACATGGGATTCGCACTAAAGATTGCTGGAATTGATAAGACCGAACGTGATCGTCGCGTTAAAGAAGCCGCAAAGCTTCTTGACCTCGAAGATTATTTAGATCGCAAGCCGAAGGCACTTTCTGGCGGACAACGTCAGCGCGTTGCAATGGGTCGCGCAATCGTTCGTGAGCCACAAGTGTTCTTAATGGATGAGCCACTTTCTAACCTTGATGCAAAGCTTCGTGTTGCAACTCGTACTCAGATTGCTGCACTACAGCGTCGTCTCGGAATCACAACCGTTTATGTAACTCACGACCAGGTTGAAGCTATGACCATGGGTGATCGCGTTGCGGTTCTGAAGGATGGCTTGCTACAGCAGGTTGATACTCCTCGTAACCTGTATGACTCACCAGCAAATGCTTTCGTTGCTGGATTTATTGGTTCACCTGCGATGAACTTGCTGAGCGTTCCAGTTTCTGGTGGCAAGGCAAACCTTGGTGAAAAATCAATTGACGTTCCAGCCAGTGCTGGCAGCTCAGTAACAGTTGGTATCCGCCCAGAAGGTTTCGTACCTGCAACTTCCGGCGGCTTCAAGGTTGTTGTTGAAGTTGTTGAAGAACTTGGTGCTGATGCCTTCGTTTATGGCAAGCCAGCTGATTCATCTATCAAGTTCGCACATGAAACTGATGAGGGCGCCCAAGTAATTGTTCGTTGGGATCCAAAGAATCCACCAAAGCCAGGCGAGACAATATCTGTGAGCGCAATTCAAAATGCAATTCACTTGTTTGATTCAGCATCTGGACTACGTATCAATAAGGGTTAATCTAAAAGTAAAAAGCCCCGGATCGGATTCGATTCGGGGCTTTTTTATGAACTTTTTTACTTAAGCGCAACCTTTAGGTTCTCATCAATTGCGGCTAAGAAATCTTGGGTATTTAGCCACGGACTATCTTTTGAGATCAGAATTGCAAGATCTTTTGTCATCTTTCCACTCTCAACAGTTGAAACACAGACCTTTTCAAGTGTGGTTGCGAACTCGGCCAACTTTGGATTGTTATCCAACTTTGCTCGGTGCGCCAGCCCTTGGGTCCACGCGAAGATAGAAGCAATTGGATGTGTTGATGTTTGGCGACCCTGTTGGTGTTCGCGGAAGTGTCTTGTAACAGTTCCGTGCGCCGCCTCGGATTCAACGGTGCGACCATCTGGTGACATCAAGACAGATGTCATCAAACCAAGTGAGCCATAACCTTGCGCAACAGTGTCAGACTGAACATCGCCGTCATAGTTCTTGCAGGCCCAGACATAGCCGCCTTCCCAACGAAGTGCAGTTGCAACCATGTCATCAATTAAGCGGTGCTCATAGGCAATTCCAGCAGCAGTAAATTTATCTTTGAACTCTGCTTGATAAACCTCTTCAAAGAGATCTTTAAATCGGCCGTCGTAAGCCTTCAAGATAGTATTTTTAGTTGAGAGGAATACTGGGTAATTACGATTTAGTCCGTAATTCATCGAAGCTCTTGCAAAATCGCGAATTGATTCATCAAGGTTATACATACCCATGGCAACGCCTGATGATGGAAAATCAAAGACGTTAAATTCCATTGGCTTGGAACCATCTTGAGGTGTGAATGTCATGGTTAATTTTCCAGCGCTTGGAACGCGGAAATCAGTTGCCTTGTATTGGTCACCAAAAGCATGACGACCAATAACTATTGGCTTGGTCCAGTGTGGAACCAACCTAGGTACATTTGAAATAATGATTGGCTCACGGAAAATCACGCCGCCCAAGATATTTCTAATAGTTCCATTTGGAGATTTCCACATCTGCTTTAGCTTAAATTCTTCTACTCGAGCTTCATCTGGCGTGATGGTCGCGCATTTAACTCCAACGCCGTGTTTTTGAATCGCGTGTGCCGAATCGATTGTTACCTGATCATTAGTCGCATCACGGTGCTCCATGCCAAGGTCGTAATAGTCGAGATTTACATCTAGGTAAGGAAGGATCAATTTCTCTTTGATAAATTGCCAGATAATTCTGGTCATCTCATCGCCGTCTAGTTCTACAACCGTTCCTTCAACTTTTATCTTGGACACATTTGACATATTTAGTTTCGCCGCCCTCTTATAGTTTTATTAAATAGATTCTTATAAATCTTTAACATCTGCTTGTTTTGCACGAACTGCTTCGGCTGCGTTCTTTAAATCAGCGATCTCTGATTCTGTTAGCGCACTTTCAACTACCTTGCGGATACCAACTTTGCCAATCTCGGCTTCAACACCAAGGTAAACGCCAGAGATGCCATATTCGCCATCGACCCAAGCACACACAGGCATGACTGCGCCAGAATCTTCTTTAACGGCTTTCGCCATTCTGGCAGCGGCTGCAGATGGTGCGTAGTAAGCCGATCCAGTTTTGAGCAGCGCCACAATTTGCGCCCCACCATTGCGAGTCATATCTACAAGTTGATCAATCTTTTCCTGATCAAGTAACTCACTTAAAGGTTTGCCGTTAACTGTGCAACGACTTGGTACCGGAACCATAGTTTCGCCATGTGAACCGAGAGTCAAAGTTTTGACACTTGAAACCGGAACTTTGAGTTCCTCTGCCACGAAATCTGTAAAGCGAGCGGTATCAAGCATTCCAGCCTGGCCCATGACGCGGTTTTTAGGAAAGTTACTTGCTATCTGCGTTAAAGCAGTCATTTCATCAAGTGGGTTCGAAACAACAATTATCACGGCATTTGGCGAGTGCTTAGCAATATTCTCGGCAACACCGCGAACAATCCCAGCATTAATACCAATTAAATCCATACGACTCATGCCTGGTTTGCGAGGAAGTCCAGCAGTAATAACTACAACTTCAGAATTAGCAGTAGCTTCGTAACCAGCGCCGTCGGCTGTGGTGGTTGCACCAACTATTTTTGTTTCAAATCCTTCAATTGAGCGAGATTGATTCATATCAAGAGCGATGCCCTCAGGTTTTCCCTCAAGGATGTCGGTAAGAACAACGGTTTCAAAAATGTCATACTCGGCAAGGCGAAGGGCGGTTGTTGAACCATAAAAACCGGCACCTACTACGGTAACTTTCCCTGATCTGCTCATCTCTTCTTCTCTCTATTGGCGACCGAAATTCAGCGGTTATTCAATGGCCTAAGTTTAAGTGATTTTTGCGCACTGAAAGATTACTTCGCATGTGGCAATGTGAGCGCCACCACAAAAAGTAGAAGCGCGACTGCCATGGGGAGAATAAATTCGATCTTCCTACGCTTATTTGAACGGGTGAATTGATTTGAGGTAAAAGTGCCAGCACCTATTGCTATCAATATCGCAGCAGAGCGCACCGCACCTGCGATTCCAAGCACTAGCCCAAGAACGACCAAGGCATACGAGACGGCGCGAATCTGGTTGAAGTATTTCCTTAAATTTATCATCGAGACTATTTTGATTGTGCCATCTCAACGACATTTGTTAACAACATTGCACGTGTCATTGGTCCAACACCACCAGGCATTGGCGCCACATACGATGCAATATTCAAGACATCTGGATGAACATCGCCCAGTAATCCGGCATCCGTTCTGGTTATCCCAACATCTAGTACAACAGCGCCAGGCTTAATCATGGCCGCAGTTAAAAAATGCGCGCTGCCAATAGCTGCAACAATTATGTCAGCACGCTTTGTATGAAGCGTGAGTTCCTTCGTTCCGGTATGAGTAATTGTTACCGTTGCATCATCGCCCTTACGCGAGAGAAGCAATGCAAGTGGCCGGCCAACTGTTATCCCGCGCCCCATTACCAATACTTCAGAACCCTTAGTAGATATCTTGTAACGATGCAGAAGTTCAAGAATGGCTCTTGGTGTACATGGAAGTGGTGCGGGTTCGCCTAAAACTAATTTGCCTAAATTAAGTGGATGAAGTCCATCCGCATCTTTTTTAGGATCAATTGCCTCAAGGATGCGATTGGCATTTATTGCCTTAGGGAGCGGCAATTGCACGATGTATCCCGTACATTCATTGCTGTTATTTAAATCTTTAATTGCGGCAAGTACATCTGCCTCCTTGGCACTGCCGGGAAGGTCGACCCGAATTGAATTAATTCCAACATCGGCGCAGTCTTTGTGTTTGCCACCGACATAAGAATGTGAACCTGGATCATCACCAACTAAAACAGTTCCGAGCCCAGGTTTTTTAGATAATTTAGAAACGATTTGGCGTAATTCATCTTTGATAGTCGCGGCAGTCGCTTTACCATCCAAAATTATTGCGCTCATGCGGCAATACTATCTAAAACTATCTAAAACAAAGCTAACGGAAATTAAGCGTGTGAGAAGTGCCGAACGCCAGTGAAGAACAAGGCAACGTTCGCCTGGGCAGCCGCTGCTATCACCTCTTCATCTCGCACACTTCCTCCTGGCGACACAACAGCTTTAACTCCAGCTGCCAATAAAATTTCGAGTCCATCAGCGAATGGGAAGAAGGCATCACTTGCGGCAACACTTCCAACCGAGCGATCACCTGCTCTGGCAACTGCAAGTTTTGCGCTATCTACTCTATTAACTTGACCCATTCCAACACCGACCGAAGCTCCAGCCGATGCTAACAAAATTGCGTTGCTCTTTACCGAGCGGACACTTCGCCAAGCAAATTCCAAATCGCGAATTATTGCCGCATCAACCTTGGGACCGCAAACCTGTTTCCAATTTGCAGCGCTATCACCTGGTGCATCAATTAGATCTGAATTCTGAATAAGCACGCCACCTGAAATCGGACGCAACTCTTCTTGGGAAATTTCAAAACCGGCAATCTCCAAAATTCGTATTGAAGGTTTCTTTGAAAGTAATTCAATAGCTCCAGCTTCATAGCCCGGCGCGACGACAACTTCAGTAAAAATTTCGGAGATTTGCTCCGCCATTTTTAGGGTGACATTTCGATTTGCGGCAATTACCCCGCCAAACGCTGATACTGGATCGCAGGCATGAGCGGCTAGGTGGGCATCGGAAATTTCATCAGCTATTGCGATCCCACAAGGATTTGCGTGTTTGATTATTGCAACACAGGGTTGCGCATGGTCATAAGCGGCGCGCAGCGCGGAATCGGCATCTGTGTAGTTATTAAAAGACATCTCTTTGCCATGGTGCTGTTTGGCGCTTGTAATTCCGACGTTAGAACCAATTTTATTAGTAAATACGGCAGCGCTCTGATGCGGATTTTCGCCGTAACGTAAATCAGCCAGTTTCTCCCAAACTGCTACTCGCCAATCATTTTGATCTAACTCTCCGGCTAGCCAAGTTGCAATCGCTGCGTCGTATTCTGCGGTCTTCCTAAAGGTATGCATTGCTAATTCTCGGCGCTGTGCCAAGGTAAATCCACCCGCAGCAATCGCTGTAGTCAGAGCGGGATACTGTGATGGATCTGAAATTACTGCTACTGAGTTGTGATTCTTTGCAGCTCCACGCAACATACTTGGGCCACCAATATCAATCTGTTCAATGCATTCTTCGAATTTTGCCCCTGATGCAATTGTCTGCGTGAATGGATATAAATTAATAACTATCAAATCAAATGGTGCAATATCTTGGCTAGCAAGCTCTTGTAGATGGCTTGGATTAGATTGATCTGCAAGTATTCCGCCGTGAATTCTGGGATGAAGAGTTTTTACTCGCCCACCCAACATTTCTGGAAAGCCGGTGTAGCTTTCAACCGGAACTACTGGAACTCCAACATCTTTGAGAACTTTCGCGGTAGAACCGGTGGAGAGAATTTCAACTCCAGCTGCACTTAACGACTTACCAAGTTCTACTAAGCCAGTTTTGTCGTACACACTTAAAATCGCCCTGGTGATTGGTTTACGATCTATCATTTTTGACCATCAATTCCAGTCGCTATAAATTTCGCTAACGTCTCGACAATGAGCTCGCGTTCCACAATCTTAATGCGTTCATGCAATGAAGAAGCATCATCGCTGGCTAATACTTGCACGTGCGCCGATGTGATGACTTTGCCCGTATCCACGCCCTCATCAACCCAGTGCACAGTTGCGCCAGTTGTTTGTACGCCAGCTGCGATCGCATCCCGAACGGCATGTGCGCCAGGGAAATTTGGGAGTAAAGCGGGATGAGTATTTATAGTGGCAAATCTATTAACAAACTTCGCGCTCAGAATTCGCATGAACCCCACGCTCACCACTAAATCTGGATTTAAGCTTTCAACCAAAGTGAATAGTTGGGCGTCCCAAGTATCGCGATCGCCTTCCACTGGAAGGTATGTAGTTGGAATTCCAGCAAGTTCTGCTCGAGCGAGTACTTGCGATGGCTTATCAGAAATTACTTGTAAAATTTCTAACGCTAAATCTGCGTCAAAAATCGCTTGTGCTAGCGAACCACTTCCAGATGCCAGAATAACGATACGCATCTTAAATATTCTGCCGTTTTCTACCAAGAGATTTTACTAGCGCTGGTAGATAGAGCGCGAAGAGCGCGGTAAGAATTTCTGCCCCAAGAAATATGCCGGGCAGGCTCCACCACGAGATACCAACGGGGTTCATATCTTTTGTTATTAACTCTCCGCCAGCCAAGAAAGCGATTCCGGCTAAAAGTAGCGCCATTGGCAATACTTGCGAAAGCAAGTTTTTGGTATTTGCAAGAAGAGTTAAAGTATTTGAAAAAGATTTTCGCTGATGCAGGAATATGAGAACTAGAAGAAATGCCACAGAAATAATTATCAGTGGGTGCTTACCTGTTGGAAGCGCACTTAGTACTGGAATAGCGGGAAGCGCAGTGAGATGAAAATTAACTGGGCTAATTTGAGTAGCGGCTCCAATTGAGAATCCAATCCCAAATAGGTAACTGAGTGTGGCAAGGGCGATATTTGGGAGATACAGAAGTTGGATCGCTAAAAATAGAATCCCGCCGACCCATCCCGGTTGAATCACTATCGCTAAGTCGTGCATCACTTTAAAGTGAGTAGCCATTGATAGCGCATCAATAACCAGTGCTACACCTAGGAGAATTCCAAATAACTGAAATATGAATTTTGAGTTTACGAAAAATGGCAGGGACATTTCAGCTGTTGCAATTAGTGCTAACAATCCGGCATAAATCGGGGCCAAATATAGGACTGGTTTAATGCTTGAACTTTGTGAAAGGCCCGCAGCTGCCGTAGCAAAAAGAACGTACCAAAGAATTACGAATGATCTGGCTGCGCGAATATTTCCAAGGAAACTAGCGCTGCGCTTAAATCCACTTCTGATTGCCAAAAAAGGAAAGATTGCCGCAGCAAGTGGTAAATATGTAAGAGCGCCGCTAGTTGATGTAGCTGCGAGTGAGAGATGAAATGGAACGAGATGGGCTGCAAGCCAAAGCCAAAGTGCAGCGCGAATTGGATCAGAGGTATTTCCGGTGGCACTTCCAGCCGTAGCCCAAGTGACTAGCGAGATAAATCCAATTGGGAAAAGTGTAAGCACCACACTGCGCATCGCCTGTTGAAAAGTTATCAGCAGGATGCGACCGAGCATTTTTTGCTCCGAACTATTTATGGTTGCTTAGGATGGCCCGCATTAGAGCTGCGGTTTCACTTGGTGTCTTGCCAACTTTTACCCCAACAGCCTCAAGTGCTTCTTGCTTAGCAGCAGCTGTGCCTGAAGATCCAGAA
>Ga0194042_1000849_pt1 | contig 10330 bp, 6 predicted proteins | sample JunL4412m_MetaG_FD_148974 | JGI IMG/M metagenome (GOLD analysis project Ga0194042, IMG submission 148974) | Anoxic zone freshwater microbial communities from boreal shield lake in IISD Experimental Lakes Area, Ontario, Canada - Jun2016-L442-12m | ecosystem: Environmental > Aquatic > Freshwater >...
TTTTTGCTCAAGGAAATGCGACATGATGAATGCGACCGTCATTTCCGAACAACCGGAGCGTAATGCCGTCTGCTTCACGATTCGCTTCAACGGCTCTGACTTCTCCGCGCACTTCGTGGAAAACATTGGAATCTTCATTCTTGCCTCTCTCTGGTAATTCATTCCGATTCGCCGTTGACACAGTGTCAATCTTATCCTTGATTACCATTCTTTCAAGAGAATCTCGTAGCGGGTTTCTTCCGCTTTCCTTACTTCGAGATTGGCTCTTTTGGACCGGACGAATTGAGGTATTCCTTCAATCGACCTTTCTTCGCTACTGGGCGATTTTGCTTCTTTTCCATTTCGATTTTGCGGAAGCATTCACGCTGATTTTCTGCAATTTCGTCCAACGCTTTATTGTCCTCTTCGATTCCCTTTTCTTTTTGAGCGCGTTGCTCTTCGGTTTCCGGTTCGGGAGTCTTCGTCACCGGCACGTTTTTGAATTTGTTCGTTCGGCTGTCGAAATGGTATTCCGAGAGAACCGGCTCTTCGTCAGACGCGATTTCATCTTCGTTAAGTTTTGCAGCGACCGCCTTCGTCGCCTCGCCCCAACGCCGGATGAATCGTTTGCCCTTCGTAGCCGTATGAGCATGGTACGCGTCGGGAATGGATAAATCGGAAGGCTTCAAACAGTAGCCCACAACCCGCTCCACGGCTTCTTCGAGGGTGTCGTCCTTGACCGCTTCAATCTCTTTTGATTTCACAAACGTGGCTCCGGTCAACTTGTGCCACTCTTTTGCAATTTCGGATTCAACCGGAGCAGTCTCACCAATCCAAATGAAGTGAACGTGTACGTGCCACAGTTTCGAGTTCTCCCCGCGATTGATTTCAAAAATGAAGATCACGTTTTCGGCGTGAAGGAAAGCGGATTGAGTCTTTCCCTTTTTCGCATTGTCCCGGCGCTGGTGTAGCTTTTTCAAAGCCAAAATCATTCGCTCGAATCGTTCCTTCAGACAGCACCCGTCCTTGATTGTTAATAGTCCGAAGTAAAGCACGAGTTTTGGATTCGCTGAGCGGAGTCCCCGGAGAAATTCACAAAGTGTGCGTTTCGAATTCCGGGCGCGTCTGTTTGCGCATATCGGACAGAGTTTCCATACTCCGCAGAATCGGCCTTTTTTAAGGCGCTTCTTCCCTGACTTAAATTCTTCGAAGAGCATGTAATCCCCGCACAGCGAGCACCGCTTGTGAAGGTTCTCGTTTCTTCCGTCAAGGAAGTCGATCAGTTCTTTTGTTCGAGTGCAGGTTTTCTCTTGTTCAAGCCTATTGAGAAGGAAAGGCTTGGGTTGAGCTTCCGTTTTAGCCGGATTCTCTTCCGACTGGTCCGTTTTCGCTTCTCTTTTTTCCTGCTGGTACGGAGTTGTTTGCGTTAAGAAAGCAAGAGACTCCGTGCCCTGTTTAGGCGGGCAATTCTGGACCTTTGAATTCTGAGTGTTGGACGAAGGGCTTTTAAAACAAGCGGTGGCAACCGGCGTTCGCTGGACAACCGGCTTTTGGGCGGTAGTATTCATTTTGGATTCCTGCACTAATCAGGTTTCTGTAAATTTCCCGCCGCTCGTAACGGCTGGAAATTCAAAAAGGACTCCCGACCATTTCGGGAGTTTTTTTTGTGGACTTGTTTCTTTGACACAGTGTCAACGCACTATTTCATATACGATTCGAGTATCTCGACATTGAAGAGTTCGGCTTTCGGGTAAACATGCGAATTTGCCATTCTTGGCTTTAGCAACAGGCGCTATTTTCCCGCAGAACCTTCCGTGACTTGAAGATTTAAGCGTCGCCATTTTGCCGCGACGAGCGCCCGCCGTTCAGTTTGCTTTTTCACCAATATCTGCGCTAAATAATCGAACAGCGAAATCGTGCCACAAATACTCCCCTCGACGGGGCAAATCGGGTATAATGCGGCAACGGGCGGTGGATGGTGCTTTGAATGTAAGTCTATTTCGGGCCATTCTTTGGGTAGTATGGTCCGGGCAAACACTTTTGGCGATTTATGCCTGTTAATGCGAGGGTTCCTGGTTCGAATCCAGGTCGAGGAGCCTCCTTTAAGCACAATCCCTCCAACACCTTGCACCGACACATCCTTTCCGCTGTTTTGCGTGATTTTTTCAACAGGGGCCAGAACAGGGGCCATTTGTCCAACTGCCACTGGAAGAACTCGCATCGCAGGGTTGCGCTGCAATTCTTTCGCCCCTGTCAACACATCCCATACCACTTGAGAAGACGAATGCGCGTCGACAAATGATTCGTCGTTGTAGTGTTGCTCTTTGATGTCACGCCCGGCGTGACCCACTTGAGCCCGCACCGCATCGAAGTTTGCGAAACGGCGCGCCCATGTGATATGCGTGTGCCGAAGGGCGTACATCGGTCGGCCTTCAAGTAATTTTTCGACAACGGGCTTCAAGTCGTCGACCAGACCTTCAATCGCAGCGAGACGACGAATGCGGGCTTCAATCTTGACTGGGCACTTCGGCTTCGGTCCATCGAAGCCAACGGTTTTTCCGCGACTGATTGAGACGGCAATATCCAACGGCTTAGCGTCCATCGTCCGGGCGTTCTGCACGGGCCAGTTCATCGTCACAAACGCGAGTGAAGCGGCGCGCCGAAATGAGTCACGTAGATTGTGAATATCCAAAGCCATGCCTTCGTGCGTGACGAGAAGCGGTTTATCTTTGGCCGGTCTGCCACGCATGAGCATGTAGCGCTGAAGTTCAGTCGCGAACGGTGGCGGGACCGTGCATGCGCCATTGCGCTTCGTCTTACATCAAACGCTAAGCGTTATTCGACTCCCATCGAAGTCACCCACTTTCGCACGAGACACCGAGCCGGGACGGTTTCCAGTCACCAGAAGACATTTAAAAACAACCGACAATGGATAGGTACATCCGCCAATTGAATCCAGTTCGTCAGACGCGTCTAGAATTGCGCGCATTTCTTCCGGGGTAAACGCACGCTTGTTTGGGCGCGGCGTTAATCAAGCATGACCAAATCATCCCCAACCGCTTCGGACTTGTTTTCGACCCGCGAACTCGAACGTCTTTATGAATTGCTGAAGTCCAAATCAATTGAAGGCCACTGGAAGGTCGGTCGCATACTCAACACCCGTCTTGGTGAGCGAGCACCGTATGGCATTCTGGCCAAGCTGAAGGTGGCATTGCCGAAGTTAGGGGCCGAAATGACCCGTCCGCGACCGGGGCTTGTGTGGGGCGAGGCGTTGAAAAAAGCTCGCCAGCCGTTCAAAATATATCCATTTTTCGAACACGGATTTGAGCGGGGTTGCGTTGTTTGAAGAAGCGTTTTACCACGGGAATCGCGCGGCAGGCGAGGTGCTGGCGCGACGTGCGATGTAGATCGAGGGTCTGCCACGCCGATGAATGACGTTCTATTTTTTAGACCGTCCCGCCACGGTTCCAAAATCACCGTCCGCTGCAAAGACGATCTCAAGTTTCGATTGGTATGTCACGCCGGCGACTACCGCTGCGAATTGCAGTGCGCGGGGTTGAGGCGCAGATTGGGCGGATCGGGTTGTGGGTGCGACGCCGTCGGTTCCCAGACCGTTATCAGCGAGATCTTTGCCGCCGCCCAATAGTGTAAACAAGATTGTCATCGTGGCGCCTTGGGCCGTCTTGTGGGACTTGCTGTCGGTCTTGGGCATTAGGACTCGGATGGCTGAGAAATGCGGATCGTCGGGACCCGTCACAACCTTGCCCCGGGAATCGACGGTTATCTTCGTGTGAAAGTTGCTGATGCCAAATTCAATCTCCCCCAAGTCTGACAGCAAAAGTCCCTCGGAGATTTCAATCGTACTGGACATCTTAACGCTGCTGGTGCGAACCTGCGAAAGTTTGCCTTTCAGTGCATACTTCACCGCGCCAGAGCTTGAACGTGTGTCACTCGCCTTAACGGCTTCGCCTGTTTCAGTGTTTCCAATGGGCACCATTACCCGTGCTTGCCGCTTGGATGCGCCTTGAGTCGCGTCGAGTTGAATGACATGAATGCCGCGGCTCGAGAATTTCGCCGCGGAATTGGCCGCTTTGAGCGCGTTCGGGTCGGTCTCCTGGCCGTCTAATTTGAACGTGTAGGTTTCGGCGTCTGTCGCGGCGACTCGCGACGAAATCTGTGCTCCTGAGACATTCGGAGAGGACGTATTCGGAATCGAATCGACGTTCAATGCGCCGCCGATACTCGACGCGATCCGGATGCCCAATGCGTTCGTGACATTGCCGACGATCGCGCCGTCAGTAAAAATATTCGGTGCATTCGAACCTGAATTGGGTTCCAAAGGGAGGACGCGCAGACGCTGCACGGTGCCCGTGCCTGCGTAGCTGTCACTGGCGGAAACGCCAATATCAAAATCGCCCTCCGACAGGAACGTATACGTCAGTACGTTGCTGGGTCCAGTCTGCAACGGCGAGCCGATCGGCAATTGACCGCCGTGGTTAAAGAGTACCCACGTGTACGTCAAAGGCAGACCTGAGAATGAATTGCCCTGCGCCGTGATTGTGATAGGCGTCTGGATACGCGCTGGATTGCGGTCTATCGAGATGATCTGTACAGCGGGCGCGATTCCGCCTCCGGGCGTAATGACAAACAGGGTCGAGGTGTTGTTGCTTGCATCGAAATTCTCGGTACCGTTAAATGTGGATTTGATTGTGTATTGCCCCACGTTCATATTTGCGGGTAGCGTGTAGTCCGCGCTGGCCGCGCCATTGACGAGGGTTGAGGACGTGACCGCCGTGCCGACTTCGCTTTGACTGGAATCCAGAACAATGAATGTCACCGTCCCTTCGTTGACTGCGGCATTTCCGCTCGACGCCACAACACTGGCGGAGAGTTTGACAACTTGCTGTGTGGGACTGCGTTGTGCTGAATTGGACGCCGCGATGGTCTGTGTGGGTACGAGTTGATTGACTGTCAGCGTATACGCGTGTGCCCCGGAAACCGGGGTACTGTCTTGCGCGCCCACGGTAAAGCTGAACACCCCTGTTTTCGTGGCAATGCCGCTGAGCAGACCGCCAGAACTCAATCCCAAGCCTGCTGGTAATATACCATCAACAATTGAAAACGAATGATACGGCGCGGTGCCGTTGGAGGCGGTGATCAACTGGCTGTAGGTCACGCCAGCCTTGGCCGACGGCAACGTCTCGGGCGTGAAACTCAACCGCACCATTCGAACGACGACGGCCACGCTTGGAATGCCGTTGGTAAAAACTGTATCGGACGCAAAGCCCTGCGGAAACGAAGCAGGCAACGCCAGCGACGTGAATTGAGTTGCTCCGAACGGATTTGTCGGACTTAACGACAGCGAAAAAATCTGATCGTTGCTCAGGCTGCGAAGTTCCACAACCGGGTAGTTGCTGGCGGAATTGTTTGAGCTGCCGTTGGACGCTTCTGAAATGCCTGTGAATCTCAAACCGATCAACACCAGTGCGTTTCCGCCCACGCCTAAGCCCAGCGCAGGAGTCGAGGCTGTAATTATCGGTCGCCATCCAGCCTGATAGTGCAGTCCGTCGTCGGTGAGTTCCGCGCTGTCCAAGGGCGTCAGCGGGCTGAGATTGACTGTGGCATCACGCGTGTCTCCCGCCGCCACGAGAATCTGGCCTGTTAGCAAGAGTGTCGCGGTGTGATTGACACGCGCCGTGGTCAGGTTGCCTACGGAACTCCAGGTGTCCGTTGCAGGATCGTAGGCTTCGGCGCTGCTTAAAATAGAGGAACCGCTACTTCCTCCAGCAACAAGCACCTTGCCACTGGGTGTCAACACGGCTGTATGGTGAGCACGAACTGCCCGAAGATCCGTTGACGTCGGAATCCATGTGCCGTTGACCGGATCGTACAGTTCCGAGCTGTTCAGCGCGCCTGATGATTTACCGTTGTATCCGCCTGCAAGAAGCACTTGGCCGTTGGGAAGCAGTGTTGCCGTATGAAATGCTCGCGCCGTGGTAAGATTAGCCGCTGCAGTCCACGATTTGTTCGCCGGATTATACAGTTCAGCGCTGCGCAAATAATTGGTCGTGTATCCGCCGGTGACGAGCACTTGGCCGTCCGGGAGCAGCGTTGCGGTGTGATAGGTTCGGACGCCTTTCAAGTTACCTGCTGGACTCCACGTGTTGCTCACCGGATCGTAGAGCTCCGCGCTGTTCAACGAACTGCCGTTGTCGCCGCCGACGACAAGTACCTGGCCGTCACGCAGCAGCGTGGCGGTGTGATTCTGTCGGGCCGAGATCAGACTGGCCGTCGGAGTCCACGTATTCGCAACGGGATCGTAAAGTTCCGCGCTGCGGATGATCGTATACCCATCATCCACGCCACCCGCGACCAGCACTTTTCCGTTGGGGAGCAAGGTTGCAGAGTGGTTGTAGCGATGGAAATTGAGGTTCGCTGCCGGACTCCAAGTGGCGGTTGAAGGATCGAATAGCTCTGCGCTGTTCAGCGGATTGAATGTATTGCCCAGAACTTGCCCTGCAGCCACGAGCACTTTGCCGTTCGGAAGCAAGGTTGACGTATGGCTGGATCGCGGGCCTCCAAGACTTGCGGCCAATGTCCAGGCACTGCTCGAAGGGTCGTAGACTTCGGTACTGCCCAGCACTTGCGCTCCCGCTCCGGCCGCGACGAACACTTTGCCGGTAGGTAGCAACGTTGCGGTGTGAAGTCCGCGCGAGCCGCCGAGACGGCCCGCGCCGCTCCATGTTTTGGTGGATGGGTCGTACACTTCTGCTTTGCTTATAGTGCTTTTATTGACATCAAATCCTCCGGCCACAAGTACGCTGCCGTTTGGCATCAGCGTGGCTGTGTGATACGCGCGACCGATGGCCAAGCTGCCCACGGGGCTCCATGTGCCGCTTGCCGCATCGAAGATTTCCGCGGCTGACGAACCATTCCCGTCGTATCCACCTGCGACAAGCACCTGGCCACCGGGCAGCGCTGTGGCGGAGTGCAGGTAGCGCGCCGTTTGCATTGCGCCCACAGCGCTCCACGTCATGCTGACGGGATCGTAAATCTCGGCGCTGGTCGTGGCCACGAAATTACTATCTAAGCCTCCGCAAACCAGTACGAAGCCGCCGGGAAGCAACGTTGCAGTGTGATAACCGCGGCCATCTGACATGTTACCCACCAGGGTGAATGAATTGGTTTGCGGGTCGTAGAGTTCTGTGGTCGCCAACATGCTGCCGTTTTCGTCATAGCCGCCGACGACGAGCACCTGTCCGTTGGGTAATAAGGTCGCTGTATGTTGCACACGGGCGGAGCTGGGAGTGGCCGTAACGGTCCACGTGTTGCCAAGCGGATCGTAGACTTCCGCGCTGCCGATAACACCATAAAAGTTGTCGTTGCCGCCGACGACGAGCACGTTGCCATTGGTCAACAACGTCGCGGTGTGAACATTGCGTGCCGTCTTGAGACTGGCGACGGGACTCCACGTGTTTGAAATCGGCTCGTACACCTCCGCGCTGCTCAACACAAAATCGTTGATGCCACCTGAGACCAGCAGTCTGCCATCGGCCAACAGAGTCGCCGCGTGACTGTACCGTGCGGTATTGAGACTGCTCAATGGGGCCCAGGGGTTGTTCTCTGGATTGTAGAGTTCCGTGCTGTTGAGAACGCTGTTGCCGCTTCCGCCCGCGACGAGCACGCTGCCGGAGGAGAGTAAAACGGCCGTGTGTTGGAATCGTGCTGAACTCAAACTGCCGGTGAAACTCCACGTCTGGCTCGCTGGATCGTACACTTCCGCGGAGTCAAGAACGGCGTTCGCACTTCCCCCCGCAACAAGTACCTGGCCATTGGGCAACAACGTCGCCGTATGGCTGGTGCGCACCGTGCCAAGATTACTGACCGTGCTCCACGCTGCGGTAACCGGGTCGTACAACTCGACACTGTGAGTCAAACCGCCTGCGACGAGAACTTGGCCGTTCGCCAGCAGCGTCGCCGTGTGAGCGACATGTTCGACGCTCAAATTTGCCAATACCGTCCAGGCGTTCAGTGACGGATCGTACAACTCTGCACTGCGGCCATCGACATCGCCACCCACGACCAAAATCTTGCCGCTCGACAACTTCGTCGCTGTGTGAAACGCGCGGCCGACACTGAGAGTGCCCGCTGGGCTCCACGTGCCGGACTGAGGATCGTATAATTCCCCAGTCGTGCCATCAGCGTCTCCGCCGACAACGAGAACGTAGCCGCTGCCCAGAAGCGTTGCGGTGTGAAAAGCGCGCGCGGCGGTCATGGGGCCTGTAGTGGTCCATGAATTGGTGGCAGGATCGAAAATTTCCGAACTATTTAATGCGTTACCGGAAATACCGCGGCCTCCGGCGACGAGCACTCGGCCGCTAACCAGCAGAGTCGCGGTATGAAATGTACGGGCTGCAAGGAGGTCGCCCGAACGAATCCATGTGTCAATGGCCGGGTCATACGTTTCCGTGCTTTTCAATTCATTGCCGGTAATTCCGACTCCTCCCGAAACGAGCACGCGCCCGTTGGACAGGAGTGTCGCAGTGTGCTCGGTTCGTGGGGAGTTGAGGCTGCCTGCGGGAGTAAAACTGGCGGCACTAGCCACCACGGAACTCAAAGCAATGAATAATCCGGCACAATACCGCAGAATAAAATGAGGCTTAAACATTTATATCTCCAGTACTTATAAATTCAAACTGTGGTGCAATAAGACAACCGACCTATTTGCGGCATTTTATCATATCGACACTTCTTGACATCTCTTAAGGTTGCTGCTCTACATAAATTTTTTTTAAAAGCACTGAGCCCCATAGTCAGCGCAGATGTCACACCAAAACCGACAGGTTATCGTAGCCGTGGCGAAACACGCGGGTTTACCGTGGGGCCGCGCCATCGTGCTGATCCATATTTGGAGCGAAGCCACGAAGCGGCGGAAGCCAAAGATAGTGAAGGAATGCAAGAAACTGATCGCAGAATAAACCTCATGCTGCACCGTCTTCATCGAGAGTAAACAGGACTTTTTGTACACGCTCTAAGTGTTTAATGCTCAAGAAATCATACACCAAACTGCTAACAGCGGGCTTAAATCCAGCTACTCAGCTCCGCCTGCATTACGCTCTTACATGGGGAGAGAAGAACGAAATCGTCGCAAAAGAGATTCAACATTCACTGGATGGGATGGCCGAATAACCTGTGATTAACTCGGTAAAGGTTAAAACAATCTGCGTTGACACTGTCAACAAGGAGTTAGCGATTTGCGTTCGCCGACAACTCATGCGTGTTATGCGTCTCGCAATAAACTTTTTTCACGATACGTTGATTGGGGGTAGTTTAACGTGGTTCCTTCATTTAATTCATCAACGGTCGTACTCTTAGAAGTGGGGTAATCAGTCATGTTTTCAAGCAAACGATTTAATGGCGCATTGGCACCCTTGACAGGCAATGACGCAGTATTGGGCGAATCGAATGAAATGCACCGGCAGATCATTGCGCATATGGGGGAAGGCTTATTTGTCCTTGATTACAATTTGCGGTACCGTGTCTGGAACCCGTATTTGGAAAATCTACTGGATCTTCCCTCTGCACGTATGCTAGGGCGGCATCCTGCTGAAATATTCCCAGAGATTCGGACCAACGGACGTCTTGCTTTGATCGAGCGCGTTCTAACGGGCCAAACGATTGACATGCCAGATGCGCAGCCTGTCATGGGGCCAAGCAATCTGATTTGGGTTCAAACGCGCCTCAGCCCGTTGCGGAATGACCGTGGGGAGATCACGGGCATTATCGGTGCAGTGCGCGATATTACCGAACGCAAGCGAGTCGAGGGCGAGTTGAGGCTGGCGCGGTTCGCGATGGAACGCGTTGGGACCGGAATTGTGTGGATTGAAAAAGGCGGCCGCATTGTGGATGCCAATGATGCGCTGTGTGCCATGCTGGGGCATACGCATGCTGAATTGCTAAATGTGTGCTACTGGCAGATTGATCCCGACCTGAACGAGACGGAATGGAACATGCGTTGGGAGCGTTTAAAGCAGAGCGGTTCGTCGCATCTGGAAGGCCGGGCGACGACGCGCGACGGGCGCATTCTGCCCGTGGAGGTCTCGGCGAATTACATCAGCTTCGGCGACCGCGAATTGAATTGCACGCTGATGCGCGACATCACGATTCGCAAGCAGGCCGAAGAGACGGTCCGAATCAGCGAAGAGCGGTACCGGTTGATTGTCGAAACCGCCGAGGAAGGAATTTGGATGGTCGATTCCGATAGTTGTACGTGCTTCGTCAATCCCAAGATGGCACAGATGCTGGGAACTACGGTGCAGGCGATGATGTGGCGCCCCATGTTTGATTATGT
>Ga0194042_1000859_pt1 | contig 10267 bp, 7 predicted proteins | sample JunL4412m_MetaG_FD_148974 | JGI IMG/M metagenome (GOLD analysis project Ga0194042, IMG submission 148974) | Anoxic zone freshwater microbial communities from boreal shield lake in IISD Experimental Lakes Area, Ontario, Canada - Jun2016-L442-12m | ecosystem: Environmental > Aquatic > Freshwater >...
CCTTCTCACTCGACGGCGACGTTGAGGAGATAGATGGTGTTTTCGGGCGTGAACTTCTTGCCTGCATTCCGCAGTCGGGCGATGAAGACGCCGAGACCGGACCCGTTCGCTTCATTGGGGTCAACGGGCCGCGCTGGTTCCTGCGTGGTCTTATCAGCGGGCCTGCATCGCGCGACGCCGAACTCGCAAGACCGCTCGAGGATGTCATCCGTGCCACGACGGTGGTTCGCGGTGATGATCCTTACGCCCCCGGTGATCCACTGCCGCTTCGCTTCCCGACGGAAATCCCCGATGACGCAACTGACTTCGACGATGGCGCCGAACAAGATGCCGATGACGACGAGGAAACCCGCGAACGGCCAACGTTGTCGCTGCCTGAGCGTGGCCCGGAAATCACCGAGATCCGCTAGGTGAGGCTTCGGTGCCACATCAGCAAGTATCAGGGCGCTAGCCTTAGCAGGTGAGCACAGGCGAACGACCGCGACGTGGGCTGTGGTCTCGACTCACCTCGAGCCAGACTCAGGTTGATGCTCAACACCTGGAGGCGAAATCCCAGGAGCACGGTGCGGGTCACATCAGAGACTGTGTGACGGGCGAACGAGCAACGATCACCGGCCGACTTCGTTCCGTCACGATCAGACCGGTGTCCAAGTCGCCCGCGGTAGAGGCTGAGTTGTGGGACGGTACTGGCCGTCTAACTCTGGTCTTCTTAGGGCGACGACAGATCCCGGGCATCACGCCCGGCCGTCAGGTCGTCGTGCATGGTCGAGCCATCGTCTTAGACGGTGAGCCCTCAATGGTGAACCCGCGTTATGAACTGCTGCCGGTCGTGATGGAGTGAGTCAGTGAGTCTGTCCGACACCGGCCCCAGCGAGCCGATTGAGCGTCCTGATACCGAGCAGCACCGGTCACTCGAGGAAGTACTCGAGGGTGCACCCGCCGGTACGGGTGCACCTGGTGATGCCACGACAGAGCAACTCATGTCGTCTGCCATTGGTGGTTGGCGCGGGCTCATCGACTCAAGTCTTCCCGGCGCGGTGTTTGTCCTGGCCTACCTTGTCAGCGGATCTCAATTGCGTCCTGCCATCTGGGCCGCGGTCGGCGCCGGTGTTCTCATCGCTGTATTCCGTCTGGTTCGTCGCGAGTCATTGCGCCAGGTTGTATCCGGGTTCTTGGGTATCGCGTTTGCCGCGTGGCTGGCTTCGCGTACCGGCAAAGCCGAGAACTTCTATCTGCCAGGTTTGCTGACCAACGCTGGTTACGGGGTGGCGCTCGCCGTGTCATGTGTCGTAGGGCACCCGTTGCTCGGATATGGAGTTGGTGCAGCCACCGGCGATGTCACCGGATGGCGAGCTGTACCAGAACAGCGACGTGCCTATGCACTGGCTACCTGGTTCTTTGTCGCGTTGTTCCTGTGCCGCATCGTCATCGAGGTGCCGCTCTACCTCGCTGGGCAGGTGGGCGCCCTCGGCATCATGAAGTTGGTTCTTGGCTGGCCGCTATTCGCGGCAGCGGCCTTCCTTGCGTATCGAGTCATCAGCAAAGCTAGAGCTGAGGCTCCAGTGCCGGTCGCGATGCCGGTGGAGGACGAGGTCGAACCGACCATCGAGTGATCGGCTAGTCGAGGATCTCTCAGTGCTCGACTAGCAAGTCCTCGAGTGCCTGCTCCTGAGCAGGTGCGGCCACGAACATCAGTTCGTCACCGGACTCCAGCGGGTCGTCAGCCGATGGTGTGATCACGCGCGTATCACGAATGATCGCGACCAAGGCAGTGTCGAACGGCCAGGTGACATCGCCCACTCGCTTGCCCACCACAGGTGATGACGGCGGCAGGGTGAGTTCAACCAGATTGGCGTTGCCTTGGCGGAAGGTGAACAGCCGCACCAGATCTCCGACGGTGACCGCTTCTTCGACGAGGGCGGAAATCATCCGGGGTGTCGATACAGCGACGTCAACGCCCCACGACTCATCAAACATCCACTCGTTCTTGGGGTGGTTGACGCGGGCAACGACTCGAGGAACTCCGTACTCAGTTTTGGCGAGCAGTGAGACTACGAGGTTGACCTTGTCGTCACCGGTGGCCGCAACCAGTACCTGGCACGAAGGGAGTTCAGCAAGGTCGAGCACTGCGATCTCGCATGTGTCACCGAGGAGAACTTCGGCGCCAGGTACGACGTCGGGACGTGCCTGGGCTGGGTCGCGATCGATGAGCAAGATTTCGTGTCCATTGGACAGCAACTCGCGGGCGATCGATCGTCCGACCTTGCCGGCTCCGGCGATTGCGACTCGCATCAGTGGGCCTCGGGTCCGTTGGTGAAGCTGGCAGCTGAGTTTTCGCGATGTGAAGGGTCTACTAGAACGTGAACGATGTCGCCAGCTTGGAGCACTGTGTCGAGGTTGGGCAGTAAGCCTTCGCCGAATCGAGTGATGTAGGCGACCCGAGCGCCTGACTCTCGCTCTATTCGGGTCACTCGCTCACCGATCCATGACTCGGCGTATGACAATTGCGTGAGAGCTACCTTGCCGGAGCCGTCACGCCATTCGTCACCAACGGACTCGGGCAGGACCTGCCGCAAAATCTGGTCGGTCTGCCACGCGACGCTGGCCACCGTGGGAATCCCGAGGCGCTGATAGACCTCTGCACGGCGCGGGTCATAGATGCGGGCGATGACGTTTGCGACACCGAAGGTCTCTCGCGCAACTCGCGCGGCCAAGATGTTGGAGTTATCGCCGCTGCTTACCGCCGCGAAAGCTGTTGCGTTCTCTATACCTGCCTTGCGGAGGTGATCGCGATCGAAGCCGATTCCGGTAACCATCTGCCCGCGGAATTCAGGGCCCAACTTTCGAAAGGAAGTTGGGTCTTGATCGACAACAGCGACAGAGTGACCTGCGTGATCGAGGGTATGCGCGAGCGCTGCCCCAACTCTGCCGCAGCCCATGATCACAACATGCACATCGGGAACGGTACACCCGCTCGTGTGTTGCTTCCCGACACGACCCCGTGCGCGTCGCCCGGTGCGACTGGGCATGCATAGCGGCACTAGAGTTCGTAAACGTGTCACCGATGACCGATTCCGCGAAGCGACTCCTCGTCGGGCGCGCGCTATCTAACGAACAATTGGGCGAGACTCTGCTGCCCAAGCGCATCGCATTACCGGTGTTCGCATCTGACGCTCTTTCGTCTAATGCCTATGCCACACAAGAGATTTTGCTCGTTCTGTCCTTGGGCGGAGTGGCGCTGTACAGCTGGGCGCCTTGGGTAGCACTGCTGGTGATCTTCATCTACGCGGTGGTGGTTGCGTCCTATCGACAAAATGTCCACGCGTATCCCAGTGGCGGTGGTGACTACGAAGTAGTGACCACCAACCTTGGTGCCAGGGCTGGGGTATTTGTCGCGAGTGCCCTTCTTGTCGATTACGTACTTACGGTCGCGGTGTCCATTGCGTCGGCTGTGGCCAACCTGGCATCGGCGTATCCAGTCATCGGTGATCACAAGGTCGAGTGGGCCGTGGGCGTCATCCTTGTCATCACGGTGATGAATCTCCGAGGTGTTCGTGAGTCCGGGGCACTCTTCGCGATTCCTACTTATGGATTCGTGTTTGGGATCTTCGTGATGATCGGTCTCGCGCTGTATCGGATCTGGACAGGTGATGTGCTTCTTGCCGAGAGCGCGGGCTGGCAGATCACTCCGGAATCATCATTCGCCGGTCTTGCTCTGATGTTTCTCGTTGCTCGTTCTTTCTCGTCAGGCACAACTGCGCTTACCGGCATCGAGGCCATCGCCAACGGTGTACCAGCGTTCCGCAAGCCCAAGAGCAAGAATGCTGCCACCACACTGTTCATGCTCGGTGCTATCGCGATGGTGATGTTTGCCGGCATCACCTGGCTGGCCCTGTACACGCAGGTGCATGTCACCGAGCAGGACAAGGACCTCGTCGGGCTACCCGCAGGGCAGGCGCAAAAGACGGTGATCGCACAGATTGCCTCGGCCGTATTCGGTAACTTTCACCTCGGATTCCTCTACGTATCGTTTGCCACTGCGCTGATTCTTGCCTTGGCAGCTAACACTGCTTTCAACGGCTTCCCGGTCCTCGGATCGATCCTGGCCCGCGACGGCTATCTGCCACGCCAATTGCACACACGCGGTGACCGGCTCGCGTTCTCGAATGGGATCGCGGTTCTGGCTGGTCTGGCGATTCTGCTAGTTGTCGTTTACAGGGCTGAAGTTTCAAGCTTGATCCAGCTGTACATCGTCGGGGTATTCGTATCGTTCACGCTCAGCCAGCTCGGGATGATCAGGCACTGGAACCGATTACTCCGTGAAGGCCCATCCCCTGCTGATCGTCGACGGATGATGCGCAGCAGAGTGGTCAACGCGATCGGCTTCGTGATGACGGGCTCTGTGCTATTCATCGTGCTGATCACCAAGTTCACGAAGGGCGCTTGGATCGTCTGCATCGCTATGCCTGTGCTCTACCTGTTGATGCAGGCGATTCATAAGCACTACGAACGGGTGCGCATCGAACTCACGCCTGACGACGATGAAACCACCACCTTGCCGTCGCGAGTGCATGCGATGGTTCTTGTATCGAAGTTGCACAAGCCGACACTGCGAGCCGTCGCATTCGCTCGGGCGACTAGACCTGACACTCTTGAAGCTGTGACGGTCAACGTCGATCCAGCTGATACGCAGACGTTGATCGCCGAGTGGGAGCGCCGTGCGATTCCGGTGTCGCTGAAAGTTCTGGACTCGCCGTATCGAGAGATTACGCGACCCATCCTCGATTACGTAAAGGGACTCCACCGAACAAGTCCACGCGACCTTGTCGTTGTGTACATCCCTGAATACGTCGTGGGCCGCTGGTGGGAGCAGATCCTGCACAACCAAAGCGCCCTGCGACTGAAAACTCGTCTGCTGTTCACGCCGGGTGTCATGGTGTCCAACGTGCCATGGCAGCTCACTTCGAGTCAGGCTGCGGCGGGTCGCATCGAGTCGGTCGGGGTTGGTGCTGTTCGGCGCGGAGAACCCTCTGCCAGCGCCCAGGACGCGGCAGTCTTGGCCGAATACGCCGACGGGCAAGGGACTCCCGGCGATACCCCGTGACCGCCATCGGTGATCGGCTCGTGCTCGAGGTCGGCGATGTTGCACATGGTGGCCATTGCGTTGCCAGGGATAAGGACCAGGTGGTCTTCGTCCGTCATGCGCTGCCCGGCGAACAGGTTGAAGTAGTCGTCACCAGTAAAGGGCCCAAGGGCAGATACCTCTTTGCGGACGTCCACAAGGTGCTCACCGCCTCACCTGATCGCAGGGAGGCTCCGTGCGCGCACGCTGGCGTGTGCGGTGGTTGCGACTGGCAGCACGTCGAATTGGCGGCGCAACGTGAACTCAAGGCGCGCGTCCTACGCGAGCAGTTGCACAGACTCGGCGGTCTGACCGAAGTCGGGGGAGCGCCACTCGAGGAGTCGGTCCAGGTCGCAGCAGTGGCTGGCGACCACGAGGGCCTGGGCTGGCGAACGCGCGTGCGCTATGCCGTCGATAACAACGGTCGAGCGGGTTTTCGCAGACATGGCTCGCACCTAGTTGAGCCCGTTGAGTCCTGCCCACTGGTGAGCCAGGGGGTCGACAGCGCCGAGGTCACTCGTCGCACGTGGCTTGGTGTCGACGACATCACTGTGGTCGCCTCAAGTACTGGGGAAGTCGCAGTGTTGCCGAGCCCGATGGTGCGAACACTGCCGTCGCTTCCATCGTCGGTGACGGTGCCTGGCCTCCGCGGGCGAAAGTGGGTGCGCGAATCTGCTGGCGGTCGAGACTGGCGGGTTGGGGTCGAAGGGTTTTGGCAGGTTCATCCGGGGGCGGCTGATGCCCTCATCGATGCGGTGCGCGCGGTCCTCGCACCGCAACCAGGCGAGCATCTGCTGGATCTTTACTGCGGGGTCGGACTGTTTGCCGGATCGCTGGCTGCCGACGTGGGCGATACCGGTCGGATCGACGCAGTAGAGACCTCGGTGCAGGCGTGCGGTGACGCCCGCCGCAATATGCATGACCTGCCACACGTACATATTCATGAGGCGTCCGTTGATCTTTGGCTCACTGAGCACATCGTCACCGGGGCCGACTTGGTCGTGCTGGATCCCCCTCGAAGCGGGGCTGGTCGCAAGGTGATGGAGTCCTTGCTCGACATGGCGCCGCGCGTGATCGCTTATGTGTCGTGCGACCCTGCATCGCTCGGGCGCGATATCGGGTATGCCCGTGAGGCCGGGTGGACAGTTGCCTCGGTGCGCGGCTTCGACCTATTCCCGATGACGCACCATCTGGAGGCCGTTGCTGCTCTCGTACCACCGGCCCGGGGTTGATGGCACGCACCGGTGTGGCGGACGGCGATGGGCTACTAAGGTAAACTATCTTGATATCGAGATAGTTTACCTTAGTAGCCCAAGCCAAAGCCGGCGCCGACGTAATGAGCCAGCAGGTCGACGAGGAGCAGCGATGACGAGCAAGAACAGTTTTGGGTCCCGGTCCGACCTTGAGGTCGAGGGGACTACGTACGAGATTTTCCGTATCGACGCTGTCGAAGGCTCAGCGCGGTTGCCCTTCACCCACAAGGTGTTGCTGGAAAACCTGTTGCGTACCGAGGATGGCGCCAACGTCACCGCTGCTGACATCAGCACACTGGGCGCCTGGGACCCGATCGCCGAACCGTCCGAGGAGATCCAGTTCTCACCGGCCCGCGTCATTATGCAGGACTTCACTGGTGTGCCCTGCGTTGTCGACCTCGCGACCATGCGCGAAGCTATGAAGGATCTAGGCGGCGACCCCGACAAGATCAACCCACTCGCACCTGCCGAACTGGTCATTGATCACTCGGTGATCGCAGACTTCTTCGCGAGTCGAGATGCCCTCGAGCGCAACGAGGAACTCGACTACGGCCGAAACCACGAGCGCTATCAGTTCCTGCGCTGGGGTCAGAGTGCATTCGACGAGTTCAAGGTTGTACCGCCAAGCACCGGAATCGTCCACCAGGTCAACATCGAAGCGCTCGCCCGTGTGGTCATGGTGCGCAACGGCCAGGCTTATCCAGACACCTGCGTGGGAACCGACTCACACACCACCATGGTCAACGGTCTTGGTGTCTTAGGTTGGGGTGTTGGTGGGATCGAGGCTGAGGCCGCGATGTTGGGCCAACCAGTGTCGATGCTGATTCCGCATGTGCTCGGCTTCCGCCTCACTGGCTCGCTGCCCGACGGCACGACCGCCACCGATCTGGTTCTCACCATCACTGAGCTGCTGCGCAAACACGGGGTAGTAGGCAAGTTCGTTGAGTTCTACGGCGAAGGTGTTGCTGCCGTTCCGCTGGCCAACCGAGCCACGATCGGCAACATGAGCCCTGAGTACGGGTCAACCGTCGCAATCTTCCCGATCGACGAAGAGACTTTGCGTTACCTGCGTCTCACCGGTCGTCCCGCCTCGCAGGTCGCGTTGGTGGAGGCATACGCCAAGGCCCAGGGGTTGTGGTTCGACCCGCAGCACGAGCCGACCTATTCCGAAATGATCGAACTTGATCTTGCTACGGTCGTGCCGTCGATTGCTGGGCCAAAGCGGCCGCAGGATCGTGTGTCTTTGAGCGATGCGCGTACTGCCTTCGCCGGTGCGCTTGCTGCTTACACCGATGCCCCCGCGCGCACTGCAACCTTCGACATCGATGGCGAGCAAGTCACCGTCGGGCACGGAGCTGTAACCATCGCGGCAATCACGTCTTGCACGAACACCTCGAACCCGTCGGTAATGGTGGCTGCTGGTTTGCTCGCGAAGAAGGCAGTTGAACGTGGCCTCTCGCGTAAGCCTTGGGTGAAGACAACCCTGGCTCCAGGCTCAAAGGTTGTCACCGACTACTACAACAAGGCCGGGCTCACGCCTTACCTTGAGAAGCTCGGTTTCAATCTGGTGGGCTACGGCTGCACCACATGTATCGGTAACTCCGGTCCGCTGCCCAGCGAGGTCAGTGCGGCGGTGCATGCTGAAGACTTGGCTGTTACCGCGGTGCTCTCGGGCAACCGCAACTTCGAAGGACGAATCAATCCCGACGTCAAGATGAACTACTTGGCATCGCCGCCTTTGGTTGTGGCGTATGCGATTGCGGGCACGATGGATATCGATATCACCACCGAGCCACTCGGCGTCGATCCAGATGGACACTCGGTCTATCTGAGTGACATCTGGCCATCGACCGCCGAGGTGCAGACCACTGTCGACTCATGCATCGACGCCGAGATGTTCACGGCTCGGTATGCCGACGTATTCGCCGGTGATGCACTGTGGCGCTCACTCCCTACTCCTAGCGGCAGCACATTCGCCTGGGACCCCGACTCCACATACGTGCGCAAGCCACCGTATTTCGATGGGATGGCCGCTGAGCCCTCGGCTGTCACAGACATCACTGGTGCACGCGTGTTGGCGATGCTCGGCGATTCCGTCACCACCGATCACATCAGCCCAGCTGGTTCGATCAAGGCCGACAGCCCGGCCGGCAAGTACCTCGCCGATCATGGTGTGGCGCGCTCGGACTTCAATTCCTATGGCTCACGGCGTGGAAACCATGAGGTGATGATTCGTGGCACCTTCGCCAACATTCGGCTGCGCAATCAACTGCTGCACGGTGTTGAAGGTGGATTCACTCGCGACTTCACCGCCGTCGATGCCCCGCAGGTCACCATTTACGACGCCGCACAGTCGTACGCTTCAGCCGGCGTGCCACTGGTGATCCTGGCCGGTAAGGAGTACGGGTCTGGTTCCTCACGCGACTGGGCGGCCAAGGGCACTGCGTTGCTCGGGGCTCGCGCCGTTATCGCCGAGTCGTACGAGCGGATTCACCGATCTAACCTCATTGGCATGGGCGTGTTGCCGTTGCAGTACCCGGCTGGTCACACCGCTTCCTCGTTGGGTCTGACGGGCACGGAGGTCTTCGACATCAGTGGTGTCACGGCGCTCAATGACGGCGTCACGCCCGATACCTTGCGGGTGAGCGCGGCTGGCGCTGACGGTACGAGCATCGAGTTCGACGCGGTGCTGCGGATCGATACACCCGGCGAGGCCGACTACTACCGCAACGGCGGGATCCTGCAGTACGTACTTCGCTCCCTTGTTGGCTAAGTTCGGGCCGTGACTTCCGACGCTTCACCTCCGGGCTGGCCGAAGGCTGTACGTTCGCCGCACCTGCCTGGTTGGGAGGAGTCGGCGACCGCGTGGCTGCTTGATTTGTGCCCGGCCGACTACCGCGCGCACGATGTACTACGTCGCTATCCGCTTGTGCTTGTGCGGTTTGCGGCGCACCACGTCATTTCGGCTCGCGAAGGTGCCCGTGAGGCATACGCGGCAGCCAGACGTGAACTCGGAGATCGGGTCGAGCCGGAAGTCATTGAAGCCGCGCTCCGAGCGTTGGAGAGCGAAGGTGCTCGTCTCTCCCGAGCGGTGCGCGAGGTATCGATGGTGGAAGAGGCCCTGCTCGGAACGCGCTGGCGACCCCGCCTCTGATCCTGCGTCCCACTGGTTACGTATCGCCTCGGCCGTGACCCCTGTGGCCAAGGCTGAAACCAACATCACGACTCGACGTCGGTTCAACGTGAGCCGCGACACGTAGGTGGCATCCGGGATGCGCGGGCGCTGCCCATCCCTAGACTGGTGACATGTCCCTGCTCGGGCGGATTACCTCGCCTACCGACCTGCAAGCGATGCCGGCTGCTCTCATGCCCGAGCTCGCCGCTGAGATCCGTGCCGAACTGGTGGAGAAGGTAACCCGCACTGGTGGTCACCTCGGCCCGAACCTGGGAGTTGTCGAGCTCACGATCGCCTTGCACCGAGTCTTTCGCTCCCCGACCGATGTGCTGATCTTCGATACCGGCCACCAGGCGTACGTGCACAAGATGCTGACCGGTCGAGCCGACGATTTCGACCAACTTCGCAAGGAGGGTGGCCTGTCGGGCTATCCGAGTCGTGCCGAGTCAGAGCACGACGTCGTTGAGAACTCGCACGCCTCCACCGCACTTGCCTGGGCCGATGGCATTGCCAAAGGATTCGAGCTCACCGGCCAACTCAGCCGTCGACACGTCGTGGGGATCATCGGGGACGGAGCGCTCACCGGTGGGATGGCCTGGGAGGCCATGAACAACATCGCGGCGGCGCCCAAGCGTCCAGTAGTGATCGTCGTCAATGACAATGAGCGCTCGTACTCGCCCACTATCGGTGGGGTTGCGCACCACCTTGCAACACTGC
>Ga0194042_1000865_pt1 | contig 10207 bp, 13 predicted proteins | sample JunL4412m_MetaG_FD_148974 | JGI IMG/M metagenome (GOLD analysis project Ga0194042, IMG submission 148974) | Anoxic zone freshwater microbial communities from boreal shield lake in IISD Experimental Lakes Area, Ontario, Canada - Jun2016-L442-12m | ecosystem: Environmental > Aquatic > Freshwater >...
AAAAATTATCGATGCTGTCAAAAAACTAAAATCTTCATTACTACCAATAGAAGGAGACTTTAAAGCATCAATGGAATCAATCAACAATATATTACTGAAAATTTCACTGTAATATCTGCCAAAGACACACACCAATCATGATTGTTAACCGATGATCCATAACAGCCCTCACCCACAAGCGATATCCCCAAGCCATCAGACAAGCGGCTGCTTCTCCACCTCATCGGCGACGGCCCGAAGCTTGGCAGCCTTGTCGTCCAAACGAGCAGCGTCAGCGCGCATGCCCGAGATCTTGGCCTCCATCTCAGCCGCATCGGCGCGCAGATCAGCGGCCGTGGCCTTGTGCTCTGACGCGTCGGCGCGCATCTCGGCGACGAGAACGCGCTGCTGGGCGGTGACCAGGCGACGCCGGAGCAGAGGATCGTCGGGAGGAGTACCCGGGGGCGACGGCGCGGGGTTGAGGATCGCCGAAATCGGAGCATTCGATGCTCCTGCGCCAGGAGAAGGCTCCACAGCTGCAGAGAGGCTGCTGAGAAGATCAAGGGCGCTGCCGCCGTCGGCGTCCGCAGCCCCTGCACCGTACACGTCGACGATGATCGACCTGGTGGCCTCAATCAGAGCGGAAACAGAGCACCGCTTCGTCCTTTTCGTCTGAGCCGTGTCGTCGGCGCCGGCTGCGGAGGACGAAAGCGCCTCGGTGGCAACGCGCTTCTTCATGCTGGTGACATGCTTGTCGCGCAGGCTCTGCTGGAATTCGTACGTCTCCAAGCCATCAGCGTTGTCCAGCGCATGCAGGCCGATGGTGTGCCAGTGCTTGGTGATGGTCTTGGCTTTGGACGTCGACATATGGGTTTTGGCCCAGGCGATGGTTCGGATACCGCACTCGTTTGCATTAAACACATCCGGCTTCAGAATCTCAACCTGCTTGATCCCCAGAAAGTCTGCGGTAATTGAAACATAGCCAGACTCGCCCAGAGCACCAACCCCGTCTGAGAAATGGAGTTTCACGACATCGCTCAGATGGTAGATGAGCAGCTGCATAAAGAGAACCTTGCTTGTGTTGCCAATATGAACTGACACCAGCCTCCGCCACGGCAGCTGATACGACTGGTCCAATTTAAGGCTCTTAAGCAACTCTCTCAGCCGCGATTCCAAGCTCGCCGAACGGCTAGCCCAGACAACAACATAGGATGATATGTTGGGTCCCACTCCAGCATCGAATTTCCCCTTCCAATGGGCGCCGCGGTGATCCTCGTATACTTTTGCTATGGCGGAGCCACCATCACTGGGCGTTTCCATGTCTGCGTGGAAACTGTAGAAGTGACAGGGGTGCCGGTTTATATACGTAACGGGAAAAGTCTACAGCTTATTTTGAGGTGCTGACGCGAATCGAATTATATTTTTTACAATTGACCCTTTATTCAAACACATTTTAAAAAGTATTACCAGAATGATGGAAGACATGCAGACCAAGGTCGAAAGTGTTCGCTGCAAAGTCAAGGATGACATGATCTATATGCAGCCGCATGAAAGATGGGAATATCTTGGGTTGCTGAGCGGCTTAGTGCAAGACGCAAAAAAACAAGAATTGGATGGACCAGATGACCTGGGCAATGCCACCGAAATCACAGACGTCATTCTGCAACTCCATGGACCATATTTCGACGAATCCGACAGATGCATGTTATTCCCCAACAAGAATGAGCTCCAGACTGCATTCAACGAGTACAGCGAACGCAATGCGTCGCAGGGGAAAGTTGAGGTTGGATTTGTGCTGATAGAAAAAAACTTCACCGAGATGCAAGACATCGATTCGGCCAACTATCTGAAAGATACTGATGAGTGTTTCTTCAGCGTAGGGTCAGTGGAGCAAGCTGTCTTCGTTATTGGTCTGAAAAGCGGTATTCACATTTCTATCACCAAGGATGGACGCTCAGTGAGTTGTTACGTCCAGTTTGTCAGTCCACATTTGGACATGCCAACCAGAGCTATGTACAGACAGATTGGTCTGTGCGCACTGGCCCTCAAAGGCGTCGACACTCAACTGAAAAAGCTCGGCGCCCTCCCAGATGATAATGGTGTTCCAATGTTACCAGATTCGTTTGTGCAAGACGATGAATTCGATTTCTACATTGATAGCGCATTATCCAAGAGAGCAGTCATAGGGCGTAGAGCTGTTGGGCTCTTATCACACGGATCAGTGGCTGAATTGACCAAGTATCTGTGCACCATGGTCAAGGTCGATCGTCGAAAGCTAATTGAAAAACTGCATCCGCTTGCAGCCAAAAGGTTGGAACTCTTATTGGAACTCGGCCGTATCAATCAGACAACATTCCCGTTTGCATTCAGGCGCGGATTCAATGAAACTGATGAAAAATCGAAAGGAGAGCATGGAAATCGAGCGGTCGCTCATGTTCATAACGACCAATCTATACAGATATAAAGCTAAACAAGAAGTTGATAAACTGATAGATGCAGCGCCTGCGTGAACTGGACGCAATTGTCGATAGACTGGACATTTTATTGCGAAGTACGACACAAGACCGAGACACGCCGCACGACCACGTTGATATCTTTCTAACAAGGGTCTGGATGTACATTGCATTCATCCCCGACATATCATTAAACACACTCGAAACTCATTTTCTCCCCCAATTCACACAAGTAAGACACACATTCATATCGCTCGGCGACGCAGAGTTTCAGCACAGTTTCATCGCGTCGGCAAACCACCTGTTTGGTGAGGCAAACGCGGCACTTTTCAGCCAGCTACTTCAAATGTGGGAAAGCAACGACGTTCATGGCGACTCAATGGGAATTACATAGAACTCACCAGAAAATACCCTATATAAGCAAGACCCCTCAGAACAATCAGCGACGCTCCACACAACCAAATGGTCCGCCCCCACTGCCGCATGAGCATCAACCGCACCACTCGCAGCCTCATGTTCAAGACTGACCGCCGCCGGGTCTTTGTAAACCCCAAGAAAATGATGAGGGGCATCGAGGTCCGGCGCCTGCGGAGACAGCCCGATCCGCTGCTCAAGAAGGCGCCGTTCAATCGGATCGTCCGCGAGATCCTGCTTTCGGAGCACACGCCGGTCCGGCGCTTCGCCTCAGAGGGGTATGAGGCGCTTCGCGTCGAGGCAGACAACTACGCGCACACGGTCATGGACCTCGCTGCGTTGGCGACCGCGCACCGCAATCACAAGACGACCATTCCCGAGGACATCAAGCTGGTCGTCAAGATCCAGCAGAAGCGTCTGAAGGAGATGCAGATGAGCCAGGAGTCTGATAGCGAGTGAGGTGCTTGGGTGAGGAATCACTCGGAATATGGAAAAGACACTCATAATATGGGTTGGTTTTTTATTGAATATGACCCGAGTGCAGCAACCCTCAAGGTCCCTCAAGTTCCACAGCCACCGGCTCACCCGCAACCGGCTCGCTCTCACGACACCTCTGTCCACACGTGCAGCACACGCATACGCACAAGAGCCAGTCGAGCAGGATGAACATGGACCCGCTGACGATTAGAAGAGGATCACTGTCCCTCCCCGCGCGGAGGGCAGCAGAGCAGTTGAGCGCGGAGCTGGCCTGTGCAGTGAGGACCGAGTCAGAGACCGCGACCGAAAATATGGTCACCAGCGCAAGCACGGTGATGCTCATGAAGCAGCAGACGCCCCTGAACTTCTTGGAGAAGAAAAGGGAAACAACCACCAAGCAGCACACGGCGAATCGAATGAAGAGCAGGGAAATCGAGCTGTCCCAGTAGCCTGGGGGGCATAGCGGGTCCAGGACAACGCGCTGCGTGTGGGAAAGGCCTGCGAAAGCAACGACATTGGCGCAGACGGCGAAGGTTGCGATCACGGACCAGACGATAACGCCGCAGCATCCTTTGGCGATTTCGTCAATCTCAGTAGAAGAGTACATGGTAAGGGTGGGCCCGCGTTTAGTTCATCATAGGTCTTATATACGGTCGCACTGCAAGTGCGCAGGGAAATATGGATTATAGGAGACCCTTAGGGATGCAATAGTTCACACACACAAATTTCAACACCGTCACCAATTATAATATTCATACGAATCGCCCACCTCCGTATACTGCTGCCGACACTTATCCACCCACACGCATCTGATCTCGTCGATCAGGCGATTCCAATTCCCGCCGCCGGCCGTGAACCTGCTCACTCTAAATTTGTATAGAGATGATCAACTATTCTGGACATGGTTTCTAACAGGTTCATTTTTGAGCGGAACCCGGCGCGGGGTAGTAATACTGCTGGTCGTAACCCGGCGCGGGGTAGTAATACTGCTGGTCGTAATCCGACGCGGGGTAGTAATACTGCTGGTCCACTTGGGCTGGCTGGAACTAACAAATCTATTGATCGTACTATCTTTGAGTAAACTAAAAACTCCAATGAATCAAGATTTATGCCCGCTTCTTTCAAAAAGACTAGAGTTTTGGCAACTAATGATTCTCTTACACACTGCTCTATACGTGTAGATATTGACCATAAGGCATACACAACAGCCATTTTCATGGTCTCGGTTTTGTATTTATCGTCGATGGTGCCTAGACTAGGGCTCATCTTTCTAACTATGCATCGTATCTCTTCAGTTGTTTTGTCTGTTATAAGGATACCAACCTCAGTCAGTACCTCGTCGGCAAGCCCTTTGAATCTTGATATCAGTAATTGTACATCCAATTCACACATCGGGCCAGGTACAGCTTTATCATTTCGGGGTCTAGACGGACCAGGTGGTGCTGCATACTGCATCAGCATACAACACAACACATCTTTAATACTTAAATCTTACGGATGCACCTCCGTATACTTTTTCATATTGCAAAAGAGATGATGATTTTTTGTACTTAAGCACCACGCTCATACATCAAAGAATGGCACAACAAAGAAGAAGTGTGCTTATACATTCAAAAATCAACGACCAACTGGAAAGAATTACAACGCTGCTGGGATCAGAAAGCACAGCACTGGATCTTGTTCAAAAGGAAGACGAAGCCGATGAATTGACACGTTTGGAAACCAACAGCAAATGGTACATGAAATGCGTAGAAGAACTAACCAGCAATAATGACATGAAAATATCACCCGAAACATACATTAAAAATCTTAATGAAATCAAATCAAATTTTCAGAAATGGGTTGAATACATAAAAACATGTAAACGAGAAAATATTAGAGCTCTGACGAGGTATAGTAATATGTCAGACCTTCTCACTGATGCTGTTTTACGTATCAATGCTACATACGATCCGTTAACAAAAAAAGCAGTAGCGAATATTGATGAAATCACCAAATTTCTAGAGACAATAGAGCAAAGGGACATCCGAAAATCTAATGGCATGGAATATACACCCCGCACGCGTAAAAATCAACGACCAGAAGGGTGGGTGAACACAGTCTCACAGGGCGAACCTGAACTTCCTGAAGATGCCTAACAAATATGACCCAATTCTCCGCAATGTTTTAACCACATACAACGCACCAACCACCAACCCGCGGCAGCGAGCCACACCCCACCCTACTCTCGCTGAGCAGCACGACAGAGCGGGCAGGAGGGGCGGCCCCACTGGCGGATGCAGTGGCCGTGGAAGCGATGGCCACAGGCTGCGAGAGAAACCCAGGGGGCGCCGTCCTCCTCATCGCCATCGCCGTTCAAGCAGATGCTGCACGCATCGCCGGTGGGAGGGGGGCAAATGGTGAGCATCGCCTCGGGGATGGGCTCCGGGGCAGCCGTATCGTCCTCATCCCTAAACATCACGACGAAGTCGCGCAGCGCCTCCAGCGAGAGACTGACGGCCAACTGCACATCGTTGCCATTGATAGTGATCATGAAATCAACCATGGGCATCAGCGGCGATTGAGTCAGCGGCGATTGAGCGCCGCCACTGTTGGTGCGAATGCGGTTGAAGATACGAGTGAGGATGACGCGGGGGTCTTCGCCGACATTGTTGGGATCGTTTGCACTCATCGCGTGTCTTCTGCAACAGTGGGTTGCAGAGTTGATTTATATACAGCGGAAGGCGCAGCACTATATAAATAACAGACACCCTACACAATAGCACAAATTATATCCATGTGTCTCTCAGACTGCATTCGCATGATCTGCGCCAAGGTATTGGAGGAAAACGACTCGGCGGCCGCCACACCCAACAGCACGCTGGCAATGGTGGCCCTGGTATGCAAGGACGCCAGTAATTATATTCGAAGCCACTTCCCAAAGAACAGACTGTGCATCCTCAACCCGAACGACACCACCAGGTTCAACGGAAACCTCATTGGCATAATGAAGGAGCTCCGCCAAGACCTGCACAACTGTGCCCTATCGGTTGTCGTGGGGATGGGCACCAAGACCAGATCCTACGAGACGTCCACTGACAAGCTGAAGAGACACGTCATCTATCAGGACGCCCAGCCCGTGGCCATGGTGCAGGGTGACAAACAGCACGCCTTCTGGAACAAGCTGGAGATTTCAAAGCTGGTGGAGGAAGCCGTTGGGAAGTGCACCAATCGCACCATCATCTACAAGCAGCGCTTCGTCGTGAAAGACACCCTCTGGATCTCGCCCACGCTCGACACACAGGGGGCGTATGTCGCCATGAAGGAGGGGCGCACCGGCCGGCCCTATCGCGTCAAACGGTCCCAGTTTCGCCAGATCCTGGGGGAGAGGATCAACGCAGTGATCGACGGCTGAGCTCCGCACACACTCACCCAGATACACTGGGTGGGGTTTTGGTGAGGATGCGGCGGAGATGTGAATAAATGGATGTGGTGTGCATGTAAAGTTGTATATAAGCTCGTCTGTATGCAGCTTTTACAACGTTTTTATGTCGCGCGAAGCAAGCAATGATAGGTGGACGCTGCAGGAGATTTATCAGCTCGAACGGGCCAGGGATGCGTGTTGTGCGTTTGACTTGGAAAAGTACAGTGTTTTGATGACACAGAAGCTGCAGGATAAGCTCAAGCGACTTGGTGACCCGATGATTGAGGAGCCCTGTGTCCTGGAACCGCCTGTGGACAAGGCTGTGTCTGGGAAGACTGGAGAGCGCAAAAAAGTCCAAGGCTTTCAACCAAGGTGGAATCAACCAAGGTGGAAGTAATGGACTTGTGTGTTACAGTTTTGCCTTCCGATGGTTGTAAACAGTAACTCTTCGATGACATGTTCACTCGATTTCACTTTTGCCATTTGAGAAATGAACGTTTCGTGAAAGCCCTATCGCGTCAAACGGTCCCAGTTCCGCCAGATCCTGGGGGATAGGATCAACGCAGTGATCGACTGACGCACACACTCACCCAGATACACTGTGCGCACAGGCATACCGCCAGTATATAAACGGGCACCGGCTCTGTGCACACGCAGCGCGTCTGAAATTGCATGGCAGATAGCCCATTCAAACTCATGGTGTTGTCAATCGTCTACATTGCACTGGTAACATACATCGTCATCCTGACCATGCTGCTCGCAAAAATGCGGCGCCAGCTGGACCACTGTGCCAAGGAAAACGCACGCATCCTCCGGATCGGAAGGAAGATTGAAGCACTCCTCGTCGAACGCGAGCGCAACACCATCTACACGATCAAGGTACACCCCACTGGCAACGGTGACAACAGGTCAGCCCAGATCCATTCCGTCAGGGGGAATCACCTCCGCGCGTTTCACATCGATGCGCCCAATGTTGATATTGCCGCCCTGCGAGCCCACGGCCCCATTGATATGATGGTCACGCACCGGATGTAGGGGCGGCGGACGTCGCCGTAATTAATTACACGCGATCGAGACAATAAAGCGGTAGTGTGTTCACACATGAATTTATTGTTACTGTGAGAAATACAGAGTGGAGAAATCACGCTACACCATCACCAATGGTAACAACCCTAAGCAGCAGCAGCAATCACTCCATGCAATCTCTGCACCAAATCACGCAAATTGCATCCAACGAAAACGTCGACGCCCGTGATTGCCGTCTGGATCACATTGATGATACGACTGACAAGAACGCTGTCCGTGATGTTGGAGAGGATAAGGGCGACGGAATTCAGCATGCGAAGAGGACGCTCATGCCGCTTGAGCGTTGACACAATGTGGTTCATCCTGACAGGGTGCACAGCATCACGGCGTTCATATATGGTCAGGAATTCTTCTATGATCCCGACCAGATTCCTGGCGTAGTTGAGGTTCCATTCGGCAGCAGTCAAGATTACCATATGTCGGTTCAGCTCATGGAACCATTGACATAACCATTTATATACTAAATTGCTTTGCTTTATCGAATCATGAGATTCGATATGCGTTGATTAAAATATTGTATATCTACGGGACCACTGCCGATGACACAGATGCTTTACACCAAGAGGCGCAATTTTCACATCGAAGCCATAGAAAGCGAGCTAATGCAGCTGAAGCGTGAGCTGCACTGTGTATTAGGGGTTCGAATAAACCGTGCAAATTTAGAATCTGAAACTGCAGTTGCGGCTGAATTCGACAGTGGTAGTGATGATGGCTCAGAAATAACAGAAGATGTAAGCAGAGGTGAATACCCTGAAATGTTAGACAGACGTATACAGAGAGAGGCAGATACCACACTGGAAGGCCTGAAACAAAAACGAGATGTACTAATGAAGCAGGTCGAATGTATCGAATATGACATTAATAGAGGAGAATTCAATCCTGAATGGACGGTGAAAATAATAGAAACACTCGAAATGTCAAGAGAATTAAAAAAACTCACGAATCAATCAGTCGGAAATGACAGAGGTAAAGCATTTTCCAAAATACTAGAAAAAGATGACATACGTATAATCAATCTTTCGTTCGAGTGTGACACGCTTTGTAAATATATGCAACCACACGCCGACCCACAAACTGCAACGAAGGAACAAATTCACATTCTGGTCATACTTCATGAATTCACAAATCAATATGACGAACTTTCGAGGGGTCACCAGCACACCAACAAGCCGCTCCAAGATTACCCTGAATGCTTACGTAAAATGCACGACAAACAATATACCATAGACAAAATCAAACAGACTCTGCCGCCACTAAACAAGATTTTAGGAAAAATAAACACTGTCGTACCATATCTGAAAGAGGCACTACCAAAACAATGGGACGTATACATTCAAGCATTCCAATCAAGCAAGGAAATAGAAATGAAAACACATAACGAATTGGAAAAATGGATAAGCACATTCAATACCGATATCATTTCCATACAGAAACTGATCGACAACCAAAAATATGAAGCCTGGTTTAAAAAATCTCAACCCACTCGTCGAATAATCCAGAAAATCTGTGCAGACGCTGTACAGGGAGCGCAGGCAGATTCGAGAAACAGTGAATGTTTTAAGCAACCCCGGAGTGCACCCGCAGGCTCAGACCAACGTGCATATGAAGATGAAAATATGATCAGTAGACTGTTTGAAGAAATATCAAAAAATATAGAAAGGTATGAAGGATTTAATCGACTCAGGCTATACTCATCACTGACATCACTTTTAGATTCTAAACTTCCATCAACAGATTGTTATACATCACTACAAAAACTCATCAAACAGGGAACACTGAAACTCTGGTTCGAATTGAGCGAAATGAAAAAACTGACATCAGAACTGTACAGCGATGTGGCAACATATGCGTGTGCAGATACAGAAGACATTGCACGCGACTACATACAGCGCAGATACCCTGATGAGAAGGAAACAAGGAGAATAGAAATAATACTTGAGAGAGAAATAGAGAAAAGCAGATTGATGAATAGGTATGGTGACAGAAAAACTGTCCAACAAAACACGGGACATTTCGACTATGAAAGTTACATGAGCACAGAATTGGATGACATACTCAGAGAACTGAATCGAAACAATATCAACCCAAGACCCATAACAGAAGAAACATCGAAAAAATTCCAAGACGCGTTGATATCACTGCTCATTTACAAATGTACACCAAAAGCAGATCACTCAGCTCTCTATGCCACATACCTTATCAAACAAAAGGATATACACACATACGAAGAAGTTGTAAGTGTACTGTCACAACAAGTACGCTAAAAGCATCCAAAATAGAAAAAAATCCCGATCCCCAGTTCCCAAAAGCCAATTTTTTTTAATCCACCCCCAGAACCCAATGCAACCCACAGAACCCGAACCCAAACGAACCAAACCGAACACCCCACCACCAC
>Ga0194042_1000867_pt1 | contig 10198 bp, 14 predicted proteins | sample JunL4412m_MetaG_FD_148974 | JGI IMG/M metagenome (GOLD analysis project Ga0194042, IMG submission 148974) | Anoxic zone freshwater microbial communities from boreal shield lake in IISD Experimental Lakes Area, Ontario, Canada - Jun2016-L442-12m | ecosystem: Environmental > Aquatic > Freshwater >...
GGGCTACCCGCAGCCACCGGCGTACCCACCACAGGGCTACCCGCAGCCGCCGTACCCACCACAGGGCTACCCGCAGCCGCCGTACCCACCACAGGGCTACCCGCAGCCGGGCTATCAGGAGCAGGGCTTCCCCCAGCAGGGCTGGGCCGAGCAGCCACCGACTGCGCCTCAGGCCTCCAGCCAACCGGACATACCCGCCGAGGGGGCATCAGCGGCGGCGGCCGAGCCCGATGCTCCGTCCCCAACTACCAGCGCCTGGCTGTCTGGAGTGCTCGACGATGCCCCGGTCGAACCGGGAACCGACACCACCCCAGGATCAACCGGGGGCTGAACCTCCGGCGGCTAGGTGGGCGGCTAGATGGGCGGTCACCTGGCCGCCTCGTCTGGGTAGTTCCAGCACCACGGTGGGTCCCATGCTCGGTGGTCGTCCGAACGTCGGATAGGCCACCGGAACATCTGGTCGGGGATCGAACCCTTGGGTGACCAGCAGGTAGATGACCCCGGCCTCCACTGAATAGCCATAGGCACCATCCGGGCTGACCACCTGCAGTTTGAACGGCCCGCGGGGTGCCACTTGAGCCACGGCCGCTGTGGCTACATCAGCGGTCCGCACCGCCGGCCACCCCGAGATTGTCGGAACGCTCCCGCCGATATGACGCAGTCCGGACGTCATCGCCCAGGCCGACAGCGCCACCAGAACGACCCCCACCCCGGCCATCACCACGCCAGCCCGTCCGCCCCATGGGACCACGTCTATCTCATGCGCCTCCCCCGCCACCCGTCGTGACGAACCGACCCGGCGCACCCCAACCATCAGTACCTCGACTCCGGCCCACACCAGCGTGACCCATGCCGCCATGCCGATGGGGACCAAGAGCACGCCCAGGTAACCGAACACCAAGAACTGGGGAAGCGGCATGGCGGCGATAGCAGCCACCCCGCCAACAGCCACAGCCGCACTGACCCACGCCAGGGCAGATAGGAGGACCCTGGTCGACTGCCAGGCCAACACCCCGATGACCACGAGCAGCAGCAACACCGCCGCACCCCACCACTTCGGCCCGGTAAAGATGTTCGCCACCGCCACCACTAGATGGAAACCTCCGCCCGCCGGAGGTGGGTGGACCCACTCTGGTATCGGCCGGACAGCGCCACCCAGCGCGCCGAGCGCCCGGGACAGCCCGATAGTGCCTCCTGACTGGCTAGTACCTCGGAGCAGCAAGGCGAGGTTGCCCGGCTGCGTAGTGGCCTGCTGGACAAGCGGAGCCAACCAGACCAGGCCCCCCACGCCGAGCCCGACGGCCAGCCAGGCCCGCCCCATTCGATGGCCCCGGCCCCGTCGGACGGCGATCCCGACCACTGGTGCCACCAGACAGACAGCGATCACCGGCGGGGCGAAGACGGCCTGGCACTGCGCGGCCACGCTGGCCACTACCACGGTGACCGGCCACCACCGGAGTCGGCCAGTGGCCACAGCCAGTCCGGTGCAGACGGTGGCCACCAGGAACAGCACGGCAAACCAGACGTCCCACAGCACCATCAGAGCCACGTCGGTGCGGACGATGAACAGCACCATGATGCAGGCCGAGGTAACGGTTGCTGCCTTCCATCTTCCGGCCACCCAAGTTGCCTCGATCGATACCGCCACGGCGATGACCGCACAGAGGACCGCTCCCCACAGCACGCCCTGGCTGGGGTCGAGACGGACCGGCACAGCCAACAGCCAGTTCTGCAGTGGGCCCGGTGCGAACACGGCGTGGTGATCGACGGTGACGGCCATTTGGTGCCCAACCAACGGCGAGTGCAACGAGAACACCTGGTAGCTCCGCAGTGCCAGGCCGGCGTTGTCATACAAGGGTCGCCACCCTCTTGCCATTTCGATCACGGCGAACACAACCAACGGCAGCTCTGCGGCCACATGGCACACGACCCGCACGGCAGTTGCTCCGCCCCGCGGGCCAGTGATCACGACGAGAGCATCCCCTAAGCCAGCGGTGGCGTCCGAACTGTCCGCCGGTACATCCATGACCTCGGTCGGATTCGGCTCCACTCGTGCATTCTTCACGCTTGGCGAAGGGTCGGCGACATCTCAACGACGCGATCAAGTGAGGCGGCAATCGTGCCGAACAGATAGTGAGCGGTCTGCCGTCGAGGCGGGCATGAACCAGGAGGCATCGCATGCGAGTCGTAGCCGTCGACAAGCAGGGGCACCAGCGCTGTTGGTGGTGCGGTGGGCTCGAGCTCTCTCAAGAGCGGATCACCCGGGAGACAGTCGTCATGGGTATCCACGCCAACATCACCAAGCCAACGCTCCACTGCGAGCACTGCGGCGAGTACACCGACCTCGGACGCCGATTGAAGACGGCTTAGCGGCCACTCACGACCACTGGTCAGGTGACGGTGAATCCCCCGACCAGCGTCACCGAGGCCCCGTCATGGTTGGTCACGGTCACGTTCCGGGTGCCAGTAGATGCCATAGAAGACACGGTGACCTGCAGAGCGAGCTGACCAGACCCCACTACCGTGGTCTTCACCGTCACGCCGGTACCCGACACCGTCGCCTTGGCTTTGGCGTCGAACCCTGTTCCGGTAAGCACTACGGCAGCTTTCGATGTGCCCCGAGTCACCGAACTCGGCGACAGCCCAGTGATGGTCGGCTCGTACACCGCCAGGCATCCTGAGCACACCCCCGTCTGGCCGTTCTGGTTGGTAATGACGATGTTCCTCGCCCCGATGGCAGCACCCGACGATACGGTCAGGGTGGCCTTGATCTTCGAAGTAGCGACCTTGACCGAACTCACGGTGACGCCGGTTCCCGACACCGAGACCGACGCACCTTTGAGGAATCCGATGCCGGCGATCGCCACCTTTACGGTCTGCCCTGGATGCACGGCAGCAGGGCTGACTGTCGAGACGGAGATAGGCAGCAGGAAGTTCGCCGTGACGTTCTTGGCAGCCGTCACCGGAACGAGACACGTGACCCCAGACCCGCTGCACGCCCCGCCCCATCCATGGAATGCATAGCCATCGTTAGGCGTAGCGCTGAGGCTCACCGTGGTCGGGGCATCGACGTTGATGAAGCAGGATCCTCCGTCGGATCCGCAGTCGATGACATCAGGGCTGGCGTTACCCGGGAGCGCGTTGCTCGTGACATTGCCACCTGCCCCGGATGCGACCAAGCCCGTCGAGACGGTCACGGTCAGCGGTGCCCGCGGGGTCACCGTGTTCAGTTGCGTCGACTGCATCTGACGGGCGATGAGGGGCCCGACGAAGTTGTTGCAGTTGTTCGGGTCACCCACGGTCTCATTGCAGGTAATCGAGTTGTCTGCCGAATCGACCGGGCCGGTGTACTGGTAGGTCTCCGTGACCGTGACGTCGGACTGCTCGCCAGGGCTGATGTGGTCGGGACCTTCTGACTCCACCCCTTGGTTCGACCCGGGGTCGGGCTGGAAGAGCTCGGCCACCGAGGAGATGTTCGAGTTGGTGATAGCCGCTTGGACCTCAGGATCGCTGGCCAGGAGATCGTTGACATCCACGATCGAGGTGCTGGTGGTTCGATACTTGAGGACCCACACTGCGTCTTGGAACTGTGGCTCGGACGGCTCCGGTACGACCGCCGGCGTCACCTGCTGCTGGACGCCTTCACCGGTGGCGGTGGGGACGATGACGGGCACGATCGACGGCACACTTGCAACCGGGTAGAAGTTGCCCGAGGTGGTACCTCCGTACGGGGTGAGGACGCCGGTTGAGCCCGCGCTGGTGCCCCCGAGGTCACAAAGCCAGCTGTATCGCTGCACGCCGGGTGAACCCGTGACATGGACACCGAAGTGATCGGTGACGCCGATCGGTGTCGAGGCGCTCCACGCACCATTCGCGTAGGTAGCAGCGAAGGTGACCCGCACCCCGGTGTGCCCATCGGGGAACGTGGTGTTGACGATCTGACTCGGGCTCGCTGACCCATAGGGATTGGGATAGCCCGGCGCACCTGGCCACGTGTAGGTCACCTGCGAATCCGTGATGTCTTCGATCTCGACCTCGAAGCCCTCGCACTCCTTGTCGGTGCCGTTCGGGACGTCGAAGTTGGTGGCATAGCCGGCGATGGACGGCGGCCCAGCAGACGCAGGCGTTGCCTTGACGGCGGTCACCCCCGCCAGGCCGAGCAGTCCGAGTGCACCAACGAGGCTGAGCCGAACAGCCAGGCGCATGCCGCCTTGCCCTCGTGTCTGCAGCGGCTGTGAAGTGCTACTGATCACGGTAGACCCCCTATCGAACGACCACCCGGTCGTGCCCGATGGAAATGGTAGCAAACATGTTGCCGGAATGCCGAGGACGAATCGACCAGCCCTGCAGTCGGCTAGCTGCCTCCAAGCACACGTGATGGCCGTTCAGTACTCGCGGAACGCTGGCATACTGCGCTCATGAACTGCCTGGAAGCGTTGTGGGAGCAGTACAACGTCCACGATCTGACAATGGAACCAAGTGCATGATGGAGCTGATCCCCGCCGTTGATGCCAGCGAGGTGCGCTTCGACGAGGCGACCGATGTGGTCGTAGTCGGACTAGGCGTGGCCGGCACGTCGGCAGTCATAGGTGCTCGCCAATCCGGAGCAGAGGTCCTGGCCGTTGAACGCAGCGGGGGGCCAGGAGGGACATCGGCCCAGTCCGGTGGCCTCATCTACCTCGGAGGTGGCACGGACCTCCAGACGGCCTGTGGCTTCGAGGACTCGCCAGAGAACATGGCCGCGTTCCTCCGGGCCGCCCTTGGGCCCGGCGTCGATGAAGACCGAGTGGAGGCCTACTGCGAGGGCTCGCCGGACCACTTCGACTGGCTGGTGTCGATCGGTGTGCCGTTCCGGGCGTCGTTCTGCGACGAGCCGAACCGCGAATCGGCCGATGACGCCGGCCTGCTCTTCAGTGGTGGCGAGGACAGCTACCCCTTCGACAAGTTGGCCGTCCCGGTGCCTCGGGGGCACAAGCCGCAGTTCGTCGACTCCGCCGGCGGCTTCCTCATGGAACGCCTCGGTGCGGCGGTATCGGCCAGCGGCGCCCGAGTGGTGGCCGATGCCGGTGCCGATGCGCTGGTCGTCGATGACGGGGTTGTCGTCGGCGTCGTGGTGCGGACCGATGACGGACCTCGTGCCGTCCGAGCCCGCGGCGGGGTGATCCTGGCCACCGGCGGGTTCATCCACAACGAGGCGATGGTCGCCGAGTACTGCCCTCAGGCCCACATCCCGGACCCGGCGTGGCGGATCGGGACCCCCAACGACGACGGACGCGGGATCCGCATGGGCGTAGGCGCTGGTGCGGCCGCCACCAGGCTCGACTCGTTCGAGTGCGCGCTGCCCCTCGGTCCACCGCATCGCATGGCTCGGGGGATCCTCGTCAACCGCCACGGTCAGCGGTTCATCAATGAGGACGCCTATACCGGTCGCATCGGGTTCCACGCCCTGCGCGACAACGACGGCTTCGTCTACATGATCACCGATGATGTGATCCATGAGCGGAATCCGATCGGACTCCGGATCGGCTACGCCGCCGCCACTGCAGAAGAACTGGCCACAGAACTCGGCCTGCCACCGGAAGCCTTGGCGAGGACGGTGCGCGAGTACAACGAGGCGGCGGCCCGAGGTGACGACCCGGCGTTCCACAAGCGGGCGCCGTTCCTGCAGCCCATCGGCGCACCGCCAGCCAGCGGCATCGGTGCCATCGACCTGCGCGTGGACCACGGTGCCATCTACGCCACCTTCACCCTCGGCGGTCTGGTCACCGACCCTGATGGTGCCGCACTCGACGACGAAGGCCAGCGTGTCTTGGGGCTCTATGCCGTCGGCCGGACCGCCGCCAGCCTGGCCGCCCACCACTACGCCAGCGGCATCAGCCTCGGCGACGGCTCGTTCTTCGGCCGACGCGCCGGCCGTGTTGCTGCGTCCCGGGCTCGGGGCGACCGCTCTTCGCGTTAGCGGGCCGAGTAAATCGATGACATGAGGTTCCCCCCTCTGGCCGGACACCTCGAATAGGAGGTAGTCATGTCAGTTGTGACCGAAGACAAACCAATGCCGGGTCGCCGGCGAGGCAGATACCCGAAAGAGTTCCGTGTGGACGCGGCGGGCCTGGTAATCGACCAGAAACGCAGCGTTGCTGACGTGGCCAGAGAGCTCGGACTGGTCGAGCAGACGCTCGGCAACTGGGTCCGACAGGAGCGGGTGGACAGGGGCGAGCGTGACGGCCTCTCGACCGAGGAACGCGAGGAGATGGCCAGACTCCGCCGGGAGGTGAAGCGCCTGACCATGGAGCGTGATTTACTCAAACGAAGTGTGGCCTTCTGGGTCAAGGAGTTGGACCGGTGACTCGCTACCGGCACGTCTCCACCATGAAGGCCGAAGGATTCCCCGTTTCCGCAGCATGCGACGCCGCCGAGGTCTCGACCTCGGCCTGCTACGACTGGCTGGACAGGGAGGCAGCCGGACCGACGCCAGCTCAGCTGGACGAGGCCTACCTGACCAACCACATTCACGACATCCACGCCGAGTCGGACTCGACCTATGGGTGCCCACGGGTCACCAAGGAACTCCGCCGCCGTGGCTACTGCGTCAACCACAAGCGGACCGAGCGCATCATGCGGGCCTGTGACCTGGTGGGTGTCACCGAGCGTCGGCGAATCAGGACCACGCTCTGGTCCGAGGAGAATCCACCCCTGCCCGATCTGGTCAACCAGGACTTCAGGGTCGGGGCGCCGAACCGGGCATGGTGCGGGGACATCACCTACATTCCGACGGACGAGGGCTGGCTCTACCTGGCCAGCGTGCTCGACCTCGGTAGTCGTCGACTCGTCGGATGGAACATGGCCGACTCGATGCCGACGGCGCTGGTGGCCGGTGCGTTGACCATGGCCGTCGATCAACGAGATGGTCGGGTTGCCGGAGTGGCGTTCCATTCCGACCGCGGTGCGCAGTATCTGTCTGACAAATTCCGGGCACTCTGCGAGTCTCTCGGGATCTTCCAATCGGCAGGCAGGGTGGCTACGTGCTTCGACAACGCTGTGGCGGAATCGTTCTGGTCCAGCCTCAAGCGAGAGCTCGTCCACCGCTATCGGTTCGCCACCCGGGCCGATGCCCAGGCCGCCATCACGTCGTGGATCCACCGCTACAACAACGTGCGCCTGCACTCGAGTCTCGGCTACGTGCCGCCGGTCGAGTGGGAACTCCATTACCGTCTCATTCAGCAGCAAACCGCATAACCAAGTGTCCGGTTGGCGGGGGGAACCTCACCTCGGATTCATGACACCATCGGAGCGACTCGCAGAGTTCATTGCGCTAACCGGTTGAACCCGCTCACCCTTTAAAACGGACTCATGATCGAACGGGGGCGGTCAGTTCGCTGTCCGATGCTCAATCGACCTCATGCGACTCGAGGCGACTGTGGTCCTTCTCAGCTCCGGGATTCGCTGGCTGACCCGATGAGACGTTCTACAGCCTCACGTAATGCCGGAAGCCGCTCCGTAACCGCTTCAGTCACGATGGCATGGTCGGTGTCGAAATAGTGATGCACGAGCTGGTCGCGCATTCGGGCAATCGCTCTCCAGGGGATGTCGGACTCCTGGTCGGTCAACTCGGGGTCGAGGTGCTTGACGGCCTCACCGATCTCGATCAACCGGGCCCGGCAGGCGTCGTAGATGACGCCCTGGTCAAGGCTTCCCTGAGCCAGGTACCCGGAGATGGCCTCGATTGCTCCCAGCACATCGGTCAACCATGTGACATCTCTCCTGCTCACAACGTAAGCGCCTCGGCGAGCACCTCAGCTCGAAGGAACGGACGCAGGGATGACTCGGTTCCGACGTCCACGCGGACATTGAGTTCGTCCTCGAGGTCGCAGCCGAGTTCGAGAAGGTCGAACGCGGTGGCAGCCGGTCCGAGGTCGACCAACAAGTCGATGTCACTCTCTGGCCGATCCTCGCCACGTGCCACGCTGCCGAACACCCGTACGTTCGACGCGTGCCGATGTGCGGCGGCGCGAAGAATGGCCTCGCGGTGTTCGATGAGCCGGAAGCCCAGCGGCGTGTTAGGGATCAGTCGACGTGCCACGCAGCCAAGCGTAGCGCCCGACCTTCGGACGGGGTGACCTTCGGGCGCTGCACGTACTGGGCCGGATTGGCCGCCACCCGGCCGTCGATGTGTGCGAATCGGTAGAAGCCGCAGATCGTTGACAATCGTCGGTCGATGGTTGACGGGGCCAGACCACGCTTTTCCATCGCCGTGCGGTAGAGCTCGATGTGGGGTCGCTTCGCCTCCAGGACGACGAGGCTTGCGTCGGCCGCCCACTGAAAGAACGTTCGCAGGTCGTACGGATATGCGTCGAGCGTCCGCTTGTCGTACCGGGCGAGAAATGCGGCTGCCGCTACCTGGGCTTCATCGAAGCCGGGGTCCTCGATAATGGTGACCAGGGATTTCGAATCTGAGTCGAGTGCAGCCATGGCTCTCCTTCCACAATTGGGAGAACCAGCCATCACCTACAGGTCGCTTTCGCATAGTGGACGCCCGAGCGCTGGCAATCACAGGCACCGTCGGTACCCATGTGCGATAGCGCGCTCTCATGATGTCATGACAAAGAAGACCACCACCGTCCGTCTGCCTGAGGAACTGGTGACGACCGTCGAGGTTGTTGCTCGAGGGCGTGGCGTCAGCGTCAACACACTCGTCGTCGACGCGCTGATCGCCGAGGTCGAGCGGGTGCGCCACGACGAGGAGTTCATGGGCAAACTCCGTGAGATCACCGAGCGTGATAGGGAAATCCTGGACCGATTGGCGCAGTGAGATACCTGACCTTGGCCGAGGCGCTCGTGGTGGCCGAAGCCGTGACCGGGCTCGACCTCACCACCCTGTCCCGAAGTCCACGGATCGATCTCCTCGACTCGGCGCTTCACGCTCCCTAGGCTTCGTTCGGCGGCCAAGAGCTCTACCCGGAGTTCATCGACAAGGCTGGCGTCCTCGCCGTGCGGATCGCGCGCAACCACCCGCTGCTCGACGGCAACAAGCGCCTTGCATGGTCCTGTCTCGTGATGTTCGTGATGTTCGTGATGCTCAACGGATACCAGCTCATCGTCACTCCCGACGAAGCCGTTTCGACCATGCTGGCGGTGGCCGCTGGCGGTGGCCGCTGGCGGCAGTAGGGGGCAGCCCTGACGTGGAATCCTTTGGTGATGGCACCGGTTCAGAACGTGACGCTCGGCCGGGACGGTGGACCGTACCTATGTCCATGTTGCGGATTCCTGGCTCTTCCTGAGCGAGGGGGATACGACATCTACCCGGTTTGCTTCTGGGAGGACGACGGCCAGGACGACGGCCAGGACGACCACCATGCAGACGAGGTTCGGGGTGGACCGAACTACACGCTCAGTCTGACGGAGGCCCGGGCAAATTATGCGGGCGGCTTCAAGGGGTGGTCGCAACGACCCGTTTGGTAGGGACTTCGGGTGGTTGGGCCCGGCGGCCGGCGTAGACGCGCAACCTCTACACCCCTGGTGCCACTTCGGTCTTGGGGCCCCTCACCTCACCAAGTGCAGTCATTTTGTAGTCAGAGCCGATAAGGCCCAATACAAAACGTGCCGCTGACCTGGTGGGGCAGGTGGGGATCGAACCCACGACCGAGGGATTATGAGTCCCGTGCTCTAACCACTGAGCTACTGCCCCATGGGTACCGTAGATCTGGACGATGTCCTCAGGTGCACCCTGGGCTGCGAGCGTACCTCTCCCGTGCCCCAGACTCCGCTCTCCTTGGACTCACATTCGACCGGTGCCGCATGACCGCTCGATCGTCATCCTCTTGACCGGAACAACCTCACCGTCCCGATTACTCGGTGGCGATGGCCGCCAGCACATCGAGCCGCGCCGCACGCCGGGCCGGCCAGCTGGCTGCCGCCAGGCCAAGAATGCCGGACAACCAGGAACACCCCCAGGGTGGACACCGGCACCACGATGTCAACGATCCCTTGCTCCTTGAGCGATGCCGCCAATGCCACACCCAGTCCGGTGCCCACCAGTACGCCGATGATCGCCCCGAACAGCGCCAGGATGACCGCCTCGGAGCGGATCATCGACCGCACCTGGCGTCGGCGCATTCCCACCGCCCGCAGCAGGCCGATCTCATGGGTGCGCTCGAACACCGACAGCATCAATGTGTTGACGATGCCGATCATGGCGATC
>Ga0194042_1000869_pt1 | contig 10167 bp, 6 predicted proteins | sample JunL4412m_MetaG_FD_148974 | JGI IMG/M metagenome (GOLD analysis project Ga0194042, IMG submission 148974) | Anoxic zone freshwater microbial communities from boreal shield lake in IISD Experimental Lakes Area, Ontario, Canada - Jun2016-L442-12m | ecosystem: Environmental > Aquatic > Freshwater >...
CGCCCAGCCCCAACTGCTGAGCGTTGCGCGGCAATCGTTCCACCTGCGCATCGTCAGCCTGGACGGCAGCAAAGACACCCGCAGCATGGAGACCGGCGGCTGGCAGATGACGCCGGTGCAGGCGGCCTACTTAGGACTGCCTCGCGAAGCTGCCCGGCTGACGAGCATCAATTTCCATGATCAGTTCATCCATTTTTGCGACAACTTTGACCCCGATGCCCCGTATCCGAAACGGCCTCGGGCGCGGTTCCCGGCGTTCTGGGAGACCAAGACGGACGGCACTCCTGACAACGATCACGGGGCGGCTTCGGCCAACGCTCTGCAAAGCATGTTGCTGCAAAGCGACGGACGGAGGATCTTTTTATTGCCGGCCTGGCCCGAAGATTGGGACGTCGCGTTCAAACTCTGTGCCGCCGACAATACCACAGTGGAGTGCGTGTTTCGCGACGGGAAAGTCCAGTCACTCAAGGTCACCCCCGAGGCCCGCCGCAGCGACATCGTTGACATGACTACGCCGGCGCAGCGGATCCGCACGCTGGTGGAGGTCGCCCTGGCCGACCATAACTACCTGTTCGGGCTGCCGCCGATGCTCGATGCCCAGCCGGTTCCCGGCAAGGCGACAAGCACGTGGATAGAGAAGTACGGTCATACCATCCAGGGGTGCAAAGCTGGCCCCTGGCCCAACAGCCTCTTCTCTGACAAAGTTGCGTACGTTCACGTTCTTGATTGGCCCAAGGAAGGAGTAAGACTGTCGGCGATTCCCCGTAAGATGGTTTCTGCCAAGTCCGTCACGGGAAACATCGAGGTCAAACAGGTAGAGAGCGGATGGCTGCTGACGGGAACTCCGGACACCCTGGACACGATCGTCAGGCTGGAGTTCGACGCTTCCGTCGAGGAGATCGCCATGGCGCTTCCCTCGGTCGGGTCGTTGACTTTGGGCCGGCCGCGTTCCCGTGAAACCGACGCTGCTGGCCGCCTCGTAGCCGAGGTGGATCTGGGCGGCCAAAGGTCGGTTCAGCGGTTTGAGTTCACGATTGACAATCCCGGTTACCTCCGCGGCCAGAGCAAGCCCTATGAGTTCCAGGTGAAGCAAACGGACGGAAACTGGAAGACGGCCTATAAGGGCGAGGTGTTCGGCAGCATTTGCGCCAGGAAGATTGATCCTGTGGCCGCTACGGCGGTAAGACTGGTTGTGCAGGCTAAGGGCATCAGGCAAATGGACGTCTATGAGAAGTAGGCGGATATCGTGTCGATTGGTTTTGTTTGCGGATTCCTTGCTTCGTCGCCCAATTGTCCACAGGCCAGCGAACGTAGAAGGGCACAAGTGATTCCAATTATTCACAAAAAAAGTGCGGGATTTGAGGATCTGTGGCTAATGAAGATATGAGCAAGTTAGACATGCCCATTGTCTAGGAAATCCCGGGCACAGTCGAATGCGTTTCGCAAGTGAGCATTGGCTAAGACAGAAAGGCGCCAAGATGAACCGATTTGTTGCTGTAGCACTACTCGCCCTTACCACAAGCGCTGCTTTCTGCGCTAGTGATTACAAAGCAGGTTCGGGCGAATCGGTCAAGGGCTGGGGCGCACGCGACTTCGAACAGTTTCAGACGCTGACCAACAAGCCACTCCTCGTTTATATTGCCGATGAGGCCCCCAAGAACAACCCGTTTGCGAAAGTTCTTGAAAACGACGTGCTGGGTGGAGCGGAAATTAAGGACAAACTGAAGAATTACGTTACCTTGCGCCTTGCCAGCGATGGCAAGAAGGGGAAGGGTTGGCCACCCGATATTATCAAACGGGGCAGCAAAGGTGCGGCGATATTGCTGATTTCGAGCGACTTACGGAACTCGCTTTGGATTGATAAGAACACACCGAAAGACCAGCTGAATGCAAAGCATCTTTTACAGCAGATGCAGTTGATGGACAAATACCAGGTCACGCTGAAGCCTGCTTTGGAGGCTGCGGCAAAGAAAGCCGAAGATGACCGGATTAAAAGAGAAGCCAAGGAACTGGCCGCCAAGCCGCCTGAAGACAAGAGCAAGGATCTGCTGGAGGGCTTCCTGGGCGACAAAGACAAAGACAAAATCGCCTTAGACGGCAAGAAGGATGCGGCGCCCATTAAGAAAGAAGAGCCCAAGAAGAAAGCTGCCGAGCCAATCGACGAATAAGCGTTACACGATGATAACCTGACAACGCGATACATTTTTAGGTGGCTGAATCCACGCTTTGGAGGAGGTATGCGATATGTTTTGATCTCTTTTCTTCTATCTTTTTCGGCTTTTGCAGAGGAATCACTAGCCGCGCAAGTGGTTGTACATCTTCCGAATGGCACGAAGATGCGCGGAGAACGAATTGTACCTGTCGGCGCTGATACCTATATATTGGAAGTCTACAGGGGGTTCTCTCAAAAGATTCCGAAGAGCACCGTACAGCGCATTGAAGAATCCCCCGAAATTGCGGGCGCTCCGCCAACGTCGCCGTCTTCGCCATCGATCCTTCGACCGGCAAACTCCGTTACACGGACCGCTCCGTCGCGGTCCCGTCGCCAACCTGCATCCGCTTCCGCCCCGCGCGTTAATCGGGCGGTCTCTTTAAACTGAGGTCATGGGCCAAACATGAGCGTACAGTCCAGCATCGTGTCGGAGCAGTCAAAACTACCCCGTGTCGCGTCGATCGATGCGCTGCGCGGCTTCGATATGTTCTGGATCATCGGCGGCGACGCGGTAGCACGGTTGTTGCTGAGCCGTAGCGACTCGACGTTCGCGGCGACACTGAAAGAACAACTTTCGCACGCGGAGTGGGAGGGATTTCGCTTTTACGATCTCATTTTTCCGTTGTTCCTGTTTCTCGTCGGCTGCACGCTGCCATTTTCGCTGGAGAAGTATCGCGCAAGCGCCTCGCAAGTCTATGGACGGATCGCCCGGCGCACGGTGCTGCTGGTGCTTATGGGGTTCGTCCTCAACCGGATCTTCGACCTGAAATGGGATGAGCTACGTTACTGCGGGGTGTTGCAACGAATCGGGATCTGTTACGGCGCGGCGGCGATGATCTTTTTGCACACGCGAGCACGGGGTCAATTCGCCATCGTCGCGGGAATCCTGCTGGGCTATTGGGCCGTCATGGCGTGGGTGGCGGCGCCAGGCAGTTCGCCCGGCGATCTGTCGCCCGCGGGCAATCTGGCCGGCTACATTGATCGGTCGCTCTTGCCAGGCAAGATCTACGAAGCCTTTTACGGTCACGGAGACAATGAGGGCTTGCTGTCGACGTTGCCAGCGATTGCAACGACCCTGATGGGAGTGTTGGCCGGCAATTGGCTGCGCACTGGGGCCGCGCCGTTGCCCAAGGCCGCGGGTTTGGTGGCCAGCGGGTTGGCGTGCGTTCTGCTCGGGCACCTGTGGGGCTTGTGGTTCCCGATCATCAAGATTCTGTGGACCAGCTCGTTCGTGCTTGTCGCCGGTGGTTGGAGCTTGTTGTTGCTGGCGCTGTTTTATGCCGTGATCGACGGCATGGGCTGGAAGTCATGGGCCTTTTTTTGGATCATCATCGGCATGAACGCGATCACGATTTACGTTGCCCAACGAATCATCGGCTTCGATCAAATTGCCAGGTTTTTCCTGAACGGTTTGGCGACGCATTGGAGCGATTATCGCAACTTGATTCTGGCCAGCGGCACGCTGCTGGCCAAATGGCTGTTCCTGTGGTTCTTGTACCGCCATCGCATCTTCTTGCGGTTGTGAGCCCGTCGGTTCGTCGCGTGGCCAACAACGTCAAGAGCGTGCGATGAATCGGTTCGCAATACTGGAGCGGAACGTCATGAGTCGAAACCGTTTGGCCCTTGCAATCGTCGCGGTTCCCGTGCTGGCGGCGTGGCTGCGGGGCCTTTGCTCCGGGGAAGTAGGGTGATGGCTTGTCCGACGAACAACGGCCGATCCTGCAGAAGCTCGCCTGGGAGACGGTGTCGAAGTATCCGTATGCGGGAATCACCAACACCAAGTAACTCTTTTCAAAGAATGCGAAGGTAAACATGTTTCGATTAAAAGTCATCGCCGAGGTTCTGAGTGTTTGCGGGTTTCTCGCCTGGGCCACGGGCACCATGGCCGAGGAGCCGAAACGGCCCGTGGGAGCGCGCGTGGCCTACATGCTGCTCGTCAACGGCGCGGTGACCGATGCGGTCGTTATGGCCGCGAACATCGAAGGGCACAAGAGCGTGGAAGCGCCCTACGTCGGCACCTGGCATTCGTTCCTCAAAGGAATGGATTCGATTCAGAAAGGCCGGCTCGATCCGGTCGAACAGGGAAAGATCGACGTGATGCTGATCGGCACACTGAATTGCTATCCCAATGCGGAAACCTGGAAGAATCACCTGGGAGTCGAAGATTCGACGCTGGCCGGCTTTGCTGCGCTTGGCGTGAAGAACAACCCGAAGTTCCGCATCGTCTGGCAGACGTACCTTTGGCCCCGCGGTCAGGCACCGAAGGACGGCAAGAAGACGCTCGAAGTGGCAGCCACGAAACAGGGCGCCGCCGGTGAGCCGTTGAAAGAGTTGGAGAAGCTGGTCGATGCGATCAACGCGAAGCACGGCCGGCAAGTCGTCCTGATCTCGCCGGTCGCCGAGGCCACGATGAAGCTGGTAGAGATGGTAGCCGACGGAAAATTCCCCGGCCTCACCGATCCGGCCGACCTGTGGACCGAGTTCAACATGCACTCCAATCGGCACGTCCTGGCGCTGACCGCCTACTGCAACGTGGCCACGATGTACGGCATCTCGCCGGTGGGATTAAAGCCGGACTTTTCGAAGGTCGGGTACGGCGGCGGCGGCAAAGGCCCCGGTGCCCAGTCGATGGAAGGCATCACCGACGAACAACGGGCAATCCTGCAGAACATCGCTTGGGAGACGGTGTCGAAGTATCCGCATGCGGGTGTAACCAAGGCCAAGTAAGCCTTTTCAAAGAAAGCGAAGGTAAACATGTTTCGATCACAACCCAAGGAGAGCAGGATGAGAGCAGCAACCATCATACTCATGATCTTGGCCACAGTGGCCAAGACAACAAACAGCTCACTAGCAGCGGAGCGGCAGTCCATCAAGCAGCTTGATAAAGTCGTGGCATACCCTGCCCCGAAAGGGGCCGCGTTGTCGGATCAATACGAGGTGACGGTGAACGGCACCCCGCTGGACGTCTATATTGCGCCTGTATGGGAACCCGGTGGAAGTAAGTCCTTCGGTGGGCCCTATTCCTTCGCCTATTTCGACTTCTCTGGCACCGCCACGGTGCAGGTTGTGGTCCGCAAACAGCCCGTGATGCGTGAGCGTCTCCGGATTTTGCCGGAGTCGCGCGGCATCCAGCCGGAGATTGCGGGCAGCAACCTGTCATTCACCGTGTCGTCGCCATGCCAACTCTCCATCGAGCCGAATGCCAAGCAGGGACCGCTCCTGCTCTTCGCGAACCCCTTGGAGGTGAACCCGCCCAAGCCCGGCGATGCCGGTGTGATCTACTTCGGTCCCGGCTTGCACCAGACCAACGAAATCAAGGTTGCCGACAACCAGACGCTCTACATCGCCGGCGGGGCCGTCGTGAAGGGGGGCATCCTTGCCCAGGGCGCCAACATCCGCATCCGGGGACGGGGCATCATTGACGGTCTCGACTGGGCGCGATTTCAGGGGCCGACGCACAACTTGCTCCGGTTGACGAACTGCACGAACGCCATGATCGAAGGCATTATCTTGAAGGACACTTTTGGCTGGACTTTTCCCATGTACGCCTGCCGCGGCGTGCATGTCGACAATGTGAAGATAATGGGCTCACGCTGCGAGAACAACGACGGTATTAACGTAGTCAACTCACAGGATGTAAAGATCGAGAACTGCTTCATCCGGTCCGACGACGACAATATCTGCCCCAAGGGCCTCGGCGAAGAACAGGGAATCGGTTTCGTATACGGCAGCGGCAAAGCGGGAATCTACGACCTCTTTCCGCCACAATTCACCCCGGGTAACGTCAACACCAAACAGAACGACAAGACCCGTCTCGACGCTTACCTGCCCGTGGAGAATTTGACGGTAGAGCGCTGCGTGCTGTGGACCGATCGTGCACACGTGTGGCGTCTAGGTTGCGAATGCCGGGCTGCTGCCATGCGCCGGCTGGTATTCCGCGATATTGACGTGTTGCACTTCAACTCCGATCTGCCCGCCATCACGCTCCAACCTTCCGAGGGCATGCTGATGGAGGATGTTCGCTTCGAGAACATCCGCTTCAACGGCGAGGGACAGCCGAAGTTCATTGAGATCGACACAGGATTTATACACTATGCGATCAAGAAGACGCCGGGCATTGTGCGTAACGTCGTATTCAAGGACATCGTGCTGCGAGGTGTCGCTGGCAACGCCTTGATCGAGGTAAAAGGCAGTGACAGCAATCATACCGTCGAGGGCGTAACCTTTGAAAATGTGACGCGCTACGGGCAGCGCCTGACCTCGGATTCCCCTCACATGTCGATTGGGCAACACACGAAGGATGTCATCGTCAAATGACGTGCAGGGGATGCATTTAAAAGAGAAGGCACAGCCATGATACGGTTGGGAGGTCCGGTTTTCTTACAGTCCGACGATCCCGAGGCCTTAAGCAACAGGAGGCCTACATCGACAAAGTCAACGCCAAGGCCGGCAAGCGAGTCGTCTTCCTGGTGCCGCTCGGCGACGGGATGCTGGAAGTGCGGAAGATGATCGTGGCCGGGAAGTTCCCTGGCGTGACGACGCAAAGGAATTCCGTACTGGCGGGCGACCACATGCCGCACCAGGGCCCTCTTGGTATGCGACTGGGCGCTTATATGCACTTCGCTGCCCTGTACCGGATGTCGCCGGAAGGGCTCAAGTTATCAGCAGCTTCGCGCTCACTGCCTACTGCAACGTGGCGACGATGTACGGCGTCTCGCCCGTGGGACTCAAGCCTGACTTCTCGAAGGTCACCTACGGCGGCGGCAGCAAAGGTCCCGGTGTCCAGCCGATGGAAGGCATCACCGACGAACAACGGGCAATCCTGCAGAACATCGCTTGGGAGACGGTGTCGAAGTATCCGCATGCGGGTGTAACCAAGGCCAAGTAAGCCTTTTCAAAGAAAGCGAAGGTAAACATGTTTCGATCACAAGTTATCGCCGGGGTTCTGAGTGTTTGCGGGTTTCTCGCCTGGGCCACGGGCACCATGGCCGAGGAACCGAAGCCCGGGCTCGCCTATGAATTGTTCGGCGACGCCAATCTGCAACGTTTGGCGGAGTCGGGCTCCGTGGCGGAGATTGGTCCCATGGACAAAGGGAGCAGCGACTGGTCGTTGCGGTTCACCGGTATGCTCACACCTCCAACGGATGGGGACTATGTCTTTCGCGCCGAGGCGGACACCGGCGTGCGCGTGAAGATCAACCAGAAACTGGTCATTGACGGCTGGGCCAAGGACGCGGCGCGAAACGGCAAGGCGACACTGGAGAAAGGCAAGCCCGTCCCGCTCGTGGTGGAGTACTTCTTTGATCGCCCGAAAGGCGGCGCCAAAGCGGCCTTGCGCCTGTTCTGGACGCCGCCCGGCGCCGAGGAAGCGCCGCTGCTGGCGGGATCCTCTACGAATCTGCCGGCGCCACCGACCAAGCTGTCGCCCTCCCTCATTGAGGTGCGCGGCGATGAGCAACGCCGGATCAACATGCAGTTACCCGATGGCGGACTGAAACCCGTCGTCGGTGTGCAGAACGTTCAAGTGTTTCGTGCTTGTAGCGGCAAGCCGGAAATCGCCGATGGAGATGGCTGGACCTACGCCCACCACCAGGATCTGGCCGTCTGGAAGGGGCGGCTCTATGCCGCCTGGGCGATGGCGCCGAAGGACGAGGACAAGCCGCCCAACAAGATCGTCTACGCCACCTCGACGAATGGCCTGGATTGGTCCGCGCCGACGGATCTCTTCTCTCGCGAACTCGCTTGGGCCACCCGCTTCTATTTTTACCGTGCGAGCAACGGCCGGATGTTGGCCTTCTCTGCCGCGAAACCGGGATCTGGCGAGGTCACTGAAGCCGATAAGAAGGTGCTGCTGGTTCGCGAAATCACCGCCGATCATCACCTGGGCAAGGTTTTCACCCTGGTCTGCCCCGTGCCGGGGCAACCGCCGTCTTTCGAGACGGCCACGGACGCCGGGTTCGTGGCCGCTTGCCGCGAAGCCGCGGGAAACAAACTGTTGCTGGAGCAGCAGGACTATGGCGTGTTCCTCGGCGACCGCCGGATGAAGTGGCATGCTAATCCCGACCTCAATAAGGTCGGCTTTTGGAAGTTCGGCAAGGCCCTCTGTTTCTACCACCGCCAGGACGGCGCCCTGGTCGGACTCAGCAAGATGGGTTACGCAACGCTGTCGGATGACGCCGGCAAGAACTGGTCGAAACCGGTCCAGCCGTCCACGCTCCTGGCTGGCTCGGGGAAGATATGGGGACAAAAGACGGCCGACGGCCGTTTCGCTCTTGTCTACAACCCCGACCCAAAGCGGGAGAAGCGTTATCCTCTGGTGATTGTTCACGGCAATGACGGAAATACGTTTGGCGATATGCGGGTTGTTCAGGGCGAGTTGCCCAGCCTACGGTATCCGGGCAAATACAAGGACCTCGGCGCACAATATATGCGGGGGTTGGCCGAGTGGGCGGATGACGGCACGTTCGCAGACAAGAAGGCGATGTGGATGGTCTACAGCATGAACAAGGAGGACATTTGGGTGTCGCGCATCCCCTTGCCGGTCAAGCCGGAAGAGACCGCGTTCCCAGATGACGATTTCGCGAAAATGGCGCCCGGCGCTGCGGTGCCGGAATGGAATCTCTACAGTCCGAAATGGGCGCCAGTTTCGATCGTGGAGAACGCCGGGAAGAGCGGCCTGCAACTGCGCGACGGCGACCCCTACGATTATGCCCGAGCCGTGCGCGTGTTTCCGGAATCGGCGAAGGCCCGCGCCGAGCTGGAACTGACGCCGGCCCAGGCCAACACCCGGCTGGAGATCGAACTCTGCGATGCAGCCGGCGGGCGACCTGTCCGGGTTGTGCTGACAGAGACCGGCCTGCTTCAGGCGGCGGATGGCAAGAACGTCATCGACATCGGGAAATACGCCGCCGGCAAGAAACTCACCCTGATCATCGCCGCCGATATGGCGGCGAACAGTTACAGCGTCCAGATCAACGGCGACGAGGCGCGGAAACTAGTTGTGGCGGAGGCGGCCACGACGCTACAGCGGCTATCGCTGCGCACCGGCGTCTGGCGCGGGCTAGGGGATAAAGGTGCGGTGAACGCTGCCGCCGATGTACCGTTGCCGACTCCGGCCGTTTTCCAGGTGCAGCGTGTGGTAATCCGCGCCGCGTCTGAGAATTGACAATGGCCGGCGCCGGCGAACGAGAGCAACTGGCAGGGAAGAGTCGCATTCCAGCATTTTTCAATTTTGTCCATGGGAGAGAAGTATGCATCAGAAAACTTTGGTTACGGTGCCCCTGGTGGGAATATTGGCCACAAGTGCCATGGCCGAGGAGCCGAAGCCTGCCGCCGTCGCGGAAAAGCCGGCCGGCCTGCGGGTGATGAGCGGCGGACACAGTTGGTCGACCGAAAACTCGGCGCCGTTGTGTCAGGCGGCCGGCATCACCGGGCACAAGAGAATCAAAATCACAGGCATCAACAGCAACCGCATCGAAGACGTGACGCCGCTACTCGAAAAGGGCGAGATCGACGTCTACGTTTGGCAACACAACTCGGTGGGACCGGAGTTCCCCAAATTTCTGCCAACCCTCGTGGAACTCGGCCCCAAGCACAATCCCAATTTCCGCGTCCTCATGCAGATGCCGTGGCTGGTGCATGATGGGAGAAAGGACGTCAAGTTGCCCGAGGAGTACGAAAATACGGACCTCGCGGAATATCAAACCAAGATGGAGGCGTATCGCAAACAGCAGGAAACCTATGTGGACGAAGTCAATGCCAAGACCGGCAAGCGAGTTGTCTTCCTCGTGCCGCTCGGCGACGGGATGCTCGAGGTGCGGAAGATGATCGTGGCCGGAAAGTTCCCCGGCATAACAAAACAGAATTACGGAGATAAGCCGGGCGATCGCGGTTCCGTGCTTGGGGGCGATCACATGCCGCATCAGGGACTGCTTGGAATGCGATTGGGATCGTAT
>Ga0194042_1000871_pt1 | contig 10150 bp, 9 predicted proteins | sample JunL4412m_MetaG_FD_148974 | JGI IMG/M metagenome (GOLD analysis project Ga0194042, IMG submission 148974) | Anoxic zone freshwater microbial communities from boreal shield lake in IISD Experimental Lakes Area, Ontario, Canada - Jun2016-L442-12m | ecosystem: Environmental > Aquatic > Freshwater >...
CAGCAGCTGCCGGGAGCTTCGGTTCTGCTGCTCTGGCGCATACGTTGTTCGGCAATCAGCCGTCGCCGTTGCCATCGCGCTATTCAGCGATGACGATGTGCGCGATCTTCCTTGTGGGGTTGATTACGCTGCCGTTTGCGCCGGAGACGAAAGGGCAGCCGCTGCCGGAGGAATAGGTAGGGAACGGCGCTGAACCAGCGCCGCCGTTCCCCTCTCCCCTTGAGGGAGAGGGCGGACGAGCGTACTCGCTCGCCGGGTGAGGGGAAGGCGCTGAATTAATATAGCGCGCTGGGATTAATCAACGGTTACCCCTCACCCCGCGAGACCCCTTTTCGGTACAAAAAATGGGCTGTCTCGTCGGCCCTCTCCCTCAAGGGGAGAGGGGGAACGAAACAGTATCCTTAAACGCGTCTAATTATTATTGAACTTGTGAAGTCTCTCACGATAATCGCGTCTCTGTTTGACGTGCTTTTTCAACAATGAGACTCGGAGTTTACTACATGCCTTTCGTTCCTTCCGCTCGAGGTAGTGCGCTTAAAATTGTCATTCTTTTCCTGGCCCTTGCAGCACTCGGCGTCGGCGGTTGGTTCACGTATAAAACCTTTATCAAAAAGCCCGCTCAACGACTTCCGGGGCAAACAACGGACCTTGTCCCACCCGATGGTATTGCGCCGTTTGATCCGAAGCCGTTGATGGACAAATTGGCTGAGCGGATAACGACGGATAAATTCCGCTTTGCGGTCATGGGCGACACGAAACACGCTCCGACGTTGCCTCCGTTTGTGAAGTACCTCGAAGAGACGGTCAAACCGGATTTCATGCTGACGACTGGGGACATGGTTCAATCCGGCGGTGGTTTGCCGGGGCCGGGTTATTATGAGAAACTGAAGGACGAACTGGGTCAGTCGATGCGGAAATATCCGTGGTGGCCAGCGATTGGAAATCACGAAATCGCGGGCAATCCGGTTATCGCGAATAAATCCGAAGGCGCGCAGTTGAAGCACAATCAGATTACGGGGATAGACAACTTCAAACGCTTTTACAATCTGACTGACGATCATTACGTCTTCACATTTCGGAACTGTACCTTTATCGCCCTCCCCTTCCCGATGCCGGACGCGAAGCAGACGGAGTGGTTTGAAAGTGAATTGAAGAAGGCTAACGAGGCGAAGAAGCATATCTTCGTCTTTAATCATATGCCATTCTACACGATTGGTTCAAAAACGAGTGATACGGTACCGAATAAAGAAACTCCAATTACTGCATTGTTGAAGAAGTATGGGGTAACCGCCATGTTCTCCGGCCACGATCATGGGTATTATCGGACGGTTCGAAATGGGATTCCGTATATTATCAGCGCTGGCGGCGGGGCGAAGATTTATGCGGCTAAGCGGATCAAAGAAGCGATTCCTGGTGATGTGTATTATCACGCTGATCCGGAGAATATCGATCAGTACATGTTGCACACAGATGATGCAAAGCCGAACAAAATCACGACGGTTCCCGACCAATATATGTGCGTCGTGGACGTGGACGGTGACAAAATCGACTACTTTGTAGTCAGTGTCAAAGGCGAAAAATGGGACTCGATTCAGTTGTCTAAGTGAATCATTTCAATCGCTTTAAGTAGTATAAAAGCACTTAAATCGGCGCAATACCCACCCAATTCAGACAATAATTGTCTGAATTGTCTTGACATCCTGTATTAATGGTGGATACTGTATGTCAGGACACGTGGAGTTTTACATGCGATATTCGCAGAGCACTGAATTGGCCATAGACAGTCTTTTTTACATGGCCGCAAACTCCCAGGTTGCGGACTTTTCCGTTGATGATGTTGCTACTGCGCAACATGTTTCAGCTTCGTATCTTGCGAAGATATTTCAGCAACTGGTCAAGGCCGGATTGTTGCGTTCGCATCGCGGATCGAAGGGCGGTTACTCCTTGGGGCGACAACCGAGTCAGATCAGTCTGCGTGACGTGGCGATCGTGTTTGAAGGTGCGTCGCCGATGTACGAATGCAATCCAACAGCGAAAATGTGCACATTGGGTCCGAAATGTCTGATCATGGCGACATTTTCTGAAGCGGAACGCAAGATGCAGGAAGTGCTGTCGGGTGTGACTCTATTGGACATCGTCAATCATGCGGCAGGGGAAGCGAAATGGACCGCACCCAATCTTACCCTGATGTCTGCGAAACCGACCGCACTATCGAATCGAGTCGAGAACGTTGAGAAGGTTGAAATGCAGGGCGTAGGTAACGAATAAAAACATTGTCTTAATGACGTACAGTTTGAGTTAAACAGGACTAAAGAAGAAGGAACGTTTGTACATGAGCACACCACTACTGAAGATTGAAGATTTGCATGTCAAAGTCGCCGAGAAGGAGATTTTGAAGGGCTTGAGCCTGACGATCCACCGAGGCGAAGTCCACGTGTTGCTGGGCCAGAACGGCACAGGCAAGAGCACGTTGGCGTACGCCATCGCTGGGCACCCGAATTACACGATCACGTCGGGCAAAGTCTGGGTCAACGGCGAAGACTTGTTGGCGATGGAAGCTGATGCGCGAGCGCGCGCCGGAATCTTCCTAGCGTTTCAGGCTCCGATCAGCGTCCCCGGCGTTTCCGTCGCGAACTTCTTGCGCACGGCGTTCCAAGCTCGCTTCTTCGGAGCGGCTGCGAAAGCCACTGACAAGACGCAGGGCAAAGCCAGCGGCTTCTCGGTGATGGAATTCCAGAAGAAGCTGCTCGCGGCGATGAAGAATCTGAAGATTGATCCGACATTGGCGACGCGCTATTTGAACGATGGATTCTCGGGCGGCGAAAAGAAGCAGATGGAAATTTTGCAGATGGCGATGCTGCAACCGACTCTGGCGATGCTCGACGAAACCGATTCGGGCCTCGACTTGGACAAATTGCAGATCGTCGGTGAAGGGGCAGCGCGTTTGGCTCAGGAACACAACATGGGCGTGTTGGTCATCACGCATTACAAACGCTTGTTGACGTACATCAAACCGACTCACGCGCATTTGCTGGTGGAAGGCAAGATTGCTGTGAGCATGGGACCGGAATTGGTGGACGAATTGGAAGCGAAGGGCTACGAGGTGATTAAGAAGGAATATATTAAGAAGTCGGCGTAACAATTAAATACAAAAAAGCTGCCTTTTATTGATCATTAGGCGCGAAAGCGAACGAATTTCAACGCAGGGGTAGCTGATGGCGACAATGGGTACGGGTAATTTTGACAATGTTGGCGCGCAGGATACACGCGACAATCTTGTCAGCGAAATCACGGACGGTATTCAGACCTGTTTGACATACAACAGTGATGTTGCTGAAGGAGGCGAGCAGGAATTCATGCCGCTGATTCAGATTCTGACGGTGATGTGCGAGCATTGCGGCGCGCAGCCTCCGGAGCCTGAAGTTGTGGCGAAATGGCGTAGCGCTTATCTGACTGTGTACGACGAGCAGGCAGGTGATTGCTTCGACGAAAAGAGTTTCGTCAAAGCTCGGCGCAAGATCATTGAAGAGACATTCAAGAAGCTGGACGAACTGGCGAAGAAGTATGAAGCCAGTTTGGATGCTGAAGATGAAGACGATGTGGATGAAGACGACGAGTAATTCCAAGTCGTTTCGCTGATGCGGATTTAGTTCGTGATTGCTGATTGAAGAGTGTCTGAGTAACTTAAAGGGAGTACTAATAAGATGAGCGAAATCAAGCGCGAAGCTGCGGCCACTGAAATCAATCCCGCAGGTGAAATTATCAAGGAATATAAGTTCGGCTTCCATGAAGAAGAGAAGCATTCATTCCGCACGAAAAAGGGACTGACGCGCGACACCGTCATCGATATTTCGCGCGAGAAGAACGAGCCGAAGTGGATGTTGGATTTTCGCCTCCGTGCGCTCGACATCTTCTTCAAAAAACCGAACCCGACGTGGTGCGGCGATTTGTCAGGTATTGATTACAACAACATTACCTATTACCTGAAGCCGTCTGAAAAGTCGTATGACACGTGGGACATGGTTCCCGACGAAATCAAGCGCACGTACGACAAGCTCGGCATCCCCGAAGACGAACGCAAGTTCCTCGGCGGCGTCGGTGCGCAGTACGATTCGGAAGTGGTCTACCACAACTTGAAGGGCCAGTGGGAAGAAAAGGGCGTGCTGTTTTTGTCGCCTGAAGAAGCACTCAAGCAACACCCCGAAATGGTCAAGGAATACTTCGGCACTGTCATTCCGCCGGCGGACAACAAGTTCGCTGCGTTGAACAGCGCGGTGTGGTCGGGCGGTTCGTTCATTTATGTGCCGAAGGGCGTGAAGATCGACATTCCGTTGCAGGCTTACTTCCGCATCAATGCGAAGAACATGGGCCAGTTTGAACGCACGATGATCATTGTTGATGAAGGCGCATTCGTGCACTACGTTGAAGGCTGCACTGCTCCAGTGTACAGCTCCGATTCGCTGCATTCGGCTGTCGTGGAAATCATTGTGAAAAAAGGCGGTCGTTGTCGCTACACGACGATTCAGAACTGGTCGACGAACGTTTATAATTTGGTCACGAAGCGCGCGGTGGCATATCGCGACGCGACGATGGAATGGATCGACGGCAACATCGGCAGCAAATTGACGGTCAAGTACCCGGCTGTGTACATGATGGAACCGGGCGCGCGCGGCGAAATTTTGTCGATCGCGTTCGCCGGAAAAGGCCAGCATCAGGACGCCGGAGCGAAGGTGGTGCATTGCGCGCCGCACACGTCGAGCTTGATCACCAGTAAGTCGATCAGCAAAGACGGTGGCCGCGCTGGTTATCGCGGATTGTGCAAAGTTCTGAAGGGTGCTGATGACAGCAAGAGCCGCGTGGTCTGCGACGCGCTGATCATCGACGACAAGAGCCGAAGCGATACGTATCCTTACATTGAAGTTGAAGCGGACAAAGTCGGCGTGGAACACGAAGCGTCGGTCAGCAAAATCAGCGAAGAACAATTGTTCTATCTGATGTCTCGCGGACTGACTGAAGAAGAAGCCGCCAAGATGATCGTGACAGGATTCATTGAGCCGCTGATCCGCGAATTGCCGATGGAATACGCGGTGGAGATGAACCGGTTGATCGAATTGGAAATGGAAGGAACGGTGGGGTAAACCGATTCCGAAACGAAACTATCGTCACGTGGGAGGCCGGGACATGCGGCTTCCTTTTAACGATTCAAATTAAAACATGAGCACACCTTTCACCATGACAGCATTAAACAGCAATCTGATTAAATCACTCGCCGCGTCGTCGTCTGAGCCGGCGTTTTTGACGGAACGGCGTTTGAAGGCGTTCGAGCATTATCTAGCAGCTCCGATGCCGGGGCGGCGTGATGAGATTTGGCGGCGCGTTGAATTCGGACGATTCAGCGCCGACACCATCGCGATTCCGTCGAACGGTGAGACTGCGATGGAATGCAGTTTCGAAAAATCGGAGACCGCGAAGGGTGCCGTATTCGGCCCGGCTGCGACGATTGCGAAAGATGCGCCGGACGTCATGCAGGCGTTTTGGAGCACTCAGGTGTTTCCGTCAGGTGTTGAAAACGCGGTCAACGAAGGCGGCAAATTTCATTCGCTGAACCAGGCGCTGTGGAATTCCGGTTACGTGTTGCATGTGCCGAAAGGCGTGAAGACTGAAGCGCCGTTTAAGGCTGCGTTCACGACCAGCGCAAACACGAAGAGCCTCTTTCCGCACAATTTGATCGTCGTCGAAGAAGGTGGCGAGGCGACGGTGATCGAAACGTATTCGTCTGCACCGGGCGAAGCTGGCGACGTGCCTGTGCTGTGTTGTCCGCAGACTGAAATCATTCTTAAAGCTGGCGCGAAGTTGCGCTACATTTTGATTCAAAATACGGGCACGGATGTGGTCTACATCGGAGCCCACCGTTCGAACCAGTATGCAGAAAGCAAGCTGGATTTCGCGAGCGCACATTTGGGTGCGAAGTGGTCGAAGACATTCATGGCCGCGAAAATGCTCGAGCCGAAAGCGCACGCGTTTTTGTACGGATTGTACTACGGCACCGGTGACCAGAAGGTTCACATGGACACGTACCAGCATCACGTCGCGCCGGATTGTATCACCGATTTGATGTTCAAGGGTGCGTTGGCCAACACGGCGCGCGCAGTCTATCGCGGCATGATTCGGTTGGAACCGGGCGCTCAAAAGACCGACGCGTACCAGCAGAATCGAACGCTCTTGCTGAGCAAAGACGCTCGCATCGATTCGATTCCGGGCTTGGAGATTTTGGCCAACGATGTCCGCTGTACTCACGGAGCGACTGCAGGACAGATCGATCCGACAATTCTCTTTTATCTGATGTCGCGAGGACTCACCGAGTTCCAAGCGAAGAAGATGATCATGGATGGTTTCTTCGAAGAGGTGATCTTGCACTTTGGTTTGGATAATGTGATTGAGCCGTTGCGAAAACAAATTGATGGAAAGATTGGATGGGAAGAATAGTTCGTTATGATGTACAATCAGTAAATTGAAGTACTCGAGTTCCTAAGGACACACAGGTCATGAATGCTCAAGCAGGTTGGATGTTCAATGTCAGAGTCAAACGGTTGTTTATCGATCCGGCATCGAAATCGCGCGTCTGGAAACTGGTCAATCGCAATGTCCGCGAAGTAAAAAAGGACGAGATATTTGGCTGCATGCACTGCGGCAAATCCGTGCGCCTTTATCAAGGTGCCAAAGCCGATTGGCACGCGCTTCACAAAGTCGCAGCAGACGCGGCAACATGCCCCGGCGCGAGCACGACCCCTGTGGTCGTCCAACCCATCAAACCGAAATTGCGAGGAGAGTAATGTCTTACGTCAAAGCGTGTGCGTCGTCTGAATTGGAAAACGAAAAAGGCAAGTGCGTGGTGCTGGGCGGAAAAAAGATCGCGATTTTCCGTGCGAACGGCACGATTCTGGCCGTCGATGACACCTGCACTCATGATGAAGCGTCGCTAGCCGAAGGCACCGTTCTGTATGAGAATGATCGGTGTGTCGTCGAATGTCCCTGGCACGGTGCGCATTTCGATCTCTGCACCGGCACCGCAGTGACGTTCCCGGCTGTGACGCCGGTCGGAACGTATTCAGCGCGAGAAGTCGATGGCAGTATCGAAATCGATGTTGTCTAGTGGTCCAATAGACGACTTACTGACACGTCAGTTGTATATGCTACACGAAAATGGGACCTATAGGACTCATTGGAAGAATGTGTCGTCCAAACTACTGACTTGTTTGTAAGAGCTACTGGACACCCCCCCGCGCCAATCTGCTTGTAGTGGGCGGCGCGGTACTTAGAAATACTCATTGGGCGTCATCTTCAAATACGGCTTTTTTAGAAAATGCTGTTGAAAAGTTGAGCGATGATTTCGTTTATATTAGTAATGATAGCCGCGAATGTTATGATATTTTATATCGCATTAAGAATTTAGCACGCACCATGTGATTCTGTGGGAACGGGGATGTTTAAGTGTTGGGGGCACTGGCAGGAGTACCTGCCAGTGGCACATTTGCACAATGTGATTGTGTGGGAGTGGGTTAAGAGGCGTTCTGGCGCGATGTAGGATATTATTTATAACTTATTTTCATATATGTACTTGTGGAGATCACGCCCAATATGAAAGCGCTCATTCTTTCAGCAATGCTGCTTACGCGGCTTGCCACGATGTTCGCCGCTGACGGGCTGGTTATCTATCCGCCGGTTCCGGGTCTCGCGGCTTCGGAGCACTATACGGTGCGTGTGCGGGTTGCCACTGAAGGCAGCGAGTGGCTGAACGCCTTTGCTTTTGTAACGACCTGCAAGACCGTTGAGAAGAAGACGGAAGCCTACTTCGATCATCTGGCGGGATGGACGCACACGTATGTGAACGTTGAGACCGCTGGTGCTATTGAGATTGAGATTACTCGCGTCTACGGGAAGCCGATTCGTTCTGCGGCTGTGCATCCATTACGAAACGCTGCGGCGTGTTCAGTTAAAGGCGGCAAGGCAATTGTCAGGCTCGATAAGCCCTGTCTCGTGGCGGTCGATATCGATGGGCAGATGGACGCGCAGGATACGGGCAAGGGCTACAAAGGCCCGCCGATTCATACGATCTCGATCTTTGCCAACCCGCCGGTACTTGGTAAGCCCAAGCCTGATGATCCTGGCGTATTGACCGTGAAACCAGGTGAGACTCCGCCGTCCGATGGGCCTTGGACGACGCTGTATTTTCTGCCGGGCGTTCACGATGTTGGGCTGGCTTTCCCGCTTCGAGCAAATCGTCGTTATTACATTCCCGGAGACGCCCTTGTTTACGGCACTCTCTCCAGTCCGAAATGGGGCGACGGCCATGACATTCGCATCTTCGGCCTCGGCACGTTATCGGGGGCGCGGACGAAGCATCCCGGGTATGTTGTGCCGGCGATTTCGGAGAAGGAGCACGGGCGTTATCGTCCGATTGAAGTGGTTGGCGCGACGGACGTCCACGTGGAAGGCATCACGATCGCAGACTCAGCGACGCATTCACTGATGCTGATTAGCCCGTACAAAGAAGGGCATCCCAACGACGTGAAGTGGACCAAGATTTTCACGTGGCGCGCGAATGGCGACGGGATCAATCCATTTGGCAATACGCTGATCGAGGACTGCTTCATCCGCACTCAGGACGACTCGCTGTATGCGAACGGCTTGGGCATTCGCCGCACGGTGTTGTGGAATGACGCCAACGGTTCGTCGTTCGTGCTCTCCGGCCTGCCGCAGCTGACCGACCGCAAGCTCGTGGTGGAGGACTGCGATGTGATTTATGCGCGGGCAAAATGGGAGAAGTGGAGCGGCGGTCGTGTCTTTAACATGCGAGGAGAAGGCGGGAAGATCGCGGGGGCTGGAGTGATTTTTCGGAACATCAACATCGAGGATCCCCGCCCCACGTTGCAGCAGTTTTTTATCTGCATGACCATGCCGGAGCCCTATTCAAAACACGCGGAAAAGCGCAAAGCTGGTGATTTATCAGGCATCCTCTTCCAGAACATCGCCATCGCTGCGCCCAGTGTTTTGGGAGAGCCGCAGTTGCTCTGGGGCCAGGCTGACGCACGTATTCGCAACCTGACTTTCGAGAACCTCACCCTTGCTGGAAAGCCCGTACACGACTCGGCGTTTTTTAAAACGAACGAATTCGTTGACGGGCTTATTTTCAAACCGTGATCGCTTTCGAGCCTATTTCAGCGTAATATAAACATCGGCGAGTGTCACTCAATCGATGACATGAGCGTGAAACGTGTTTTGGAGATGGATGATGGGTCGAGCGATTGTGATGCTGTGGGTGTTGATTGCGAGTCTCGGGGCTGCATGGTCGGTCACAGCAGAAGAGCTGCCGAAAGACGCTGTGTTCGAGGTCCAGTATTATTTTTCAAAGAAGGACCCGGACCTGGCGTCATGCGACAAGATCATGGCTGAAGCAGTCAAAGAGATGCCGCAGATTATTATTCAGCGCATCTGCGTGGATGATGCGTCCGGGCGCGCAAAATTAAAAGAGAACGAGATCGCGGTGGGGATCACACGATCAGGCGATCGTTCATTGTTCTTCGGGCCGTATTTTTTGTTAAGTAAAGAAGACCAGCGCGACGTAGAAGAGTACTTCGCTCCGATGATGCGGCGCTTGATCAGTCTGACGAATGGTAAGAACGATTTCAAAGACCGCATGACGCCGGAAGTTGCGGCGTATGTGAAGTCGATTTATGGCAAGTCGGCGAAGGCCGTGATGGAGCCGGATCAGAAGGGCAATGCGATTGTGTATTACCGCGTCATTGAAGATGGAAAATTCGAAGGCTGGATCGCCGACGCGTATGATCCGATCAGCTGTCCGGTGTGTAGTAGCGCACAGTTTATTTTAGCGACAGATACAAAAGGATCCATTCTGAACGTCCGCCCGGTGCGTCCGATTGAGCGCTTGTCGAACAAAATTCCTGACAAGGAAATCGAGCGCTATTGCAATCAGTTCAAAGGCAAAAGTCCGACGAAGATTCCTGAGAAGGAAAAAGTCGACGGCGTCGCCCGCGCAACGAAAAGCACGAAGGCTTATATTGAAGCGATCCATGAAATATTGGAGACGCTGGGCAAGAAGTTGAAGACGCCGGAGCCGGTGAAAAAGGGG
>Ga0194042_1000880_pt1 | contig 10082 bp, 6 predicted proteins | sample JunL4412m_MetaG_FD_148974 | JGI IMG/M metagenome (GOLD analysis project Ga0194042, IMG submission 148974) | Anoxic zone freshwater microbial communities from boreal shield lake in IISD Experimental Lakes Area, Ontario, Canada - Jun2016-L442-12m | ecosystem: Environmental > Aquatic > Freshwater >...
GTCCGCTCCTGGCACGACGTCGAGCATCGCCTGCAGCGAGCCCTCGGGATCGCCAGCGAGCGACTCGAGCGCGCGGGCGAGCTCGGGATCGAGATCGGGTGTCAGCACGATCTCGGCGCAGGCCAGCAAGCCGTCGACCTGAGGAGCGTGACGGGCTGGTTCGAGAACGGTGATCGCTTCGGCGGTGTCGCCGCGGGCGAGCAGGATGCGGGCGAGCGCCATGGCGGCGTCGACGTTCTTTTCATCCTGGGCGAGCACGGCGCGGAGCGATTCCTCACTCGTCATCTCGACAGCGACCTCAGCCTCAGCTTCGGGCTCGGTTGCCACGAGGGTATCGAGGAAGGCCTCAACTTGCGAGGGCTGCAAGAGGCCGACGAACTCGTTGACAACCTGTCCGTTGCGGAAAGCCTTGACGGCGGGGATGCTCTGGATTTTGAAGCTCGCTGCGAGTTGCGCATTGGCTTCGGTATCGACCTTGACGAGCTTGATCGCCCCGCCACGCGAGGCGACGGCGGCCTCGATGATCGGCGCGAGTTGCTTGCAGGGCCCGCACCAATCAGCCCAGAAATCGACGACGACAGGAACGTTGTGGGAGGCCTCGATGACTTCGCGTTGGAAGTCGGCCTCGGTGACATCAACAGCCATGCCCCCATCGTAGGCGAGACGCGGCTTTCCCTGTCCGCTTTGGTATCGCAGTGGTTGCGTGATTCGCGAAAGGCGTCCGATCCCGTACCCTGACCGCGTGGTCAGTACCCGTGCAGCTATTCGACGCCTGAGCGTTGCTCGTGCGATCTCTGTGACGGGGTCGCAGGTCGCGATGATCGCGCTGACGTTCCAGATCTACGAGATCACGAACTCTGCCGTGTGGGTTTCTGCGGTCTTTCTGGCCACGTTCGCCACGATGGGCATCCTGACGCCGATCGGTGGCTGGCTGGGCGATTCCTTCGATCGACGCAAGGTGATGATCATCTCCGACCTTGGTGCGGCCGTCGTCTTTGCCGCCTTGGTGTTTGCGGATAAGCCCTGGATGCTGATTGCCTTGGCGTTGTTGGCGACGGTTGCCGAGATGCCGTTTCTACCGGCGTCACAGGCGGCGATTCCGAATTTGGCGGCAGATGAAGATCTCGCCTGGGCGAACGGACTCGTCTCGCAGGCTTTTGCTCTCGGGATCACGATTGGGCCGCTGGTCGGGGGCGTGCTGGTCGGCGGAGTCGGTGCTGGTACGGCGTTTGGCATCAACGCGTTCTCCTTCTTGGTGTCCGCCGCGCTCGTCTGGAGCGTGAAGGGCCGCTTTCAAGAGCGACGCGCGACGAGTGGGGAGCGGCCGCCGAAGGTGCGATTTACTGAGGGTCTTCGGATTGTGTGGCAGATTCGTCTGTTGCGGCTGGTCGTGTTGGCCGAGGTGGTTGCGTACAGCGTGGTTGGATGGGCGATGGTGTCGGACGCGCCGCTGGCCAAGATCTTCGACGTTGGTGCGATTGGCTTTGCCGCGTTGATCTCTTGTTGGGGTGTGGGCATGCTGATCGGCTCGTGGGGGATTGGTCGGTGGCTTGGCGAGCGACGAATCGAGGGGAAAATCATGCTGATTGGCATGCTGGTCGATGGCGTGACGATCGCCTTTATGGGTTTCAGTCCGTGGTTTGTGCCAATCCTGGTCGTCAGCGTGATTGGTGGCGCTGCGTCGGGGTTTGTCAATGTCTCGCGCCAGACGCTGCTGCAGCGCGCTGTGCCCGATCATTTGCGTTCGCGTGTGTTTGCAGTCGCCGAGGTGACGGCGACCATTTCGTTCACGCTTGGTTTGGCAATCGCAGGCCCCGCGATCGAGTTGATTGGTGTACGCCCGTCCTACATCCTCTCGGGCGTCGTCTTCGCCTTGGGCGCCTTGATGCTGATCCCGGTCGTGCGCCGCCCGACCATCCAGTCACCGTCGCCATGACATGGCGGACATGACAAGTGCGCACTTGTCATGTCCGCGAGCCAATCACCACGCGCCACTTGCGCCGCGCATAACAAGTGTGCGACCATTCGCACATCTGTTGTGTTGAGAAGAGAGGTTGCTGATGTCTGTGACGCCAAGCGATATTCAAGAGGAGCTCGTTGCGCTTGCGCGCTCGTTTGCCGAGAAGGAGATTCGGCCCGTCGCTGCGCACTACGACGAGACGGAAGAGACGCCGTGGGAGCCGTTCAACAAGGCTTCTGAACTTGGCCTCACCTCGTACGACCTGCCGGAAGAATTCGGCGGCGGCGGCATCACCGACCTCACGACCGCGTGCCTGATCCATGAGGAGCTGACGTACGGCGATGCGCCGATCGGCAACTTCATCGGCTCGGCCTCGTTCTTCGCGGGCGTCATTGTCGAGCTCGGAACCGAGGCGCAGAAGGCGCGCTGGGTACCACCGCTTTGTGGTCCTAACCCGAAGCTCGGTGCGCTCGCGACGACCGAGCCCGAGGCGGGCTCCGACGCCAGCGCGATTACGACACACGCCAAGCCCGTCGAGGGTGGCTACCTGCTGAATGGCTCGAAGACGTGGATCTCGAATGCCGGTGTGGCCGAGTACTACCTCGTCTTCGCAACCGTCGCCCCGGGCACGCGCTCGAAGGGCATCACGGCCTTCGTTGTCGAGGCCGGCGACGAGGGCTTTAGTGTCGGCAACAAGCTGCACAAGCTCGGCCAGCGCTGCATTCCGACGCACGAGATCTTCTTCCAGGACGTCTTTCTGCCCGAGGATCGTCGCATCGGCGGCGAGGGCAAGGGCTTTAGTGGCCTGATGAAGAAGTTCGACGAGTCGCGTGTGCTGCTGGCGGCGGGCGAGGTTGGCATGGGACGCGCATCGCTCGACTACGCCGTCGAGTATGCGAAGGAGCGCAAGGCGTTCGGCTCTGCGATTCACACCAACCAGGCCGTCTCGTTTCGGCTCGTTGATGCGCGGATGAAGATTGACCAGGCGCGGCTGATGGCCCGCCACGCGGCGGCGCTCGCCGACGCGGGCAAGCCGTTTAGTGCCGAGGCTGCGATGGCCAAGCTGGCCGCCTCCGAGGCCTGCTGGTTCTCGGCCTGGGCCTGCTGCCAGACGCTTGGCGGCTACGCCTACTCGCGCGAGTATCCGGCCGAGAAGTGGTTGCGCGACGCCAAGCTCGAAGAGCTCTGGGAGGGGACGTCGGACATCATGCGTCTGATCATCTCCCGCGATATGTTCCCCCGCGTTTAGGTCGAAGGAGACCCCGATGGACCTCTCTCTCAATGCCCGCGAGCTCGATATTCAGCAGCGTTCGCGCACGCTCTGCGACGACGTGTTGCTGCCGCTCGAGATCCCTTGTGACGAACAGGATGGCCTGTCGCCGGCCGAGTTGAAGGACGCCTATCAGGCGATCATCGACGCCAAGCTCAATGCCGTCAACATGCGCGAGGAGTGGGGTGGCCAAGGCCTCTCGCTGTTCGAGCAGGTGTTGTCGCAAGAGCAGCTCGGTCGTTCGACGAATGCGCTCTGGGACATCGTCTGGCGCCCCGCGAATGTGCTCAAGTACTGCACGCCAGAGCAGCGCGAGCGCTTCCTGATTCCCGAGATCGCCGGCAAGCGCCGCTCGTGTTATGCGATCACGGAGGAGAACGCCGGCTCGGATCCGTCGGTCCTTGCGACCAAGGCTGTCCGCAAGGGCGACGGCTTCGTCCTCAATGGCGAGAAGTGGTACGTGACGGTTGGTGACGTCGCCGATTATCAGATCGTCGTGGCCGACGTCCCGGGTGAGGGCCCCGTCTCACTCTTGATCGATCGCGACCAGGACGGCGTCGAGGAGTACCGCCGCCCTCGCTACATGCACCACTTCGTCTACGAGCATCCGATCTTCCGCTACCACGACGTCGAGGTCAGCGCCGATCGCGTGCTGGGCGAGGTCGGCGAGGGCTACAACCTGACCAAGGAATGGTTTATGGAGGAGCGCCTGATGATTGCGGCGCGCTGCCTTGGTGGGGCCGAGCGTTGCCTCGAGGACGCCTTTGGGTATGCGGTTGAGCGCGAGCAGTTTGGCGAGCGCATCATCGAGTTCCAGGGCGTCTCGTTTCCACTGGCCGAGGCCGTCTCGGATCTCGCGGCCGCCCGCGCCTTCACGTACCAGGTGGCGTGGGAAGTGACGCAGGGCACGCTCGATCCGAAGACGTTGCATGCCAAGGCGGCGTCGATCAAGTTGTTTGCCTCGGAGATGGCCAATCGCGTCGTCGACTCGTGCGTCCAGGTCTTGGGTGGGCGTGGCTACATGCGCGAGAACGCCGTCGAGCGCTTCTATCGCGACCTGCGCGTCGACCGTATCTGGGAGGGTACGAGCGAGATCCAGAAGGTCGTGCTCGTCAACGAGATGCGCAAGCGTGGCACGAGTCCCGTTGCCGCGTGGCCGAAGCAGGCCTGAGCGCGCGATGCCCCGCCTCTCGGTCGAGGAGTTACGGCGCGGCGAGATCATCAACGCCGCGATCCTGGTGATCGCGCGCGATGGTTACGAGGCGACGACGATGCGTGGCTTGGCGGCGGAGCTGCAGGTGTCGACTGGGACGATCACGCACTGGTTTGCGACCAAGGACCAGGTCTTGGGGGCTGCGTTGCAGGAGGCGGCCGAGCGTGTCGCTCGTCGCATTGATGCCGCCGTGGAGGGCATCGACGACCCCCTCGAGGTGCTGATCCGGCTTGGCGAGGCGAACGTTCCGGATACACCTGAGGCGATTACTGAGCAACGCGTCTGGACGGAGCTCGAGGCCCGAGCGGCCCGGACTCCGGCACTGGCCGAGCGCTACGCGTCACTCTATGACGGCTGGCGGCGGCGCATCGAGCGCGTCGTCAAAGACCTCCAACAGGACGAGACGTTTGAGTCGATCGATGCTGGCCTGTGGGCACTAACGTATGCGACGTTGATCGACGGTCTTGCGCTGCACGTGCTGCTCCATCCCGGCGCTGTGGCGCCTGAGGAGATGCGTGCTGTGCTCCGCGAGTACGTGCGTACGACCTTAGTGCGACCGTAGAACGCAACCCAGCGGTTGGTACACGTGTAGCAGGAGCGGCACATTTTCTGACGGGCCGACCTCAAACATGCACACTATGCGTATGACACCGTCTGCTGCGACCTCTGCGCGACCAAAAACCCGTGGTTTGCGCGTCCTCTATTGCGAAGACGACCCGGTGTTGCGCGACATGTTGCAGGAGCGCCTTAGTGCCGATGCCAAGGTGCAGGAGATCACCCCCTGCGAGTCGCCGCGACAGGCGCTGGATGCGGCGGTGGTTGGACAGTTCGATGTTGCCTTGCTTGATCTGGCGCTTGGTGAGGGTCGCATCAATGGCATCGATCTTGGACTTGCCTTGCGTGGCATCATTCCGCAGCTGCCAATCGTGATCTTCTCGCAGCACGCGGTGCCGCGGGTTGAGGACGTCCTGCCGCCGCGCGAGCAGGTCAGCTGGTCGTTCGTGCAGAAGCGCGGCAAGCTTGATGTCCCAGGTCTCGTCAACATCCTCGAGGCCACCACGCTGGGAGTCACCTCGCACACCAGTGCCGAGCATGGTCCGCTGCCGGGTAGCGAAACGCTCGCTCGCCTGACGCCACGCCAGCGCGAGGTGATGGCCCTTGCCTCGGCGGGCTATGACGCGCGCGCCATCGCCGAGCGTCTGCATCTCGCCCATGTCTCGGTGCGCCGCGAGCTGTCGCGTGCCTACAAGGTGTTGGTGCCAGATGCCGAGCCTGGGATGGATCTGCGCACGGGTGCGGTGCTTGAGTACATGCGCATCACGTCGACCTCGGGCAGCCCTCAGCGCCTGTCGTGATGAGGTAGCGCGGTGCCAAGACGCATCGTCGCCGAACCGATCCGCGTGCTGTTTGGCCCGTGGCCGTGCTATCCGAGCATCGTCTTTCTCGTCGCGGCCTTCGGGCTCTATGTCCGGGCAACCTCGCAGGCCCGGCTGGTGTCACATTCGTTCGGCGAATTCCTTGAGAATTTTCTTCCGAACATCGTCGTCGGACTCTTTACGAGTCTGGGGTTCGCGCTGTGCGTATGGGGGTTGCCGTGCCTCCTGCGGCGCCTGGGCTTCGCGAGCGGCCCGGTCCTGCCGAGGGTCTGGTACATCGCCGTACTGGTGACGACAGCCACGCTCGGAGCGGTACTTTTTACGGTGCTTGTGACGTTCGTCATTCCGGGAGTACCCGGGGAGGCCCTTTCTCCGAAGCTGTCTGGATCGCTCGTCTCTTGGCCCTTTTTTGTTATCGCGATCTTCATCGTCAATGGTCTCTACGCTCGGCTTCGAGCGCGCATTGCCAGCAACGAGGCATTGCTTGCGGACCGTCTAGCGGTGGTGCGGTCGGAGCGCGCCCTCTTGCTGGCGGCCGATGAGCGCGTGCGGGCCGAGATCTCGCGTTCGCTGCACGACGATATCCAGTCCGTACTGTTGCGTTCGACGATTCGCCTCGAGGAGGTGCGTGAGCATCTCACGGGCGATGCGCTCGCCCTGCTCGACACGTCGCTGGCCGAGATCGATCGTGTGCGCGAGACGGGTGTTCGTGCTCTCGGTCGCGAGCTCGCACCGGGCCTTGGCACGGTTGGTCTCTTGGCCTCTATGCGCGATATCGCGCCACTCTACGGCGACGTGATGAAGGTCGAGTTTGCCTTCGATGAGGCGTCACAGGAGCGATTTCGGCTGCCGGATGATGGCGATGAGGAGGCCTTGGCCCTCTATCGCATTACCGAGCAGGGTCTGCAGAATGCGCTCAAGCATGGGCGCGCCTCGTTTGCGCGCGTGTCGTTGATGGGGGTCGGCGCGTCGCAGATTCGCCTGACCATCACGACCAATGGCGAGCCCCCGATTGAAAACTGGAAGCCGGGTGACGGCGTCGCGATCATCAACGCCTGGCTGGATTCGGTCGGTGGTGGTTGGTCGCTCCGAGCGGGTCCGCAGGGTGGGGCCGTGTTGGAGGTTGTGGTGGGTGGTAAAACGAGCGCACCAGAGACATTTTCGTAGCCCGGATTACTGCAATCGGGCCATCGCGTACTACAGCTGTATCTAGTTGACGTTACAGCTGTAGCAGATGCCTCAAAGTAGCACACTTTTGGCGTAGATAAAGGGCAAAATAGAGATGCCGGAAGGGTTCTAACCCACCGCTTCCGGCTCGAATTGCCACAACCGCAGCATCCCCGCATCCCGCGCCTTAGCCGTCGCCTGCTCGTGGCGGTCGCCTGCGCGCTGGTGGGGCTCGCTGCCAGCGCCGGATCTGCTGTCGCCTACGTGCCAGCGGCCGATTCGTTCGCGCCTGCTAACGCGCCCGTGGTGCTGCGCTCCGTCGGGGCCACGGTGGCGGACACAACGCCGCCGACCGTCACCGCGATCACCCTGGCGTCGACCTCGCGCACGGCCGCTACGTACAGCGTGACCTTTTCGGAGGTGGTCACGGGTGTGACGTCGACGAAGCTGACGCTGGGTGGCACCAGCACGGGTTGGACGATCTCGGCCTCGGTGACGGGGTCGGGTGCTGGCCCGTATGTGTTTACGCTTGCCAATGCCACGTCCGGCGGTGCCCCTGCTGGCACGCTGATTCCAACTGTCGTGCTCGGTGCCGGCAGCGATGCAGCGGCAAACCAGTCGGTGCGTCTGGTCGGCTCGTCGACGTCGTTCGGCACGCCTGTCAACACCGTTGCGCCGGTCGTCTCGGGCACCCTGCGCGGGGCCAATACGCTCACCGCTACGAGCGGCACCTGGCCGCAGGCTCCGACCATCACGTATGCGCACCAGTGGCAGGTCTCGGCCGACGGATCGACGGGTTGGGCGAGTGCCACGGGTGACGGCAACGCCACGGCGTCGTACAAAGTCGCGGCCGTCGATGTCGGCAAGTACGTGCGCGTCGCCGTCACCGCCACGAATACGTACGGCTCCGCGACCGCGTACTCGAGCAGCGCCTCCGCATCGGCGTTCATCCTGCCATCGCTCGTGGTCTACACGCAGAACGCCGGCGCGAACACGGTCTCGGTCTTCAACCGGCTGGCCAACGGGCAGCTGACGCCGATCAGCCCGGTTGCATCGGCGACGGTGACCGTGGCGGCCAGCCCGCGCCAGTCGGTCATCTCGCCGGATGGCCGCTTCGTCTACGTGACCAGCTATTCGGGCAACGCGATTTCGCAGTTCAGTGCCGGGCAGGGTGGCGAGCTGACGCCGCTAGCTCCCGCCACCGTCACGGCGAGCGCGGCGTACAAGCTCGCGATCGCGCCGAACGGCCGCTTCCTCTACGCCACGGGCTATGGGTGCTCGTGCATCTACCAGTACGCGATCGGCGCCACCGGTGCACTGACTGCGCTGACACCCGCGACGGTGGCGTCAGGCGCATCGATGCAGGGCATCACGGTCTCGCCGAATAGCGGAAATGTCTACGCGGTCGGCGAAGCGGACGGCAAGGTCTACCAGTACGCGGTGGGGGCGAGCGGTGCGTTGACGGCACTGTCGCCGGCGTCGGTGGCGGCGGCAGGTACCTCGTCGACGGATGTCGTGATTGCGCCGGGCGGTGGGTACGCATACGTCGCCTCGTTCGGCAGCAACGCGATCTACCAGTACTCCGTCGCCGCCGGCGGCCAGCTATCCGCGCTGTCACCGACCTCGATCACGACGGGCGCGGCGACTGCCCCAAGGGCGCTCGCCATCGACAGCACTGGCACCACGTTGTACGCGGGGCTCAACAGTTCTGCGCAGGTGCTGCAGTACACGATCGGCGGTTCTGGCACCTTGGCGGCGAAATCGCCGGCCGGTGTAGCCGCGGCGGTCGCCACCTTGGGCGTTGCAATTACGCCGGACGGCACCAACCTGTATGCGGGCAGCAACAGCGCCACGAGCGTGCATCAGTACTCAATCGTCAGCGGCGCTTTGGCCGCGCTCAGCCCGGCAACGGTGACGGCGGGCACCACGACGCAGTTCCCCTCCGTCATGCAGAGCCCGCCGGGCGAGCTGGCGTACCTGACACCGACGTCGACCCTTTACAAGACGACGGGCACGTACACGGTGTCGTTCAATCGTCCGATCGACCCGGCCACGATCTCCACCGCGGACTTCGTGCTCAGCGGTACGTCGACGGGTTGGGCGGTGACGAGCGTCACGGCGGTCGTCGGCACCAACAACACGCAGTTCGCGGTCGTCATCACCGGCACGTCGCCGACGGACGGCTCGATCATCCTCGATGTCGCGGCGAATTCGTTTGCGGATAGCGACGGCGTGATCGGGCCCGGCGTAGGGCCGAACGACACCAAGGCCGCCACGGTCCAATACCTGCAGAACCCTGCGCAGAACGTGACTGCCGGGGGCTTCCAGGGCTACAACTTCGTCACCTGGACTATGCCAACCGACACCGCGTCGATCACCGGGTGGAAGGTCTACTGGGGGCTCTCGGGCGGAGCGGGGCTGACCAATTCGGTCTCACTCAGCGGGGCGACCACCGCCGAGTGGCGACACAACGGGTTGACGCTCAGTACGCCGTATTTCTACAAGGTCGTGGCGGTTGGACCCTCGGGTGAGTCACTCGGCACAGAGGTCTCGGCGACGCCAGGCTGGACGAAGACGGTCGCCTACTCCTGCACGAGAGCCGCACAAACCTTCACCGTGCCGAGCGGCATCACGGCCTTGCAGATCGATGCCGTGGGCGCACGCGGCTCCGCATCCTCGGTCTCCGTCGGTGGGCGTGGCGGCCGCGTGCAGGGTGGCCTTGCCGTGACGCCAGGCCAGATTCTGCAGGTCAATGTCGGCTGCTCGACGGGCACGACGGTCGCGGGCTTCAATGGTGGAGCGACGGCGTACAGCACGGGCGGTAGCGGTGGCGGAGCCTCGGACCTACGGGTGCCGACGGGGTCGCCAGCGACGTATCCGTTGGCGAATCGTGTGTGGGTTGCGGGTGGTGGTGGCGGTGCTGGGCGTGGAGATGGTGGTGCGGGTGGTGGGTTGACGGGTGCTCAGGGCCTGTCGACAACGGCGGGTGCTGCGTTTTACGGAGGGTTTGGTGGGTCGCAGGTTGCGGGTGGCGCGGGTGGTGCGTGGTCGGGGCAGACGAACGGGTCGGCGGGTACGTTGGGTGTGGGTGGGGCC
>Ga0194042_1000889_pt1 | contig 10013 bp, 8 predicted proteins | sample JunL4412m_MetaG_FD_148974 | JGI IMG/M metagenome (GOLD analysis project Ga0194042, IMG submission 148974) | Anoxic zone freshwater microbial communities from boreal shield lake in IISD Experimental Lakes Area, Ontario, Canada - Jun2016-L442-12m | ecosystem: Environmental > Aquatic > Freshwater >...
GGGGCACTTCTGGATGGAGTGTTGTACGGCGAGAACGGTATTCAGACTCGCATTCCCGGCGCGCGCTTATTCGGCAGCCTGGATTTCGCGCCGATTCCCGGAAGCATGCCCTTCCCGGCCGGCTGCGCTCCGAGTTGCGGCCTGCGTAACAGCGCCGACAAATCCTTCGCGCTGTCGATTCTGTCGGGGGCACGGGTGCTGGTCTGCGCGAATGGCGTTTTAAGCGCTGAGCACATCGTGACGAAAAAGCACACCTCTCGTCTTGATCTGGTCGCGTCGATTGACGCCGCGCTGGATGCGTTTATGGAAAGCTTGCGTGGCTTCAACGAGACCTACGAAAAGCTGCGCGCGTGGCAGCTTCGCAAGAACACGGCGCACTCACTGATCGTCGAACTCGCCCGCGCTGGAGCGTTCGCTTCCAGCGATATTCTGCCTGTGGTTCAGGAATTTGAGAACCCGCGTCACGCGGAATTTCGGGAGCGCAACGCCTGGAACCTTTATCAGGACTGCACAGAAATCATGAAATCGCAGTCGCCCTCTCGGCAAGTTGAGGGCTTCAAAGCGCTGAACAAGGTGCTGACGGCGGCGTTGAATTGAGCGTCGCGCGGAATCCAGCCGCTGTTTCCGGCGGCTGGATTCTTGTTGGTCTGATCGAACTCATTCCCAGAAAGAGGTGACGACATGCACCAGACCGAACGCAGTGCACTCGGCGACGTTTTCGACCGCACGATTCGGTCGATGAGCGGATTGCCCGACGTTATTACCACAAAACCCACGACGGTGCGCTCCTTGTCGAGCGTGCTGGAACTTTCACAGACTTTCATCGTCCAGACGTACCGGCAGCGCGAAGAAGGCGACACGATCTTTATTGAATACATTGGCGTCGAAGGCAGTTTGCGGCTGGCGTTGCCAACGGCAGTGTCCGACGTAATCGCCAGGCAGCGCGAGGCGCTCGCCGGCAAGTCACGCAGCAAGGCCGCGAAGGCAAATGCGATGGATCGCAAGGCGCGCGGGATTGAACCGAGTTTTAAGAAGGATCGAGGGAATCGGGCGCAATAGAGCATTCTCGTGGCATGAAGAACTTAGCGGCTCCAATCAGGCCGACGAGACGTTGCGCTCGCAACTTTTATGTTTGTCCGTATAATCATACCTCATCGTGCCGCTGCTGCGCCGCGTTCGCAAAGTACGTTTATCCAAGGAGACGAGAGGTGAATTGGTATAGCGCACTTAAACAAAGTCCACCTCAACCAACTTGTCGGCGTATCGGACTTCCCAGCGATGCAATCGACCTTTGCTATGCCAAACAGCAGGAACCGCTTTGGTGCTGGGCGGCGTGTATTGAGATGATTTTGCGAATTCACGGGTTTGCAATGGTTACTCAAGATAGCATTGTGCGCGTATTGTATCCGTCATCCTCGGTTTCATACGCACCTAATGTGCCGGCGAATTATCGACAAATGACGCAACTGCTGAACTCGAAACTGGGTTCCGGTCGAGAAGGTTGGGCAAACTTTCATAGTGGTGTGCCTTCCCTGAAACTATTGTACCACCAAATCACTAGGGGTTGCCCAGTGATTCTTTTATATACGCCGCCTGGGGCCACCATTGGACATGCTGTGCTTCTCACTGCGGTCGACGTATGTAAAACTCCGACAGGGCTCAAGATTGTCCAACTCATATTTCGCGATCGTCAACCCAATGCCCCTCACGATGGAAAAATGCTTGGTGTTGGTCGGGACTTTGCAAAGACCATCACGGGATATATTACCTTTCGCACAATCTCTTCTAATTCATTAGTGGCGGCAATTCGGCACCTTGTCGATTTGTTCAATTAGCGACCCGGCGAAAGCGAAGGTGATGGGGCACAGGACGCGCAAGTTTGAGCCAGCGCAAGAATAAAAAGGCAGAATACTGTTGAGAGCCTTGGATAAATTCACAGGTTTGCTACCACATGAGAATACTCTCGTACAACCCCGGTCACGATGGCGCCATTGTCTTTCTCCAAGACTCTCGTTTGATATTTTCAATCGAATCAGAGAAAGATTCCAACTATAGACATTCAGCGGTATCAATCACTGATGTACTAGATGCGGTCGGTCAGTTCGGAGATATCCCTGACGTCATTTGCATGAGTGGCTGGTGGCCGCGGGACCATCACGAATATCTATACGGATCGTACAAAAACGGCGGGTATCGCGGCCTGTCGAAATTAGATACCATAATATACAAAGGACGACTGCTGCAAGGGAAGGCAGACTACTTTTCGTCCTCACATGAGCGATCGCACATACTCTGTGCGTTAGGCATGTCCGTGCTACCTAAAGGCACCTCATGTTATGCGTTGGTGTGGGAAGGAGAGATGGGTGCATTTTACGAGATCGATCCCGAACTGAATATCACACTGGTCGCCGATGTTTTAACTCAGCCGGGGAATCGATATGGACTGCTTTACGGCTTGGCCGACCCTGCATTCCCAAAGGACGGGCCCTATCCCCGCGACTCAGATGCTGGAAAACTGATGGCTCTCGCGTCATTTTCGGAGCGTAGTACACCTTCCGCCGACGAGAAAAGACTGCTCAGCTTTCTGCTGGATGGCCCTTACCAGAAGCTGAGTGACTATCCTGACCTCGTCCGGGCACCTCACCTCGACGCGGGCCTCGACGATCCTGAATTTCGTAATTTTGCTGGGATTTACAGTGATGCGCTATTCGATATTTTCTACCAGTTCGCGAAGGCAAATCTGAGGAAAGGGCAACCACTGGTGATCGCAGGCGGGTGCGGTCTCAACTGCGATTGGAACACCAAGTGGAAGGAAACAGGTTTTTTCTCAGAAATTTTCGTCCCCCCGGTCGCGAACGACTCAGGCTCTGCCATTGGCACGGCGATCGATGCACAGTTCCACTACACCGGTAATCCAAAGATCGATTGGAGCGTCTACTCTGGCCTAAGTTTCCACGTGGATGCTGCCATCAATTTGAAAAGATATGACGTTTACGAGAAGGATCACGCCAAGGTTGCGGATTTGCTGGCGAACGACCTCATTTTGGGATGGGTGGACGGCAAATACGAAATTGGTCCCCGTGCGCTTGGTAATAGGTCTATCCTCGCTGCTCCGTTTAGAGACACCACTAGAGTGCGACTCAATGAGATCAAACAGCGCGAACAATTTCGTCCGATAGCGCCGGTCTGCCTCTTAGATGACGCCAAGAAGTGGTTTAGATGCGATTGCGAGAGCCCGTATATGTTGTACACGTATCGAGCGACCACCGCAGCGCTGTCGGCTGTCACTCATGTGAATGGAACCGCTCGAATTCAGACGGTTACGCCCGCGACAAATAAGAATCTCTCCGATCTACTTTCAGCATTCAAGAATCGCTCTGGATACGGAGTACTATGCAACACGTCTCTCAACTTCAAGGGCAAGGGCTGTATAAACAACATGACCGATCTTGACGTCTATGCTGTTGAACACGGCCTTGACGGCTTCGTCGTCAACGGGCGAGCGTATCTTTTGAAGGAGTCCCGGCAATATCAGACATACTTGAATGCGCCGAAGTCCTAACCGCACGCAGTACGCCGAAGTAGCGCAGGAACTGCGCAGCAAAAGAAATTGCTGCTGAAAAGTAGCCAGCTCTCGAAATAGCTTTTTCAAGGACCCACATAACATGGACCCATTTCCGCCCGGCTTTGAGAAGTGCGACAGTCTGCGATCGGATTATATTCGAGTCATTACTCTCCAGCAGCTCGAACGCACATCGAGATCGGTCGACGAACGTCTCGGTGAAGCGACATCAATCCCAAAGAGGCTTATCAGGTACTGGCACGACCCATCCGATCTGCCGGAAGACGTCCGGGTCTGCCTCAATAGCTGGGATCGGCTCGGCGATGAAGGCTTCGAGTTCTACATGTTCGACGATGCATCAGCAGCTGAATATATCGTGGATACATATAGTAAACGGGAGCGTCAAGCGTTTTCGCGCTGCCACCACCCAGCGATGCGCTGCGATTATCTACGCATGTGCTTCTTACTTGCGGAAGGTGGCTTGTACGTAGATGCGGATGATGTACTTCTGGGAGAAAACTGGCGACAGATATTCTTGGATGGCAGACTAAAGGTTCAGCCCTTGTGCTACGACATCCCGGCCGGGGGGATGGCGCCGGCGGCCGAAATCTGGCAAGCAGATCTGCCGATTGACGGTCGCATTTTCTACGTCAACAATGACCCGATCGCTGCGCCCCCTAATCATCCAGTCTTGGAACGTGCGCTTGTCCGCGCGACCGATATGCTGCTCGATGAGAACCGTTTTCCCGAAATCCAGTCCACGACCGGCCCTGGCAACTTTACCGTTGCGTTAGCATCCCACGCACGATACCTCGAATTGGCTGGTCTTCCCTACGACTTTGAGTTATTGCGCAACTGGGACTCTATCGCGGAAACACGTTGGAATCTGTCCTATCGGGCTGATGCCCGCAACTGGCGTAACGTGTTCGGTAGCTAAGGCATAATGCGAGGCAAGCAATCTCGATGAATTTACAAGAAGCTTCAGGTGGGCTCCGAAAACTAATTTTTCGCGCGTTGCGCGCAATGACAGGCGCTATTCCCGGTGGCCGGATCTCGGCGTTTGGCACGGGCAAGGAAAAGATTGGAAAAATCCTGATTGTAAACCTTGATCGGCAACCGCGCCGGTTGCAGCGCACTTTACGTGAACTCAGCCGGTTCCAGACTTCCGACGGTACTCCGCTCACATCTATTGCGTCTCGGCTGCCAGCCGTAGATGCCCGAGATGGCCGCGCCATCGCGGCGACGGCTGACGTTGATTCGACCTACCGGGTTGGTAACCAACTCTACGTTCAGCCCGACGCGAGGCTAAAGGAGTGCTTCGATGTCGAAGAGCCCATCAGAATGACGCCGCAAGAAGTGGCAATCGCCAGGTCACACGTAGAGGCCTGGAAGGCTGTCGCGGCAGGTTCCCACGATTATGTGTTGGTGCTTGAAGACGATGTCTGGTTCAAACGCGGTGCCTCAGCAGCAATTGACCGTGGTTGGGGTGCTGCGCTCCAGCGATGCCGCGCTGCGGGTGGACCGCGTTTGCTCTATCTCTCCTATGAAGACGCTGGTGGAACGGCGGAACGTGTTGATGTCTGCGATGCACTATTTCGGCCCAAGCGAGGACTTTGGTTTCTGTCCGGTTACGTGCTATCCCGCGAAGGTGCGGCAACTCTTCTGCGTGCGATGCCCGTAGTCGGTCCCGTTGATATGTGGATTAACTATCGCTTTGAGGAGCTAGATGCACTTGCACTCTCATCGCCTGCGATTCTACAGAGGCAAGACAGCATCTCAGGCAATTCCTATTCTATCCTTCCGTTCTTGGCGCGGGCAGGAATTGTCGATGCGAGCTCGGGTTTGATGTCGCCCGACAAATCACATGCTGGCCTGGTCTTGGCTTGGACCGCCGTTGGCGAACATGAAGACCTTGCAATGGCATTATCGATGCTTTGGGCTACGCGTCCGTGTATTCGATGGCAACGAAAAGGCGATCCAACCGCGAGATCTTCAAAAACTCTTTGAAGTGTTTGATGCCCTCGTCGACGCTCCACTCACTCGGGACGCACTATCCGCCGCAATCGCAGGAACAAACACCAAGTTCATCTTGGCACCGAACGCTGCTCTCCGGCAAGAGCTTCAACCCGAGCGCCTGCCGTGCTCCCGCACCGCAATCCTATCGCATGGCCAATCTGACGTTGAATCGTGGAAGCCGCTTTGCGTCCTTTTCGGCCTCGCCTTACCCGTTCAGGCTTTCCCTGTTGGAGCGCCCCGGAATTGGAGAATTTTCCGGGATGATCGCCCGAGCCTGGAATGCGTGACTAATTCTCGCCAACGTAAGGCTTATCGGCTGGACGATTCGCCTTGGGTCCTGCCTTCAGGAAGTGGTTGGGAACCAAGGCCCCCCACTGGTCAGCCCATGCCGCTCCCAGGAAAGTGTTTGATGAATGCTGCGATGACGACCGCGACGCCCTATTTCACCGAGCTCGTCGAGACCTTTCCGGGCAATCTGGCATCGTTTGCGCGGGAAGGTCTTGTCCATGATGAGTACGGCGCGCAACTCGTCATTAGTAAGAATGCCGCCGGGAACCGGCCGTTCCGCTCCGGCGCCTTTGCGTCGTTAGACTCCTTTCAACACGGGCGCTTCGAGGCCGAGATTAGGGCCGCTCGCGGCTCTGGCCTCGTCACCGGTTTCTTCCTACATCGCGACTCACCTCGGCAGGAAATTGATGTTGAACTGCCCGGTGGCGACTCGCAAAGTATGCTCGTCAACGTTTACTTCAATCCCGGTGATGACGGGGCAGCAATGGGGTTTGGTTATCGGGGCTCGCCCTGCCGCATTGACCTCGGCTTCGATGCTACACTGGACTTCCACCTTTACGCAATCGACTGGCGCCCCGGCCGAATCGCGTGGTCAGTGGACGGCAAGATCGTCCACGAACGCGTCGGCTGGGATCCAACTCCACTGCCGCATCTTCCTATGCGCCTGCACGCTAATTTGTGGATGCCGCGTTCCGAAGAACTCGCCGGACGAATTGAAGAAGGCACCCTGCCTGCAACCGCGACTTTCAGGAATGTTTCAATACGGACCTGAATGCTCGATCGGATTCATTGAAACGAAAAAAAGAGCGTACCATTTCGCGCCTACCTACCTACTGGACGGAGCGTAGCGACAATTGACGCTACGCACGCACGTAACGTCTATCGTACCCAGCGCATTCCTTGGCCCACGTGATTGCTGGCCTTCAGTTGCAGACGTAACACGCTTTGACGCCAAGATATGACATACCAGCCAAGATGGTGAATCTCATAACTCAAGCGAAAGGAATACACATGCGCGAAATCGCTCGCACTAAAATGGGTTTCTTCCCCACTCAGTCCCGAATCGTCGCCGCCGTCGTCAAGTTGTTCAATCTACCGACGGAGCAAATCGGCAGCGTCGCAGTTCTCGACGCCGGCTGCGGCACTGGCCAAGCCATTCACGATCTACGCGAAATCTGGTGCTCCCAGCAGCCCGATCTGAACGTCACATTGCTGGGCATCGAGTCCGATAAAAACCGTTGCCAGCAGGCGGCGACACTGCTCGCCAGCGGCAAAGGCGGCGGCACCGCTTTGTGGTCCGCTATCGAAGACGCCACCGTCGATCAGCCCGTATCGTTATTGTGGTTCAATCCGCCCTATGACCGAATCCGGGGTACGGGGCGAACCGAGGCAGCGTTGTTCAACCGCGTCAAGGAATGGCCCGCGCGTGGAAGCGGATTGCTGGTGATGATCGTGCCGGATTACGTGTTGGCCGATGCTGAAGTGGGGCTGGCCGTCGCCGTCGAGCGCGACTACGAACTGGTCGGCCTCTGGCGCTACCCCGCTCCCGAATATCAGGATTTCAAGCAATGCGTGCTTCTCGCGCGTCGCCGGGAAAGAGCGCTCAACAAAACGATCCTGACATTTCCGCGCTGGGCCAGTGAACCGTCGAAGCGGCCGGTGCTCCGCGACGACATGAAGCCGGTCGCGACGCTTACTCCGGTGCAGAAGACCGTCACGCTCCGCCGCACGCGCCTGGGTAACGACATGATTTTGGACTCCGTGAGCCGCTCTCCGTTGCGTAGCGGCCTGCTCCGTGAAGCCGCTGCGCCCGCGCCGCCGATTGGCCGACCGCTGCTGCCATTGAAGCACGGACACTTGGCGTTGGCTCTGGCGGGCGGGCTGTGCGACGGGGTGATTGAATCCGGCGGCAACCGCTTCCTTATAAAGGGGACGCTCACGTCGGCGATCCGCCGTATCTCGACGAAGGATCAGGTCGATGCGGACGGCGGCAAGGTCGCAGAAATTGACACTTATCGCACGCGCTATGAAATGAATGTCCGCTGCCTTCGCAGTGACGGCAGCATTGAGAATTACACGTCGGCTGAACCGGCCGCAGAAGAATTGGAAACGGAGATCAGTGAAGAATGAGAACTACTGTTGATCCTGAAGCTGTTCCGAAACTCGGCCTTGCCGATATTGATTCCGCCGATCTGCCGCATCTGGAAGTCATCGTCCGCAACGCCAAACACGACATCGTGGCCAATGTCGGCGCACAAATCGTGGCATTGATCGTCAATCCGCAGAACAGGGTTCTGTATTTGGAAGCGGTTTCGACCAGCGATGCCGGCGCGCACGCATTGATGGGCAGCGTCAGCGATCCGCGTGGTGCGGTCGAATTTCGGTTCTCGCGCGTGGGGGACGATGATTATGTTGAAATCCAGCCGCCCGAATCGCCGCGCTTGGCAAACGTCAGGCTGGCCGTGCCGGGATGGTTCCGCCATGTTCATCACGTTGCCATGCTCGACCGCAGCGGGGAACTGATGCTGGCACCAGACCACGAGACGCTGTGGCGGAAGCTGCGTGAGAAGATGTCGTGCCCGACGCTGGACGCATGGGGCGAATCGTTGATGAAGGAAATTCACGGCTCTGGGATGCTGCTGGAGTGTGAGGCGTTCGGCGTGCCGGATGGTTTGCGGGCATTCGTGCTTGCTGCCACGGCGCAGGAAATCTTTGATTCGATCATCGCCGAGCACGTCCACCGCGCTGGTATTCCCCGCCGCTCCGCCGCTTAAACAATTCACCAATCACTCAAATGCCACCATGTCCCGGAAACAGTTCCAGGGCTTGGTGGCGCATTGCCATAAAAAAGGGGGCAATAATGCCGTTGGCTCGCGATCTAAATGATTTGATCCACCGTTACGGCGGTGCGATTGCTGCGGGCGCGGAGTCTGTTCTACATCCGCGCCACAGTCCCGGCGGCCTGCTGCCGGATTTATCCGCGATTGAAAAGTGCCGGTCGAAGGCGACGGGCAAGCCATTCATGTTTTATCCCAGCCAACAGGAAAAAATAGCTGGGACGTTGGCCGGGCTGAAGGCGAAGGGGCGCGTTTGGATGGTGTGTGAAATGGGCTGCGGAAAGTCGCCGATGTCGCTCGCCGCCGCCTGGTCGCTGCTGCACCGTCGCCCGTTTCGTTTGCTCGTCATGTGCCCGGGCCACATCGTCCGCAAATGGCGGCGCGAGGTCGATTGGGCAATTCCGGGCGTCATCTGCCGGATTATCCGCAATTTCACTGACCTACTGAAATTTGAAGAATCCGCCCGAAGCACGAGCGCATCGATGGTCGCCGTGATCGGAAAAGACACCGCCAAGCTGGGCTTCGACGTGGATCAGCCCTGCGCGGCCAAGCGCAGGATGAAGCTGCACGTCCGGCTCAATTCAAAAGACGAAATCTTGCCCGGCGACAAACCGACTATCTGGAAATCATTACCAGATAGCGCGGCCGAAATTGAGGTCACGCGCATCGTCGATGTCGCCTACTGCCCGCGCTGTGGCAAGATCGTGCAGGACGGCGATGAAGAAAGTTCGGAGCCGGTGATCTACGACGAATACATCGCCCGCAACGAACCCGCCACCTGCAAGCACTGCGGGGACAAACTGCTCACAAACGCCCGCGGCTTCCGCAAGAACCCGCACATCGACCGGTACATCCAGAGGAAGATGAAGGGCGTGTTCGATCTTCTCATCGCCGACGAGGTTCATGAACTTGCCGGGGCTGAGACGATCCAAGGAAATACGTTCGGCACTCTGGCTTCAGCTTGCCGGTACACGCTGGCCCTGACGGGAACGCTGATCGGGGGTCAAGCGCTCGACCTGCACGCACCGCTCTGGCGCATGAGCGCGGAACTGTTGAATCAGCGGGGATTCAATATCCAGAATCTGGGCGGGGCGCGCATCTCGGCCATCGCCCGCAATCAGCGCGGCTTCGTGACCCGGTACGGCGTAATGGAGCACCAGGTCGTGCGAAGCTGTCGGGGGGACGCGGATGATTTTTCGGGGCGAGTGCAGCGCGGCGCGTGCGGGCGGCGGAAATCGTACAAGACCAACGAACGTCCGCGCCCCGGCATCAGCCCCGATCTGTTCAACCATTTCCTGCTCGACCGCCCC
>Ga0194042_1000892_pt1 | contig 9989 bp, 10 predicted proteins | sample JunL4412m_MetaG_FD_148974 | JGI IMG/M metagenome (GOLD analysis project Ga0194042, IMG submission 148974) | Anoxic zone freshwater microbial communities from boreal shield lake in IISD Experimental Lakes Area, Ontario, Canada - Jun2016-L442-12m | ecosystem: Environmental > Aquatic > Freshwater >...
TGACAAAAGTGCAGCACGCACGCGATCGCGCGATTCACGACACCCTTCGTCAGGCAGTCCGACCACAGTGAAACCAGGAAGGCCCTTGCCGACGTGTGCTTCAACTGTTATCGGCGTTCCACGGGTGCCAAAAAGAGTGGCTGATCGGATAGCTGCATACATGTGCTGTCCCCTTTGGGTTCGAGTCTGTGATAATCGACTAGATGTGTGCGAGAAGGTCTGCAGTTTTGGCAATGGCCACCGGACTCATATTTGCGCTATCTGCATGTGCCGCGCCATCTCGCACCGGTTCAAGTTTTTGCGCCCAACTTGGTCGTGAGTTACCTGCAATTGGCCAACCAATGGTGACAAGCAAAGAAGTCTCAGCCATGGTGCATCGTTATGAACGGCTTCTCAAGCGAGCACCGCTTTCTATTGAAGGCGACTTCGCAATTCTGACGGGGTTACTGCAGGATGCATCTCACGTGAATCCCTCCGACAAAGAGGCACTTCAGAAAATGGCAGATGCAACGTATGCAGCGAACCAGTCGGCGTTGAACGTGCGCGACTGGGTGAAAAGCACGTGCGCTGTCGATATCTCAACAGGACTCAATATTGACCCGCCGCGTCTGCCGACAACGACCATTGCGGCGACCTCAACGACTGCAGTTCCGACAACCTCAACGGTTGCTCCGCAGGGATAATTAGCGAATTTCTCCGCGCTTGACGATTACTTTGTCAACAAGTCCGTAGTTCTTGGCTTCTTCTGCACTGAACCAGTGATCGCGCTCGCTGTCTGCTTGCACTTCTGCAACGGTGTGACCCGAGTGATGTGCAATGAGTTCAGCCATGCGCAACTTGATAAAGCGTGACTGCTCAACCTGGATTGCAATGTCGGAAGCTTGTCCGCGCAAACCAGCAAGTGGCTGATGCATCATGATGCGCGAGTTTGGCAATGTGTAACGCTTGCCTTCAGCACCTGCTGTGAGAAGGAACTGCCCCATGGAAGCTGCAAGACCCATGCACACAGTTGCAACGTCGCAACTGACGAATTGCATGGTGTCGTAGATGGCCATTCCGGCCGTCACTGAGCCACCAGGGCTGTTGATGTACAACCAGATGTCAGCATTGGCGTCTTCGCCCTCGAGATAGAGCAACTGGGCACAGATCTGGTTGGCGATGTCGTCGTTGACGTCGGTACCAAGCATCACGACGCGGTTTTTCAGCAATCTCGTGAAAATGTCGGAGCGAGGATCGCCGCCAGCATCGATGGCCATTGGGCTGACAGGAAGTCCAGAAGTACTCATAGTGGATAAAGGCTACCTGCTCGGCAAGAATAGAGCCGTGCCATCAGCCCCCGACTTCTCCCCCAACACCGACGAACTGGTTGCCAATAACTCCCAATTTGTGACCGACTTTCGTGATGCCGGACTAGCTCTTGCGCCTCAGCGTCATCTTGCAATCGTCGCCTGTATGGACAGCCGTATGGACATCTTTCAGATGCTCGGCCTCGCCCATGGTGACGCCCACATCATTCGAAACGCAGGTGGAGTTGTCACCGATGACGTCATTCGCTCACTGGTGGTATCCCAACGCTTATTGAACACACAAGAAATTATTCTGATTCATCACACGAACTGTGGACTACAAAGCATTTCCGATGATGGTTTCAAAAAAGAGATCGAAGACGACTGCGGCATTCGTCCAAGTTGGGCCATCGAAGCGTTCACTGATCCGTATGACTCTGTGCGTCAATCTATGAATCGACTCGGCCACAGCCCGTTTGTTGTGTACAAAGACAACATTCGCGGATTTGTGTACGACGTGGAAACTGGTGAACTACACGAGGTCGACTCAGACCCTCGTCACGTCCCCTAAGAGCGAGATACTCCGCTCACGATGACGACAATGCGTTCATCGTCAGAAATACTGTCGCGCATAGCTAGTACGCCTGCAAAACCAGATATTCCTGTTGCGCATGAGTTGAATCCGCCGACATTACGCACCAAGTCATACGCACGATGCAGATGATCTTCTGACACGACAACTGGAGAACCACCGGTATCTGCCATGGCATCAAGCACGCTGATCCAGTCATAGGTCTCGTCATCCAATATGCCGTCTGCAAATGACGTTGGAGTTTCTTCCCATGGCCACATGCATTCTTTCCAACGAGGTCCAGCATTGCGAGCGCCACCTGTTGCGATTGCGTTCATCCATGCACGTTCTAATGGTGCACACCCTTGGGTTTGAACCGCATGCAATTTCGGATGCACACCAGCAGTGCGCAACGATGCACCCACACATGCAGCCAATGCCCCACCGCCTACTTGAACAAAAATGCGGTCTGCGAAATGACCTAACTCTTCAGTGATTTCCCACCCAATTGTGCGACCACCATCAAGACACCATGCATTCTCTGTGCCTTGCACGCCAAATGGAATTGCTCCGCCTGCAACAGCTTCACGAAAACGTAGAACACACGGGTCACCAGGTGGATCCGTGTCACGTCGAGGGCACACAACAATTGTTGCGCCGAGAGTTTTTAGTGTTTCAAGAACTCCCGGCGCAGCTGATGGTGGAACATGTACTGCAATGGGCCACGACATGGCCTTTGCCAATGTGCTGGCTGCAATTGCAGCATTCCCGCACGATGCGATCGCAAGTGACGGACGCGATGTTGGCGTCCACGGTGCCAGACCAGCAGCTTCCACCATCAACAGGTGAAGTAGTTCAGTAAAAATGTGCCGAGCTTTGTGCGACCCACCCACATTTGCGGTTTCGTCTTTGACCCAAATGCCCCCAGTGGCAGAAAACCCAAGAGCTTCAGACAATTCATCACTGCGCGTCAGTGGTGTGCGCACGAATCCAGTGACAGCTACTCGAGAGACAGCTTCATCTGCTGAAGTAATGATCGAAACTCGCTGCGCGTCGGTAAGCCCGAGTGATTCACCTAATGAATCAATAGCCAAGTAGCGGCGAAACGCGAGATACGGGTTGGCATCATCAGTGGGGCGAAATGGCTCGACTGATGATTCAAAATGCAACACATGGTGTCGGTCTGATATCGAGGCGTTTGGGCACAACCACGACAACGGAGTCGCGATTGATTCACGCGCACCACACACTGCACATACGAGGCCAGTGACCACGCCTGTCATGAATGACTACTTAGTGAAGCGAGCAACGCGTTGGTTGAACTCGGTAATGAGGTTGTCCCATACCGGAGCAAACCCGCGCACTGTGCGCCAGAACGACTGCGAACGACGAGCTTCAAACACGGCCAGTGGTGTGCCCTGTTGTTCCACCCAGGTGTAATAACCCAAGTTGAAAATACGGTTGCGGTCACGCTCAGTGCAGTCGATCATGTTGTCAGTGCTGACTGAACCAAGATGCTCACTGAAGATTTCAGCTGCATCAATCTCAGAAAAGCCCTTCGGGAAACGATGAGCGATTGTCTTTTTGCGCTCGCTTGGATACAAGTCGCTGCCATCAGTTGCAATAGTGACAATTGCATCGTTAGCGCCGTAGCCCAACAACTTTGCTGTCTTAATTGCTGCGAGAACATTGCAAATCGATGAGAATCCAAAGTGAGTGAGTGCATCAATGAGTTCTGGACTTGCATTGTGACGCTCTGCCAAGTACTTCTGGCCAGCAGGAGTATTGAACAACACATCAAGCTCATCAGTTGCGCGATCAGATACTCCGACAACAACGTCAGTGTTCATGATGTTCTGAATCAGCGGAATGTGCTTGTCACCAATTCCTTGAATGTTGTGTTCACCAAAACCATTTTCCAACATAGTTGGGCACTCGAGAGCTTCAACAGCAACAATGCGGGTTCCGTAGATGTCCTTCAAGCGGTCACCAGCAGCAATGGTGCCACCAGAACCCGTAGCTGACGTAAACGCTGCAAGTCGAATATCTGAGTGGCCAATTGCTTTGACATGTTCGAAAGCGTGAGCAAGCGCACGACCGGTGACTTCATAGTGGCCAACATGGTTTCCGAATTCACAGAATTGATTCAAGATGAAGTTGCCTGGGTCTTTGGCCATTTCGTTACACGCGTCGTAGATTTCTTTCACGTTGCTTTCAGTGCCGGGGGTACGCACCACGTCTGCTTTGTCGACAACCCATTTATCAAGCCAGTCAAAACGCTCTTGTGACATGCCGGCAGGAAGAACTGCAACTCCCCGTGAACCCATGAGACGACTAATCGCAATACCACCACGTGCATAGTTGCCGGTTGACGGCCACACAGCGCGATGACGTGTTGGATCGAACTGACCAGTGATCACGCGCGGCACGAAACATGAATACGCAGCCAACACTTTGTGCGCCGTAATCATGGGGAATCGGTCACCGAACACCACGATGATTGGAGACTCAACACCAGTCAATGATGGAGGCAACACCACATGCTCTGGCACTGCGACCGTGTCGCCTGCCATGTTGTTGTACCAATGCACACGAAACAAGTTGCGCGGATCAGCTGCGTTTTTATCGACACCCTTCGTGACGTCTTTGCCGATGCGGCTTGGCTCGGCAAGTTCTCCGAATGTGGGCAGAACAATCTTCTGCTCGGCAAAGCGCTGCACACTGTGCTGCAACGACCCCTCATCCATCACATGTCCCGCTAGTCCCAATTGTTCAGAAAGAACCGAGGGATCAAGGGTCGAATCAAGCGAGGGGCTACTGGTAAGAGTCACCTAGACAGTTTGCCACCTCTGAGCCCGCCCACCTCTCTTACATAGCGGTACCCTTCTGATGTCGCCGACGTGGCCCAATTGGCAGAGGCGCCAGGTTTAGGTCCTGGATGTTGAGGGTTCGAGTCCCTCCGTCGGCACTATGGATATTTCTCGTCTCCCGACGCCATGCCCTGTTATTGACCTGTCTGTTATGCGGTCAAATATTGCCGCCATGGCTGCCATACATCCAGGACGATCACTGCGTCCCCATGTCAAAGCGCATAAGTGTTCGGCAATTGCTGCCGAACAAGTGGCGGCTGGTCACAGCACCTTTACGTGTGCAACTCCTCGAGAAATTCTTGGGCTTGTTTCTGCAGGTGTTGGTGAAGATATTTTGCTTGCAAACGAAACTGTGGATCCTGTCCGACTCGCCGCACTTGCCGATGCACAATCATCTGCGATCATCACTGTTGCTGTTGATTCACTCGAGACAATTCAAGCCGCATCAACTGCTGGCATTCGCAATGTATTGATCGATGTCAACGTTGGGTTGCCACGTTGCGGTTGCACGCCAGAGCAAGCAGGCTCGCTTGCCGATGCAGCACGATCGCTAGGCCTCATTGTTCGCGGCGTGATGGGATATGAAGGCCACCTGATGATGCTTACTGATCGTCAACAAAAACAAGACAAGGTGCATGAGGCAATGACACTTCTTGCACATGCACACAACGATGTTGGGGGCGACATCGTGTCAGCTGGCGGCACCGGAACATACGACATGTTTGCGGGCACAACTGTGAATGAAGTGCAAGCAGGAAGCTATGCACTCATGGATTCGCAATACGCACAATTGCAGCACCCCTTTGCGCAATCACTATGGATTCTCGGCACTGTGATTTCCGTTAATCCATCATGGGCAGTTATCGATGTTGGTTTGAAGTCGCTTGGCATGGACCACGGCAACCCAACTATTGATGGCTACAGCGTGTGGTTCTGTTCAGATGAACACACCACGATTGCTCCACGTGAAGGAACTACAACACCAAAGGTTGGCGATCGCATTCGTGTAACCCCCGCCCATGTTGACCCCACCATGGCAATGCATTCTCATGCGTACGTCATCGACAACGATGCCGTCATTGATGAATGGGCAATTGACCTACGGGGTTGGTAGACCAAAAATTCGTGCCAATAGTTCTGGCAACTGTGAAATTGCGCGACCTCGATGCGACACAGCATCTTTTTCTGATGCAGTCATTTCTGCAAAGGTGCGTCCGTCTCCATCTGTTGGAATAAACAATGAGTCATACCCAAATCCGCTATCACCGCGCTCCGATTCAGCAATAGTCCCCACGCATTCGCCGCCGACGAAATGAATGTCGCCCTTTGATGACACAAGTGCAACCACAGTTCTGAATCGCGCGGTCCTATTGGTCAGTCCATCAAGTTTCGTTACTAACAGCGCACGGTTCTGTGCATCCGTGGCGTGTTCTCCGGCAAAGCGCGCACTTCGCACGCCAGGAGCGCCGTTCAATGCATCAACTTCAAGACCAGTGTCATCTGCAATTGCCCACTCAGAGGCATGATTGGCTATTTCAATCGCTTTGATAATGGCATTGCCCTCAAGGGTTGGGGCATCTTCATCAATGTCACCAATGTCTGACGGCCGCGGCGCAAGTTCTACCCACGACGGCAACATCCGTGCAAGCTCTTCTACTTTGTGCGGGTTAGCGCTCGCGCACACAATCCGCATAGCGCTGCTTATCGCGAGATCGGACGAGACACAGGTGCCTCTGCCAAAATGTCTGACTGCAACGAAAAGATTCGACCAAGTCCGATATCTGCAAGCCCCAACAACTGATCAAGATCAGGACGAGAAAAAGCAACGCCTTCTGCCGTGCCTTGCACTTCAACAAACTTTGGTTCACCACCAGCTGCCGGACGCAACATCACAACGTTCATATCAACTTCAGCAGAAGAGTCTTCGATATATGGCAAGTCAAGAACCGGAACGCCATTGCAGATACCCACTGAGATTGCCGCAACATACGAATGAAGTGGGTTCTCTTTGATGGAACCGTTTTGCACCAAACGAGTCATTGCATCGTGCAAGGCGATGAAACCACCACAGATACTTGCGGTACGAGTGCCACCATCTGCCTGCAACACATCGCAGTCAACAACAACTTGACGCTCACCTAGTGCACGCATGTCACACGCCGCACGAAACGAACGACCAATAAGACGCTGAATTTCTACTGTGCGGCCGCTTTGCTTTCCTTTGGCTGCTTCGCGATCAACACGCTCTGGTGATGAACCAGGAAGCATCGAGTATTCCGCTGTCACCCATCCTTTGCCAGAGCCCTTCATCCAACGAGGAACATCTTCATCAATTGACGCTGTGCACAAGACACGTGTACGACCAAATGACACCAAGACAGAACCGGCAGCCATATCTGTGAAATCGCGTTGGAATGAAATGGGGCGCAGTTGATCTGCTGTACGTCCGTCTGGTCGTGTCATGGCGTGTTCCTTTGTAGTGGGCGCATTATGTCTAGTCGGTTTTCGAACGATTCCACGGACTTGCCGAAGATAATTCTGGTCCGAGCAATCTGCGGCCGAAATCAGCAAACCATTCAACGTCTCCCGATGACAGGAAGGTGTGTGTTCCCGGGCTGCGTGAGGTTGAGCGAAGATTGCTCGAATCGAGCATGGCGGCAAGTGCGAAGGCGGTTTCATCAGCACTCGACACAAGCACGACGTCTGGCCCCATCACTTCACTTATCACCCGCGACAGAAATGGGTAGTGAGTACAACCCAGAAGCAACGCGTCAATATCGGCTGCAACAACTGGCGCCAATAAACGTTCTGCCAACAACATCACTTCGTCACCGCTTGTCTGCCCGCGTTCTACAAATTCCACGAACCCTGGGCATGCACACGCAGTCAACGACAACGACGAATCAATATCTGCGAGTGCTCGCTGATAGGCGCCCGATGAAATCGTGCCAACAGTTCCGATGACGCCCACTCGCTTTGATTGCGACGTGAGAGACAAAGCGTGTGCACCTGGCTCGACAACACTGACAACAGGTACCGGTAATTCTGCAGATAATTCTGTGAACGCCGCAGCTGATGCAGTGTTGCACGCAACCACAATTGCTTTCACGTTGTAGTCGTTTACCAAGCTCCATGCGAGCTCGCGCGCAAACTCTCGCACTTCGCCCGCAGGTCTCGGACCATACGGGTATCGGCCGGTGTCGCCGATGTACACAAAGTCTTCCGATGGCAACACATCGATCACGGCACGAGCAACAGTGAGCCCTCCGAAGCCGGAGTCAAACATCCCAATTGGGCGATTGTCAGTCCCGGTCATCTCTTCAGGCTAGGCGTAGTGTCGTATCTCATGCTTGCTGCCACACTTCTCGCCCTTGCCGCAGCAGTGTTACACGCGGGCTGGAACCTGTGGGTGAAGCAGAGCGAAGACCGCTGGATTGCCTTATGGGGCCAGATGACGTGTGCCGGCATCATGTGCGCAGTCCTCCTTGTTGCTCTTGGCGGAGCCCACAACATTGCATGGTGGCCCGTTGCTGCAAGCGCAACCATCCACCTTTTTTATGTGGCGTTCTTAGCTCGCGCCTACAACCTGGGCGACTTCTCTGTCACCTACCCCATTGCTCGCGGCACAGGTGCGCTTGTTGCTGCGATTGGTGGCATCTTGTTCTTGTCCGATCACTTGTCACTCATGATGCTCATCGGAATTGGTATTGCAGTTCTTGGCATTCTGCTTCTCGCTGGACCAGCCGACATTTCACATGTTGTTGCGGCCCTCATGGTGTCAGTAACGATTGGTGCGTATTCCGTTATCGATAGTTATGGTTCGCGACACATGGGTGGCAACTTGTATCCGCTGCTTTTGTTCATCGGCACAGGAATCACATTGTCAACGTATGGGTTAGCAACAGGTCGCCATCACGACATGACAACCGCACTTGCTTCTACGTGGAAACGTTTTTGTGTGGCCGGCATCGCGTCGGTTGCCACCTACTGGATGGTTCTTATTGCAGTACAAAAGGCGCCTGTTGGATACGTAACAGCATTGCGCGAATCAAGTGTTGTCATCGTGGCGTTAGTCGGCACTCGTTATTTGGGCGAGAGTGATATGAAGCGAAGAATCACTGCGGCGTGCATTGTGGTAGCAGGGCTTGCCGTACTAGTTATTGGCCGCTAATTAGAAGTAAATAATTTTTTCAGCGTTTGCTTCAGCTTCGTCAAGATCTGCTGTGTATGCACCAGTTGACAAGTACTTCCAGCCACCATCACACACGATGAACACAATGGTTCCTTCAGTAATTTCGCTTGCGACTTTTACTGCGCCGGCAAGTGATGCACCAGATGAAAGACCAGCAAAGATTCCACACTCTTGAACCAAACGGCGTGTCCACTCAATTGATTCACGCGGACGAACAACACGCTTGCGATCAAGAACATCACGTCCGTGCCAGTTGTCGAACACTGGCGGAATGTAGCCATCTTCTAAATTGCGCAATCCTTCGACGCGCTCACCAAGCGGTGGTTCAACGGCAATGATCTTCACGTCAGGATTTTGCTGTTTCAAATATGTGCCAACGCCCATCAATGTTCCGCTTGTGCCTAAACCAGCAACAAAGTGAGTAATTTCGGGACAATCTCGCCAAATCTCTGGGCCTGTGCCTTCAAAATGCGCACGAGGGTTTGCGTCATTTGCGTACTGATACAAGAAGCACCATTCAGGATGTTGTGCTGCCATCTCTTGCGCACGACTGACTGCACCGTTCGATCCTTCTTCACCAGGAGTGAGAATGATGTCTGCACCAAAAACTTCAAGCATCTGACGACGTTCAACGCTGACTGATGTCGGCATAAGAATCGTGATCGGATAACCCTTCATCTTTGCAATGGCAGCCAATGCGATTCCGGTGTTGCCAGATGATGGCTCAATGATGCGCTGACCAGGAACCAAACGGCCTGTGCGTTCTGCATCTTCAATCATTGACTTTGCAATGCGATCTTTCACAGAACCAAATGGGTTCTGGCTTTCCAATTTCGCCACGAGGCGCACATTGGGGTTTGGCGACAAAATCGAAACGTCAACCATGGGGGTATTGCCCACGAGTTCAAGCGAGTTCTGAAGTACAAAAACGGATCCGCCATTTCGGCGAACATCAGCAATGGACATATGCGCCTCCTCTGGCTCTGTCGGGTCACCACATGCAACCCGTCTGGCTCTCGGGCTATTCCCGACAACTCTGGTCAGAATTGTAACCCTTTGATTCCCGAAAA
>Ga0194042_1000893_pt1 | contig 9978 bp, 8 predicted proteins | sample JunL4412m_MetaG_FD_148974 | JGI IMG/M metagenome (GOLD analysis project Ga0194042, IMG submission 148974) | Anoxic zone freshwater microbial communities from boreal shield lake in IISD Experimental Lakes Area, Ontario, Canada - Jun2016-L442-12m | ecosystem: Environmental > Aquatic > Freshwater >...
TTTGGCGATTGCTAGGGCATTGATTAAAGGCGCAAAAATTTTATTGGCAGATGAGCCAGTAGCGTCATTAGACCCTGAGTCTGCAAGAAAGGTTATGGAAACGATTGTTAATTTATCTCAAAAATTAAATCTGACATTCATGACTAGCTTGCATCAGATCCCCGTTGCCAGGAAGTATTGCGAGAGAACGATTGCTTTAAATAAAGGGGTTGTAGTTTTTGATGACCCCACCAAAGAATTAACTGCCGCCATATTGGCAGAGTTATACGGATCAAATTTGGAAGATTTGGTGATAGACGAGGATTTTTCTGCTCTTAAAGAGGCTGCTATTTCCGAGCCAAAACTCACATTAGTTCATTAGGTATTCATTTTTTATTAGGAGATTAAAATGAAGTTAAGCAAAATACTCTTGGCAGGCTTTATGGCCTTATCGGTTTGCTTAGTGCAGGCCAAAGAAATTAGTTTTGGGGTAATTTCAACAGATTCTGCGTCTGCGCAGAGAGATCGTTGGGAGCCTTTCTTCAGAGACATGGAGAAGCAAACTGGTCTAACAGTCAAATCATTCTATGCGCCAGACTATGCTGGAGTGATTGAGGCAATGCGCTTTAATAAGGTGCAAGTAGCTTGGTTTGGAAATAAAGCTGCTATGGAAGCAGTTGATCGCGCTAGCGGTGAAGTGTTCGCGCAAGTTGTTTTTGCTGATGGCGCTGTAGGATATACATCCTATTTAATTACTCAAAAAGACTCACCCTACAATAACGTTGATGATGTGATTAAAAACGGAAAGAGTATTAATTTTGGTATTGGTGATCCGAACTCCACATCTGGTTTCCTTGTGCCAACCTATTACATCTTTGCTAAACGAAATATAGAGGCAAGAGAAACCTTCAAAACAGTCAGAAACGCAAGTCACGGTGCAAATCTTCAAGCAATTCTTGCTAAACAGCTTGATGTTGCTACAAATAACTCTGAAGAGATCGATCGCTTGACAGCAACGAAGCCTGAAGCGGCTCAGGATATCAAGATCATTTGGAAAAGTCCTTTAATTCCTAGTGATCCATTTGTATGGCGTATCGATTTAGATAAAGATACAAAAGAGAAATTAAAAAAGTTTGTATATAACTATGCCAAATCAAATCCGGAAGAAAAAGCTGTACTCAAAAATATTTATAACTATGGTGGATTTAGACCTTCTACGAATGCTCAATTAAATCCAATTCGCCAATTGGAGTTGTTTAAAGACTTGCGTAAAGTTGAGTCTGACACCACTATTAGCGATGCAGAGAAAGCTAAAAAAGTTGCAGAACTAAATGAGGCTTTAGCTAAGATCAAATGAGCGAGTCTGTTTCAGAGCTCTCATTAAATCGAGCTAAGGTACGCGCGTTTGAAGAGAGGCATGGCCTATCCTATTACCTAGGGTGGGCCTTGTTCTTTTTAGTGCTGACTTGGGCTTGGCAGGGCGCAGAAATGCGCCCCCTGGATCTGATTAAAGATTCAGGAAATATGAGTAAATATGCTGCTGATTTTTTCCCACCCAATTTTAAAGATTGGAAACTGTATGTAAGCGAGATGCTGATAACAGTTCAAATCGCAATTTGGGGAACGCTATTAGCAATTGTGGCTGCCATACCTCTGGGCTTATTAAGCGCATCTAATGTGGTTAGCCCATGGGTATATCAACCCGTTCGCCGCCTCATGGATGCATTGCGTGCTATCAATGAGATGGTATTTGCAATGTTGTTTATTGTGGCTGTCGGTTTAGGACCTTTTGCGGGGGTGCTTGCACTATTTGTCCATACGACTGGAACATTAGCTAAATTATTTTCAGAAGCTGTAGAAGCGGTAGATCCTAGGCCGATCGAAGGTATTAGGGCAACTGGTGCCCATCCGATGGCTGAAATTGTGTATGGAATTTTGCCTCAAGTCATGCCCTTATGGGTCTCTTATTCCTTATATCGCTTTGAGTCAAATGTCCGCTCGGCGTCCGTTGTTGGTATGGTAGGTGCGGGCGGTATTGGAGTCATTTTATATGAAGTCATTCGCGGCTTCCAATACTCTCAAACTTGTGCAGTACTCATCATTTTGATTGCAACTGTAACCATCATCGATTTGATTTCTTCCTACCTAAGGAAGCTTGCAAGTTAAATAATGTCTAAGCCCAGTATTTATTTCGGTGCCGGATCAATTCTAGAACTGGGTAATTTATATCCAGACCGTGGATTTCATATTCTACGAATTCCAGAAATTTCTAGCGTAGAGTTAAAAAAAATACGATCTTCTTTGCAAGGCAGGATCCTTTCTGAAACTATCTACGAAAAAGGGATGCCAGATATTGCGAGCATTCAAGAACTTCAGGACGATTTTTGGTGTCGGGCTGATTTAGAAAAGTCTGCAATGCTAGGAATTGGTGGTGGCAGCGTCATGGATGCAGCCAAAGTGTTGCGCTATAAACCCGATGGAGTGGCTTGGTTGAGTAAACATCTAGACATATCAATAGAAGATGAATCCTTGCCCAAAATACCTTTATTATTGGCTGCAACAACCGCTGGAACGGGCAGTGAGGTCACACCAACTGCAACCATCTGGGACTTTGCAAAACAGCGTAAGCATTCATTTTTTGGCCCTGAAGTTTTTGCTAATGTAGCGATTGTCGATCCTTGTCTATGTCTTGGGGCTCCCTGGGTCATTTCGCGTGATTCTGGAATTGATGCTCTTTCACACGCATTAGAGGCAATTTGGAATAGAAATAGATCCGAAGAAACAACTAATCTTGCCATTTATGCAGCAAAAAAAATCTGCCATTATTTGCCACTCATTCAAGATAATTTATACAATCTAAAATTACGTGCACAGCTTTCAGATGCTGCCTTATCTGCTGGTTTAGCAATGGCTAAAACACAAACAGCGCTGGTCCATGCTCTGTCTTATTCTGAAACGGCCCGAAGTCAAAAAAGTCATGGTCAATCTTGTGCTTACTGGTTGCCTTATGTATGGCAATTGTTAATTGAAAGTGATTGTGATCCTGCTATATTAAACAACTTAGATCGCGCGATAGGCCAGTATTTTTCAGCCCCGATAGAGATGTATCAATGGTTGCTTGCTTTAGGATTTTCAGTACATCCACCACTTGAGTGTGATAAAACGGTGGAAGAGCAGGTAGGTACAGTTAGACTTTCTGCTCGAGGAAAAAACTTTGCAGGATTTAGGATCCATGGCGAATAAAAATTATGACCTACTCATAGTAGGCTCTGGCATCGTGGGTCTAGCTCACGCTTATGAGGCAACAAAAAGAGGTTTATCAGTAGCCATTGTTGAGCAAAACACGCGCTGTACTGGTGCCTCTATTCGTAATTTTGGTTTTATCACCGTATCGGGACAAGGTGCTCAAGACACCTGGCGAAGGGCGGTTTATTCAGCGCAAGTCTGGAGAGAATTGGCTTGTGTAGCGGAGATTAAAATATTACATCAGGGTACTTGGATTTTATGTGAACGCCCAGAGGCAGTTGAGGTTGCAAAAGCCTTTCTTCAAACCCCTATGGGTACTGATTGCCAATACTTCCCTCAGGTAAGTTATCCAAACTTAGAGACTCTAGGCTTTAAAAACATTCATAGCCTGAATTTAAAAAATTCTCTAGGGCTTCTTTACAGCCCCCATGAATTTAGGGTCGAATCTAGAGAGGCCATCCCTCAGTTAGCAAATTATTTGCAAAACACAATGGGCGTAGATTTTTATTGGGAGACCGAGGTCTTATCGATTGATAGATCATCTGTTCAAACCTCAAATAATCGATTCGATGCTCAAAGAATTGTGATCTGTCCCGGCGCTGATTTAACGGGGATAGCTAAACCTTACATTGAGAAACATGATTTGAAGCTTTGCACGCTCCAAATGCTAAGAATCAAAGTGCAGGAAGGCTTCATTCTGCCTGGAAGTGTGATGACCGATAACAGCTTAGCTAGATATTTAGGATGGTCAGAGTTACCTGAAGCCAAGGCTCTCAAAGAGCGCATTGCATTAGAGATGCCTGAATATGTCAAAGAGGGCATTCATTTGGTCGTTGTGCAAAGTGCTGATGGTAGCTTGGTAGTTGGAGATTCCCATCGCTATGGGTCTTCTGAAGAAGTATTTGCAAGTGACAAAATTGAGCAACTGATTATCAAATTGATGTATCGGGTTTTAAGTATCACTGAGCACACAGTGATTGAGCGTTGGACAGGGGTCTATCCATCTTCCAACACAGACGATGCATTAATTGAAAAAGTATCTTCAGCAATGAGGGTTGCAATAGTAAGTAGTGGAACAGGGGCAAGCACAGCTTTTGGGCTTGCAAAAGATAATTTTGATGAATGGTTAGGGTAGCAATGAAAACTTCAGTGAAAGCAGTTATTTTTGATTGGGCCGGCACGACGGTCGATTATGGCAGCAGAGCTCCTATGGGTGCTTTCGTCAAATTATTCGAGTCTGAGGGCATTGAGATGACTATTGCTCAAGCCCGCATTCCAATGGGAATAAGCAAATGGGAGCATATCAATTTCTTGTTGAATCTTCCTGAAATTCAAAGTCAATGGCTTGAGATTCATGAAATATCTCATACTGATGCTGATGTTGATCGGCTGTTAGATGTTTTTGTACCGATGAATAAGGTAAACATTCTGGAGTGTGGTCAATTAATTCCAGGAGTAGCCACACTAGCCAAAGTATTGCGTAGGCGTGGCATTAAAATTGGTTCAACAACTGGATATACCAGAGAGCTCTTAGATTTATTGTTGCCAATAGCTAAAGAACAAGGGTATGAAGTTGATGTCTTCTCTTATTCAGGAGATACTCCGTTGGGTCGACCATCAGCTCAAATGATGATTAAATGCGCCAGACAACTAGGTTTGGATAACCCGCTTTCATTCATTAAGGTAGATGATACGCAGCCAGGGATTGAAGAGGGTAAGTCATTCGGCTGCTGGACTGTTGGCGTCGCAGTTAGTGGAAATACCCTTGGGCTTTCTCTTGATGAGTTAGAGGTATTGCCAGTTGGTGAAGCTGATCGCCTGAAAAATGTTGTGAGAGCGAATATGCAAGAAATGCAGCCTGATTTTGTGATTGATTCCGTTGCAGATTTATTGCCCGTGATCGATGAAATTAATAAACGCTTAGATTTAGGTGAAAAGCCTAACTCTTACAGCAGCTAGATCGATAGAAAAGATAATCCTCTGAATTTTGATTCGGAGGATTATTTGGTAGATAGTAAGGCAAGGGATGTTTGCTTTCTAATTTGTCGGTTAACCCGATAAATTCCATCTCTGTCCTTTCAACGGCCTTCCAATGCCAAGTCGTATCTAACCCATTCCACGTTAAACCACAGATCTCAGCGCCTATGCCACACCAAACGTAAACACCTTAAAACCATTGTTTCTGTTGTTGTTCGGGCTCATTTTTCCAGCTTCTAAGGCCCAGGTAGCACGTTCGAATCGTGCTAACGGAGACAGTGTCCGCTAAAGTCTAGATTCAATCCTTAATTAAAATCAGTAATTCAAGCGTTACTTAAAGTGACGCCTGTCAATTCCATGCAAAAACGATTTAGAGCAACGAGGTGTTAGATGGTTGCTCCAAAATTCCTGTGGTTTCGAAAACCAAAGACCGAGAGACCACTTCCTTTAAATCCATGAATTTGCTTACACATTTGCTTACACACCGACGCTGACCACCCACAGATCCCCTGTTTATAGGGGTCTACCTTGGGTGTCTGCTCTCATAATCCTTTAGTCCCAGGTTTAATTTTTAATGAGTTGACCAAGAAACATTTAAACCATCTTCAGCTGATTTTGTTATCTGCAACTGTCTCTTAGGGCGTAAGCAGTCACACGATTGAGGATTAGAGTCTTTTTTGATGACGGCATATTGAATGAATATAGCTGCAAGATAATTCTGTAAAAATTGCAAAAAATAAAATAGGAATTTAAGTTTTTAGGGTATTAATATTAAGCTTCTACCCCAGCAAAAGACCCAAACTCCCACAGGAAATTGATTAACTTGCTTTCTTGGTTGGGGCCACCGTCATGGGGGTGTGGTACCTGAATTTTGGGGTTGATCATTGTGAAGACGCCCCCATGTCACTTATGTATTTTTATGTAGAAACGGTTGGATTTCGATACAATAAGTACGTAGTAACTGGCGTAGAGCGCCGTTAAACCTTGTTTGGTGCCCAGGAAGGGACTCGAACCCCCACAACCTTACGATCGCCAGCACCTGAAGCTGGTGCGTCTACCAATTTCGCCACCTGGGCATGCCTCTATTATAGAGGGATGGCTGTTTCAGAGGCATTTCTGAGCTAATTTGGCTTTTTCCCTACAGACTCAATGGTTTGATACAGTAGGCTTATTCATAACAAAAATAGATATCAATAGATATAGCAAGGGCATGTATTGCCGAAGGAATTAAATGCGTAAAGCAAAAGACTTGGTGCCGCGTGAGGCTGACCGTTTAGGGACAGTCCAAGGCCACCGAGATGGATTTGGATTTGTAATTCCCGATGATGGTGGTGAAGACGTTTTTCTCTCTGAGCGAGAGATGTCTCGCGTCATGCACGGTGATAGAGTTAATGTCAAAGTATTAGGAACAGACCGACGTGGTCGCCCAGAAGGACAGATTGTCGAAGTAATACTGCATGCAAACAAAGTCGTGATTGGTCGACTTCTCAATGAAAACGGCGTACTCATTGTCGCGCCTGAAGATAACCGGATTGGCCATGACATCTTGATTCCTCCTAAAGGGCAAGGTCAGGCCAAACTAGGTCAAGTAGTGAGTGTGGAGATCATTGACTACCCGGATAGCTATCGCCAAGCCCTTGGTCGTGTAGTTGAAGTCTTGGGTGAGATTGACGATCCTGGTATGGAGATCGAAATCGCTGTCCGCAAGTATGGCGTGCCACATGAGTTCTCAGCTGCTGCCATGAAAGAGGCTGCTGCACTGCCAGATTCTGTGCAGCAAGAAGACTTAGAGGGCCGTGTTGATTTACGAGATATCCCTTTAGTCACCATTGATGGTGCTGATGCCAGAGACTTCGATGATGCGGTGTATTGCGAGCCGATCATGCATGGTAAAACCAAAGCCTGGCGCTTGATTGTCGGTATTGCCGACGTCTCCCACTATGTAAAGCCTGGACACCCCTTGGATGATGAGGGTTTGTTGCGCGCTACTTCGGTCTATTTTCCAAGGCGTGTTATTCCGATGCTTCCCGAGAAAATCTCCAACGGTCTTTGCTCGCTAAATCCCAATGTAGATCGTCTGTGTATGGTCTGTGATGCTGTAGTGGATAACAACGGCATTGTGTTGGCCTATCAGTTTTATCCTGCAGTAATGCATTCTGCCCAGCGCTTCACTTATGACACTGTTTGGGAGATTCTATCTAATAGCAAGGGGCCTGAGGCTGCGCGTTTTTCTGAGTTCAGTCCACTACTAGGAAATCTTTACTCCTTATATAAGATTTTGTTATCTGCTCGCGAAAAGCGCGGCGCTATCGAATTTGAAACTACTGAGACTCAGATCATCAGTAATGAGCTAGGCAAGATTTTGCGGATTGAACCACGCCTACGTAATGAAGCGCACCGCTTAATTGAAGAGTGCATGTTGACAGCAAACGTTTGTGCTGCTGACTTCATTGATAAAAATAAACACTTAAGTCTGTATCGCGTTCATGGAGAGCCTTCTGAAGAGAAGTTAATGACTCTGCGCCAAGTATTACGAACCTCAAGCCTTTCTCTGGGTGGTGGTGAAAAACCAAAACCACGTGATTTTGCAAAATTGATGCGCGAGATCAAAGACCGTCCTGATGTCAATATGTTGCAGTCAGTAGTCTTGCGCTCTATGCAGCAAGCGATGTACCAGCCGGACAACGAAGGTCACTTTGGCTTGGCTTACCCCGCGTACTCTCATTTCACAAGCCCAATTCGCCGCTATCCTGACTTGCTTACGCACCGTGTGATTAAGTCTATCTTGCAGAAGAAAGCATATGTTCCGGCATTGTCACCAACTGTTCCACTCAATTTGACTCTACCTCGCAAAGGTAAGGGTCGTGAGAACGCAGTTAATGCCAAGAAGTCTCATAGTGACGCTAAGGCGAATACGGCCAAAGGAGCTAGACCACCAAAAGGCGCTAATGCTGCCTTGCCTATTTGGGGTCAGCTGGGCGTGCATTGCTCATCCAATGAGCGCCGTGCTGATGAAGCCTCACGTGATGTCGAGGCTTGGCTTAAGTGTTATTACATGCGTGACCATTTAGGTCAGGAATATGCTGGCACAGTAACGAGTGTCGCTAACTTTGGATTATTTATTCAGCTCGAGAACCTCTTTGTAGAAGGGATGGTTCACGTCACTGAACTCGGTGGTGATTACTTCCAGTTTGACGAGGCTCGTCAAGAGTTGCGCGGAGAGAGAACTGGTATTCGTTATCGTTTAGGTGATCGTTTACATGTTTTAGTGAGTCGCGTTGATTTGGATGCCCGCAAGATTGAATTTAGTCTAGTGAAGTCGATCGGTGCAGAAGTGGGCGGCTCGTCTAGCCGTCGTCAGTTAATACTAGCCACTGATACTGGAAGACCTAATAAGAAAGCCGCATCTAAGAAGAGTAGGCCAGAAAGCAAGGTTCCACAAAAACCTGGTGGTGTTAATGTAAATGCCGCTAAGTCTGCAGGTAATTTAAGTGCCAATCAATCCAAGAGCAAAGCTAGCCGCAAGAATGGTAAATCAAAGCCTGGCAGGTCTGTTGGTAAGCCTGCTGGCACTAAGCCGCCAGTACGCAGCACCAACGCCCGCCGTAAATAAAGAATAAATAAAACACATGAAACAAATATTAGTTGGCTTTCATGCGGTTCAAGCGCGCTTACGTGTTGACCCAGAGAGTCTAAAGGCTGTGTATTTTGACCCAGGTCGTCGTGATAGGCGGATGGGTGATTTTTTAAAGCAGGCCGAAGAGGTTTTGGGTGAGCGCTTGCATGCTGCTGATTCTGAACGCTTACATAAACTCACTGGTCATGATCGTCACCAAGGGGTTGTAGCCTTAGCTGAAAAAATGACGATTGCTCGCACTATCACTGAAGTGGTTGAGGATGCTGAGAGTGAGCAGAAGAAACCTTTATTTCTCGTTTTAGATGGAGTTACTGATCCCCATAACTTTGGTGCCTGCTTACGTGTAGCAGATGGCGCAGGAGTTGATGCCGTAGTGATTCCAAAAGATCGCTCTGCATCTATTAATGCAACGGTGAGCAAGGTATCTAGTGGCGCATCTGAAGTGATGCCAGTAATTACTGTGACTAACCTCGTGCGCAGCATGAAGGAGATGCAAGAGGCAGGCGTCTGGTTAATCGGTACAGATGATGAAGCTGAAAAATCCATCTATGACCTTGATCTCACTGGCCCCATTGCTATAGTGATGGGAGCAGAGGGTGAGGGTATGCGACGCCTCACAAAAGAAACCTGTGATGAGCTCGTACGCATCCCAATGCAGGGTGTAGTCGAAAGCTTGAATGTTTCTGTTGCAAGTGGCGTATGCCTATATGAGGCATTAAGACAGCGCCTAGCGAAAGCAACTAACAAGGCTGCCAAGTAAGTTTACTGAAAGGCCTTATATGAAATGCAATATTGGTCACACTGATCGTATTCTTCGCATGACTATTGGAGTTACTCTCATCGGTTTAGCAGTCTTTGGGATTACTGGACCGTGGGCATGGATTGGGATTATTCCTCTAGCAACTGGAGTGTTTGGCAATTGTGGAGTCTATAGCTTGCTAGGTATTAATACTGCCAAATAGTAAGGCAAGAGTTCTTAAATGGGTCTGTGGCAAGATGACTGCCTTATTGCTAGAATCGTTACCAAAGCCATCCTGCGGGGTGGCTTTTCTTTTGGCGCCGATGGTCTGCTAACGGCCAATAAGAGTCAATAAGGTTAAAAGGGCTACTACTTTCCCCCAGTAATTACGCTCCTAGTA
>Ga0194042_1000901_pt1 | contig 9947 bp, 10 predicted proteins | sample JunL4412m_MetaG_FD_148974 | JGI IMG/M metagenome (GOLD analysis project Ga0194042, IMG submission 148974) | Anoxic zone freshwater microbial communities from boreal shield lake in IISD Experimental Lakes Area, Ontario, Canada - Jun2016-L442-12m | ecosystem: Environmental > Aquatic > Freshwater >...
GGCAGGAGGAGATGCCGGGGTGGCAGAGGAGCTCGTCCTCGTAGCCGGGGGGGAGGGCTGTGAGGGTGGAGGATGATCGGTATGTGAGTATTGAGAGTAGGAATGCTGTGGCGGGGATGAAGAAGTGTTGTAGCATGCGTGTGTTGGGGTGAGGGGTGCTGAAATACTGAATCATGACGCTTCACAGCAAATACTGACGTTATGGACGTTGTTCTGTCATGTGGTATGAGAGCATGTCCCAAGCTTCCTTCACATGTCTTGGAACACAACGATCAGAAAAACGCCTCGGTGGTTCTCCTAAAGTAGCACCAGAAAAAGGATTTCCAATGAACACTTTTCTGAAGCCATTTTTTCTGGAAGACTTTCGAATATCAGACAAAACAGCCTTAGACTCAAATTCCCATTCATCGTCCATGCGCCGCCAATCTAAAGATCCAGCCCCAGCTAATTCGAAAAAACGACACAACTTTTCCACTTGAAGGTCGTATTCGTATTCGGTCTCCATGTATACAGTAGTATCTTTCTCTTTGTATGCACTGACCATGCATTTGATAAAGTAATTATTATTCTTTGTACCAATTTTAGTTGCATTCATACAATTTATCCAATCACGCTCTGTCTCAAATTTGCATGTGACATACCAATGCGTGAATTTCGACGAAGAATAAGACATCCACTATTCGAAAAAAATTACCAATAATAAGTGGACATATGTAACAGCTTTATTAACACAGTTTTGGATAATGGTGTGCATCTGAAACGGCGAAGGATTTATTCAATCAAACGTCTCCGCTTTCAGCTGGGTCGCTGTTTCAATGGCCTTTTCGGGCGAACCCCTGTTCGCTACCAAGTGATTCTGAATCTGAGCCATAGATATTTCGTCTCCCGGTATCCTATCAGCATAGATCCGAGCAGACGCCTCCCATCCGGGGAAGAAGCGCAAAAACATGGCCGCACGCTGGTCGTGTGATGCGTTGCATATCTCCAGCTTCAGGTCACACCTGCCCGGGCGGATGAGGGCTGGGTCGAGTTTTTCGATGTGGTTGGTGGTCATGATGAGGATGCGGCCCTCTTGTGACACGATGCCGTCGATGGCGTTGAGCAGACCGGAGAAGGTCAGTCTTCTGGAAGCGGGGTCTAAATTTTCACGCTGCACAAAGACTGAATCGACGTCTTCCAGCACGATCAAAGAGCGAATCGGCGCTATACGCAGCGCGTTTATGAGTTTGCTGTCTGTTACGCTGGCGGAGCAGAGGGATAGCATGCAGATGTCTAGTTTGAGTTCGCCCGCAAACGCCTTGCAGAGCGATGTTTTCCCGTTTCCGGGTGGTCCATAGAACAAATAACCCCTGCGATACGGTATTCCCAGGCTGTTGTACCATTCTTTTGACACGAGGAAATTGTGCATGTCGTGTAGCACGTCTTGGGATAAGGTTTTGTCCAAGATAACAGATTCCATGGTTCTGGGTTTGCCTTCTGCAATTTTGTTCCACCTTTCCATCCACGGATCTTCGCACATAAACACACAGATGTTTGCCGATGTTTTCTTGTTCCTGTGTTGAATGGAGTCTGATATGAGCGACTTGATTGCTGATGGGTCTGACCCAATCACTGATATTAATAATTTCCCCGTACGAGTTGATTTGTCCCCATCCCTTATTGTTTCTGAAGATTTTTTAACTCGTTTCACGTAGATTGTCTTCCCTTCGTGTACCATGCAGATAACCCTCCCTGTGTTTGCCGGTCGATAATACATGCTGTCCAGATTCGTATGCCCATCAGACTGGATGTGCAGACTTTTACACAGCAGGAGGTGATTAATGGGGATATTTTTTTCTGTTTCGATGAATTCAAGTACAGCTTCAAAGTATTCAGCTTCAGTGTTATCGATGGTGATGGATGAGTACATCCGCGGTGAAATGTAGTTTGAATAGATGTGCATGACGAATGTCTTTGAGTAGTATAGACATGATCCAATAACTGCTGGAATGATGACGGTTTTTGCCATGGTCGACATTTTTTACTGTCGGGTAGCACAAGTAGTGGGACTTTCTGAATAAGGGGTTAGTTGACACTGGAAAAAAAATTGGATGGTCACACACATACATTGGTTGACTTGTGGGAATGTCTGTTTGAGCTAGAGACTGCGGGCTTGTAGCTTCAGTCAACCAATCAAACATTTTGTTTGAATGGCTACCCTTGCCTCTACTTCATGAAAAAAAAGTCCATGAATCCAGGCTTTACTGAGTTGTACTGATCGGCGTCTGCGTACATGGAAGATGAAACAGTTTGGAAAACGATTTCATTTGCAGAGGTGGTTCAAGATCGCGATACTACAGTACGAGTGACAGATGATGGAATGATATACGCCATTGATTTGGCGGTAGCAATGACAGGAAAGGATCGAAACGATGCAGGACAAATTCTAAGACGTTTGGGTGATGATGTATTCGAGCGTAAGAAGATATGCAGTAGAACCTTTGGGGGAGGAGGTTTTCCGACCAAGCTCGTCAGTTTAAGTAATGCCATTGAATTAGTCATGGTCCTGCCTGGTAAAGTGGCAAAAGAGACCCGTACCCAGTTTGCCAACATTATCAGACGTTATCTAGCAGGGGATCCGTCTCTTGCCCAGGAGTTACATACTAATGCACAGTCGTCATCTCCTGCTGCATTGCTAGCAAAAGCATCGATTAATTTATGCACTGGAGAAGAAACTGAATCCCTATTAAGTTTCAAAAGGAAAAGAGAGGAGCTCAAAATTCAACGAATGGAGCAGAATTTGGTGTCTCAGATGCAAGCAAACATCACCAATCTTACAGTAGATTATGATAGGATATGCACAAACACTACAATGGACGAACGCGCCAAGCTCATGTTCAAGGATTGCTACCTTAACATTATTCTCAATACCCACAGCTGTTCAACCCAAAAGCAAACAACAGCCCTTGAAAATGGAAACCAACCAAGCCCATCCCTTAACAAACCAGTTTCCATCAGCAGTGTGGCCGCTGAACTGGGATATAAACCAACATCCACTGATGCAAAACGAATTGGGATGGATTTGAAAAAGTTATACATGGGAAAGTACAATAAACTCCCACCCAAGCACGACCAGCTATGCGACGGAAGAGTGACAAACGTGAACTCCTACACAGAACAAGACAAACCATTGGTGATTCAGGCATTGAATGAGTATTTCAAATCACACTATACCACCAAGAACGGAGCCTCAGCCTGACCCCTACACCACCACCAACCCATCCCCATCCACCCCCAGCCTCACCTGCCGCCTCGCGCACAGCGGGCATTTGTTCTTGACATCCAACCACGGCCGGACACACCCCCAGTGGAAGGCGTGCCCGCACTCGAGGACGGCGTTGCTGCTGCCCTCGCACAGACAGATCGCGCAGCGGTGGGCGGCAGTGACCGCGCCGGGGGCGCAAAACTCGACGCGCGGGTAGAGGTAGATGGCGGGCTGCCGCGTCTTCCTCGGACTGCCCATCAGCGCCGCCCCCACCACCATCCCGAGCATGCGCAGCAGAATGACTGTGATGACCACGCTCGCCGTCAGCTTGATCAGCACGGCGTACATCGTCTCGACGCGCCACGCCGGCGTGGTGTGCGCGTGCAGGAGATCGGAGCAGCATCGCAGCAGGAGGTGGAGCTTCTCGCTGAGCGCGAAGAGGATGGTGGCGGTGAGGGCGATGGTGGTGATCGGGTTCATGGTTGGTTGGAACGGGGTGTTTTTTTTAGTTGAAGAAATAAATGTGGCTGTTGGTTGTATAAAAGAGCGTACGTACCGTGCACCCGATGGAGGGTCATCCGCTACGTGAGCTGGAGAGAGAGCTGGGGATGTGTGTGGATGAGTTGACGATGTTGGGGGCATCTGGAGTCAGGGTGGCAGTGTTGCCTGATTATACAATGGTACTGACAAAATTAACTGAAAAGATGGTTCGCTTGAAAAGTGATGTTGAGTCTGAGAATAGGGTGAGTGTCTCGACTAAATCATTTGTTGTTATGCTTTATGTGTTGATCCACGAGACATGGGAAAAGTTATATATGCTTGATCTAAGCAAAGATACTACTTGGCTTAGTGTACTCAACAGATTGAAGTTGATAAACAACACTGCACGTGTGTTTACATACGGTGTGAAAGGTGAAATGCAAACGATATGCGGTGCATTGGCATCTGCAACAACGGTTTCAGATGAAAAAGGATTCAAAGATATACGAAGAGCATCATTGAGAAACAAGAAAGCATTGGAAGTTTTGACAGATATAGGGAACAGACTTTCAGATCTAATCAATGACAGGCCTACGTTCTACGCTTTCCTTGGCCCAGCCGGAGAAAAGACGATGAAAGAAATAATTCAAATTCTTATTTCCGTACCTTGATCTTAAAGAATAAAAAAAAATTACCAAACCACAAACCCACCCATGTCCGCACCCACAACGCCGCCCATCGCCGCCATCCCCCCCGCCCCATCATCGCAGGAGGATTCCGACGCCGAGTCCTCATCTTCACCGACCTCCTCCACCAAGCATCGCCGGCGCAGCGCGGCCAAGTGCATATGGCTGCTGACGTACCGCGCGACGTCGCCAAGCATCGACCGCAAGATGATGGAGGACGCCGGCGCACTGGAGGACGCCGGCGGGCTGAGCCCCACGGAGTGCCATACGCTGCCGGCGTCTGTTGAGGGGTATAAGATCACGTTTGTGAAGCTGCTGAGGCGTGTGCGCGAGAAGCAGGTCCAGGCGTTCATGCGCTGGGCCAGGATCGAGCGCGGGGTGGAGTGTGGCGACGATGAGGAGGTCAAACCGATTATCGGCGCCGAGCGGAACGGCGGCGTGCTGGCCAATCATCCGGATATGCGCCGTATCAGGCTGCTTTTGGCCGCGGGCAATCCCGCATCGGAGATGGAGTCGTGGACGGAGTCGGTCGATTCCTCGACCAGCACGCGGCTGCTGAAGCGGTTCAAGGACACCGACGATCGCGTGCTTCTGACCAAGTACACGAAGGCGGTGGCGGAGCTGAGCGTCGCGACGGCGGCTATCAGTGAGTTGAAGAAGAAGAACTCGTCGCTCAAGGCCGACCTCCGCGAAGCGCATGCCAAGTGTCAGAAGACCGCGGAGAGGCAGAAGAAGAAGTGACGGTATGGGATGGTTGCATTCGCGGGAGGAAGGTATAGAAAGGATGGTGGGAAGATCGTCTAGAGTATGTTTTCCTTCTATAATAACACGATCCCCGCGCCCCCCTTAGGCGACGGCCGAAAGGAGGCCGACAGCTGCATCCTGATCCCAATGGCCACCACCACCAAGAAACAAAACACCTTCATGTCCACGCCTCTACAAGACTCGAGTCTCGCCGACGTGCCCGGCGTTGGCGCTGTGGCATGCGCGCGGCTCAATGAAGCTGGGATTATCTCCTCCGAGCAGCTGATGGGCCACTTTCTAATTTCCAACCGCAGTGCCGTCATCATGACCCAGTGGCTCATTGTCTCCGGCGTGCGAGCGCAAGAGGCTGGGAAAATCGCAGCGGCACTCGAGTGCAAGGCGCGCGCGACGGTGTCGGTTTGACACTGGGAATAAAACACAGTGTTGATCTTTTCACTCTTCTTCACATTGGGCGTGAGAGTGCATAGCGGATGCAACGTAGGTGGCGTCGATGACCATAGCAATGAGAAAGCTACACCTGCCCAACCACCTGGCCCAGCACCAGCTTCACCGTCACCTCAAACCTCAGCCCCCCCATGATGCCATTGCCCACGCGCCTGACGCGCGTGCTGGTCGTCTCGACCCTGAACTCCTCCAGCGGCGCGATGGCGATGTTGATCTGCGGGCTCATCATCATCGCGGGCGCCGCGATGGGCATCGCCTGCGCGACGGGAAGCGCGGGCGGCTGCTGCCGAGGGATGCCGGAGCCTCCGGCGCCGTCGGCCGAAGAGCTGGTCTTCGACCTTTTGGTTGGGGCGGGCGGTGAAACCGCCTCGGTGGTGGCCCTGGCCTTCCCCTTTGAGATCGGGGTGGGCGGTTTCACCGCCTCGGCGGTGGCCCTCCCCTTTGAGATCGGGAACACCTGCTCCTCAGGGGCCTCGCCCCCATCTCCTTCGAGCAGGGCGTGCACAAGAGCGACGTGCGGCCGGTGAGGCACCGTCTGATGCGCCTTGCAGCGACCGGTCCACAGGGTGAGGTAGTCGAGCCTGTCGCTGCAGATCTGGCACCGGTTGAAGCCGCACGCGAGGCATGAGATCACGCGGCCGTGCGAATCACAGTCGTTGTCGCCGTCGGCGACGCACATAGGGGGGACCCCCACCTCGTGTATCGGCAGGCCGTACCTCCCGGCGGTCTTGACCACCAGGTCGGCCACATACTGCAGCTTCTGCTCGTTCGTGCGGGGGATCTTGCGGTGTGGGGGCATGCTACAGCGGATGGTGAGTGGGGCGCGCGCTTTTATACACGCCCAATCAAATGCGCGAAGTCATTTCTTCATTGCAGTCTGTTGGCTGGACTCGCATAAAATGTGTTAAAGGCCATCGGCCGCTCACGCCGCATCGCTGCCCCACACCACATCAATCACATCGTCGGCCTGGCTCCCCGCCCCCCCTGCGGCGACCAGGTCGTACACCACCACGTACTCCAGCTTCAGCCGCTCCACATCGAAGAACGCCCGCACCCAGCCCCACGGCCACTCCGCATCGCACCCGGTATCCGCCGCCGCGCTGACGCGGCGGTCGGTGGCGGTGTCGATCTGCTCGAGCCTGCCGGTGAGCGCCCGGGCGACGCACACGTACCGACGGATCGGGGTGATGACGGGATGGCGGATGCGGAGAGCGGCGGCGCCCTGGTCGGCCTGGGTCATGGCGAACTGGAAGTACTTGGAGCCGAAGACCACCCCATCCAGCGCATGGCCGTGCGCCTCGGCGTACGACGGACAGAACCCCCTCATCTCGATCCTCCTCGCCTCGTCGCGGCAGCAGCCCACAAATACGGGGTACTCCTCCATGGGAGGCAGGCCGTGGTCGAACTGCCGCGCGACGCGGAGCTCCTGCATCTCGGCCGCTGCCTTGGCGAACCGATTCACCATGTGCTTGCTGGTGTGGCGGACGATCTCGTGGATCCTGATGCTGCAGCGCATGCGGATGGGGAGGCCGTGCGCCTGGAACGGGGCGTGCTCGTAAAACGCGTTGCCTGTTGCGAGGGATGCTCGGATCGATTGCGAGATGTGCGCGTACTCCGCAGAGCCGGGATCCAGGCGGCCGGTCCCGAGATCGGCGAGGGGTCCGTCGTCTTGTGGAGTGGGGGAGAGGGGCGCTGGCCCTTGGCTCAATCCGGTGGACGAGGCGAGGCAGTTGTGGCACAGCCCAGCCCAGCCACTCACCCCGTTGTGCGCGTTCGCGACCTCGGAGCTGCCGCACCACGTGCAGTGGTTCCACCCGCACTTGGAGCACGAGTACTGGATGCCGTGCGTGGAGCAGCCTTTGGTCTGCACAGCGGCGAGCGGGGCTTTGGTCCCCGCCAGGTCGGGATAGCCCTTGGCGCGAAAGAATCTGTTCAGCGCCTCGGCCGTGTGGACACGGATCGCGTTGTGGGCATCATCATCGTTGCCTTGGCTCATGGCTGTGTGTTCGGCGGTTGCAAGCGCGAGATGCTTTTATACGGCTGCGCGGACAAAAGGATTTCTTGTCTGGATTCATTCAAAATAAAATAAAAACAGCTTGAACCATACGCATTGGTAGGGTTTCAGTTAACCGTTCACGACCATGAACACACTCGAAATGAAGTGCGAGCAAATTCCCGTCGGGCAAGGCAAATTTATCACATTGGAATCACCACATATTACAATAAAAAACTTCGGCACCATCAAATGCACTGGCCCATTTCTCATACACACCAACGTAATCCGGCTGAACGCAAACGGTCTGTGCGCCTTCTGCCTGGAGCAGAGGATCGTTGGGGATGGCTGGGAGGAGTTTGAGGGGTATCGCGATGGACAAAGTGTAATAAATCAAGATCAGTACCACCGCTTTCGTGTGTGTAATAAGTGCAAGGACTGCGCTCGAATCCGTACGCTGCTGGAATGTGATGGTAACTGGCCGACTAAAACCATCTGCATGAAGTACGCCCGAGAAATCGAGTGGTTTATGATCGAAAGTGTGTGTTACGAAAGCGATTGATTCATGGCAGGTCTGTTGAGCAACGCATTTGGATTTTCCCAATTTAATCATCAGGCAAATCAGCAGCACTATGCAAAGCAATGGCAACCTGAAGTAAATACCAGATAAAGTATCGCTTACACCCAGGCGTGCATACAGGGCGCAAGATGATCACCGTGATCGACGTGTTCTCCCTGCTCACCCCTCTGGACGTGATCGCATCCCAACCCATCCCTCCATCAGAGGAAGGACACAATCAGGCGCAGCATACCGTCGTCCAACAGATGCACGGCGCTCTCGCTGCCGAGCCTGCGGTGCAGCCCCATGGCAAAGGGCGGTGCCAGCTCGAGACGCCGAGCAAGGGCGGCCCTGCGCTCCTCGCAGACGCGCCGGACGATCTCGCTGCGGTTGGAGCGCACGAGACTCACGCCGTAGGAGTTGAATTGGTGGGTGTGAAACCTCCACGTCCTTGAAAAGTGAAGCGAGATGTGCGTGGCGCGGTGGTTGGCGCCGTACGCTGTCCTCTCCACTCGGATGAGCGCATCCCATGGAATGAGCCTGGCGTCCTCGGGCGTGATGCGCCGGCCTCGCAGCGGCCATTCGTAGAACATGTGGTACACCGTCCCCCCGATGTACATGGCGGCATTGTTCGTGCCGAGCACGACGGTGCCGTCGTGGCGGTGGGGGAGGAGTGCGTTCATGGTGTGCGGAGTTTTTGGGGGTGGTGGGGGTGGATGATTTATATATTAAAAATATGTCATGGACAAAAAAATCCAGTGTATTCAGGGGAGATGGAATTCGACAACGATATGTCTCAAGTACAAATACCATATACTGGTTGCATCTCGTCACATGGAAATGGTTATCTTCAGAGAGATAAAACCCTCCAAAAGCAACCGAGATCCAGCATCATCAAGCCGCAGCACCACCACCACCAGCCAACCACTTCCCCAGCACCTCCTCCCACAGCACAATCCGCTCCAAGCGGTCCCATTTCATGCACATGAGCATGAGATCGGGCCCCAGCGTCCGGACCTGCGAATCGACCGATCGGGGGTGAAGCGCCATACGAAAGGCGTGAAATTTGGCGGCGCGCTGGTCGCGCCCTCTGCTGAGGGCGAGGCACAGGTTGTTCAGCGTCCGGCGGCGGAAGTCCGGAGCGCCCATCTCCGAGGCCATCTTCTCGACGAGGAAAAACACATAATCCACCGCCCCGCACCGCTCAATGTACCGCGCCAGCTCCTCGATCCGGAGCTGCCGACCGCTCCGCGCCCTCGCGAGGAGCTCCCTGAGTTCGCTGACGATGTTGTCAGCGCCGCCGATGACCGCGACCTGGTGCCACAGACCAAGGTACACTTCCGGATGGATGGCGAGGCCTTCGCGCGTGATCATGATGTTCATGATATTCGAGGCAAGGGCCTGGAACGAGGAGAAGAATATATCCCTGTTGCTCGGCCCGACGCGCAGCATGTGGCAGAGCTCCCAGTAGCGCACGACGATGCCATTGCCGGTGTTGAATGGGCAGTTCGGCGGGAACTCCAGCCTGTCTTCGTCCAGCCAATACAGCGGCATTCGGCGCAGAGGGTCGACCAGCGCCAGGCGGCGGAGCAGTGGGAGTATCATCGCAGGCTTCACGCTCTTCTCCCAGGCGTCGGGTGGCATGTTTTCCGTGACGGCCGAGATCTGGGACTTCACGACGCGTATCGAGCAGTGAAAGCAGCAGGCGTTGACCGAGAAGATGGCATTGGGGGTGGTTTGGTGAGGAAAAACCAGAGGGATGGCGGTGGTGGGGGG
>Ga0194042_1000902_pt1 | contig 9935 bp, 6 predicted proteins | sample JunL4412m_MetaG_FD_148974 | JGI IMG/M metagenome (GOLD analysis project Ga0194042, IMG submission 148974) | Anoxic zone freshwater microbial communities from boreal shield lake in IISD Experimental Lakes Area, Ontario, Canada - Jun2016-L442-12m | ecosystem: Environmental > Aquatic > Freshwater >...
AAAAGTCCTGAAAGCTATCTGCGAAGCGCGCAAACGGATCGCTGAAGACGCGGATTCGACGATCAAGAAAATAGAAGAAGACTTGGATCTTTTGGCGAAGCGCACTCCAGCAAGCATGCCCAAAGCCAAGGCCATCGAACTCGTGAACGACATCCAATCACGCATGGCGGGCAATGCGCACTTGAAAGAGAAATTGGGCGAGAAAGTCTTCAATGCGTATTACGACGTGAACATTTCTCAGAGTCAAGAGCGGACTGTGTTTGGTGTCACACCGCAAACGCGAGGCGTCGGCAAGCAGGAGTTGCTCTACGATTTCAGTTCGCGCGAGCAAGCGGATGCTTGGAAGTTTGAAGCGGACGCACCGCAGTCCGATGCATATGGATTGGCGTATGAAGAATCCAGGCGGATGTTGCAGTTTAAAGTGAGTGGCGAACACAAAAGCGAGACAAATCCCAAAAAACCATTGCTGTTTCCACCGCTCGCCAAACTGCCGTTTTGTTTTGAAGGAAAATCCGCTTGGACACTCGAGGTGATGGCTGGCGTGTTGCGGACGAACCAAAAAGATCGCAAAGATATCAACCCGGAATTTGGCATTCTGATCTCCGATGGAAAGTCGTTCGTCAAGGCGTCGGTTCGGAGTGATGGTAAGAATAAAATGAAGTTTTTCGGAAGAGGATTCGGAGAAGACAAGGAAGTTGCATTTCAAAAGAATCCGGAGGAGCAGGTGCCGTTGAAGATGATCTACAACGACAACCGCTTCACGTTGTATAGCGGTTCATCGAGCAAACAAGTGGACCTCCGCGCGCCACTGGGATTCGAACCCAAGTACATCGCTGTGACGGTTGAAACGTATGAAAAAGAGGCGAATACAGTGGTGGCCTTCAGCAGCATGAAATTCGCCGGGACGTTGTCTCAGGACAAAGTAAAAGAACACTACGAGAAGCGCCGATCAGAGGCGTTTACGCATTTCAAAGCACAGGGCTATACATTCTCTAAGCCCACGAGCACCGCTCCCAAAAAGTGAGTTGCAGTGCGACACTGCTTTGACTAGATTCCTGCATCAGCACCCCTGATCTTTTCTGCACCAAAACGCCCGTCCGATTGAAGGAATCGTTCATGCCGATCACCCGTGAAACTATTGTTGCAGCCGCAGAAGAACGCCGTGAATTGGTGACGACTTTATTGAGCGAGTTGATTCAGCTCGACACCGTGAATCCGCCGGGCAATGAAAAGATTGCAGCGGATTACGTGGGTAAATTCTGCACGGCCCGCAACATTCCGTTCAAGACCTACGACCCCGGCGAGAACCGCACAAGTCTGATCGCCGAGATCGGCACTGGAAATAGCCCGCGCCTCTTCATCCCGGCGCATACGGACGTCGTTCCTGTTGGAGAAGGTTGGAGCGTCCCGCCACTCGGCGGCATCGTGAAAGACGGGTACGTGTGGGGACGCGGTGCGACGGACGACAAAGGCCCGCTGGCTGGATTGCTTGCAGCGGCAGATTATTTGAAGACCGTTGAAGGTGAATTCAAAGGAACGTTGATGGTCGGCGCGATTGCCGATGAAGAACACGGCTCCGACAAAGGTCTGGACTGGCTGCTGAAAGAATGCGGCATCAAAGCCGACATGGCATTTGTGCCGGACATTCCGAGCCATTTGCAGGAAGTCGAAATCGCTGAAAAAGGTCTCGTTAATCTGCGCGTCACATTCCATGGCAAGCAGGCGCATTCGAGCACGCCCTGGGACGGCATCTCTGCGTTGAGCGCGTTGGCCGAGATGATTTATTTGACCGAAGCGTGGCGTCCATCGGGCAGCGACATCAAGCATCCGCTCCTGACACCGACGACCTGCGTGGTGACGAAATCCGATGCAGGAATTGCACACAACATCGTCCCGGGAAAAGCGTCGGCGGTTTACAATCTGCGTTACCTGCCGCACCAGACGGGCACGGGCATCGCGCATGAATTGCGGCGCATCGCCGAGCAGATTGCGTCTCGGCGCAAAGGCATTACGGTCGAAGTCGAAAACATCGCCGAACTCGCGCCGTCCGAAGTGAAACAGGACCAACCGGTCGCGCAAGCGTTGTACGGCGCGATTCACGAAATTACCGGAACCGAGCCGCGCTTTGTTGGGATTGGCGGTGCGACGTTGTGCAAACAATTGATCTGGGCCGGCATCCCGGCGGCGGCGTTTGGTCCCGGCGACCACAACATGCCACACATGGCCGACGAGCGCATTACGATTGATGAGTTGGTGAAGTATACGGCGGTGGTGATTGGGGCGACGTTGCGGGCGGTGGGGAAATAGAACGCGTTCGAATTCTTTGCCTGAAAGGCCCCAACATACCAGCCCAGGGCAACGCCCTGGGCTGGTATGTTGAGGCCTTTCAGGCTGATAAATTTATCCTCTCCGCTTGATCAGTCGAACCGCGTATTTCGTAACCGTCACACCTTTCGCGCCGCGTCCGCCGACGGCGAGCTGCTTCAGGTCGAATTCGAATTCCTTTACGCGCGCTTGTGATCGTCCGCTCAGGATGATCTCGACTTTCTTCGGCATCGTGTCTTCTGATTTGGCGACATCGAAGAACAGTACGTTCGAGCCTTCGCTGGCTGAGAGTTGATACAATTTCTCGCGCGTCACGCCGCCGACTTGGAAGCGCTTTGCGAATGCGCGACCGCTCTCTTTGTCCTGATAAATTAGCGTGTAGAACGCGGTGTCGCCGTCCTTCGGCAGGATCGCGGTGTGGATGATGTTCGGACCCATGAAGACTTTGTCCGCGACGCGTGCGACTTTCATCGTGGCGTTCTGCATAAAGCAGATGACGTCGTCGAGAATCGTGCATTCGGTCAGGAAATCGTGCTGCCGCCAGTTGAGGCCGATGAAGCCTTCTTCGCGGTTCACATACAAGCGCTGGTTCGCTGAGACCACCGACGCGGCGCTGAGTTGCTCGATTTCGTCGTACGTCGTTCGGCGCTTGTGGCCCTTGCCGTATTTTTCCTGGAGCATCTCGAACCACTTGATCGCGTGCGGAATCAAGTGCTTCAGATTGTGTTTGACCTCTTTAATTTCCTTCTCAATTTTCTTGAGTTGTTCTTCGGCTTGGAAGCGATTGTACTTCGAGATGCGCTTGATGCGGATGTCGGTCAACCGAACGATGTCGTCCGCTGTGACTTCCCGGCGCAGGTTCTTGATGAACGGCTTCAACCCGGTGCGGATTTCGCTGAGCACATTTTCCCACGTCTCTGAATTTTCGATCCGGCGATAGATGCGCTCTTCGATGAAAATGCGCTCGAGCGAATCCCAGTGCCAATTCTGTTCGAGTTCTTCGAGCCGGATGTCCAACTCCCACTTGAGCAGCTTGACCGTGTGATCGGTGCTGCGGCGCAGGATTTCGGAGACGCCCAAAAAGTGCGGCTTGTCGTCTTCGATGATGCACGCAGCAGGCGAAAGCGACATCTGACAATCGGTGAAAACATAGAGCTGTTGGATGACCTGATCGGCGTCGCTGCCCTGGGGTAAATGGATCAGAATTTCGACGTCTTTGGCGGTGTTGTCATCGACGTGCCGGACTTTGATTTTGCCTTTCGCGTTTGCAGCGAGAATGGATTCAATCAGCGAGACTGTCGTCGTGCCGTAGGGCAGTTCCGTGACGGCGATGATATTCTTCGTGCGCACTTCCATCTTCGCGCGGATCTTCACTTTTCCGCCGCGTTCGCCGTCATTGTATTCGGAAAAATCGGCGATCCCGCCTGTCGGAAAATCCGGGACGATGCGGAAGCGCTTGCCCTGCAAATGATTGATCGATGCCCGGCACAAATCGTTGAAATTGTGCGGGAGAATTTTCGTTGAAAGACCGACCGCGATACCTTCCGCACCTTCGGCCAGTACGAGCGGAAACTTCACTGGCAGCGTCACCGGTTCGCGGTTGCGCCCGTCATAACTTTGTTGCCACACGGTCGTCTTGGGATTGAAGACGACTTCGCGTGCGAACGGCGTCAAACGCGCTTCGATATAGCGCGGCGCGGCGGCTCCGTCGCCGGTGTAAATGTTGCCGAAATTTCCCTGCGGTTCGATCAGCAGTCCCCGCTGAGCGATGTTCACCAACGCCGGGCCGACCGAGGCTTCGCCGTGTGGATGATAGCGGCTGACTTGGCCGGCGATGGTTAGAACTTTGTTAAAACGACCGTCGTCGAGTTCCCACATCGTGTGCATGATGCGGCGCTGTACGGGCTTCAACCCATCGTTGATATATGGCACAGCGCGGTCGAGAATCACGTAGCTGGCGTAATCGAGGAACCAGTTGCGATAGTGCTTCGCGAGCGGGCCTTCAGACGTCGAACCGCCTGTGCCCGGGCCGCGTGTGGATTCGGCTGAATTTGTCGCTTCGATCGGCGCTTTGTCTTTTGCGGCTTTGCTCTCTGCAAAAGGCAATACAGGTTCAGCAGTGGGTTTCGTTGGTTTTCGTTTTGCCATTGTTGGGATTCAATTCCAAGTTAAGTAGAGCCGATTTTTAATCGGCTCGTTCCATAGAGCGTTTAAACGAGCCGATTAAAAATCGGCTCTACTTAAATCACGCTTTCTTTTCGACGATGTCCTTCTCGATGCGCAGATTATCAATGATGAAGTTCTGGCGGTCGGGCGTATTTTTACCCATAAAGAACTCGAGCAATTCGTCGCTGTTCGAGAGCTTGAGCAGTGAGACGGGTTCGATCCGCATGTCCTCGCCGATAAAATCCTTAAACTCGCCAGGATTGATTTCGCCCAGTCCTTTGAAGCGCGTGATCTCCGCCGCCGCGCCAATTTTCGCGATGGCTTGCTGACGCTCAATGTCCGAGTAGCAATAGATTGTCTCACGTTTATTGCGGACGCGGAAGAGCGGCGTTTCGAGGATGAAGACGTGGCCGTTCGTGATCAGTTCAGGAAAGAATTTTAAGAAGAACGACATCAACAACAAACGAATGTGCATGCCGTCCACGTCGGCATCGGTTGCGATAATAACTTTGTTATAACGCAAACCTTCGAGTCCGTCTTCGATGTTCAGCGCGCTTTGCAGTAGATGAAATTCTTCGTTTTCATAGATGACTTTCTTCGTCAAGCCGTATGTGTTGAGCGGCTTGCCTTTCAGTGCGAAGACGGCTTGTGTCTGGACATCGCGGCTGGCGGTCAGCGATCCGGCGGCTGAATCGCCTTCGACGATGAAGATCGAACTCTCTTCGCCGCGCTTGTCTTTCGTGTCCAAATGGACGCGGCAATCGCGCAGTTTGCGATTGTGGAGTGACGCCTTCTTCGCCCGTTCGCGCGCAATATTTCGGATGCCGGCGAGTTCCTTGCGCTCGCGTTCGCTCTCTTCGATCTTCTGCTTGATCGTTTCCGCTGATTCTGGATTTTTGTGCAGCCAGTTGTCGAGATGCGTCTGCAAGAAACTGCCGATGAATTGTCGGATCGACGGGCCGCTTGGCCCCATGTCGTTGGAGCCGAGTTTCGTCTTCGTCTGCGATTCAAACACCGGCTCGATCACGCGCACGGAAATCGCTGCGCAGATCGACTGTCGAATGTCCGCCGCGTCGTAATCCTTTTTGAAGAAATTGCGGATCGCTGTCACGACGCCTTCGCGGAATGCAGCGAGGTGGGTACCGCCCATGGTCGTATGCTGGCCGTTGACGAACGAATAATATTCTTCGCCATAATGCCCGGCGTGAGTCATCGCGAGTTCAATGTCTTCGGCTTCGATGTGGATGATCGGATACTTCGCTTCGCCGGTCAATTTCTTCACGAGCAGATCACGCAAACCGAATTCGGATTGGAACGCCTTGCCGTTGTAATTCAGAACGAGACCGCGATTGAGGTATGCGTAATTCCAGAGCATCTCTTCGATGAACTCTTCGCGCAGCTTGAAATCTTTTCCGAAGAGCACTTCGTCGGGCGTGAATTCAATCACGGTGCCGTTCTTCTCGCCCGATGGTGCCGCCGTGATCTTCGATTCTTTTTTCAGTTTGCCTTGAGCGAATTCAACGCTCTTGGTCTGCCCGTCGCGGAAGGCTTGGGCGCGGTATTCGGCGGAGAGGGCGTTGACGGCTTTTTGTCCGACGCCGTTGAGGCCGACGGCTTTTTTAAAGGTCTCGCTGTCGTATTTCGCACCGGTGTTGATGACCGAGACGCATTCGACCAATTTGCCGAGCGGAATACCGCGACCGAAATCGCGGACGCGGACGGTACGACCTGTGGTTTCGATGTCGATTTTCTTGCCGTAGCCCATCGTGAATTCGTCGATGGAATTGTCGATCGATTCTTTAATGAGGACGTAGACGCCGTCTTCGGCATGAGTTCCGTTGCCCAAACGGCCGATGTACATGCCGGGCCGCAACCGGATGTGCTCGGTCGAGGACAGCGTTTTGATACTGGCTTCTGTGTAGGCTTTCGCTTCTGTTTTCTCAGCCACCCTGTTCTGTCTCCCTCGGGGTTGTTGCGATTCAGTAGTGTCCGGCGTTTCAAACCCGCCGCTGACCTCCGGTTCATCCGACTCCCGAAAATCCATTTCCATCGTCATCTGAGCAGCCACTTGTGCCAGCCCTCCCACGCACGTCATTCGCCGATGTAGTGTAATGTCGTCTTTTAATCGACATTTAAACGATGCACTGAAGCGCTATTTCGAGAATTTCGCGACGGGAAGATTTGGATTGAAAGTGTGGGGTGGGGCGGGGTAGAATAGAATAGTATACTAATAAGGAGGTGTGACGATGATTGTAGAGGAACCACGTCCGCGCTTGTTCACGCGCGAACAATTCTATGTCATGAAGGAAATGGGCTGGTTCGGCGAAACCCGGGTTGAATTGATAGAAGGGGAGATCGTTGAAATGAGTCCGCCCCTGCACAGCCACGTCTTTGTCGTCAACGCCCTCAATCGCGTTTTCGCGCGGAATGTTTCGAACGATTTTGTGGTCAGCATTCAAAATCCGGTTCATCTTGGAGCAAATACTAATCCGCAGCCGGACGTCGCCATTCTGAAAGGCGATCTGCGCGAATTCAAACTCGAAATGCCATCTCACGCCGCGCTCGCGATCGAAGTTAGCGATTCGACGTTACGGTATGACCGCACGAAAAAAGCGAGCATCTACGCCAAAGCTGGGATTCTCGATTATTGGATCGTCAACATGGAAGACCGCATCGTCGAAGTCTATCGAGAACCGGTAAGCGCGGTCGGTTTCTTCTTTGGATTCAATTACGCGAGCAAAACAATCTACCGCCCCGGCGACACCATCACCCCGATGAACCTTCCCGAGATGCGTGTCGACGTGAGCGATATTCTGCCGTAAAAATTACGCCGTTGGTGCCGGGTCTTTGAAGCCATTTGGGCGGTGTTGACCGTCGCAGAACGGCTTGACTTTCGAGTAGCCGCAGCGGCACAGGGCGATTTGCGGGCCTGGGACTTGAATCGGCTTGCCGTCAACGCCGATGACTTCAAAGTCGCCTGCAACCAAAGCGGGTCCGTTGGGAAGAATCGTTACTTTTGTAGCCATGCTGGGTGCTCCTTATCGTGTGTCGTGGGTTGAATTCACGTCCAAAAGCGTCCGTATATCCATATCCGCCCTTGCTCGCACGTCAACGTTTCATTTCAAAACAATTGACTTTTATCCCAGTTCGGATAGTGTCTTCAGGTGCGTCAGAACATTTTTTTACGCCGAATCCGTATTTATTAATAAAGACGGAACGGGGGAACCAACTGAACGGCGACATCGGCGCAACTACGCCGGGGCCGTTCTATCTGGGGTGAATCGTGTCGTGCATTCAGTCGTCGAGTGAATGTGCGGCGTGTAGGGAGCCTGAATCCCGAACCCGTCAGCTAACCTCGTAGGCCTTTTTCAGAAGGAGTATCTTAACGTGCACGGTGGAGGCGGTGATCGACCGCGTGAACTGAAGTGGTATCACGCGGCAGGAATGTTGTTTGGAGATTGGGGCACGTCGCGTTTGTACGTTTTGGGCTTGGCGTATGTCATGCTCAAACGCGAATCGTCGCCTCACGCGTCGTTCTGGTACGTGGCGGCGATGTGTGTGCTGGTCATGCTCGTTGGTTTTTCGTACACGATTATCTGCCGCCATTTTCCCGACGGCGGTGGTGTGTATTCCGCTGCAAAAACGCGTTCCAAATCGCTGGCTGTCATCGGCGCCCTGTTGCTGATCGCCGATTACATCGTCACGGCTGCATTGAGTTCCTACGAAGGATTCCGCTATATCTTGCCAGCCAGTTTGGGAGAAAACGGGAAGACCATCGCACTGTACGCAGCTGCATCGGCGATTTGTGCTATCGGTGCTATCAATACATTTGGCCCCAAGCGCGTCGGCACGATCGCGCTGGTTGTCGCGATCATCTCAGCCGGGTTCTATCTCGTGGTCGGCATTGCCTGCATTCCGCATTTATCACATGCCACCATCGCAGCGCCGACCGAACCCGTTTCCATCCAGTGGCAGCATTTCGTCGGAGTCATCCTCGCGTTGTCCGGCGTAGAAGCCATCGCAAATATGACCGGCGTCATGGCTGAACCCGTCGCCAAGAACGCATCGAAAGCCATTTTCATCGTCTTGCTTGAAGTCGTGATTTTAAATCTCATCATGGCGTATGCCATGAACGCACTGCCTTTTGTCTCCGGCGAAGACGGTGGTTTTACTATCAAAGGGTATCAGTCTGACGATGTGCAAGATCATATGATCAAGGTTTTGGCGACCGAATTCGTCAGCCCGTGGTTTGCCGCGATCAGCTCTTTTTTCTTCGGGCTTTTACTCTTGTCCGCAGCGAATACCGCCATTGGTGACATGGTCAGCGTTCAATACCTCATGTCCCGCGACAAAGAATTGCCTGACTTCTTTACGACCTTGAATAAATATGGCATGCCGTGGGTCGGTTTGGTGACAGCTACGCTTGTACCCACAATCGTGTTGCTTATCGTCGGTTCCGAAACCGCACTGCTAGCCGATTTATATGCCATCGGAGTAGTGGGTGCGATCACAATTAACATGATGGCCTGCGGTACAAACAAGGATTTGGATCTGGTCAAATGGGAACGCGCCGTGCTGCTTTTCGTCGGGATGATTGTTTTGTTTATTGAGTTGACAATCGCTTACGACAAACCCAAGGCGCTGATGTTTGCCATGCTGGTCGTCGGCATTGGTTTGACGGGACGTTTTGCGGCCAAGCGCGAATGGCAGCAGGTCGGCATTTCAGCGGCTGGGATAGGCCTTGCGGCTATCGCGTTCCTCCTTTTGCCCTATGCACATACGGAAGGCATTACGCCCAAGCCTGAAGTTTCACACGTTCAATCGTTTGCGTTTTCGGCGATGATTATCGCCGGCCTTGTCATTGCCACCTGGCGCGCGCGACCCGGTGTTGATGAAGAATTGGAACTCGAAGCGAAGACTGCGAAGACTGAAATCCGCCGCCAAGAACAGAGTGCAATCCGCGCTGCGATCCCGGCGAATGCGCCTCGCTTGCTGATTCCGACGCGCGGCAGCATGAAGCTGCTGAAGTTCGCAGCCGGTTACGCGAAAGACAAAAAGGCCGCGCTGTTTGTGCTCTTTGTCCGTGAAGTCGCTTTAACGATCCACGAACGCAACGCGTCCGTTGCAACCGATACGATGACGCTGGCCAACGACGAAGAAGCGAAGAAAGTCTTCGCCGATGCTCGGAAAATCTGCGACGACATGGGTGTTCCGATGGCGCAGTTGTATGCAGTCCATCCGTCCGCCGCAGACTTGATTCTCGACCACGCCGCAACGCTGGGAGTGGATGCCGTGATCATGGGCGTATCAAAACGCGGTGCGCTGTGGAAGACGCTGCGCGGCGACGTGCTGCAAGACGTGGTCGAATACTTGCCCGACAGCATCCCGTTGTTGATCCACGCGTAAACGCTGGGTGGCCCATCCCACCGAGGTTGTGAATTTTT
>Ga0194042_1000904_pt1 | contig 9930 bp, 12 predicted proteins | sample JunL4412m_MetaG_FD_148974 | JGI IMG/M metagenome (GOLD analysis project Ga0194042, IMG submission 148974) | Anoxic zone freshwater microbial communities from boreal shield lake in IISD Experimental Lakes Area, Ontario, Canada - Jun2016-L442-12m | ecosystem: Environmental > Aquatic > Freshwater >...
CTTTAAAGTTTATCTTTCCGTAGACATCGGCTGCGCAAACCAAGGTAAAAAAAGTTAGGAAGCTAATACGACTGAACGCATCAGCAGTTGAAGCCAATTTTCCTGCAGAAGCTGTTCAGTTCCCAAGCTGTTCATGCAGCGGGATTTCTTTTACATTTCCATTGTACTTCTACCACCTCATCATGGACAACGACGCTGAAGACTCTCACAACCTTGAGGAGAGTGAGGACACTCCGGCGGTTCCACAAAACTTCACTTGGGCACCAGGCCAACGAAAGGACTCCAAACTGCTTCTTTTCGAAGGGAGAATGTTCATGAAGAACAAGGAAAGGGAATCGAAAATTTATTATTCGTGCAGAAAGAAGAGGGCCGACAAGTTGACGCAATCTTTTTGCCAAGCAGGCGGATATGTGGACAAACAAGGAATGTTCCACTACAACCAGAAGCAGCACCTGTAAGTTCCATAGTTGTAAATTACTTCCTACTTAAATGTACGTTATATTAATATGAACCATGGTTTCGGTGATTGAAATGTTACTGCCGTACCTGTTAATGAATAATTTTGTGCTCTATGTACTTGTAAATTGTAATATTTCTCCATTCCTAACAGCTGCGTTAACAACGGGATCCTCACATCGAAGCTGATGACTTTCAAGTCTCAATTGCGCGAGGCCAGCAAAACAGTGTCCGTCGATCTCAGCACTGTCTATCACGACGTCGTGACGTCCACAGCTGATCCTGATGCCTATATGGCCCTGCCCTACGAAGAGGCAAAGCACTTGATGGCGCGGAGCAGAGCTACCCTCTTCCCAAAAGGCCTGAACACAGCTGAAGAAATCACCGAGTACCTCGAGTTGAACAGAGACAACCCTGACTGCCCTTTTTCCAAGAATTACTTCAAGACGGTGAACGTGACTGTCGAGGGGAAAAAAGAGTACGCCATCATGCTGAAGAATGACGAGCTGCTGAGCCACGTGGACACCGAGGTAACAAGCTACCTTTTCGATGCCACTTTCAAGACTTGCCCACGAAATTTCTACCAAGTGTTTAACTTGGCAGCAGACATTGCGGGACACACCACACTGCTGGTCTGCGCAGTGATGACCCGAAAAACGTTCGGGCTGTATCTGAAGGTCCTCCGGGCGATCAAAAGCGCCTACCCTCAAATCTTTCCAAAGCAAGCCAGCTCCGACTACGAGTCAGCAATCGCAAGATCGGTCTACCAGGTCTGGCCTCAGTGCGACCTCTCCGGTTGCATGCTCCACTTCATGGGGTCGTTAAACAAGAAGATGAGGTTGCCGGGTAAGTTGCTTTTCTGAACTGTAGGAACCTTAATTGTAAATGTACCTATTACGAAGGTTCTTAGCATGAAAAAATAAGTTACTGTACACTTATTTTCATTAGGTGCTGTTACTGCCGCACATGTATAGCAAGGCTTTTCTTAAGTAGCAGGTTATTTATTTCTGTCCTCTGCTGTACATGTAAGCAGGCAATGTTTTTCCTTCCGAACGTGTACTTATTTTATGCAATCATTATTTCAGACTTTGGGATCTTTGGAAGCATCAGGACAGATCGCGCGTGCAACCTTCTCTACAGGAAGTATCTCTGCCTCCCTCTGATCCCCGCCAAGAGCATGGTCGACCGAGTCCGCAGTCTCAGATCTGAAATCAAACTTTCACTTCAGACGAAGCATCGCAAAGGCTTCAGGATGTTCCACCGGTACATAAAAAGGTATTGGCTGGCAAAGGTCAGACCCGAGCGTATCAGCGTCTTCGGCAAGTCGAGGAGGACTAATAATGGATTAGAACAAATCCACGCTCAAATGAGCAAGAAGTTATCGACACACGCCAAGTTCTTCCGCTTCATGGACGAGCTTGAGAAGCACATCTTCGTCCCGTCTGTCACCAGGATCATTCAAACCAAAGGCGGTGCCGGAAAGTTGTCAGTCCAGTCGAATTCTGTGCGAGACAGGCAAACGTGAGTTGATCGAATTAAAAATTACATTTAAATTTATTTTATCTAATTACCGACAACGTAGCAAGTCATTCGTTCATTACTTTGGATTACACGTGCGGCAGTGATTGAGGTAGAGGTAACAGTAAATACATGCACGGCAGCAATGGTATTAAAAATGTTGTAATATTTCATTGCAGCAAAATCAACGGCCTTCAGGCTAAGTACAGGTCTGCGACGATTACACTCGCCTACTATCATGAGCAGCTGGCGAACTTGTATCACTCGTACGAGAAGAAGTTGCCACCTGGAGTCACAGAGCAGTCGCTCTTGGCCGAAACGGTCCGCGACGAGTTCTACTTCGAAGACGCGACAGTCAGAAACGAAGGAGAGGAACCGCCAGCAGACCAGCCGGTCACAGCTCCACAGAGACTCTACCCGGACGACGATGAAGAATTCCAGCCGGAACCAGAATGGGACGATTTGGACCTTTCAGACGACGAGGTCCTGGATGACGAAGAAGATGACCTCGAAGAACAGGCGGAAAAGGCTCGTGTCTATCTCACTCAGATGGTCGCAATGTGTCCCATCTGCAGAGGTGAAATCGTTGACAAACACATGGCCTCGTGCGGCCACAATTGCTGTCTGGCCTGTTGGAGGCAGATGGGGTGCAACCTGGTGAACACCAACAAGAACACACCCGATGATCCATTACCCAAATGCCCGAAGTGCCGAGCCGGAATCAAGTTCCTCATCAGAAACACAGAGGAACATTTTGTGCCAAGATCACAGCTCGTCGACGATCTTACGTCATTCGTAGCCGAGGTCCGCCATCAGCCTCAACCTCAGTTTGTCAACCCCTGGAGTAAGATATTTTGTCATACCCAGAAAGCACTTTTTTATAATTTAGTAATACAACATAGGATAACATCAGGTGTAATATATAATGTACTCTTCACCTTTCGTTTCTTACACTTGCTGCAGCATGAGGAAACTTATAACTTCTACTTACTTTACAGCACGTCCGGCAGCAACTGCCACAACTGCAGCAGCAACTGCCACATCTGCAGCAGCAACTGCCACCTCTGCAGCAGCCAGACCACTAACTGGCACACAGATTGCGACCCTTGTCAACGCTGAAGATGACGATGACGATTACGAGGATGCTCCACATGATCCCTACAACTTCGCGTTCCCGCCGACCTCTGGCGTCCCTGGACCAATCTCCCTGTCAAGATCCTCGACCAGGGCCAATCGAGCTGCAATCAGTCACGCGGGAGGTATGCAAAGACAAACGGCTCCTGATGTTCCAGCCCAAGCACCGCAACGAGGTTCGATTTTACAAGGCACTGTCAGAACAAGAGGAGGAGCGTCAACGACTTCGTCCCAACCGGTGGGACCTCCTGCAGGGCGTGTACCTGCAGTGAATCGAAGGGGTTCGTCGCAAACACAGAACGGTTCGTCTCAAACACAGAGCACTAGTACCGGTAATAGTTAGTGTTGTTTACTTACATTATCTTTTACTTTTTAACTTAATGTTCGATAACTTTTTTAACTCCCTTTTTCTGTCTCTCAGCTAGAACAACAGGAAGGAAACACAGATTACTTAAAATTACTTTTTGGTTTAACTCTTTACAGCTACCGCAGCAACTGTCAGGAGAGGCCCTGGAAGGCCAAGGAAAACTCCAGCACCTGAGGGTGGAGGAAGCCAGCGCGGAGCGAAGGCCGCCCGCGCAGGAAGAGGAGGAGGTACTGGTTCATCGCAAGCAGGAAGAGGACGAGTAGTCCGAACTGATGATTGGCTCGACACCCCTGTCGTACCTGGGCTCAGAGCAACGGTGGCATCTTCAGATGAGGAGGCAGAGCAAGGAGGGAACGCTGATGAAATCGCCGACGAATTCTTCATTTTTTAAATATAAATATATTTCTACATTCATGTCACTGGTAACTGGTAACGAAAGAGAGAGGAACAGAGCGAAAGGAGAATAGTATGTTGCTAACATAATGTAATTGTTAAAGTGTATGTCAAAAGTTGCCTATGTGAATGTAATAAATACTTCTAAAATATTTTCAACACTTCCTTATTACGGGCGGATTAAGTCTACTTTTCAGGTTTAAGTTTGTTTCTTCTTCAGACTCGTTCTACTGTTAAGTACTTTAAGAAAGATGAACCAAGGAAGGGACATGGTACATCTGCTGCACTTGTATCGGCTGATTTAAATTTATTTAAGTAATGTCGGGATTCATAGGTGTGTGTAAATTAATTCGGATGGAAGGTTCAGCAGCACCTGCCACCTGTCTTACCTGCAAAGTTGTTCTAGTACTTGCCAAATACAGTTTAAATATACAGCAACATATATGAACTTTTGAAAAGTTAGGCCTGAACCCTTTTACAACTGCTGCACTTTAAACCTAATTTTTATTACTACTTATTTTATCTTTTTTACTATCTAAGATATGAAGACAATTGGTGGAATGTTAACTCTTACTTTAATAACCGGACCTTAGCAACCTTATCTGCACAGTGACGTAACTTACTTTGGTTATAAAATATTGTTATTGTATTCGTTAATAATTCATTTCTTAACACTTGGAGTTGGAGTGATAGAACAAGAGACGAGTTACTTTTGGGAAAACTTTATTTTACATAAGGTAAGTTGTAGCATCACAGAGTTCACAACGTTGTGATGGCATTTTCGAGTTGTGTTATTTTGGCCTGAAGTTTATTCTTGAAGGTAGACAGAGGCTGGGTCACTACGTTGCGAACTGTTGCCTGGCTGGTCGATGTGAAAGCCTTGACAATCGCCTGCTCGAGGTTTACCTCCAGAGCAGCAAAGTCTTCGAGGACTGAATCGAAAATCTTCTTCTCATCTTGGGTTTTCTGCTCCGAAAAGCACGCAAGTGTGAGCTGCAGGTTGGCCTTGAACTTCTGGTCGGCGGATCTCTTGGCCTCCTTCTTCGCGGTTCGCATCATTCCCCTTCTCATTACTTCCACTGCGTGAAGACCTGCCCGGCGCTCCCTAGAACATTAATTTGTTATCTATTATAAAGGATTGAGTAAAGGGACAAGGAGAAGTAATTTATTCCAATGAAATAGTAGTCCGTCAACACACGGGTATGCTGCTGCAAGTGTATGACCCCTACCTTTTTTTATATTGGTTTTAGCATTACAAATTTTCAAATTTTCCTTCCCTACGGTAACAGACCAACACAATAAGTAGACAAGCTTCAATATGTACCTCAAAAAATTAATTATTAGGGCCTCTTACTAGACAGTTATTTAGAAAGTATCGAAAAATACTGCCGCTAGTGTACAGCTTAAACCTATATACAGTGTTATTAATTTAAACTTACAAAGGAACTGTTAGAACAGCCTCGTCGTATGGATTGGGATGTTGAGCAGCGCACTGATCGCAGATGCTGACGTGATGCAAGAACACTCCTCCGGCACAGGGTGGAGGATGGAAAGACGGTTCAGCACGAGCTGCTGCTTCTGACAGGTTCTCCTGGCTGGCCGTGTTGAGCGTCTTGCATGGAGCAAGCCAAAGGACCGGCAGATGACAAACGGGACAGTGAGGCTCAGGCGAATTGTTGATCAGGTTAATGCCGCGTCCTAGGAAACATTGTATACAACCGAAATGGCCGCAGGGAGTGATGTACTGGTCTATGGCCGTTCTGTAACAGATGCAGCACTCTTGAGACAGTTGAGACATTTCCAATTTCTTTTTATTTCCGAATGAATTTCTTTTTCTTTTTTAGTTATAAACAAACTGGAAACAATTACCTTGAATCGGACAGTTAAAAACACCTTGTTGTTCGGCTATAGAACTATATTATTCTTTACGTAGACATCTATGCTGCAGCAACAAGGTACAAGATTAATCAAGATTACTTTGGCGCAATTTTAATTCCTGACATTTCATTCAAGAGCTAAACCAATTTGGTTAAGTCAACCATGCCTCCCAAAAAAAGGGCACAGACTACTTCGGCTACTTCGTCGTCGACTACTTCACCTCCGATGAGAAGAAGACGTTCTTCGAATCTCCTTTTGACACTGCAAGAAAGAAGAGATGCCTATCGTAAGCATTAAACAATCTCTTCATAGAACAGTTTGCATCTAGTGGTTAAATATTACTTTCTATATGAACATCTTAAAAATCAAATTATGTTTCCAAACAGGTACATCCCTCAGACGTGACATCCAAACTCTTGAATTGGAAAGGCAGTCCATCTTTTCGCAGTACACTACCGCCAACGGGATTGGTCTTACAAGCCCACAAGTCTCAAACCCCTCCACTGAAACTGCGGTACAAACAGGAAGAACTTTCGGCCAATTCAGTCCAATTCAGTTGACGTCTCAGCACGAAGACGATGTGATCGACCTTACGGGAGGAGCAGACTTGTCGACACCAGGTTCGTTTTGAAAGGGGGAAATTTTATTTACCCAAGCAATCATAACCGGGTTTGATTATAACTTTAATTTTGTAACTGCCGTCCATGTAAAAGTACAAATCTTCTCTGTTATTCACAGCTGCAGATGATGATGTCGTCCTGCTGCCTACAAGTCAGGAGACCCTAGCTCGCGATCTCAGAGAAATTTTCTCAGGAACAAGAACTACTCGTCGAGGATCGCAAAGACCAGTAGGAAGGCCAACTACTACAGGTGCCAATATTTTTTGTATGTTTTTTGTATAGTAATTAGTCACTGGACTAGCTATACAAGTCCAGCAGCAATTTCTTATCATTATTTATTAAATATTGTCATCAGTATATTGTCTTATAGATAAACAGTATTATTACATTTCTTTATATTGATTTCAGCGAGTCCCATTTCAGCCACAACTGGCAACGCACACGGCCATGAGGAATCGAACCCACGACCGAGGTGGACTCCAACTTGCCTGTCGGATTACGGTGCAGGATCTGCTAGGACTACTGCTATAGGTAATAGGCGAACTTTATGGTTTCTGGTTAAGGGTTTCTGTGTGTTAAAGTTTGTCCCTCAACTTACTATAACTGTATGGCAGCATTTACCTGTCATTTGGAAATATTATCGGGTCATCAGCACATGAACACGCACAGCAGTACAGACTAATATTATATTAATGTTTATTGCTTTCAGATCGCACTCAGAACGCACAATCACTTGATGAGGAGAACCCACCACCTAGGTGGTCGTCAACTAGCGCGAGGGCTTACGAAACACTCGAGGATGTCACCCCAACCTATCGTCAAGGATCTCCGGGTACATATACATGTTACACCTTCTTTTTATTTCCTTTCTTATCCCCTAATAATATAAATTGTAGGTAGTTAAAAATTTTGGATTGTGAGTATATACAACAACACGTGCGGCAGTAATATTACATAAATTTTTTTATGTTCAGGTGCAGCTGAAACGTCCGCCGGGCCGCAACGTCGAACCAGAAGGAGCAGTGCTGACACAGTTCCCTGGTTGATGATGTTTCCTAGACCGATAAACGAAGAAGATTCTTCTAACCCACCTTCGCGTGGTAGTTCTGTCAGAACCAGGTTTGCCAGCAGCAGCACCGATGGTTTACCTTCGCTTTACGCTTCCACTGAAGAAAATGAAGAAGATCTGGACGATGACAACGAAGAATGGCTGTCCTTACTGGCACTGAGGTTTGACAATCTGCAGCTAACAGTCAACAGAATTATTCGACTGTCTAAGGTCATTGATCATAAACATCGCGAATCTGTTGTTCAAAACCTGAAGATGCCGCTCGAGTCTTTCAGAAAGGAGATCAACGCCAAGAAAGAAGACCTCGAGAAGAAAAGCAGGAGCTTCAAGTATCTACCAAACTGTCCCCTTTGCGTCACTAAAATGGAGGATCCGTACTCGACGCTTTGCGGCCACATTTGCTGCAGGAAGTGTTTCACGAGGCAAAACATTCCTCTCTACACACCTCCCGAAGAAATACATCCTCCTCGATGCTTCATCTGTCGCAAAGAAGTGCGACAACTGATCAAACTGTTTTTCCCAGAATAGTTGTACATGAATCTAAATTCAAAATCGGCTATACTGATATTTTTCAGATTTCGTATTACCTGTCAATTGACCCTACTTAAAACCAATAATAGTTTCTTTATTCTTAAGTAATTGAACACTTAATTGTTACCTTATCTTATAACAGATCGAGCTTCAAATCTCTAATTCTTTGTATACCTGTAACCTATCATGTATAACCTTCCTAAATGTTTAATGTCAACTGAAAAGAAATATATATTCATGACTAAATGATCTACTGCTTTCATTGTACTAGGTAATTTTCTAACAAATGTTTGCTGCACTACATGTAAAGGGTTATGAAACTCATTGGGAATTAGTACGAATTAACAGTGTTTTATAACCAAAAAAATTTAAAATGACATTTCCATCGCCTAGGAAGAGAGTGCTAGTCAAGTCGGGAAGAATCAGAAACGAATAAATGTGGCTGGTTGTCGGAGTGAAATCAATCTGTGATGAAGACAAACACATTTTCCGGAAACGAGTTGGAAGAAGCAGAAACAAATAAAGTTAAGGGTAAAATTCGAACCGGGGACTGAGAGCTCTTGAAGCGGCAACGCTCTCCACTAGACCACGAAATATGCCACAGCAGAAGGGATGAAAAGAAGGACTAATAAGTTGTTAATAATATAATAAATACTTAGACCGCCATCTATTGTACAAACAATGCATTATTATTTATATAGTACTTTCATCAGTACAAGTTCTTTTCGTCAGCTGTCAGCGGCAGTTTCAGTGGTCAAGTTGATAGCGCAGCCGCTCTCGATGCGCACCTCGCTTGACCTTTCTTCGGACCCGAGTTCGCGTCCTGGTCAAGTCGAGAAGAATCAGAAACGAATAAAGTTTCATCTAACAGTTTCTGATTGTGACGAGCTGGTTGTCGGAGTGAAATCAATCTGCGATGAAGACAACCTATGCTGCCTCCTTGAGCCATGTGAGGCCGCGACATTTTTTGCTATAACTCATGGGTATTGCAGTAAGACTAAACACAGGTGCCTACTTATTTGGTTAAAACAATCTGTTTGGCCTGCTGTACCTGTATTAGTAAAATGTACATGTTTAACATTACCCATTAATTACCCCATTACTAAACAAGTATTAACTGCTGTACATGTATGGCCTTTCACCATTTACAGTTGACCTTTGACGTTATACCTTGTCAAAGGTCGTTTATCCTACCATGAAAATTTTATAAGTTGTGATGTCCAATAATATATTTGCTAAGGCACTTTGGTGTACAACTTTAACTACAACTTTTACAAGTTTTAATATTTGAAACTGTTTATAACTGTAACACAATATTATTGACTATATGTGATTTATACATAAACATTCCGTTTTTGGTGAAATTAACTTAATTTTTTTGGCGTCCACAACAATTACTGCAGATGGTAAGAAACTGTTAAGAAAATTTAGAATAGTTATTAACTTAACAAGTTACTGTTAATTGTTAAGTTAATTGCTAAACGCTTGAGTCACCATCTAGGGTGTCGCCGTTGAAACAAACGTTTAATAAATGCTTATGTATCCTAATGTAATTACAATACAGCCAGAGCTGTCGAGCATTTCTATTCGAACAGTTTTTATTCATCAGTATATCGATATGTATCTGCTCGAATATAAATTGCTCGACTTTTATATTATCGACGTAATAAACAATTATTACGTTTGGTGTCGAGAATATTTTTTTCGAACAATTTTTACTTTCATAAAACAACCAGTTAAACTGCTCGACAGTAAACTGCTCGAATTATATTTAATTTTTAAATGCCATTTTCCTGCCGTACGTGTAAAGTTAACTTTTTTTTTTGTCGAGTAAAGTAATTCGAACATTAATTCTTATCTGTACTTTCATTGACAACTGTTCGAATACATACTGCTCGACAGTTCGAGCAGTTGATAATAATTTAATTTATTGCTCGAATCCAGTTGATCCGCAGATTAACTCG
>Ga0194042_1000909_pt1 | contig 9893 bp, 11 predicted proteins | sample JunL4412m_MetaG_FD_148974 | JGI IMG/M metagenome (GOLD analysis project Ga0194042, IMG submission 148974) | Anoxic zone freshwater microbial communities from boreal shield lake in IISD Experimental Lakes Area, Ontario, Canada - Jun2016-L442-12m | ecosystem: Environmental > Aquatic > Freshwater >...
GTGCGATCCGGTCACAGCCTGCAGCGATCTGGTCGAGTGCGGCCTGGTCGGTCACATTTGCCTCGACCACCGTCACACCCGGATAGGGCGTGGCGCGGTCGGCATCGAGACCGATGGCCGTAACGGTCGCCCCGGCGTCGGCAAAGCCGCGAGCGAGACCAGCGCCAATGCCGCTGGTGCCACCGGTGATCACCGCATGGCGGCCGCTGTAGTCGAACGAGGCGATCGTCATCGGATGAACTGGTCGACGTAGTCCGCACCAAGGCCCACGGCCTCGTAGTGCTTGCGGCACATCTCGATCTTCGTGAAGACGTCTTCGAAGCCTGTCGTCTTGCCCCACGGATCGACGTAGATCATCGCGGCGGTGACGGTAAAGAGCGTGATCATCTCGGTTTCGCCCTCAGGCACGACGAGCGTGTGTGTCTCGCCTGGCGGCTCATAGAGAAATGCGCCTGGCTCGGCCATCCAATCGTGCTCAAGGTAGTGCCAGCGACCCTTGATGACGTAGCCGGTGACTGGCATTGGGTGGCGATGGCGGCTGACGATGCCCGTGCGGCGGACGCGCAGCAGGTTGCACCAGTAGCCCTGCGAGGCGTGCAGGAGCAACGGTCGAAAGTGCAGGCCCTCGGCCTGAGGCACCCAGACCCGCTCGTCGTCGGGCAGGACAGATGGCACCAGCACCTCGTCGGCGGCCTCGGCGGGAAACGGCAGCTGATACGGCATGCGCGACGTGTCGAGTTCGCGCTGGTCGAGCACGCTCGGGGTGGGGACAGTCTCCATGGCTACTCCTTGTCGACGTCGAGTACGCGGCGTCGGGTGCGGTCGGTGTGGTGTTCGGCGGCGCGGCGCGCCGGCTTGGGGCCTTCGTGGATGGCGGCGAGCAGTTCGGCGTGCCAGCCGCCCGTCTTCAACATGTCGTCTTTCGGCATCATCCAGAGCGACTGGCGAATGATTGGCGTGATGCGCGCACGCAGATTCTGCAGCAGTTCTTCGAGCGTCGGCGATTCGGCGAGGTGCCAGAGCGCCGCGTGGAACGCATCGTCAAGTGCAAACAGCGTCTGTCGGTCACCGCGTCGCGCGGCTCGGTTCATGGCATCAGGAATGCTGGTGATCAGTGCGAGCGTGCTTGCAGAGAGCGGCGATGGTTCGGCGCCCGAGCAGAGCTGTGCGGCTGCGCGCGCGGCGGCCTCGCCTTCGAGGAGGGCGCGCAGGGCCGAGATGTCTTCGATCTCTTCCGGCTCCAGACGACGCACGCGGACTCCTCGGCGGGGTAGGCGTTCGATCCAACCCTCCTGAGCCAAACGGGCAAAAGCGTCTCGTACGGCGATCGAGCTGATGCCAAGATCGCTCGCGATGGTGCGCTCGACGATTCGCTCGCCGGGCGCGATGCGTCCGCTGCGGATCGCGCTGCGGATGTGTTCGGCGGCCTCAGCTGTGACGCCTGCTTCGCGTGCCATCGGGGCATTCATGCGCTCGATCATATATCAAATAGCATTTGTTGTCGAATCGCCAGCCAGCCACGTTCGTCCACGACAGTGGGGTGGGGGCTACTGGACGGTGATGCGCAAGACCACGGTCTTAAACAGCGTCTTTCCGTTGGCTGAGTAGTACCCGAGCAGCGCGCTTGTCTTTCCGCGTCCACGACCAGTGATGTAGACGCTGGTACGGCCGGCGAGTCCGTTGACGGCCTCATCGTTTTCGGGGAGTTTTTGGAGCGGCAACGCGATCGCGATGGCTGCTCGCGGTTTGCGAAGCCAGACCCAGTGCCAGCGCTTGAGGTCGTTGCTCATCAGCCGCAACCCCTTCGTCTCGCCAACATCGGCCTCGAGCGTTCGAGGGAGCCCGACCTCTGGCTTGGCGGCAGCCAGTGCCGTGGCGGGGCCACCGGCGAGGGCCAGAGCAAGCACGCACCACGCGAGCAGGTGTCGAATAACCATCCTCCGACGATAGCGCGCTTCGCGCTCTCTGTTTTATTCGTAAGGTGGTCAACAGCAGGTAAAGGGAGTAAGTAGTTGCCCTATCTTTTGGGCATGACTCGTACCATCAAACTCTTCTCGTTGCTGTCCATCCTTGTCCTGCTCGGCGTGGGCTTTGCCGCCTGTGGTGGCTCCAGTTCGAGCAGTTCCTCTGCTGATGAGGCGATGGCTGCCGCGGCGACTGAAGCAGCAGCACCAGCACTGACCGAGTACGAGCAGTTTGCCGTCGACTTCATCAACGATCCAACGAACGGCTTTGCGCCTGGCTATCTGAGTCTGACGGGCAATGCTGCACCCGACGTGCCTGCCGACATCCAGTGCATGGTCACCACGTCGGGCACCGATGACACTCAGGTGCAGGTGATGTTGTGGTCGGGTACGGGAGCGGGCTATTCCGTCGTCATTGTCCTGACCAACGGCCTGGAAATCATGAACTCGAGCACGAGCTCGTACGGCACGTTGTTTGGTGACACGGCCACGTCGGAGGAAGAGTTTCCACCGCCGACAACCGGGACGCCGTGCATCGTTGCGAGCGACTGGACGATCACTGTCTAGTTGTTGCGCCTCGTAGGCTCAGTGCATGAGAGGCGCGGGTAGTCGCGACCATTGGACCACGACTACGATGCGCGGATGGGAGCGACTGAAATTGACGGTCAAGCAACTCGCGCAGTCGCGGCGCTGCGTCGCATCCAGCAGGCGATAGCCGGTGCAGTACGCACGCCCGATGGGCTGATTGAGCATTTGCTGATGGCGTTGATCGCCGAGGGGCACGTGCTCATCGAGGACGTCCCTGGCGTTGGCAAGACAACGCTGGCACGCGCATTGGCGCGCACGGTGGGCCTGGAATTCTCGCGGATTCAATGCACGCCAGACCTGCTGCCTGGCGATATCACTGGCGTCCAGATCTTCGACCAGAGTGAGAATCTCTTTCGCTTTCGACCCGGCCCGATCTTCGCGAACTTAGTTCTTGTCGACGAGACAAACCGCGCCTCGCCAAAGACGCAGGCTGCACTGTTGGAGGCGATGCAGGAGCGACAGGTCACGGTCGATTCCGAAACCCACATCCTGCCGCTGCCGTTTATGGTCATCGCCACGCAAAATCCGATCGAGTTCGAGGGGACCTTCCCCCTGCCAGAGGCCCAACTGGATCGGTTCGCGATGCTCCTACGGATGGGCTATCCCGAGCGGTCCGACGAGGTTCGACTCTTGACCGAGCAGGCTGCCGGCGATCCCGTCTCACTGCTCGAACCAGTCGCCTCGGTCGCTGAAATCCAGGAGGGCATCGCGGTCGCGCGGGCGTTGCATGTCGAGCCGGTCGTCAACGAGTACGCCGTCTCGATCCTTCAACGCACGCGCGAGGACGAACGGCTGATGCTCGGTGCCAGCCCGCGCGCGGGTGTTGTGTTGATGCGCGTGGCGCGGGCGCGGGCGTTGCTCGATGGGCGCCTGTTCGTGACGCCCGAGGATGTCAAGGCGGTTGCCGTGCCGGTGCTCGCGCACCGGGTGTTGCTGGCGAGTGCAGTTCGGACGGGCGATGCCGACGCTGCAGGAATCGTTGGCGAGCTCGTGGCCCGCACTCCGGCACCGATGTAGCCATGTTGACGCGACGCGGATGGGTCGGGCTCGGCGGGGGGCTCTGCACCTATGGCGTCGCCTGGGGCTTCGGCGCTGGTGTCTTAGTGCCGCTCGCACTCGCGCTGATTGTCGGGCCGCTGGCGATGCTTGTGGCATCGCGACGGCATCGCGATGAAAGCCTGCAGCTGTCCGTCAGTGTCACGCCGCAGCGCCCGATCGAAGGCGTTGGCTTCGGTGTCGCCGTCGGACTCGAGGGCAAGACGCCGCGTCATGGCGAGGCGCAGTTGAGTGTCGGGCAGCATCGGGTGACGGTACCTTTGGTGCGCCGCGCGAAGCTGGGTGCGTCCGGGTCGTTCGTGTCGCCCGCACTGCCCCGTGGTGTCTTCTCGATTCGGTCGGCAGAGCTCGAGGCGGGCGATGTGTTCGGCTTTACGGAGTCACCACGCACGGTCACGGGCAGTTTCGACGTCGTGGTCTGGCCGCGCTGGGCCGAGCGAACCGAGCGGGTTGCGGGTTCGGGCGGCGATGGTGATCGTGCGCTTCGGCCACGGCCTGCCCGCCAGTTTGGCTACGACCTGCATGGCATTCGGGAGCATCAGGACGGCGAGTCGCTGCGTCGGGTGGACTGGAAATCGTCGGCACGCACGGGACGGCTGATGGTCCGCGAGTTGGAAGATGCCAGTCGAGTAGAGCGGACGATCATCGTCGATCTCGACGCCGCCACGGGCGCGCAGGGGGATGCCTGCCTCGATCAACTGCTCCGGGCCGCTGCGACTGCCGTTCGTAGCGCAGTCGACGATCGGCAGCAGGCCTCGCTCGTCTTGTTGGATACGAATAGCCGGCGGTTGGCCCTTGATGGAAGCGCACCGTCGTGGTTTGCTGCGATGGATGCGTTGGCCGTGGTTCGCGCAGACCGAACGCTCCCACTTGCCTCGGTCTTGTCGCGCGACCGGAGGCTCGCGAGTGGTGGTGCCCTGACAATCATCACGGCCTCTGCGGCACCAGAACTGGTGGCGCTGTTGCGAGCAGAGGCAGCGCACACTCCCGTTCGGGTTGTGCATGTCACCGACGATCCCAGTGCTGATTGGTCGTCGCTGGTCGCGGTCGGTGGCCTGGTTCACGTGCTGCCAGTCGCTGCACCGATCACACAGCTTGTGGAGCTGGCATGAGCGGCGGCCTGCTGGCACGTTGCTGTGTGCCGACGCTGCTGTACCTGCTCTGCGCAGTATCTGTCTGTGGCTATCTGAGGCTTCTGCTGGTGCCGGCCGCGAGTTGGCGCGAGGTCTTCGTCGTGATCCTGCTCGTCGGGGTTCTTGGCTGGGGGTTGAGAGCGCTTCGTTCGCGGGTCCTTCGCGGCTGCGGGTTCGTGGGAGTCGTGCTCGGAATGCTGGCGCTCGTGATCGGCCTGCGCGGCGCTGCCTGGCCATGGCGTCCTGGCTATTGGGACCAGAGTCTCGAGGTGCTTCGTCAGGCTGCGGCGGCTTGGGTGCGGGTGATCTTTCCGGCCGATGCGGCTGCCGAGCCCGATGCGGTGACGATGGTGCGGCTGATCACGGTTGGACTCTTGCTGGTTTGCGCGAGCACACTGATTGCGTTTCGGGTGCCGTTACTGGCCGTGATGGCGGTCGCTGGTGCCGCAACGATCTCGACGCTGTTTCTTCATCTCGAGCCAGTCTGGTTGCACGCCGCGGCACTGTGTCTATTGGCGCTCATCGTGCTTGGTGCCGGTCGCGTTAACCAGAGCAAACAACGAATGCGGGTGGTGCTTGGGGTTGCTGGCGCACTCACGCTGGTGACGGTTGGGCTGGCGTTCTTTCCTGGCTTGTCGCCGGACGGCCGCTTCTCCTGGCAGCACTGGGCCTTTGACGAGCCGGAGCCGGTCAACGTCGGGTTTGTGTGGCAGCAGAACCTCAAGGCGATCAACTTCGGCGATAAGGTCGTGCCGGTACTCGAGGTCAACGACCCGACGGCCGGGTATCTGCGTGTCGGCAGCCTCGAGGTGTTTGATGGCATTTACTGGCAACCGGCACAGCGACCGGTCACGAAAACCCGGGCTACGACGGTGCGGCTTCCCACGACGTTGTTGGCGTCAGCGTTGCAGGCAAAGCCACTAGCGACACGCGAGATCGAGGTGCGCAACCTCGCGTTGGCCACGCAAGATCTGCCACTGCCGGCAGACAGCGTTGCGTTCAGTGGACTGCCGATCAGCATGCGCCCAGTCACGTTGGCCAGTGGTGGTAGCGTCGTGCTAGCTGCACCACTTCCGCTCGGCTCGACCTACACCGTTGTCGTCGCTGAAACTACGAACTCGCCGGCGCTTCTCAATGCCGACGTGCTGGGTTCGCCGACCGACCCGGCGCAGACGATGCTCAGCGAATTGTCACTGCACAGCGGGGCCAATCAGCATCCGCCGCCGAAGGAGCCAGGCCCGTGGGGTGTCGACGTTTCGGGCTCGACGGTCACAGCCAAAGACACTGGTGCGACCCAAACGGTACGGTCGCGTCCAAATCCGCAGGATCTGACGGTCGCGGGCCAGGTCTACCCAGCGTTTGGCGAGGCTGGCCGAGAAGCGAAGATCCCGAAGTTGCTGCGACGGGAGACGGGTTCGGGAATGTTCGCGGCGCTGATCGCTGATCGTTGGCTACGGGCGTATTCGCAGGCTCATGCGGTGACGAAGTCGGCAAAGACGCCGTATCAGGCAGCTGCGTTGCTCGAGCATTGGTTCCGGACCGAGTTTACGTACGACGAATCGGCGGTCTACGGAGATTCCGGGATCATGGGTCCGTTGCCCGAGTTTCTTCTTTCGCCTCGGCGGGCCGCACACTGTCAGTACTTTGCGGGCGCCATGGCCGTGCTGTTGCGCATGCTTGGTGTGCCTGCGCGCGTGGCGTTCGGGTTCTCGCCGGGAACCCTGGACGGCTCGCGGCGTGTCGTCACCAATCGCGATGCGCACGCGTGGGTCGAGGTGCGCTTCCCGTATGCCGGTTGGGTGTCGTTCGAGCCAACGCCGTCGAAGAGTCTCGAGTCGGCCACGAGTCCGTCAAACACCGTCAATCCGAGTGACATTGTGCTGCCGGGTGGCTCGTTGGCAGGGCTCGGCGGTGGCGAGCTGTTGCCGAACGGTGCCCGACCGAATCGTGGTTCGGCAGGCGCTGCCAACGGCACGCGGGCCACTGTCGATGAGGCCTCGCCGTGGCCACGCCGCCTTCTGATTTTGATCGGTCTCGTGCTCATCCTCGTGGTGCTTGGTCTGCTGACCTGGCTCGTCAAAGCAGCGACTGCCAGGCATGCGCGACGGACGGAGAATCCCCGGCACGTGGCGATTGCTGCGCACGCGGAGATCGAAGGATGGCTCGACGACCAGGGCATCATCACGCGCGGTGAGGCCATTGGCGATGTTGGTGCTCGCGTGCAGGAGACGTTCGCCGTGCCGACAGAACGCTGGGTGGATGCAGTGGTGGTGGCGCGCTACGGCCCGCCCGACGCGTCGGCCGAGGCAGTGCACATCGTCCGCGCCGAGACGCAGCGACTACGAGGTGCAATGCGCGATCGGTGCACGCGTTATGAGCGCGTGCGTGGCGCAGTGCGGCCGAGGCGCTTGCTGCGTCGGTGACGATCGGGCCGCGTGGACCTTCAGGAGTTGGCGCTCAGTCGACGTCGGGTTTGAGCGCATGTTCCAGCCGCTCGGGATCGCCACGAGGGGCGACGACCTCAGACGGAGGACGCAGGCGGATCTCACTAAGCTCGTCCATCGATGCGTTGAGCGCGTCAAGCTGCTCGATTCGCGTTGCAAACGGGAGTGCCGCGAACGCACGGCCTTCAGCTGCCGTTGCGGCCTCGTTGAAGCGCCAGAACGATGCCTTCTCGACGGTCGAGCCGGGACTCGTGACAGCTGGCGGATCTGCGATCACTGCGTGATTGACGGCGCCGGTGTCGCCCGGAGCGTTGCTCACGTCACACTGCGGCGAAGCGTCGTCGTGGAGCTCTGGCCACCACCGTCCAGTTTCCAGGAGTAGTCGAGACTGCCGTCTGCGAGCGGGGTAAACCGGTCGATGCCCCGGGCGAGAGCACAACTGGTGCTGGTGGTCTTCGTAATGCGCTCGACGAAGCGGTACGACGTCGTGTCTTTGCCGACAAACGTAAGTCGGCCGCTGCAGTTGATACCCCCTCCGAAGGCGATGCGCGAGCCGTTCCACTGGCCCGTCAGGTCGATCGTCACCGTGATCTTTGGCTTCGCACCGTTGAGGGTGCCGGTCCACCTGCCGGCGAGGCTTTGGAGCGGGGTGGTCGCGGCGGAGGCGGCGGGGGCGAAGGCCGCAATCGCGAGGATGATCATAATGGTGAGGAGGCTGTATCGCTTCATGGCTGGGATCGTATTCTTGGTTACGGATTGCCGTACTGTGCGCACCCGAGACCAGGCGTGGCCTAGATTACGAGAAGTCCGGCTCCAACGATGGTGATGCCCATCGCCACGAGTTCCGATCGGGCCATGCGTTCACGGAGGAAGACCAGGGCCAGTACTGCGACCACAAGCGGAGAGAGTCCCGAAAGGACCGACACGACGCCGATGTCGCCCATGTTAGCCGCCGTGAAGAGCGCCACATTGCCCACGGCGAAGGCAACACCAGCCCCAACCAGTCGAATCACCGAAGGGCGGGACAATCCCTGCACAGAGCGGCCAACGAACATCATCATCACGGCGGAAAACAGAATCTGTGGCACGAGGGAGATCAACACGGTGATTGGGATACTCACCCGCGAGCCGCGGTCCACAAACACAATTGCCGCACCCCAGAAGAACGCGGCGGCGAGCGACAGGACGATCACGGCGACGGAGTAGGTCACGCCCGGTTTTCGTCGCATGGCGGGGGCGAAGAACACGACGATACCGATCGCGATTACGACGATGCCGCCCACGTCTACAAGCGAGAGTGCTTCGCCGATCAGGATCGAATAGGCCAGGGGTACGACGCACTGCGCGGCGCCGATGCCCGCCACGACTCCCAGCTTGCCTCGTTGAAACGCTTTGAGCATCAGCAGGCTTGCGATGAGGACGCAAATGCCTGCCAACGTTCCTGGCAGAACATCTTTCGGATCAACCATCAGCTTGTCCGTTCGCCAGGCCGCGGCGAGGTAGATGAGGATGCCGGCCAACGAGGTGACGAGCACGATCGCGTAAGACGAGACGCGGTCTCGGTACTGGCCGATGCCGAACTTCCAGACACCGAAAAGGACGGCGCTCGCGATGGCTAAGGAAATCGACACTTAGGTCAACGTAAACGATACGTGCGAGCAGGCTTACTCATTCACTTTGAAGGCTGAGAACAGTGCCAGGTTTTTTTAGTCCATACTGAACAGCGGCGGCCCCTCGCAGGTCAACCTCGTGCGGTCGTTCCCCCACCCAAGGAGTTCAGATGAACGTTCCTAAACGCCGCCTTGCAACGATTGCGGCTGTCCTCGGCTTCGCCGTCCTCGCCGTGGCGCCCACAACGCAGGCCGCGCCCGCAACGCGTGCCGCGGCCGCGTCGCCGACGACCAGGGCTCTCGCCCTAGTGCCCGCCACGATCGAGGCAGGCATCGGCATGCGGATTGCTTACCGGCGCTACGCGCTCTGCGCAGCGAGCAACATCACACCAAGCGCCAAGTCGACGTTTATCAATGGCAAGAAGTACACGCTCGGTACGGGCATCTGCCCCATTGTCATGGGTTGGACGGTCTACAACTACAGCCTTCAGGGCCCGGACCCGACAGTGAAGGGCGATACGACTATCTGGTCGAGCTTCGGTAGCCCGGCCACCTTCCCGCAGAACACGAGCACCGGTTGGATCGTTGCTGCCCCGGTGGGTCGAACCTACACCGTCGGCGCTAGCGGCAATACCGCGATGGCGAACTTCTGGGGATATCCGTGCGTCGTGACGACGCCGAAGACCATCGATGGCAAGAGCTACCCGATGGCGGTGTGCGCTGGTCCGCTCATGGAGAACATCGACAATCGTCCTGTCTCCACGGGTGTCCAGGCATTCACGAATGCTCCGACCTCCGCGACAATTCCGGTCGGCCTCGCCAAGATCCCCTCGGGCCCGTTGATGGGTATGGAGACCTTCTTCATCAATCCGTTCCCGATCTCCTAAACCCGCGCACGACCGGCTCGACCTTGATGCTTGAATTGATCTAAGCGAAGCACCCCGGCAATTCCTGTATTCGCAGGGGTTCCGGGGCGTTTTTCGTTTAGATGCGGCGATGCCCCCGGCATGACTCGAACATGCGACACGCGGTTTAGGAAACCACTGCTCTATCCCCTGAGCTACGGGGGCGGGGACGTACTGGGGAGATGATAGTGGG
>Ga0194042_1000911_pt1 | contig 9888 bp, 9 predicted proteins | sample JunL4412m_MetaG_FD_148974 | JGI IMG/M metagenome (GOLD analysis project Ga0194042, IMG submission 148974) | Anoxic zone freshwater microbial communities from boreal shield lake in IISD Experimental Lakes Area, Ontario, Canada - Jun2016-L442-12m | ecosystem: Environmental > Aquatic > Freshwater >...
TTCGAGGACTCCTTTGTAGTCTATGTGCGACAGAATATCGAAAAAATCCAACTCGCATTCAACCTCCTCGCACCGCCCTATGTTTTCGCACACCGACTTGCATATATCCTCGACCGTGTCCGCGCTGTTGTTTGGGACGACGTTTTCGGATTTGAACCGCTTCTTCACAGTGTCCCTGCCTTTTGCGCCGCTCGCTCGAGAACGCTTTAATGAGCTCCATTCTTTCGGAGTTTGTAATAGAGACGCCGAAGAGGCGGATGGGTTATGTGATTGGGTGGGGTCTGAGTTGGGGTTATCGGCCATCCACCTTTTGGGCACTACTTGGTCGTTTGTGTGCGGATGAATCAGGGCAGGCTTGCTGTTTTTTTAGTTGATGAGGTTCAGTTTCCTCGCCATCCCCTTCACGTTGACAATGTATCGCGTTGGCTTGGCCGAGGAGGCGTCGGCCGGCTTGATCAGGTTCTCGCTTACGAATGGCCGGAGAAATCCAGGAACGCACGTGGACCGATACGTCCCACCCTCATGCCCGCCGTTGAGCGACGTGACGATGTCTTTCGCCGCGATCTCGACGGTTTCGACGTGGGTCCGTTGCAGCCATTGCGGCAGGACCCCTCGAAAGTATGAGCAGATGGTGTCGTTCGGGCCATTGCATGAGGTGTAGGGGTTGGGTTCTGATTGCGCAGAGAGGGGTGCGTCCTGGTCTTCGCGTATGAAGTCGAAGTCGCTGGCGGAGCCGCCATTGGCCGCCACCAGTGCCGCAACGGTGCTGTTGGATCCGCGCTTTAATTTCTTGGAGCTGCTCCCGCAGGTCGATGGATCGAATGGTTTGGTTACGAACGCCGATTCGCTGTGGAAGTAACGGCCCATCTCGCCGGCGAGAAAGTCCTTGTCTTTGGCTTCGAATTGCCCTGTGTTTCTGAGTGTAGTGTTGTGAACTGTAAAGTAGTTGCGTGCTATGTGGATGTACGCTCCTTGCATGTCCAATTTGCTGGGGTCGAGATTCATTTCCCGCGCCAGCCCTTCCAGCCCGGTCATGATAGGGGGCTCCTCTGTGTTCATCTTGGGGTGGGATAGCGATGATTTCGAGGCACGTTTCCTTTTGGGTGGCGACCCTTCCGCTGCGCTTATGGAATCTTGTTGGGAAGTAGGAGGGGGTGTTTTCTTATTCCAGCACCAGTACGTCGAGTTTGATTTGCTGTCAGCATACAGCTTGTTCAGGATGTGGTTTTTGGACGATGGTCCCGTTGATTTGAAGCACGTGATGATGGAAGGCATTCCAGGAATGCTGGCTGGCTTTATCCTGTGTCTCGCATCCACCTTCTCGTTGTATTCGTCGATGATGTTTGGAATGTTTACGGCCCTTCTTCCGTGATTGCGGTCGAGTGATATGCGAATGTACCACATGCCATCCTCTCTACAGTATGTGCCTTGTGCGTTGTGAAAGTAAAGACATTCGAACTGTGTCGATTGAAGAGGTTCGCCTTGGTATGCGAAGCAGAGATTTCGCTCCTTGGTGTCTGACGCCATCGGTGTTCCTGTGATTATTTTTTTTTAAACTAAAATGTGCCGGCCTGTTACTTTTACTGCAGGTGTACAATAATATAGTCTATGTAGTGAGCCATAATGAGTATGACCGCCGCCCCCCATGTTGGTATTGTTGAGAGGTATTTGATTATTGCCAATATGATGTACGTGGTGCATAGCTCGCTGATCCATCCTCTACTTTGTGCAGGGATGATATCGATCAATGCAATGATGCAAAGCATGATTGGGGATATGTCTGGCACGATGCTCGTTATTTGGATTGCGGTGAGGAATGTGAGATATGATTCCATCGACGGCAATATCAATCGGAGTATGGCTGTCGTGGCAATGGACTCGATTAACTTCAGATGCGTGGTTGAGTTTATAAGCGACGACACTCCTTGGTATAACAGATTTGTGCTGATGATGCCTGTCAATCTATTGAAAAACGATGTCATTGGGTTCTGCGGCCCTTTGATGCTCTGTATGAACACGCTCACTCCAAATGCCGCAGCTGTTGTGGGCAGGATACTGTATGCGAAGAGGAAATCCAGAATGTCTCCATACATGTACATCAAACCTTCGAGCATTGTTCGCAAGTCGTCCATTGATTTCGGATCCTTTCGGTCTGCGATCAGGGTGAGCACGACCGCCAGCGCAGTGGCTAAGAGTATGTTTGGGAATAGGTCGGTCGCACTGTTGTCTCCTGTCACGAATAACCGACGCACTTGCTGGTTGCAGAACAGGAGGCACACGAATCTGATCAATTTCGGCTGCGTGGTGTGTTTATTCAGCTGTATGGCCGTCACGAATATCAGCGACACAAGACATATTCCTTGGATGGCGTCGAGGTGTTCGTTCGTCCATTTGCTCAGTGCGTTGACGATTACCACGCCGAATGACATGACTATCCTTTTTATTATCTTAATACTGAGAACCACACCCTGTTTCATCCGAGCAGGCAGGTATGCAACTGTCTTATAAACTTACTGTGCCCTGTTCCATGACACCTTCACGTTGCCAAAATTCAGGTTCCAATCCTTGTGAAGGTACAGCACTATCAGTGCGCTCCACAGCGTCGCGTTCAGAAGTGGAAATCGCATGCATAGCAGCGCGCTGATGATGGCTACGACCATTACACAATAGCAGCAGTGATTGATCGACAGATACATGACCAGAAGCGACAGGAAAAACAGGGGGATATCTGAATGGTTGATCATGCACCATGCGCAGCCTCTCCCTATCATGGCACCGACGCTTTCGTTCTCCTCGACCAGCCAGTCATCGTCATCCTCGGTGCTCCTGTACGCGCGGCGCGGTTTGGTTGCCTGTGTCGGATTGCTCTCCCCCAGCTCACAATCTGACGGCCCTGCTACCTCAACATCTTTTTTATTCATTGCAGCCATGATAGTAAATATAACCTCGTCGCGCGTGTATTTGTATGGATGGCATTGTATTTATCACATCCGTGACGTTTGATGGCGAGGGATCACGCGGCCCGCACGGCGGCCACCCCCCCTCCCTGAATGCGGATGACGTGTCGTGCGACGTCGATGGAGTAGTCTGCCTCGGTGACACGCATCTCGGAAAAAATTCTGCAGCTGTCGGGTGGTGCGTGCACCACTCGCACCTCGTCCTCGCTGCCCGGGCGTGTGCGGATCTTGACTGTGACGTAGATACGGATCTGTGCATCGTCGGTCCTGTCTTCTTCCAGCGTCTCATCCGGGTATCGCAGGCTGCCCCTGATCCATTCCTTTGGACATCCCAGTCCGAACTGCTGTATGGCGTTGCTTCTTACCAGGATGAAGGTTCCAATGGGTATCAGATTCTCGTGCGCCTCGATAAACGGCACGGGCTGTATGTCTGCGCGTGATCTTGCGAGCATATATGTCCCCTGTGTGCTCAGAAACTGACGTTCGATTGGTATGGGGTTGCTCATATCCACCGGGTAGCGAGCAACATCTCCGTGTGGAATAGGGGACGGAGTGCAGAAATCCACCGCCACAGCCGGCGCGCTGCCAGGGTGTGCTGAATCCTTGAATACGGCGTAGTGTCGGAAGACGAGGGGCGCAACCATGAGCCCCATTTCTCTGACCTTTTCGAACCATAGCTGCACGTCAAACAGTGGAAGCGGGCGCCACACGGCGAGCGGTTCGTCCGAGACAAACGTAATCTTTGCTGCATCGTTTCGTCCGTCGGGGCCCAGGCATACGGTGCCGCGAACTTCTTGGTTGACTCCTAGAAGCGGGTACGTCCTTCCACGTACCAACTCGGGGGGGCGGCCGTTGTATGTGGGGAAGCATTCGAATGCTTCTGGCTTGGCTCCGGAGTGCAGTATTGTGAAGAGCTGTATCCATGAGCCCAGATGCATGACGTCCTCGATGGGGTGCGGGCCCAACATGGATGGCAGTTCCGACGCTACGCCGAATTCCAGCGCCCCGTTGTCTTTGATGGATCGGACAAAGTATTCGGGCCTGCGTCGAATTAGAGGGGGGTGTCAGCGGAAGACAATCGGGGGCATGGCATCGTCAGATTTACCTGATATGGGTCTGGATGCGCATAGGCAGAACCTCTTCGTTGAAATGCCTGTAATTCTCGTACACTATAAAATGCGATGGCACCGTCTGAATGGGCGCACATCTGCTGAATATGAGCTCCGTGAGATTGGCGCCAAACGTGAACATGTTGTCTGCGTGCAGCTCGCTCCGCCCTTGGACCGAGGTGACTAGGAGATGCTGTATGATGTTCACCCACGCCCGCGTGGGACCCGCCGCCATACTCCGTGCCTGGCCTTGTGGTTGCGGCGCGTTGTTGTTGTTGCCGTTCGCACCGCCCGCCGCATCGCCCGCACCGCCGCCCGCGTGCGTGAAAATGTACGTGCTGCGATGTACATCGCCGAATGGATTTCCACTGCCCTGCTGCTGCTGCCCCCCTCCGTTGTGAATGCCGTCGCCGCCCACGCCCAGGCGACTGATGAAGCGCCCGAAATCAAGCATCGATCTTTCCATGCAGAGGAATCCCGACAGATCGAATGTCTTTGTTGCACATTCGCGCACCGCTGTGAGGTATGTGAAGAAATTGTTCTTCGCCACGCCGAAATACGATTCCAGATACCCTTCTTTAGACGCATAATCCTCCGTCGTTCCCAGCTTCGAGACCGATACATACCCTGCGACAAACTCGGCGTCGTTTTGTCTGCTTTGGACTATGTGCGATAGCCATGAGAATAGTTCTTCGTAGTATGAGGTGCTGGTATCAAGCTGCTCCTCGCCAAATATGGAGAAAAGGAACATGGGAGGCAGGACAGGTGTTTCCAGCTTCTCTCTGATGATCTGGTTCACAATGATTAAGTTGGAATCCACCAGGTGGGTCAGCGCGTTGCATATCGCCAGATTGCACGAGTGGAGCGTGAGCGGCGCCGTCTCCATGTCCAGGAGCGTCTGCGTGTTGGCTTCTGTCATGGAGCTGCATTCGGAAACGTGTCGCGCGCAGGTTGACATGAACGTGGTGGCGATCTGACGCGAGGTGAACCCGGCGATGACTCGGTCGTAGCTGAGAAACAGACTCCCGCCAAAGAACGATTGGAAATGGGTGTGCACCATTGTGCGTACCCACTCGGTGAAGGACTTGCACACGCTGTTGATCTCAAAGTCCACCTGCCCTGTCTTGTTGAGAAGGGCCAGCTGACGGGTTGCCATCATCAAAACACACATGGTCCATGCCAGATCTTCGCGTTCTTTCTTGTCTGTGGGCAGGGTCGACGCTGCATTGGTGTTGCTTGTCTGGTAGTCCGCCAGTTTGCGCTTTCGCCCCGACTGTATCTGCGAGAGCTTGCCGCCTGGTTGCGCGCTGGAGGAGGACGAGGAAGAATGTCAATCGAGGCCAGCGATGGTGAATAAACTGTTGTTCAGCTTACCCGGCAGGAAACATGGCGGTGACGACGGAGAATGTTTTGATGCATTCGCCGATGACGGAGGTGTGGGGATTGCTGTTGGATGTCATGGCCAGTAAAAACGGACTGAGCCCTGGTATCTGGCGCTGGTGCCCTTGCAGATGCGCGCCGCCTGATTTACCGGGATCCACCGCCTTGAGAATGTTGCCCGAGCCTCCGTCTGAGTCGCGGGGGATCGAGCACACCATGCCATTGAGAGCCGCCGCGTCCATGGAGCGGTAGCCCTCGTCCATGATGATTGGGCGCATGAAGTTTTTTCTGTCCGGCGCTGATTCTTTCACCCCGTTGATGAACATGACCGCGCTCACGCTCTCCACCCCCGAGCGGGTTGTGCGATCTAGTTTCATGAAGCGAAGCGATTCGAGGAAGTCTGATGTGAGATCCGGAAGGAGCTCCGACACCAGCGTGGACATGGCCTTGAACATCTTGGTGATCACCGCATTGAACCCGACCGAGTTTGGCTTCGACGTGAACGTCACCTGTGTTCTGCACCCGTGGTCGTCTGTCTGGGCGCGCAGATGGCCGGCGCCTCCCATGACCTGTGCGGGGTGTTGGTGAGTGCCGGTCCTGCTATACCCCAATCATGGCTGGCATAAGGATCCATACCTGTACAGTGTACATCATCCAATTCCATGTCTCGTGGTGCGATCCGAGGTGTGTGAGCACGTCTGACACCATGATGGCCCACAGCGTGGTCAGGTTGACGGCGTTGGCGCGAATGTGCTTGTTGTGCAGCGATAGGACGTGCATCAGGCGCAGAAAGTATGCGGTGTCGGGGTATGCGCGCATGTACTTCCGCTGGCTGCTCGCCTCCTGGCCTGGGACCTCTCGGTTGAGGGCCTCTCGCACCCCGACGTTGATGCGCCCGCTGAGCCGATCCAGGCACTGGGCGCAATGCAGCACCCGATCCGACATCATGAGATCCACCAGCACCGCCTGCGAGTGAATGGTGCTCTGGGCTCGCACGAAGCTGTGGTATGCGGTGATGCGCTGCCCCACGTCGACCCCGCCGTCCTGCATGGTCTTCATGGACGAGCGGAACGAGTCTCGAGCGGAGCGATACATTGCTGCGTGCGGCATGTCGCCCCATGAGCCGTTGTCCATTGAATACTTTTGTTGCAGCTTGGTCTCGTCCACGTCATCGCCCGCGTGTCCAATATGGGCACGGATGAATTCGCTTGGCGAAGCGTCGCAGACTGTGACGTATTGAAAGGGGGTCAGCGTCGCGACCGCCAGCTGCGGGAGCCGTAGGAGCTCGGCTCGGTCCAGGGAGGTCGCGCCGTTGTCGAGCCACGTGTTGCCCAGGTTGAATGTCATGTTCATGTAGCAGTGGACGTTGTCGATGCATTCATCCTGCCCTGTGCACAGCACCAACGGGAGGGCGACTGGCTCGATTGTGCTTGTCTTCTGCCCGCTGCTCGACTGCAGCGCGGTGTCGAACACCTGGTGGTAGAACTTGAGCCTGATACAATACGCTCGCTGCATGCTGTCGAAGAATTGGAACGCTCCCTGGCGTTGCTGCAGGGTGTCGGTCTTCGGGAACCCGTCAATCACCAGGTTGGAGAGCTCGGCGACCGGGAGATGGATCAGGATCTTGCGCATCACGAGAAACGGCGAGAGTATGCGCTGGGGGTTCATCGGGCAGCCCACAGAGTCCATCACGTCGCACGGATGCGGGAGCGGGTGGGATCGGCCGAAGAAGCCCACAATGTTCATGTTGCGATTGCATTCGTAGTTGATGACCTCGTGCACCGCCTGCGACACGGCGCCGTAGGATGTGCCGCTGCGCATGCGCTGGTCGCGCTTCCGTCCGATATCGACCAGGCATCGCATGAGGTCGAAGCCGGGCGCGGGGATGGTTTTCAGCACGTGAAAGATCCGCCTGACCTGCACTCCGTTCAGCGTGTACTCCACTGGAATGACGCCCCACAGCAGTTGGATCGGCAGGATGTTGGCGTAGTGACTCTCCCCTTGGCGCAGCTCCTGGATGCTCTGCATCATGATCGATTCCCGTCGGTCCATGTCAGGGAAGCCTTGCTCGTATCGCAGCAGGTCGTCGATCTGCCATGCCTGCGAGATGACCAGGCGGCGCTGGATGTTGGTCGCCACGAGATCTTTGCCTTTCTTCGTGTACGCCACCTGTGGCGGTGGGCGAGCACCCGTTAGTATAGCTCGTGAGTGTGCAGCGCGATGCCAAGGGTTCACCTCTGTCAGTGCCACTACAGGAACGACACACCCCGTGTATTGCTGCATGCAGTTGATTTGCGACATCGCCCATATCCATTTGAAAAAGTGTTGAGGGAGCGATGGGCTGTCATGCCCGATGAGGACGTACTCTGGGCCTGTTGGGACGTGATGCATGCTGTGATGCAAAAAGCTTTCGTCGACGCACTGCACAAATTTATTCACCGAGCACATTTTGGCTGGACGGATAAATTCGATTGGGAATCGCAGCCATGCGTTCTGGTTCCGTTCGCATGAGTCGTCCACAAACTCGATTGGGTTGTCGTCCTGGCGCTCGCTCTCGTCGGGGATGTCCTGTCCGTTGTTGTTGCTTCGTGCAGATTGTTGGGAGTTCCCTCCTTGTGGCATTGCATCATCCATGATATCGTTTTCATCCTCTTCGTCGCTCATGCTGTTCAGGCGCTGACGCGACAAAGTGGGGAGGAATGCGTGTAACAGGAGGTTTATAGGTGAATTTTTTCTCTTTGATTCGAGTGTTCATTTTTTTTCTTTTTTTATCGGTCTTTTAAACCACAGAACCAAAAAAATTGCGTCGGTCAGCCATGGACAAATGCACGACTCTGGCGATCCACCGACCGGATGTGAGCATTGAACTGATCAGTATGAGCAACGCCGATTGGTTGGGCACAAAAAAAGTTATCTTTTATCCGGACACCGTGTGTGGTGCCAGCGATAGCGATTTTCCATATTCAGGGATCACCGTCTGTTGCAAATGGCAGGGGCACTTCGTGATCGGAAGCGGACATCGAGAGAAGTGGGTGTTCTCCAATACAATGCTGTCGGAGATTGATCTCGTTTTCTTTGGGCCTGAGTGGACGGGCTGCAGGGCGACCTTGCACAGGGCGTGAGATTAAACCATCTTGTCGCGCCTCCATGCCGATTGCCGTGTTACCAATGGGAGTCGCTGCTGCGCGGGTGTCGTCTGGGTGGTTCCATATGGCTGGGTATTGCCAAGAACAACTGCGGCCGGGTCATTTGGTGTGAATGCATTATATTTTGGGAGAATATGAGGTAGCAGCATTGTGGTCCGTTTGTGCTGATGGGGTGACATGCAAGAGTTGATGGGGTCTGTTCTAGATGAATATTCTTGTTCCATCGGGGGTGCCGTAGGACGCGCCATTGAGCTATCGGCTGAGGATGCAGGCGGTGGCCCGGTGTCTTCGGGTATTGTGTGGACGGTGGTTTCATTGGCGGTGTCGGGCGGTGTTTGCGCATGCCTTTTCCCGAACAGTCCGTCCACCATTCCCATCAGATCCAGCGCATACATTGCTGCCACCCCTGTCAATACCCACGCCATCATGGTCTGCGCTGACGTGTGTGCGGAGAAGGTGGCTGACAGCGGTATGAGGACACAGCCGCTTCTGCCCAGAAACTTGAGCGTGGCTGCCAGGAAGTATGCCATCATTGTACCACCCGACATGAGCTCCCACTCGGGCCATTCTTTGCCCATGGTCAGAACCCCCTCGCCCATAAACTGTGCAGCCACAAACCACCCCCATATGCAGGCGTATACCACGAAGAGCAAGGTGTGCGTGATGGAGACCCCGTTTTTGGTGGCGATGTTTATGCCCTTGTACACCGGCTCGCTCGTGTTTTTGGCGTCGTAGTTGTACAGCCACAGCATGAGAAGACTGGGCAGCACCACCGACATGTGGTAGCCGTACTGGTGGAACATGAGTGCCGCGCGCTGGTTCTCAGCTTTCTTCACACCACTGAGCGCCATCCCCATCGCGCTCGTCATGGCCGCACAAAACCAGGCGGCCCCTATCGCGGCGTCGAGCGGGAGAACGCCCCCTAAAGACGGCATGCTGAAGAAGCGCGCGTGGTTGGCCGTGTCCAGAACAGCGGCGGCGTATACCAATGCCAGGGACGTGACCGCGCACACGAATGCCTCTGATATTGCGTGGCCTGTGGGCAGATCCCGGGCGGTGGATATGAGTTGGAGCAGCAGGGTAACCCCGCCTATGAGCGCGTGGCTGCGCGCGATGAACGCGTGGAACGGTGTTGAGTATAATGAAAAGACCAGGGCCCATGCGCCTAGAAGCGCGCTTTCGACTGACCATACGAGTGCAGACATTTATTGTGATCGTAGGGGTGACGCGATATTATATACAGATGTGTAAGCTGGGGCTTCTGTGCGAAAAAAATGAAGGGCGGGGGTTGGTAGG
>Ga0194042_1000915_pt1 | contig 9880 bp, 4 predicted proteins | sample JunL4412m_MetaG_FD_148974 | JGI IMG/M metagenome (GOLD analysis project Ga0194042, IMG submission 148974) | Anoxic zone freshwater microbial communities from boreal shield lake in IISD Experimental Lakes Area, Ontario, Canada - Jun2016-L442-12m | ecosystem: Environmental > Aquatic > Freshwater >...
AATCAAGACGATGCAGCGCCAAGCCTACGGCTACCGTGACCAGGAGTTTTTCAAATTGAAGATATTCGCATTGCACAAAGTGAAGTACGCGTTAGTCGGATGAGCCGAATATAGGATGGAAATCACAACGCCACTGTGTGGAAAAATCAATAAAGATCGTTGACTATTCGGACGTTCGTGATAGGACTAACAAGTCAATCGTTCAAAAATTCTGTCATGACGCAGCCAGAAAGCACGTTCATACGCGAGGCCTTACTTTTTCTTCGCGAGGTGATTTTGAGAATTGTCAAAATAACACTTGACCGAACTGAAGTGTTATTTAGGATTTAGAAAACATGTTTGACACGGTCAGTTCATACAGTCGGCAAGGGTTGATTATGCTGCACAGCCGCCATTTACTTGCGGTGTTTGTTTCGATGATTGGTTATGCGGGTTTCTGCTTTGCAGCAGACAGCATCACCTCGGACAAACCCGTTACCCCCACAGTGCCTACCCTCGCACCTCAAAAGGCTGCGGTGGAAGTGCCGATTCCCGTTGCCAATACCCATCTTCCAGACGTCCTTATGCCGGACGAAGCTGTGGCTGACCCTTCGTCAAAGAAGACGCTCAAGCTTTATGAACCTTCAAAGCCGGTTGATGCTGAAGCCAAAGACGTAAAGGCATCGAGCCCGACTGATGTTGCTACACCAGTTTCTGGTAAGGACGACGTTGCGAAAGCACCGGTCGCCGCTGATAAGCCGGCTGAAAAAGCGCCTGCTGCTACGACCACGACTGACTACGTGAAATCAAACCGCGCCGATTGCGATGACGATGATTTGGAATCCGTTTATCAGCCGCCATCAATCGAAGGGTACGGCGGTTGGAAGAAGAATAAAGTGCGTCGCGAACAAGTTCAATTGATCAATAACGATATGATCGGTATTCCGGATCGTTGGCGCATCGGCGTGATCACCGATTCGCGCCATGTAAAGGGCAATTTGTGGAATCCATACCGTCAGAACATGATCAAAGGTGATTATCCCATTATTGGTCAGTCGATTTTCATGAGTGCTGGATTTACGAGCGACACGTTGGTCGAAGGTCATAACGTGCCCACTCCCTCAGGTGTCACAGCGCAGCGCCCGGGCAGTTTTAAATTCTATGGCGATGGCGACCAGTTCATCCTCCAGCAGAACTTCGAAATTTCGCTCGAGTTGTTTAAAGGCGAAACGGATTTCAAGCCGCGCGAATGGGAAGTCCGCTGCACGCCGATCTTCAATATCAATTACGCTGACGTGCGCGAAAACTTCGCGGTGAAGATCGATCCGCGCAAGGGCGACAAGCGATTCGATTCGCAGGTCACGTTTAATGAATTCTTTGGTGAATACCATTTCGCCGATTTGTCTCCTAACTACGATTTCGTGGCGGCCCGAGCTGGCATCCAGTCCTTCAATGCTGACTTCAGAGGATTCTTGTTCTGCGACAACAATCTCGGCATTCGAACGTTCGGAAACTTGGAAAGCAACCGCCTGCAATACAATTTGGCCTACTTCGAAATGTTGGCCAAAGATACGAATTCCGATTTGAATTCGTTCGACTTTAAAGACCATCACGTCGTAGTTGCGAACGTGATTCGCCAGGATACGTTCTGGAAGGGTTTCAATATCCTCGGCAATTTCGCCTTTAGCGACGAAGAATCATCGCGAGAATACAACTCGAACGGCGTGATTGTGAAGCCTTTCCCGGTCGGCGATTTGAAACCGCATGCAAATAAAGTCTATTACGCCGGTCTCGGAATGGACGGGCATATCGGTCGTCTGAACGTAAACGGTCAATTCTATCATGCGTTTGGAACCGATACGCACAATAACTTGGCTGGAAAACGATTGACGATCAATGCAAATATGGCTGCAACGGAATTGTCCTACGACATGGATTGGATGCGTTTCCGTGCATCCGCATTCTATGCGTCAGGCGACAAAAATACAGTTGACCACAAAGCCGGTGGATTCGATTCCATTTTCGACAATCCAAACTTCGCGGGTGGCCAATTCAGTTATTGGGTTCGCCAAGGGTTCGGAGCTGGCAATGCGTTGACGTCGTTGAAGCAGCGCGGATCGTTGTTGCCAAGCTTGAATTCAAGCAAGGGCGAAGGCCAGCGCAATTTCGTCAATCCTGGATTGCGCTTGTTGAATGTCGGTTATGACGCGGAACTGACGCAGAATTTAAAAGCGGTCCTCAACGTCAACTACCTCGAATTTGACAACACATCATCGTTGGGTGAATTGTTGCATCAGAATAATCTGAGCCGCAAAATCGGATACGATTATTCACTCGGCATGGTCTACCGCCCGTGGCTCAATAACCAAGTGATTATTAACGGCGGTGTTGCAGGCTTGACTCCGAATCAGGGATTCAGGCAGTTGTATACGGCGAAAACCCTCTATGCCGGTTTCTTGGGCGTAACGGTTCGTTACTAAAAAAATAAATCGAATCACCGGGTTGATCAATTGTTTTGGTGCAACCCTGATGGAAATCACTAAGGACGCTGAAACGTAACTCAGCGTAATGGCGGGGTAAACAACACGTGCCTGCTCCAGAGGGAACTCGGATGAAGTCAGTCATTAAATTTTTGATACCTGCAACGTTGCTTGCCATGATCGCGGTGGCTTTGGTTGGCTGTAAGCCCGAAGAATTGGGCAAGGCACATCCGACTGCAAATGAATTCTACGACCCGCCGGGTATGGCCGTCACCGAACCGCGCATGGCTTACGCCTATTCGAAAGATGAAGCGGAAGTCAAGTCGAAGTCCGAAGGCTGTATGAGTTGTCACAAAGGCATCGAAAATCCGTCGATGCATCTTCGCGCAGTCAACTTGGGCTGTACCGACTGCCACGGTGGAAACGCCAATTGCACAGTCAAGGAATTGGCCCACGTCCAACCGCGCGGACACTGGTACTCGACCCATCCGACTGAAACCCCCAAGCGCAAAGCGTTGAAGTTGCCAGGTCAACCGAGCGATAAGAAAACGTCAGTTGAAATTAAGGGCGTCGATGGAAAGATTATTGCCGAATTTGCGGATGCAGATTCAAAGACTGGCGTTGCTGTAAACGTGGGTGCACGACCCGACGATAAGGAAGCAGGAAAAGAAAAGGGAAAAGAAGAAGGAACTCATGACGAGGCTGAAGGTCATGATGCGTCTGACCACCCTACCCATGGTCGAAATGAAGCGGGTGAAGGTGTTGGCGGCTTCCACGGAAAACACAATGAAACCGCTGCAAATCCGCGCCGCGCGGGTACGGCATGGTTGATGGAATCTCCGGAATTCGTCCGATTCGTAAACCCGGGTGATTTGCGAGTTGCAAAGTATGCCTGCGGTACGCCTACCTCAAACTGCCACGCCGGATACACAGAAAATTCTTCGCACAGCATGATGGCTCACGGAGCGATGCTCTGGAATGCCGCGCTCTATAACAACGGTGCGAGCAATCAAAAAGTTGCACATTACGGTGAAGCGTATACATACGACGGGCAGCCTGCACGTTTAATCACCAAAGGCTGGACGCCGGATATGGAACAAAAGGGTGTTCTTCAGTACCTCTACCCGTTGTTGCGCTACAATATTTCCCAGCCTGGAAACATCCTCCGCTCGTTCGAACGTGGCGGCAAGAGCAAGCCTGAAACGGCATCGACGAATAAGGAAAGTGAACCGGGTAAGCCGGAAACGAAGTTGAGTACCCGTGGCATTGGTACACAATTGTCAACCGATCCGGTCTTCTTGGGATTGCAAAAGACTCGATTGCTTGATCCGACATTGTGGCAACTGGGTACCAACGACCAAGCGGGCGACTACCGCTCATCGGGTTGTACTGCGTGTCATACCGTTTACGCCAATGACCGCGATCCGTCGCATTCTGGCCCATTTGCCGAATTCGGTAAAGATGGTCAGTCCTTCTCCAAAGACGCTGCGATGCATGAAATACGTGGCAAAGAAAACGGCCATCCGATCAGCCACACGTTGACTCGCGCGATTCCTTCTAGCCAATGTATTGTCTGTCACATGCACCCGGGCACAACGGTGACGATGACGTATTACGGCAATTTGTGGTACGACAACGAAACCGAAGGTTCGAAAATGTATCCTCCGTGCCAACCGAAGAAGACCGAACGCGATTTGTTGAAGATCAAGTCTCGCAATCCTGAAGGCTCCGCACTTCGTGGTAAGTGGGGCGACATCGACTTCCTCGAAAGCGTTGCAGATCGCAACTCCGAATACAAACTCGTGCAGTTCGCCGATTATAACGGCCACGGCTGGATGTACCGCAACGTCTACAAACGCGATAAGAAGGGCAATCTGCTCGACAAGAACAACGATGTTGTGAAATGGGATTCGCCGGATGTGTTCAAAAAAGGCTCGAACGGTGAACCGGTTGCCGGCTCAGCAGTTCACATGCAGGACATCCACCAAGAAAAAGGCATGCATTGTATCGACTGTCATTTCAGCCAGGACAATCACGGCGATGGCAAATTGTACGGCGAAGTTCGAAACGCCGTTGAAATTACCTGCCAAGACTGCCACGGTTCGATCCGAACTCGTGCGGACGAACGCTTCGTAACGTCAGATGGTAAGATTGAATTGCGAACGACCGGAAATGCGGCACCCGCGAAGAAGGGAAATCAACCCTTCGCAGGCACCAAATTGACGGCGGGCAGCGCGAACGACATTTACCCTGAAGGCGTCAAGCGCACTCGCTTCACGATGAACAGCGGTTCGGTGATTCAGCATTCAGCGATCTATAAAGACAAAGAATGGTTGGTCAAGCAAACCAAGGACACGGTCACTCCGGGCCACCCCGACTACAACGAATCATCTCACCGCGCCAAGACGATGCAACGCGATGCGAAGACGTGGGGCCCCGTGCTGGATGCCAAAGACGATTCGAAGCTTGCGCATCAAGATGAAAAGATGGACTGCTACACGTGCCATACATCGTGGGTTGCGTCATGCTTCGGATGTCATTTACCGATGCGCGCGAATCAGGCTCGCTTCAACATCCATTATGAAGGTGCAAAGTCTCGCAATTGGACTCAATACAATTTCCAAACGCTCCGCGAAGACGTCTTCATGCTCGGTTTGGACGGCAAAGTCAAAGGCAACAAGGTCACGCCAGTTCGCTCAACCTGCGCGATTTTGGTCGCCTCGCAAAACGCCCAGCGTGATTGGATTTACAGTCAGCAGCAGACGATTTCTGCAGAAGGATTCAGTGGTCAAGCCTTCAGTCCGCACTATCCGCATTCGGTTCGTGCGAAGGAAACGAAAAACTGCGTCGATTGCCACATTTCAAAGAATGGTGACAACAACGCACAGATGGCTCAGTTGTTGATGCAGGGTACGAATCAGACGAACTTCATGTATCGCTATGTTTACACTGCGAATGGCAGTGGTGGTTTGAGCGCGACGGTCGTGACCGAACGCGATGAACCGCAAGCCGTCATAGGCAGCACACTACACCGCGATGCCTATCCTGAAGAGTACGAGAAGCACTTGAAGAAGAGCCGTGAACTAGAAGAAGGCAGCCACCATACAGGTACTGTTTTGGGTGTCCAACTGCGCGGAGAATATCTCTATGCGGCGCGCGGTAAGGGTGGCTTGACGATTTATGATGTGGCAAACGTTGACAATAAGGATTTCAGTGAACGCATCACGACAGCCCCGGTCAGTCCGCTGGGTCAGCGCTTCTACGTGAAGAGTAAGAATTGTACGGCAGTGGTCTCACCGACCGTTCTCGGTGTCGACCCGACGCGCCAGCCTCCGTTGCGTCCTCGCGATCCGAAGAATTTGGAGCAGGGTATTGCCTTGTCCTACGCGTTCTTGTACTGCACGGACAGCGAAGAAGGTTTATTCACCGTTCTGGCAGGTACTCTCTTGGATGGCGATCCGACCAACAACTTCCTGCACCGCCACATGACATTCAATCCAGGTGGCATTCTGAACGGTGCTGTGAATGCGACTGTCGCAGGCAATTACATTTATGTCTGCTGCGATGCCGGTATCGTGGTCGTTGACATTTCCGGAATCGGTGCGGAACTCGTCGAAGCAGCGAAGCGCTTGAATCCAGATGGCACGAAAGTGCTGACGGTCGATCAATTGCAGAAAGAAGCGGCGAAGGCCGATCCGAATACGCTGAAAGTTGTGAGCGTGATCCCGATGAACAAGCCGAAAGCCGTTCGCATCCAATTCCGCTATGCATTCGCCGTCGATTGCGATGGATTGAAAACCATCGACATCACGGATCCGACACAGGCGAAGCTGGTAGAAGGTTCGTTGGTGCCGTTTACCGATGCCAACAATGTCTACTTGTCACGAACGTATGCATACGTGGCGGCTGGAACTCAGGGCGTTGGTATCGTTGACATCGAAAAAGCTGAGCACCCTAAGTTGGATCAGTTGTTCAATGCTGACGGCCAATTGTGCGATGTTCGCGATGTGAAAGTCGGCATGACGAACACGTCCCTGTTCGCCTATGTTGCCGACGCGGGCGGCAAGCTTGCAGTGCTTCAATTGACGAGTCCTGAAACGAACCCGAACAGCTTTGGCTGGACACCGAAACCGAATCCTGTTCTGGTCTCAATCAAGAAGCTTCCGGGCACACCGATGGCGCTGTCTGAAGGATTGCAGCGCGATCGTGGCGTGGACGAAAGCGGCAACCAGTTGTCGGTCTTCAACCGCGTGGGTTCGCGCCCGATGAACAAAGCTGAAGCAGAGCGCATGTATAAGATCGACGGTAAAGTCTTCACTGTGACGATGGACAAAAAGGAATTTGAGCCGGCCGTTAAGAGTCCTCTAGAATTCAAGATCAGTGAAGATACACAAAAGAAGATCAAGGATAAGCGAGCTGAAATTGACGCACTTACGGATGATTCCAAACGCTTGGCAAAGCAGAAGGAACTTTACGAATTGTTTGCTGCAGCGAAGGAAGAAGCAGCAAATGGTGGATCAGCTGGCGAAGATCCGAAGGTCAAGGAACTTCAAAAGGAAGTCAAAGGACTTGAAGATGACTTGAAGGACGCCACTGGACCGAAGGCGAAGAAGATCCAGAAGGAAATCGATGCGAAGAACGAAGAAATCAAGAAGCTGAAAGCCGCGTCCGGAGCCCCGAATCCCAAGGTCATTGAATTGACAAAGGAGATCAAGGGCTTGGAAGATGACCTGAAGGATGCCACAGGACCGAAGGCCAAGAAGCTCCAAAAGGAAATCGACAAGAAGAAGGAAGAGTTGGAACAAATTAAAAAGGGCGGCGCATAGTCGCAGCCATTTGCCGTGTCAGTGAGTAGGTGTTACGAAATTGAGTTGACGACACAGGAATTGAGAGTATCAATTCCTGTGTTATTTTTTGTGAGATGCAATGCGCGGACGTGGCGGAACTGGCAGACGCGCCAGACTTAGGATCTGGTACCGCAAGGTGTGAGGGTTCAACTCCCTCCGTCCGCATCTTTCATAAAACCCTATGATACATAGGGTATTGCAATCGCGGACTTTCCTAAGCCTCTCTGAAACGCATTTGATTCTCACCCAAACACTGTTACAAAGACTGTTACAAAGTGAATGGCATTCGGCCCCATTTTTGGGGACGGGAGGCTTCAATGGCGCGTGGAAATGGCTCGACCGTTAGATTACATGGAAAAACTTTTTACGTTCTTTTCCGGCACCCTGCGCTGAAACGAGTGATCCACAAATCGCTCAAGACTGCTGATGCGAACTTGGCGGAGCGCTACAAGCAAAAGCTCGACGCAGTCCTCAACGCGCCGGAGCGCTGGAACGATCTGCCCGACGACTTCCCTCAGATTCTTCGCGACATCTGGGGTCAGAAACTCACGACTGTCAAGATTCAAGGTGTAGGTGATATTAAATACCCCCAATTCAACCCGTGGCCAAAGGTCATCAAGCCTGAAGACTTCGACTATCCGGCGATTGCAGATTCAAAAGATAAAGTTCTCAGCATGATCAACAAAGGGATCATGGTTCAAATGGCTTCGTTGGCGAAAGAAGTCGAGCGCCTCACCAAGGTCGAGAAGGCTCAGTCTGCCGACTTGGAAAGCGCCAAGGGTACGATCCAACGTCAGGCCAACCAGATTCAAGAAATCACCCGCGAGCGGAATTATTGGAAAGGCAAACGGCTTAGCCGGAACGAATGTGGCACACTGTCCCAAGAAGAGAAGCGCTATTTGGATGTCTTTGAGAAGAGGAAGGGCGACCGCGAGTACGCAAAAGATGTTTCCCTGGTGATTAAGCGTTTTGTCCGAGAAATGGGATCCCAGAAAAATGTGGCCGACGTTGACGAGCACGCCGTCGCTGAATGGCTGCTTCTCTACAAGTCGCCGGATGGGAATCCCATTGGCGAGACCCGGCGAAAGTTCGTTAGAACAGCCGTGTTGAAGTTTTTGTCGAGCGCGACGAAGAACAGTTTTGACCGCGCGGCCGTGCCCGTCGTTTCGACGCACAGCATCCGTCGCGAACAAAAGGAAATCATGTGGCTGGAGCGCCCCGATGCAGAACGACTCGTGGCCAGCATGTACAAACTGCATGGGGATTATTGGGGAGACGCTGCTCGCGTTCAACTCGATCAAGGCTGGCGGCCCGAAGAGTTGCCCATGCTTCGCTCGGATCTGACCACGGAAAAAACGATAACGCTTGATGTGATCGAAGGTGAGGCGCCAAAGACGGGCAAGCGCACCATTCAAATTCCCAGCACTACATTGGCGGCCGTACAAAGACGATTGGCTGAAGGCTCGCCGGTCTTGTTTCCAAGACGAGGTCTGAAAGAAAAGGCTCGCAAGCCCCTTATTTCACGCGTTGGGCCAATCCATGTGGCAATGTGGTATCCGACATCATTTGATAAAGTGTATTTGCAACTGCTGCGCAGCGCGGCCGAAGACGCGGGTATATCAAAAACAATCGACTGTCGCATTCTTCGCCGCTCCTTCGGTTCACTGCAACTCAGAGCGGGCAAACGTGACGTTGAAGTTGCGGCCTTAATGGGTGACCGTCCGGAGACGATTCGCCGTCACTATGCGCGGATTCTGGCGGAGGAAGTAGGTATCGAATTGGCGCCTCACATGCCGGCGACGGAACCCATTGCTAAACGCTCGGATCGCCGCTGCGCGTCGAAGAAAAAGAATATCACTGCGCACAAGCGCTCTCGCTGATTTGCGTTTTTTTTCGCAGTTACAGATGCTCTTACTCTGTGAAGTTCACACTGCTTGAGGAATTGTGAATTCGTTTTTAGTGCTACGCTGATGCCTTGTGGACATTGTCGTGGAGGATTTCGTTTCCCGCGACTGTGCGGCGGCCGAACTCGGCGATCAAGGCGGCGTCCGTCAGTCCGTCGTGGGCCTTTTTGCATCGGGGCGACGCGCGCCAGTCCTCTGTGGGCCAGAGGCGGCCGCACACAATCGCGCTCATCGCCTTGGTGTCCGTCTTCGGCAGGTCGCGGAACATGGCGCTCTGCCACGTGCGTGGATGCACGAGCGAGTGCGGCAGCGCGAGGCCAGCCAGAATACCACGCAGAATGCCATGCCCGAGGCCGATCGAGAACATGCTCGTCACGCCTTGGCCCGGCATTGCTTGCGCGCGTTCGATGAAGACATGCTCCGGCTTGAACTGCTGGAAAATCTTGATGATGCTGAACGAATCGTACTCGCGCTTTCCGTCTTTGACATTGATCGTCGGCATGATTTCACGCGCAAGGATCTTCGTTCCATCCAGAACGACCAAGCCGCCGTCGAGGCCGTTGTCGATTCCACAAATAGACATGATTGTTGACCCGCCTTTGGTATTTTGAGCTGGCGCCCTCGCTGCGGTCAGGGCGGCGGGCCGGGGGTTGTCGCAGCGAGGGACGCC
>Ga0194042_1000917_pt1 | contig 9867 bp, 5 predicted proteins | sample JunL4412m_MetaG_FD_148974 | JGI IMG/M metagenome (GOLD analysis project Ga0194042, IMG submission 148974) | Anoxic zone freshwater microbial communities from boreal shield lake in IISD Experimental Lakes Area, Ontario, Canada - Jun2016-L442-12m | ecosystem: Environmental > Aquatic > Freshwater >...
GGGGCAAGGCTGGTGCCGCTGCGGCAATCGCTGCTAGACCAGTCGCTCAGTACACGGTTGGCGAGCAGGTAAAGGTCATCTCCGGCCCACTCTCAGACTTCTCTGGAGAGATCGCAGAAATCAACGAGGACGCAGCGAAGCTCAAGGTGCTGGTATCAATCTTCGGTCGCGAGACGCCGGTTGAAGTCGGCTTCGACCAAGTGAAGAAGGTCTGAACATGGCAAAAAAGGTCATCACAGTCATCAAGCTCCAAGCCCCAGGTGGGCAAGCAAGCCCGGCTCCGCCGGTCGGACCAGCGCTGGGTCAGCACGGCGTCAACATCATGGAGTTTGTCAAGGCATTCAATGCGCAGACACAGAAGGACAACGGGACAACGATTCCTGTTGAGATCAGCGTTTACGAGGATCGCTCCTTCAGCTTCATCACCAAGAGTCCGCCCGCTGCAGTGCTGATCAAGCAGGCGATTGGGATCCCGAAGGGTTCCGGTGAAGCTGGCCGTGAGACGATCGCATCAATTTCAGAGGCTCAACTTCGTCAGATTGCCGAGAAGAAGCTTGAAGACCTCAACGCACACGATCTTGATCAGGCAACGAAGATCATTGCCGGTACCGCTCGCTCCATGGGCATTGAGGTAACTGGCTGATGGCCGCTCGTCCAACACGTCGCGGCAAGGCATGGCGCGAAGCGCGTCAGCGTTACGACCGGATGCGTGAGCATGAGCCGGCTGAAGCAGTCGCGCTCGTTAAGCAACTTCGTGAGCCTAAGTTTGACGAAGCAGTAGAGCTCCACGTTCGCACCGGTCTGAATGTAAGGCATGCTGAGGAGCAGCTGCGCGGAACAATTGCATTGCCAAACGGCCTGGGTCGCGATGTCACCGTTGTCGTATTCGCTCAGGGCGACAAGGCGAAGGAGGCCGAAGAGGCTGGCGCCGATGTTGTCGGTACCGATGATCTCGCCAAGCGGATCGAGGAGGGCTTCAGCGACTTTGACGTCGTAATCGCCAGCCCCGACATGATGCCTGTCGTCGGTCGCCTCGGAAAAGTCCTCGGGCCGAGCGGCAAGATGCCGAATCCAAAGGTCGGAACTGTCACCGCCGACATCGCAAAGGCCGTATCTGAGGCCAAGGCCGGCAAGGTCGAATACCGAACTGACAAGTCCGGAATCGTTCACCTAGTGATCGGCCGGATTGGCTTCGAGGAGAGCGACCTCGTCGAGAACTTCAACGCGGTGATGGAAGAGATTAACCGCGCGCGGCCAGCTGCAGCCAAGGGCCGCTACATAACTTCCGTAACGCTTGCCTCGACGATGGGGCCTGGCGTGCGGGTTGAAACGCAGACAACCAAGGAATCGCCTGAGGAGGCGACGGCCGCCGCTTGAGCGATCGAACAGCACCTGACCGTGCCAGAGAAACCGGGCGCTCCTAACGGAGGGAAGACCCGGCGAGGTGACGGAATCAACCAGTCCACGGCAGTGCCTTCTAGGCCTCCGTCCCGAGTTGACCGCCACTGAATACGGGGCGGTCTTGGGCGAGAGGAGAAATAGAAATGGACAGGGCACAGAAAGCGGTAGCGATCGAGGAGATCACTGCTGACATCAACGAGTCGGAGGCAATCTTCGTCGTTGACTATCGAGGCATGACCGTGCCTCAGGCAGCTGAACTCCGAACGAAGCTTCGGGAAGCTGACACAAGCCTGCGGGTGGTCAAGAACACGCTGACCGAGTTGGCAGCTGATGCTGCCGATGCTGGCGACCTCAAGGCATACCTTGTTGGTCCAACGGCGATCGCCTTCGTTCGCGGCGATGCTGCGCTCGCGGCAAAGGCATTGGCTGAGGCTCAGAAGGAACACGAAATCCTTGCCTTCAAGGGTGGAATGATGGGCGGTACCCCTCTGGATGCCGACGAACTCAAGGCACTTTCGAAGCTTCCATCGCGCGAGGTTCTTATTGGCCAGCTTGTTGGACTTGCTGCTGCGCCAATTGTTGGCATTGTCCGGTCACTTGGTGGCCTGGTCGGTGGACTCGCCTCGCAGCTTGGTCAGATCCGTGACCAGGGTCTGGTAGGCCAGGGCGTAGCTGCAGAGGAGCCAGCTGCCGCCGAAGAAGCGCCAGCTGAGCCGGCCGCTGAGGAACCGGCAGCCGCTGAGGATGCGGTAGCCGAAGAGACAACTGAAGATGCGCCGGCCGAAGAGCCAGCTGCTGAACAGGACACAACTGGGGAGCAGGCGGATGGGGAACCAGCCGCAGAGGAAGCTCCAGATGACAAGGCTTCCGCGGAGGGCGACGCTGACGATGGCGACGCTCCTGCCGACGAGAGCAACGACGATGAAGGCGCCGGCGCTGAGAACGCCGACGCATAAAAGGAGGGCTAATGCCTACAACAACAGAGAAGTGGATTGAAGAGCTCAAGGGCATTTCAGTGCTCGAGCTTTCTGAGCGGATCAAGGCGCTCGAAGAGGAGTTCGGAGTTTCGGCCACGGCCGTTGCGGCTGCTGCACCTGCAGCAGGCGGAGCCGGTGGTGGTGGCGGTGACGCTGAAGAGGAGAGCGGAACGGTTGATGTTGTTCTCACCTCGGGTGGCGAGAAGAAGATTCAGGTCATCAAGGTTGTCCGCGCGGCAACTGGCCTTGGTCTCAAGGAGGCAAAGGCTGTGGTTGATGATGCACCACAGGCAGTCAAGGAAGGCATTGATCGTGCCGAGGGCGAGAAGCTCAAGGCCGAAATCGAAGAGGCCGGCGGAGCAGCCGAACTCAAGTAGTCGAAGTGGTCGGTTGCCGATCGGGGGCTGAGCAGGTAGAGTCAGTCGCCGGTCGGCCAATAGCCGCAGCCGCTCAATAGCCCGGGACGCCGCCACATACGGCGCTCGGCGAGTGGGGTCCGTGAGCGCCGACCAGCCCGCAATGCGGGTGCAGTTCCTGTTGTGCTATTTTTCTAGTCCGCGTTTGGCCGGCTTGGCCGCGCGGTTTGCCCGTCCATATTCTTCACGCCCGAGGAGGCAGCCAGTTGGCTACCCACGCTCCCCGGACGCGCCGCTCATTTGCGCGTCTCGACAAAGTCCTCGAGGTTCCAAACCTCATCGACATCCAACGCCGTTCATTCTTCGACTGGCTGGTCGTACCTGAACCTGGTGGAGGGCTTTACGAGACGATCCGCGACATTTCGCCGATTGAGGCTTACACCGGCAACCTCGCAGTTGACTTCGGCGAGTTCCGTTTTGCTGAGCCTGCAGAGACGATTGAGTCCTGCCGCGAAACCTCCAAGACTTACTCGCGTCCGCTTACCGTTGATGTTTCATTCGTCAACCGTGAAACCGGTGAGATTCGCCAGCAGGAAGTCTTCATGGGCGATTTCCCATGGATGACGCCACGCGGAACATTCATCATCAACGGCACTGAGCGTGTCGTAGTGACCCAGCTCGTCCGTTCGCCAGGCGCCTATGTGATGGAGCCAAAGGACCGCGAGAAGCAGGTATTCATCGCCAACTTGATGCCAGCACGAGGCTCATGGCTTGAACTTGAGATCGACAAGAAGGGCAAGGTCTTCGTCCGGATCGACCGCAAGCGCAAGCTTCCGGTAACGGTCCTGCTGCGTGCAATGGGCATTGAGGACAAGGAGATGCTCAAGCTGTTTGACAACTCTCTTTACATCCGCAACACGCTTGAGAGCGACACGGAGATCACGCTCACCGAGGAGGGCGCGTTGATTGAACTGTTCCGCAAGCAGCGTCCAGGCGAGCCGCCAACGGTCGATGCCGCTAAGAACCTGCTCAACCAGATGTTCTTCGATTCGAAGCGCTATGACCTCTCACGGGTCGGCCGCTACAAGCTCAACGCTCGACTTGGGCTTGACATCGATCTTGAGACGCGAGTCCTGACCAAGGAAGACATCGTTGCTCTTGTCAAGGAGCTCGTATCGCTTCCGAAGCTGCTCGGCATGCCCGAGACGCTTGATGAGGAGATCAAGGATTACGCGGCCGAGGCTTACACATATCGCCGCGAGCCAATCGCAGATCGACTCGATGAGTACGAGCACTTCGGCAACCGCCGCTTGCGTACCGTTGGCGAACTGATTCAGGACGCATTCCGCGTTGGTCTCTACCGCATGGAGCGGGTTGTGCGTGAGCGACTCACGACCGAGGATGAGGACACGATCACGCCACAGACGATCGTCAACATTCGTCCAGTCGTAGCTGCGATGAAGGAGTTCTTCGGGTCATCACAGCTGAGTCAGTTCATGGACCAGACGAACTCGCTTTCCGGCCTTACCCATCGCCGTCGCCTCAGTGCGCTCGGAGCTGGTGGCCTGACCCGCGAGCGCGCACCGATCGAGGTTCGCGATGTTCACCCAACTCACTACGGTCGTATGTGCCCGATTGAGACACCAGAAGGACCGAACATCGGTCTGATTGGCTCGCTCTCCTCGTACGCTCAGATCTCAGACTTGGGCTTTGTTACAACGCCCTACCGCGTCGTCAATGACGGCGTTGTAACTGACAAAATCGTCCACCTTGATGCGACCATGGAGGAGGAGCAGAAGATTGCTCAGGCCAACCATGAGGTTGATCCGAAGACGGGCAAGCTTCGCGGCCCCGAGGTCATCTGTCGTACGCAGGCCGGCCAGTATGTGACGGTCACGCCGAAGGAAGTTGACCTGATGGATGTCTCCCCGGAGCAGATTTGGTCCGTTGCTACGGCAATGATTCCGTTCCTCGAGCACGACGATGCAAACCGTGCCCTGATGGGTTCAAACATGCAGCGCCAGGCAGTGCCGCTGCTTCGCACCGATGCTCCGCTCGTCGGAACAGGTATGGAAGCCCGCGCTGCACTCGATACCGGTGACGTAATTCTCGCTGAGAATCCCGGCACGGTCGCCTATGTCGATGCTGAGAAGGTTGTTGTTGAGACCAAGGATGGCGCCGACGAGTACAAGCTCGAGAAGTTCACGCGCTCAAACCAGGGAACTTTGATCCACAACAAGCCGCTTGTTGATACCGGTGACAAGGTCAAGGCTGGTGGCGTTCTCGCCGATGGTTCCTCAACAAACATGGGTGAAATGGCGCTCGGCAAGAACTTGCTAGTCGCCTTCATGTCATGGGAGGGCTACAACTTTGAGGACGCGATCATCGTCAGCCGGCGACTCGTTAAGGACGACGAGCTGACCTCGATCCACATTGAGACCTACGAAACCGAGGCCCGCGCCACGAAGCTTGGCGACGAAGAGGTCACGCGTGACATCCCGAACCGTTCAGAGGAATCACTGCGCAACCTCGACGACCGTGGAATCGTGCGAATTGGAGCTGAAGTCAACTCCGGTGACCTACTTGTAGGAAAGGTCACGCCGAAGGGCGAGACCGAGCTGACAGCTGAAGAGAAGCTGATCCGCGCGATCTTCAAGGAGAAGGCGCGCGAGGTTCGTGACACCTCCCTTAAGGTTCCTCACGGCGAGGGCGGCGTTGTTATTGACGTCCAGATCCTCTCGAAGGAGAACAACGACGACCTCAAGGCTGGCGTCAACGAGTCAGTTCGTGTCTCGGTTGCCAAGAAGCGCAAGATCGCTGAAGGCGACAAGCTGGCCGGACGCCACGGAAACAAGGGCGTTATCTCGAAGATCGTCGATGAACAGGACATGCCATTCCTTGAGGATGGAACTCCCGTTGATGTGATCCTCAACCCGCTTGGTGTGCCAAGCCGAATGAACATCGGCCAGATCCTAGAAACGCACCTTGGCTGGGTTGCCGCCAACGGTTGGTATGACAGCGATGACTCACGTGACAAGGATGCACTTAAGGTTGCTGAGCACACTGTCAACGGCAATGGTGAGAGCGATCGCGTCTATGTCGCGACTCCTGTCTTCGACGGTGCGACCGTCGAAGATGTTGACCGCGCACTGTTCAACTGGCAGGAGCAGCATGAGGGTCGGATCAGCATGGAAGTTGACCCCAAGGCTCCAGCAGGTTGGCGCGCAACCGGCAAGCTCCAGCTGTTCAACGGCCGCACAGGCGAGCCGTTCGAGCAGCCGGTAACTGTCGGTTACAAGTACATCCTTAAGCTTCTCCACCTCGTCGACGACAAGATTCACGCCCGTTCGACTGGCCCATACTCGCTCGTCACCCAGCAGCCGCTTGGTGGTAAGGCGCAGTTCGGTGGTCAGCGCTTTGGTGAGATGGAAGTCTGGGCACTCGAGGCATACGGAGCGGCTTACACACTCCAGGAGATGCTCACGATCAAGTCCGATGACACGATCGGACGCGTCAAGGCATACGAGGCGATCGTCAAGGGCGAGAACATTGCTGAACCGAGCATTCCTGAGTCGTTCAAGGTGCTGCTCAAGGAGATGCAGGCGCTCTCGCTCGATGTCAACGTTGTCAGCGAGGCCGGCGAACGTGCCGAGCTCGGCGATGACGATGACGACCTGATGCGCGCTGCCGAAGAGCTCGGCATCGATCTTTCAGGCGTAAGGGTTGCCGCTGTTGGTGGCGACGACGATGAGGATGACTCGGAGGCGGAAGCCAACGACGAGGAGCTCATCACTGTTGAAGAGACCACCGACTGACCACAAGTCAGTACAGACCAAACAGCCCAGGCCACAGCACCGACAAGAGGAATCCTTCAATGACCGACATTAATAACTTCGACGCAATCGAGATCGCACTTGCTTCCTCAAAGGAAATCCGTCGCTGGAGTTCCGGCGAGGTAACGAAGCCGGAAACGATCAACTACCGCACGCTCAAGCCGGAAAAGGACGGTCTTTTCTGCGAGCGTATTTTCGGTCCCCAGAAGGACTGGGAGTGCTATTGCGGCAAGTACAAGCGCGTCCGGTACAAGGGCATTGTTTGCGAGCGTTGCGGTGTTGAAGTTACCCGCGCCAAGGTTCGCCGTGAACGGATGGGGCACATTGACCTCGCCGCTCCCGTCAGCCACATCTGGTTCTTCAAGGGCGTTCCGTCACGGATTGGTTACCTGCTCGACATGGCTCCCAAGGAGCTTGAAAAGGTTCTCTACTTCGCCGCATCGCTGATCACATGGGTTGACACCGACGCCCGTGACAAAGACCTCGACACGCTTGAGGTTGAGGTCAACAAGATCCTCGACGCGCTCAGCGCCGAGAAGGAACAGCGGATTCTTGAACTTAACGAGTCGCTCGACCGCCGCGAGGGTTACCTCCGCAGTGGCGACACTCCGAAGGGCTTCGACGAAGAGGACCGCCTCTGGGCAGACCACCTTGAAGTTGACCTCTCGAAGGCGTCCGACAAGGAGCGCGAGGGCGAGAGCAAGGAACTTCGCAAGCAGATTCAGGCTGAAATCGATGACAACGCCGGCTACTACGAGGACTCAGCCGATCGACTTATCCAGGCTTGGGACCTCTTCAAGAAGCTTGAGTCGCGTCAGGTGATTCAGGACGAAGCTGTCTTCCGTGAGCTCCGCGACCGTTTCGGTTCGCCATACGGCTTCGGTGAGTACTTCCGCGGTGGAATGGGCGCTGAATCAGTCCGCGACCTTCTCTCACAGGTTGACCTTGAAGCTGAGCGCATTGAGCTTGAGCATCTCGTCAAGGAGGGCAAGGGCCAGAAGCAGCAGCGCTCAGTCAAGCGCCTGCGCGTTGTTTCCGCCTTCCTCAACTCATCAAACAAGCCGGAGATGATGGTCCTCGAGGCTGTTCCGGTTATTCCACCGGAGCTTCGCCCGATGGTTCAGCTTGATGGTGGACGCTTCGCGACCTCAGACCTCAACGACCTCTACCGACGCGTCATCAACCGCAACAACCGCCTCAAGCGGCTGCTCGACCTTGGTGCGCCAGAGATCATCGTCAACAACGAGAAGCGGATGCTTCAAGAGGCTGTTGACGCCCTGTTCGACAATGGTCGCCGTGGCCGTCCCGTCACTGGTCCAGGCAACCGTCCGCTCAAGTCCCTCTCCGACATGCTCAAGGGCAAGCAGGGGCGCTTCCGCCAGAACCTGCTCGGTAAGCGCGTTGACTACTCGGGCCGTTCGGTCATCGTTTCCGGTCCTTCGTTGAAGCTCCACCAGTGCGGGCTTCCGAAGCTGATGGCACTTGAACTGTTCAAGCCGTTCATCATGTCGCAGCTCGTACAGCGCCATTCAGCTCAGAACATCAAGGCTGCCAAGAAGATGGTCGACTCGATGGTTCCAGAGGTCTGGGATGTACTTGAGGACGTAATCAGTGAGCACCCAGTGCTGCTGAACCGCGCACCTACCCTGCACCGTTTGGGCATCCAAGCCTTCGAGCCAGTGCTCGTTGAAGGCAAGGCAATTCAGGTTCATCCACTCGTCTGTTCGGCATTCAATGCCGACTTCGACGGTGACCAGATGGCCGTCCACGTTCCGCTTTCAGCTGAAGCTCAGGCTGAGGCTCGGATTTTGATGCTTTCGAGCAACAACATCCTTTCGCCAGCTCACGGTCAGCCGCTTGCGACTCCAACCCAGGACATGATCCTTGGCGCCTTCTACCTGACCTATGGTCCGGACGAGGCTGAGATGACGGAGCTTGAGGAGCAGCTGTTTGCCGGCAAGTGGCCAAAGGGCGACAAGCGTCCACATGTTTATCGCACGGCTCAGGAGGCAGAATCTGCCTATGAGCATCGGATCGTGACCCTTCACGACCTGGTCGAGTACCGGCCAGAGCACGCTAAGGGTGGTCACAAGCTGACAACCGTTGGCCGCGTGATCTACAACGACCGGATTGAGCGAGCATTGGAGCTTGCCCTTGGTGATCACTTTGATCCCAAGACCTACGAGTTCCGCAATGGCTCAATGCGCAAGAAGGATACGACCGCATTCGTTGACTTCCTCGTTCAGACCTACGGCGCTTCAGCAATCAGTCAGGTGCTTGACGCCTTCAAGGATCTTGGTTTCCAATTTGCTACCCAGGCTGGAATCACGATCTCGAAGAACGATGTTGTTATCCCACCAACCAAGCAGAAGATCCTTGATGGCTTCGACGCTGAGGTAAGTGAGATCCAGGAGCAGTACGCGATGGGCCTGATCACTCAGGAGGAGCGCCATGAGGCGGTCACCAACAAGTGGACGGCGGCGACGGACGAAGTTGGTAACGCTATGAAGGACAACCTCGATCCGCTCAACCCGATCTTCATGATGGCCGACTCCGGCGCGCGTGGATCGTTCAGTCAGATTCGCCAGCTTGCTGGAATGCGTGGTCTGATGGCCAATCCAAAGGGTGAGATCATTGAACGGCCAATTAAGTCGAACTTCATGGAAGGGCTGACCGTTCTTGAGTACTTCATCTCAACTCACGGTGCGCGCAAGGGACTTGCCGATACGGCCCTTAGAACGGCTGACTCCGGTTACCTGACCCGTCGACTCGTAGATGTTTCGCAGGATGTAATCATCCGCGAAGCTGACTGCAAGACGAAGGAATTCATCAACCTCCGTGCCTTTGATCGGACTGACGGCAACCCACAGCTCGTTGGACGAATTACTGCTGAGAAGCTCGAAACTAAGCGTGGACGAGTCATTATCCAGAAGGGTGATGAGATTACGCGCGCCCATGTCAAGGAGATTGAGGAAGCGTTTGGTCCTGACAACGAGCGTGGCGAAAAGGTCACAATTCCAGTTCGCTCAGTCCTTAAGTGCACGGCCGAAGTTGGCGTATGCCAGTCCTGTTACGGTCGCTCACTCGCCTCCGGCGAGATCGCTGAAATCGGCGATGCAGTCGGAATCATTGCTGCTCAGTCAATTGGTGAGCCAGGCACCCAGCTGACGATGCGTACCTTCCACACCGGTGGAGTTGCCGGTGCGGACATCACGCACGGACTGCCAAGAATTGTTGAGCTGTTTGAGGCTCGCAAGCCGAAGGGTCTTGCGCAGATCTCTGAGGTCGACGGCAAGGGGG
>Ga0194042_1000921_pt1 | contig 9844 bp, 8 predicted proteins | sample JunL4412m_MetaG_FD_148974 | JGI IMG/M metagenome (GOLD analysis project Ga0194042, IMG submission 148974) | Anoxic zone freshwater microbial communities from boreal shield lake in IISD Experimental Lakes Area, Ontario, Canada - Jun2016-L442-12m | ecosystem: Environmental > Aquatic > Freshwater >...
CGTTCGACGCGCCGCGAGTCCACTTGGTGGCCTCTTCCGGAGTAATCACTTCGGCCTCATACTTCTTCAGATATTCTTTCTGCTGCGCGTCGGTCATGGCACCGTCCTTGTTCGGGCCGTTCTTGCCTTTGTTTTTGAGCGTGGCGGCCATCGCTTTGACTTTGCCGCGCTTTTCATCAATGGCCGAAAGTTCTTCGGCCCAGAATGGCGCGGTGGGCACGGCGATGACGTTGTCCTTGAACTCCGGCAGCAGCGACGGCGCGGTCATGGCCGTGTGGAAGGCGGCTGTGTTGCCGTCTGCTTTCATGCCGCCGACGCCAAGCACACCGATCACGAACGGCATTTTCGGCGCGCTTAAATCCTTCCGCACATCGCGGATGAAATCGGCCAGCCACACGCCGTACTTGGTGTAGTCCCTCGTCTTGCCGTCCGCGCCCGTGGGATAAGTGTTGCCGTCCACGAGGTCGTTGAAACCCTGAAGCCACACAAACCCGGCAATCTCGTAGCCCTCCGCAGGATCGTAGGCCGGGCACACGCGTTTGGGATCGGCGAGAACCTTTTTCACATGCTCGACCATGTAATTATAGAAGCGTCCCGTCTCCTTTGCCTTCGCCGCTTTCTCTGCGGCGATGTCCTTCCCCTGCTTCTGCTTCTGCGCGAGTTGCGCCTCGCTGAATTCGTATGGCCCCGCGCTCGGCGAACGGAACTCGGTGTTCAGGCTCCGGCCGCCCCACGCCGTCTTGATGATGAGCACCGGCTCTTTCAGTGCTGCGTCCATGGCGAGGCCGAAGGTGAACTCCGGGCCGATTTTTCCACCATCCTGCGTTGGATTGGAACCCCTGGCACCGAAGCCTGCGGTGAGCTTGCCGAGTCCTTCGCCATTCGCACTGCCGTCGAACTTGCCGGTGAGGTAAGATATCCAGACATGGTCACAGACAGCCGGCTTTCCGTCCGCTCCCCGCATTTGCTTGAGGAGCGGTGCGGTGGCCGGGTCGTCGCCAATGTAATCAAAGGTCTCAATCCGCGCGTGCCCCTCCATGTTCGACTGGCCAGCAAGAATGAAAACTTTGAGCGGCCTTTTCGCGGTCTCACCGGCGTGAAGCGTTAACGCCGATGACAGTATGGCCGCTGAAAGCATGATGAGGGTCTGTGCGAATTGGCTTTTCATTGCTTGTGTCCTTTGGTTAGGGCGCATGGCCCATCAGTCTTCGGATTTCCAAGTGTAGCGTAACGTAGCTTTTGACATTTGTACGAGATTTCTGGAATGTATGCAATGAAACCAAGGACTGATGCCAGCTTCTAAAATACGACCAGCCTGACGAATTTCCCAATGAAAATTCGTCATTGGCTAGAAACAGTTTCAAGCACCACTCGATATCGCGACACGGATTGTTCGTGCAGAGATGGCCAGGCGTTCAATACCTTTTGAACCTCTGGAAAAGCCTCAACTGCCTTGTCTGTATTCGCTGGTTCGGCACTCGGAAAAATCTGCACACAGGCTCCACACTTTTAGTGTATATTTGCGTTTGGCGGATGTTTTGAATCTGCATCAGAATGCAGAGGTTGATCTGAAGGCTCTTGAGGCAAGATCGTTTGATCGCTCGGAGTTGTGGCGGAAATACGTAGTTTTTGTGCAGGAGTTTTTAATGCAAGTAATTGCCATGAATGGGGTTTGACTCAATTATGGCGTACTGCCGAAACTGAACGCAATCCCGTTACATAAGTAAAATTATTATTGGAACAACTCGTCGCGCGGGTTGAAATGAATGCGCTGTTGATTGTTGCCTCCCGATTCAATTGATGGTGTAATGGGTTTATGAGTGCAATGATCAGCCATCAACCGGGCTCTTTCACGTGGATGCAGCGCGTGAAGAGCTCGGTCGTTTTTTTGTTCCCACCCATTTTTCTGTACCTCGCCGCGCAGATTCTTTTTTCAACGTCATCCACCCCGATTTGGGACGCGGAGCAGCAGCAGATGCCGTACTTTGGTTTGCTGGCGGACAGCGCCCGTTCATTCACGCCGGTGGTGTGGAATCCGTACAGCAGCGGCGGCGCTCCGGATTATGCGATCTCTGATTTTTTTCTCCTGTCACCCATCACGGCGGCGATTGCGTTTGTGTGCGGCAGCGGGATTGCCAGTTACCAGATGTATTGGTTTCTGATCTGGGTCGCTGGCGCGTGGGGCGTGGTGATGCTGGGACGGCATTTTAAAGCGCCGGACTGGGGTATCTGCGTGATCAACGCCGGGTTTTTGTTCAGCGGATTTTATTGCGGACACGCCCAAAATCCGTCGGCCATTTCAGCGATGTCAGCGCTACCGTGGATCGTGTGGCGGTTGGACGTGGCGCTGAGCGAGCGGCGGTTTTTTCCAGCGCTTGAGGCCGGTGCAATTTGGGGCGCTACAGCGACGTGTTCGTACATTGGACTGACGGCGCTCACGGGCTGTTATTGCGGGCTGTGGGTACTCGGTCGAATCTTGTTCTCGGATGAGTCGAGGGACGAACTGAACGGCGACACAATTCGAAAACGCTCGTGGTTTGGGTTGGGTGCGCTAGCGTTGTTGGGCTGCGTGGGCGTCATCGTGATGCTGCCGAATCTGTCGGGGATGTTGGTGGAAATAAAAGGGTATTCGGACCGCGCGGAGGTGCTGTCGCGCGAGGTGGTTATTTCGGAAAATGTGATCGCTCCCGGGTCGCTGTTTTCGTTGGCCAGCCCATATGTATCGAGCCTCAAATACTGGAACGAGTCACTGTGGCCGAACACGAATGTGTGTTTGTTGAGCGTCTATTCCGGGGCCGCAGCGTTGGTGCTGGCGGTCATGGCGCTGCTCACGAAGCATCGGACTCACTGGCGCATGTGGGTATTTGCAGTGGGTGCGTTTTGCGTGGTGGCGTCGCTGGGGTATCACACGCCGGTGCGCGGGTGGCTGTACGATTATTTTTATCCGTCGCGTTACTTCCGGCATCCGGGACTTTTTCGGATGTACTGGATTTTCACAGTCGTGGTGCTGGCTCTGTACGCGTCACGTGATCTTCAATTGGGTGAGCGCGAAACGTGGCGACGATTGTTTCCCGTTGCGTGTGTGCTGGGTGGTGTGGGCGTGGTGTGGATGATGGTATTTAAATCCTCCTTAGTCGGAAACGGGCCGCAGCCTGGATTAGCGAACGCGCATGGAATTGGAATTTGGGGCGGACTTGCAGTGGTGTGCTGGTTCGCGTGTTCTGAGAATGCGGTATTTCGACAACGTTATGTTCCGTGCGCTTTAGTGCTCGTGGCGTGCATCGATGGAGCGGTTGCGTTTCAACTCAACCGAGCGCTGATGTGCCAGGAAAATCCAAGCGATTTAAAAGCGTGGCACGAGATTCTGGCGCAGTATCGTCCGAACATGAATTTAGGTCCGAAGGCGTTTGAGCGCGTGTTGAATACGACGGCTCCGGAGATCAGTACGACGCACGGCATGTTGAACAATGCGAATTTGTATTCGAAGCAATTGGTGCTGCGGAATTACACGCCGTTGAGTAACGCGTTTCATCTGGAGCTGTCGGACACGCCGGTGTTGGCTCAATCGGCGCTGGGAGCGGAACGTATTTGGTTTGCCGCGACGGTGCCGGAGATTGCTCCGACACAAGCAAATTTCGCAGCATATAAAGCGCGCGCATTGGAACTGAACGCAGCTCCGATTGTTCGGCATTCTCGAGAATCCGTGTTGAAACCCGGAGCGAATTCTAGCGAAGGAAGTGCAGCGGAAATCACGTCTCTTCAAGCGCCTCAAAAAATCCCGGTGGTGATCGCGCACTATTCGTTTCAGCGTTTGACGCTGAACGTGGACGCTCCGCGCGCGGGCTGGCTGCTCGTCACCGAGCGTTGGGCGCGCGGATGGAACGCGACGGTGGACGGGCGCGCGGTGGACGTTCAACCGGGGAATTTTGTGTTCCGCTGCGTGGCGGTTCCGGCGGGCGCGAGCACGGTGGATTTCACGTACACGCCGTTCGGATTTCCGTATGTGCTCTACGCGAGTTTTGGGATGCTGGGCGCGGTGATGATCGTTTCGGTTGGAGCACGTGTTCGGCGACGAAGGAGTTGATCGGTCGTCGCCTCTAATTTTTCGAATTCTCATTTTGATTTTGGGCTGCGTTCCGTACATTAGTACCCGCTTTCATTAACGGAGAACGATTGTGGATTTGAAACAGTATGCAAGTCTGACGGCGGTGCAAATTGCCGAGGGAGTGCGGAGCAAGGCGTTTACGGCGGCGGAGGTCACCGAGGCCGCGCTGGCTCAAGCGCACGCGCTGGACCCGAAGGTCAAGGCCTTCATTACGATTCTCGACGACCACGCCCGCGCCGCTGCGAAAACGGTGGACGCGAATGTGGCCGCTGGCAAGCCGATGAAGCTCGCCGGAGTGCCGATCGCGCTTAAAGACAATCTGTGCGTTACCGGCACACGCACGACTTGCTCATCGAAGATTCTCAATACGTACGTTGCTCCTTATACGGGAACCGCGGTGCAGCGGATTCTGGACGAGGGCGGAATTCCCATCGGCAAGACCAATCTCGACGAATTCGCGATGGGCAGTTCGACTGAAAATTCAGCGTTCTTCACGACACGAAATCCGTGGGATTTGGAACGCGTTCCGGGCGGATCATCCGGCGGATCGGCTGCGGCAGTCGCCGCGCGTATCGCTCCTCTTTCGCTCGGATCAGATACCGGCGGATCGATTCGCCAGCCAGCTGCCCTGTGCGGCATCACCGGATACAAGCCGACATACGGCCGCATTTCGCGCTACGGCCTGATCGCGTTCGCAAGTTCGCTCGACCAAATCGGCCCATTCGCCCGGACGGTTGTTGACGCGGCGCTGGTCACCGGCGTCATGTCGGGTATCGATCCGTTTGATGCGACGAGCGCGAACAAGCCTGTCGAAGCCGAACTTTTTGATTTAAAAGCGCCAGCTAGTTTGAAAGGCATTCGCATCGGCATTCCGCGCGAGTACTTCATTCCTGGAACGGACAAAGCGGTTGACGAAGCGATTCGCGCGGCGATTGAAACGTATCGCTCGTTGGGCGCTGAAATCGTTGATGTCTCGCTGCCGAATACGGAACACGCGGTCGCAGTGTACTACATCGTTGCGACGGCGGAAGCCTCGTCGAATCTCGCGCGCTTCGATGGCGTTCACTACGGTCACCGCACGCTCGAAAAGACCGGGCTCGTCGATCTGTATTCGAAGTCGCGCGCTGAAGGATTCGGACCGGAAGTCAAGCGCCGCATCATGCTCGGAACATACGCGTTGTCGAGCGGCTACTACGACGCGTACTATTTGAAAGCGCAGAAAGTGCGCTCGCTGATCCGCAACGATTTCGTCGAAGCGTTTAAGAAATGCGACGCGATTATTTCGCCGACTTCGCCGACGCCCGCGTTCAAGATCGGCGAGAAAGCGGCTGATCCGTTGTCGATGTATCTCTCAGACATCTTCACAATTTCGGCCAACCTCGCAGCGGTCCCGGGGATTTCGATTCCGTGTGGACAGACGAACGGCCTGCCCATCGGGATGCAATTGATGGGCGAAATCTTCGATGAAGTCCGGTTGCTGAAGATCGCAGCGGCGTTCCAAGCGGCAACGAATTTCCACGAAGCAGCTCCGACGTTGTAATGAACTCAAGAGCCGCGCGCGCAAGCAAGCGGCCACGAACGCGTATTGCAATCCACTTGGCCGCTTGCTTGCGCGCGCGGCTCTTGTATTCGGAACTTTTCATGGCTTCATCGTCCCCCGTTTCCGGTTCGTGTTTGTGTGGAAAGGTCGTCTTTGACCTCTCCGAACGGCGCACCGGCGAGACGTTGAACTGTGCGTGGTGCGGTCAAAATTATCACTATCTTGGCGGCGGGACGTTGAAGCCGATCAATGCGTATGAAGCCAAGCTCATCGCCTCCGCTCCGCCTGTGCGCTCCGGAAAACCTCGTCCGAAAATCAAGCGCTCGGACGGCCCGCCCGGCGGGATGTTGCCGATGCTCGGGTTCATTATTGCATTCAATGTCATCGCGTTTACGGCAGTGTCGTTGCTGTTGCCGAAGCACGATGACGGACTGCGTCACGCGGTGTGGGACGCATCGTTCACGATCTCAGCGAAATCGTTTTGGCCCGACGTAGGCGCATTGGTGCTGGGGCATCTGTTGGGATTTATCTGCTGGGCCGTATACGCGTACAGCATTCACCGCCGGGAACGAATGGAACAGCCGACATGAGGAAGATTGTTATAGCGTGTGCCAGTTTCAAAGGGACTCTGTCGTCGCGTGAAGCAGGCGTAGCACTCGCGCGCGGGCTGGCTGGATTTGACACGAAAATCGTCGCGCTGGCCGACGGCGGCGAGGGCCTCGTCGACGCACTCGCGAGCCAGATTCCCGGGGCGCAGTTGCATGACACGCCGTGCCGCGATCCGCTCGGCAATTCTCACACCGCTCGTTTCGCCATGGCCTTTCCGCCCGGACATCGCGCCGAAGCAATTATCGAAATGGCCGCGTCCAGCGGTCTGCCGCTGGTGCCGGAATCCCAGCGCGATCCGAAGATCGCGACGACGTGGGGCGTCGGCGACCAGATTCGCGCGGCGTTTGAACGCGCTCCCGGTAGCGACGGGATCGATATTCTGCTGGGCCTCGGCGGCAGCGCCACGAACGATGGCGGAGCCGGGATGGCCCAGGCGCTCGGCGCGAAATTGCTCGACAAACATGGCCGCGAACTGCCACCTGGCGGCGCGGCGTTGAAGGAGCTCGACCGCATCGACATGTCCGGTTTTCATCCGCGTATCGCCGCATCGAAAATCACGGTCGCGTGCGACGTCGTCAATCCGTTGTGCGGCCCGCAAGGCGCGAGCGCGATTTACGGTCCGCAAAAAGGTGCGACGCCAGCAGACGTCGAAATCCTCGACGCCGCGCTAGACCATTTCGCGGCGGTGATTCGCCGGGATTTGGGCCGTGACGTAAAGGACGTTCCGGGCGCGGGCGCAGCAGGCGGATTGGGCGCGGGCTGCATGGCGTTTTTGAACGCGACGCTGAAACCCGGCATCGAACTCGTTCTCGACGCGATTGACTTCGACCGCGCGCTCGCAGGCGCATCGCTGGTGCTGACTGGCGAAGGCTACCTCGACGAACAAACGCTCATGGGCAAAGCCTGCGCGGGCGTCGCGGCTCGAGCGAAACAAGCTGGCGTTCCGTGCGTGGCCATCGGCGGCGGAATCGATCCGTCTCGGCGCGGCGATTTGCTGGCCGTTTTCAAAGCGATCGAGTCCTTAAGCGAACTCGCCGGATCAGTCGATGAAGCCAAGCGCAACGGAGCGCTCTGGCTAGAAAAATTGGCGCACGAAAAAGTGGCAGCGTGGTTGCTGTAGTCACAACAACACTCAAGGACTCGCCATGATCAGCAAAGCCAAAACCGTCGCCGCCTATGTGAAAGAACTTCCCGAAGACCGCCGCGAAGCCATCGAAGCCGTTCGCGCCGTGATTTTAAAAAACATCGGCAAAGGATTTGAAGAGGGCATCGAGTACGGGATGATCTGCTATTACGTCCCGCACTCCGCGTTTCCAGCCGGCTACCACTGCGATCCGACGAAGCCCGTGATGTTCGCCGCGCTGGCATCGCAGAAAAATCACATGGCCGTTTATCTGACCTGCACCTACGGCAGCCCCGATCACGCGAAATGGTTTCGCGAGGCCTGGGCGAAGACCGGCAAGAAACTCGACATGGGAAAATCGTGCGTGCGGTTTAAGAAGTTGGAGAACGTCGCGCTCGACGTCATCGGCCAGTCCATCGCGCGCGTCTCGATGACGAAATTTCTGGACGGATACACGAGCGCTTTAAAAGCAAATGCGGACGCAAAAGCAGCGAAGAAACCCGCTGTTAAAAAAGTGAAAAAGTAAGACGGGCTATTAAAGCCCCGCAGCTTCCTTGGCCTTCTGTTTTTCAAGCCACACCGCCCAGGACTTGCCGGCCGCCGTATCAACACCCGAGAAGAACAGCCCGTCGATGTCCTTGTAATACACCTTGATCTTCTCGTCCTTATCAGCCGGGAAGACTTCTGCGTACGGCTCGCCCGCTTTCGATTCGCGATTGAAGACGTAACCGACGATCTTGTTGCCGCCCTTCAAATTGATCGTGATGTCGCCGCGATAATCGAACGCCTTTTCGAGCGCATCATAAAGCTCATCTTTGCTGCTCAGCGTTGGGGTCCATTTTTCCAGCGATTTTGCTTCGTCGGCCATTCTCGTGTCCTTATTTTACTCAATAGTGTTGGTGGCGATCGTCGTGCGCTTCAGCCGTATCTTATGCGTTTTTCCTTCGCGGTCGATGGTAAAAGCACCGTCCCACACGCCAGCGTAAGGACCCGTCTTCCACGTCACGGTTTGCGTCGCGGCATCGAACGTATACTCGCCTTCGCCCGTCAATTTGTCGCCGGGCAAATACGCTTTGTACTTACCGTTTTCTAATTCAAATGAACCGAGAAACAACGGCGCTTTGTTCGTCGCGCCATAGGAAAATATCTTGTACTTCCCTGAGCGCGGCGACGCCTTCTCTTCAGCCCGCGCGCTGGATCCTGCTAACGTCAGCAGCAGAAACAAACATGCCGCACATGCAAGTGATCTCGTCGTTAGAATCATGGATTACAGCCCGTGCGCCATCGCGGCTTTCGCCGTGCGAACAAACCCGCTGAACGAGCCAAACGTGTCGTCCACCGCCGTCGGTTCGTAGCCGCAATGAACCATGCAATCCTTGCACTTTTCATTGCCGCTCTTGCGACCGTAGTTGTCCCACTCCGTGCTGTCAATCATCTCCTTGAAGGACTGGACGTACCCTTCCTGCAACAAATAGCACGGCTTCTGCCAACCGAAGATGTTGTACGTCGGGTTGCCCCAGGGCGTGCATTCGAAATCCACGTTCCCCTGAAGGAATTCCAAGAACAGCGGTGACAGATTAAACTTCCACGACTTCTTTCGGTTCTTCAACAAATCGTGGAAGAGTGTCTGCGTCTTCTGGCGGTGCAGGAAGTGCTCCTGATCGGGCGCTTTCTGGTAGCTGTAACCCGGCGAGAGCATCATGCCTTCAACGCCCAACGTCATCATGTCATCGAAGAACTGGTGGTAGTGCTCGGCGTCGGCGCCATCGAAAAGCGTCGTGTTGGTCGTCACGCGGAAGCCCTTCTTGACCGCCGCTTTGATCGCGCTCACCGCGACGTCGTAGACGCCTTCTTTACACACCGCAATGTCATGTTCCTTCTTCGGTCCGTCCATGTGGATCGAGAACGTCAGGTACGTGCTGGGCGTGAATTTCGGCAACATTTCTTCAAGCAAAATCGCGTTGGTGCAGAGGTAAATGTACTTCTTGCGTTCAATCAAACCGTTTACGATTTCGATGATCTGCGGGTGCATCAGCGGTTCGCCGCCGGGGATGCTGACCATCGGAGCGCCGCATTCGTCCACCGCTTGGAAGCACTGTTCGGGCGTGAGGTTCTTGCGAAGAATATGGCCCGGGTATTGAATCTTGCCGCAGCCCGCACACGCCAAATTACAGCGCATCAACGGCTCCAGCATCAGCACCAACGGGTAGCGCTTGACGCCACGAATCTTCTTGCCCAGCACATAACTTGCAACGGTCCACATCTGCTTAAACGGTACGGACATGTCAACCACCCCTTATTGATGCACAGTAACACAGTTTTTGTTTGGCGATAAGACGTATCCATATTATCCGGCATTCGGTCCAATTCAATACTTTTGTTGCTCAAATGGCGATAATTTCGGACGTTCAGAATCAAATCCAACCGGATTATCCCTCAATCTTCGGATTTCGTTAGCACTTTCCCC
>Ga0194042_1000937_pt1 | contig 9748 bp, 9 predicted proteins | sample JunL4412m_MetaG_FD_148974 | JGI IMG/M metagenome (GOLD analysis project Ga0194042, IMG submission 148974) | Anoxic zone freshwater microbial communities from boreal shield lake in IISD Experimental Lakes Area, Ontario, Canada - Jun2016-L442-12m | ecosystem: Environmental > Aquatic > Freshwater >...
TGTGGATCAACTGATTCCAAAATGGGCAGGGCCAATTCAACAATGGGTTTCACATCAACGCTTTGCTGTGCTTTCGATCCACCTACGTAATAGTGATAAGCGATATCAGATATCGACTCAACTACGTCTTTGAACAACGAGTTACTTAAAATAGTTGTCACCGTAGCTGATATCTGCGGGCCTTTTTTAAGAAGGAGTGCGCGTTCATCCCCACTGGCCGTCTCGAGGGTTTTGGAAACGAAGTAGTCGCCGGCATCTTGTTTAAAGGAGGTGCTTGATAACAATCCATCGATTACTTTATTAACTGGGTTTCCAACTCCAATTGAAAGGTAGATGCTTCCTACAATTGAGAGCAGTGTAAAAAAGATCGTGAAAAAGATTGCAGATGGAACTGCTCCACCACGCTTTGCCTTGAGCAGCTGACTCATGTTTGGTTTTGCCAGATAAGGTTAAAGATTATTTACCTTCAGCTTTATCTTTAAGCATTCCTAGACGCACTTTAGTATCGCGCTTTCCGACAATCGGCACCAAAAGAGGGACAAGGATCATCCCCATGCCTTTCATTCTTGGAAAATCATGCTGAAAAGTGACGTTTGTCCCTGAGCCTTCTGATTGCAGCGTAAAGGTATTTATGAAGTAACCATTTTCATCATGAGATTTAAATACGATTTTTCTATTGGGAACAACCTCTGTGATTGTGACCTCATTCTTATGGTCTTTTTCTGCTGGCGGAACGAATCCGACAGAGCTATATGTACTGCCAACAGCACCGATTACGCCTGACGTTAATTTTGCCTCATAGGGCTTTGGTGACCATTGCGAGTGCTTTGTAATATCGGCGATCCAAGGCCAGACGGCATCGGCTGGGGCGTTGATAAATTGAGAAACTAAGAGTTGAGTCATTAGCACTTCCTTTACTGTTAGAAGACGATGAATGTACTGGTCGTCTTTACTTTCGGTAAAGGGGTAGTAGTTAAGCAATTAGAAAATCGATGTCACATTGATCCAACGATTAACGCAAACTCAAATTAACCTCTTAATAACCTCACGGTAATTTGGCGTTTAAGCTGTAGCTCAAACAGAGACATTTCCTGAACCTTGGATTTCTTCAAACCTTGATTATCGGATTGGTCTATCAAAATTCATACCTCCAGTTTTAACTTCTTTTCCCCACTTTGATGTTGAACAATTATTCACTAACGTTTTAAGAAATCGGAACTCCTAAAGCTGGCCGAATTTCTTCAAACATAGAGTAGAAATCCTTCAGACTTATGCCAGTTGCATCTTGAAAAGCTACGGAAAATATCTTTCCTTTGGCCATTTCTAGCCAAATATTCATATAGTTATTAAAACCTGCGAGATATATGAGAAATTCGCATGCTATTGGACCAAGTGTATAGTTTCGCTGATTGTTTGCGGCAAGTTTCTCCAACGAAGCCTTTGGTTCATTATCCTTCGCTATACCGTTATCCATTGCGGAAAACGGCCAATGATCAGAATTCAGGTCACCTAAAGCATCTAGTACCAAAGGAGACATAAGTGTTGCGCCTCCTTCTCTAAACCAACCAGGAACATCAAGTGGGGTTTTGTAATTGACTTGACTAATAATTTGGTATTGGACTAAATGGAATATTTCGTGGGCGGCCAAAAATCCGGGAGTACCTCTTTCTAGGGTACTTTTTTTAGAGCCTGAGTAGTTCAAATATAATGCGGCAATATCTGCACTCGCCCAACCTGAGGCATTGTCCATACTTAAGTTTGCACGGTCAGCCGCGGAACTAAGTGAACACCCTCCGTCAACATGAATCTTCTGTAGCCAAGCCCAATCATTGAATATAACGATCGAGATTGGTGTTTTGTATTCTGCCGGAAATAGGAAAGCTTCAAGTTGCATAACTTTGGTAAGGGCATCTACCGCTTTTGTAATATTCACATTGTCAATTAATGCAGGATCAATATAGAAATCGATAGCTGGAATTTTCTTCAATGCGCCAACAGAAATATTTGCAAAAGAAGACTTGACCGATGTATGAATAGTGTCAAAATTGCTCGGTTCAATGACCTTATATTTTTCCCACAATGTACTGTAAATTCCACTGCTGACTAGTCTGCTATTTCCTGGAATTCCATTTCCTATATTTCCAAGTTTTGCAAGATCACACAATTTTCTTCCGGATGCTGCTGGAATATTGGACTCTATTGGAGATGCACTTGGAGTCGGAGTTGGAGTCGGAGTTGGAGTTGGAGTTGGAGTTGGAGTTGGAGTTGGAGTCGGAGTCGGAGTCGGAGTTAGTTTGGAGACAACAGTCACTGCTCCTTTGCTCCAGCTGAGTTTCTTGCCAGATTTAATGCATGTGTATTTAGAACCATTTAGGACGGTGATTTGCCCTAACTTTGAGCAAACCGCCCCTACTTTCACCGACGAAAATGCTGGGGCCACCGTTGGTGCAATCGATGCCATAAGCAGCACAAAACTCAAGAAAATCCTCTTCATTACCTCACTATATGGGAGGAATTAAGCTGTAGGTGCGTCCTGCGCTAAATCTTCTGGACTATCAGGGGATTGAACTTTTGGGGCACCCTTGAAAGTAAAGATTGCATCGGCGCCTTCGCCCTCTGCATCTACAACAATGATTTCGCCGGCTTTGAGTTCGCCGAACAAGATGCGCTCTGATAGCGCATCTTCGATTTCACGTTGAATTGTTCGACGCAATGGACGTGCACCAAGAAGTGGATCGTAACCACGGGCGGCAAGTAAATCTTTTGCTGCTGGAGTTAATTCGATTCCCATGTCCTTTGCCTGCAAGCGGTCATCTAGATTTTTGATCATGAGATCAACGATCTGAACAATCTGCTCTTTGGTCAACTGGTGGAAGACGATTACGTCATCGATACGGTTGAGGAACTCAGGGCGGAAATGAGTTTTAAGTTCGTCATTTACTTTGCCCTTCATGCGCTCGTAATTAGTCTGCTCATCATCGCTGTTAGCAAAACCAAGACCAAGGCTCTTTGAAATATCACGAGTACCGAGGTTAGTTGTCATGATGATGACAGTGTTCTTAAAGTCAACGGTGCGACACTGTGAATCAGTAAGGCGACCATCTTCTAGAACTTGGAGGAGCGAGTTAAAGATATCTGGGTGTGCCTTTTCGATCTCATCAAAGAGAACGACTGAGAATGGGCGACGGCGTACTTTTTCAGTGAGCTGTCCACCTTCGTCGTAACCGACGTAGCCTGGAGGTGCACCGAATAAACGTGATGCAGTGTGACGCTCTGAGTACTCAGACATATCAAGTTGAATCAACGCATCTTGATCACCGAACAAGAACGATGCCAAAGTGCGTGAGAGTTCAGTCTTACCAACACCAGATGGGCCTGCGAAGATAAATGATCCACCTGGACGGCGTGGATCTTTCAGACCTGCGCGTGTACGGCGAATCGCTTGTGAAAGTGCCTTGATTGCTTGATCCTGTCCGATGACACGGTTGTGAAGTTCATCTTCCATGCGCAATAGGCGGGCAGTCTCTTCTTCAGTTAATTTAAAGACCGGGATTCCAGTTGAGATAGATAGAACTTGAGCGATGAGTTCTTCATCGACCTCAGTAACCTTATCTAAATCAGTGGCTTTCCAATTCTTTTCAGCCTCATGCTTTTCGGCGATTAAAGTCTTTTCCTTATCGCGAAGGGATGCGGCCTTTTCAAAGTCCTGACCATCAATGGCCGACTCTTTCTCCTTGCGGGCATCGGCGATTTTGTCATCGAATGCGCGAAGCTCGGCTGGCGCAGTCATGCGCTTAATGCGAAGACGTGAGCCCGCTTCATCGATTAAATCAATGGCCTTATCTGGCAAGAAACGATCAGATACATAGCGATCGGCCAAGTTTGCAGCTGCCGCTAACGCACCATCGGTAATAGATACGCGGTGATGAGTTTCGTAGCGGTCGCGAAGACCCTTCAAAATTTCGATTGTGTGTGCAACTGATGGCTCTTTAACTTGAATTGGTTGGAAGCGGCGCTCAAGGGCTGCATCCTTTTCAACATGCTTTCGATACTCATCAAGAGTTGTAGCACCAATTGTCTGTAGCTCACCGCGGGCAAGCATTGGCTTCAAGATGCTAGCTGCATCGATTGCGCCTTCTGCTGCACCTGCACCGACAAGGGTATGAATCTCATCGATGAAGAGAATGATGTCGCCGCGAGTTTTAATCTCTTTGAGAACTTTCTTCAAGCGCTCTTCGAAATCTCCACGGTAGCGGCTACCGGCAACGAGTGCACCTAAATCAAGTGAGTACAGCTGCTTATCTTTTAAAGTCTCTGGAACATCGTTCTTATAAATCGCTTGGGCAAGACCTTCGACGACGGCAGTTTTACCAACGCCTGGCTCACCAATTAAAACTGGATTATTTTTAGTACGGCGTGATAGAACTTGCATGACGCGTTCAATTTCGTTTTCGCGACCGATTACTGGATCTAGCTTTCCTTCACGGGCGGCTTGAGTAAGGTTGCGACCGAATTGATCGAGAACTAATGATGTAGATGGTGTGCCCTCTGCAGGTCCACCTTGTGCAACGGCCTCTTTACCTTGGTAACCCGAGAGCAGTTGAATTACTTGCTGACGTACGCGATTCAAATCGGCGCCAAGTTTTACAAGTACTTGTGCGGCAACGCCTTCACCTTCGCGGATAAGGCCAAGCAAAATATGTTCGGTGCCAATGTAGTTATGGCCAAGTTGCAGCGCTTCACGAAGTGAGAGCTCTAGAACTTTCTTCGCGCGTGGAGTAAATGGAATGTGGCCACTTGGTGCTTGCTGACCTTGTCCGATGATCTCTTCAACCTGCGCGCGAACGCCTTCAAGGGAGATGCCTAGGGATTCAAGTGCCTTAGCAGCGACGCCTTCGCCTTCATGGATGAGCCCAAGCAGAATGTGCTCGGTACCGATGTAGTTGTGGTTAAGCATGCGGGCCTCTTCTTGGGCCAGCACAACCACACGACGGGCTCGGTCTGTAAAGCGCTCAAACATTGGCGTACTCCTTCTTATTCGATTCATTAAGCCTAATACCTAGTGGCGCAGGGCCGCGAGGTGGATAGGGCTCGACACTTACAACCCTAGGGGTGGGGCTTTTATGCCCCGATTAGCCCACTATCTAGGCCAGAATCTTCAACATTCTGGTATTTCCCAGGGTATTTGGCTTGGCCGACTCTAAATCCAAGAATTCGGCGATACCGGCATCGTAGGAGCGCAAAAGCTCGGCATAGACCGATTGATCCACTGGAGTGCCCTCGATAACTTCAAAACCGTGGCGGCCAAAGAACTGCGTTTGGAAAGTGAGACAGAAAATTTTCTCTACGCCAACTTCGCGGGCACGCGCAATGATTGCCTCCAGAATTTGGTGACCGATTCCCTGCTTATGTAAATCCTCTTTCACTGCGACGGTTCGAACTTCAGCTAAATCCTCCCAAAGAATATGAAGTGCGCCGCAACCAACGAGAACTCCATCTTTTTCAGCAACGATAAACTCTTGAACACTTTCATACAGTGTCACAGTTTCTTTCGAAAGCATTTGGCCAGGGGCGGCATACGAATCCACAAGATTGCGGATTGATTTTACATCTTTAGTTTTAGCAGGTCGAATAACGAGCATTATTAATCTGCCTCGGGTTTAACAAGAGGGAACAAAATTGTTTCACGGATACCAAGGCCAGTAAGTGCCATAAGTAAACGATCCACACCCATACCCATTCCACCCATAGGAGGCATTCCAAACTCCATCGCGCGTAGGAAATCTTCATCAACTTGCATCGCCTCGAGATCACCATTGGCACCAAGAGATGATTGTTCAACTAAACGCTCGCGCTGAATAACTGGATCAATTAATTCAGAGTAGCCCGTTGCTAATTCAAAACCATCGATATATAAATCCCATTTTTCGGCAACACCAGGTAGTTCGCGGTGTGCACGTACAAGCGGCGAAGTATCAACTGGGAAACCCATAACGAATGTCGGTGCAATCAACTGATCTTTAGCTACGTGCTCGAAGATTTCTTCGGCCAATTTGCCTGTAATCCACTTAGGGTCCATCTTTATGCCTAGTTTTGTTGCAATAGTTTTGAGCTCAGCAATTGGAGTTAGGGCAGTTACGCTCTGTCCAACGCCCTCGGAAATAGCATCGTATAAGGAGATTTCACGCCAATTGCCGCCTAAATCAGCTTGGCGTCCATCGTGATGTGTGACGATGTGGGAACCGGCTACTGCCATCGCTGCGTTTTGGACAAGCCTGCGAGTCAGCTCGGCGATTGATTTCCAATCGCCATATGCCTGATAACTCTCGATCATTGCAAACTCAGGTGAGTGCGATGAATCCGCGCCTTCATTGCGAAAGTTACGGTTTATTTCAAAAACGCGTTCAATGCCGCCAACAACGCAACGCTTTAAAAATAGCTCTGGGGCAATCCGTAAGTAGAGATCCATATCGTAGGCATTTGAAAAAGATTTAAATGGTCGGGCAGTCGCACCGCCATGCATAACTTGCAGCATTGGGGTTTCAACTTCAATGAAATTATCTTTCGCAAAAGTGTCACGTAAAGAACTCATAACTGCTGGGCGCAACCGTGCATTCACGCGCGCCTCTGGTCGAACAATTAAATCAACGTAACGCATACGGACGCGGGTTTCCTCAGACATCGGCTTGTGATCATTAGGCAAAGGTCGCAATGACTTAGACGCTAACTTCCATGAAGAGGCCAGAATTGAAAGTTCGCCTCGCTTAGAAGTAATAATCTCGCCAGTGACCGAAACAATGTCACCTAAATCAATATCGGATTTCCAAGAGTCAATAGATTCTTGACCGACTTTATCTAGCGAAAACATTGCTTGAAGCTCAGTGCCATCACCTTCGCGAAGTGTTGCAAAACAGAGTTTGCCGGTATCGCGCTTGAAAATTATGCGACCAGTAAGACTTTCAATTGCGCCAGTTGCAACATCGATTTCTAAACCTGAATGTTGCTGACGTACTTCTAGTAATGACTTAGTACGTGGCACCGCGACTGGATATGGCTCCACTCCGCTTTCAATGAGGGCGGCCCGCTTTTCGCGTCGAATTCTCAGCTGCTCAGGCAAATCCTCTTCGATGGGTGCGGTTTCATTGCTCATAATGGGGTGGAGTCTAACGGTTCAAGCATTTCGTTCGTGAATTAAGCGAAGCCCAATCAGTGTTAAATCTGGTTCATGATCAGTAATTGTTTCAGAGACCCCGATAATCAACGGAGCTAAACCGCCCGTTGCAATAACTTTTGGCGTGCCTGAATAAGTCTCGGCCAACTCGGCAGTGATGCGATCAACCAAGCCATCGACCTGTCCAGCGAAACCGAAAATTGTGCCCGACTGAAGCGCCTCAACAGTATTTTTCCCAATGACATTTTTAGGTCTAACTAGCTCGACTTTGCGCAACTGCGCAGCTCGAGCAGCCAGTGCATCAACTGAAATCTCAATACCTGGGGCAAGGGCGCCACCTAAGAACTCTCCCTTGGGAGAAACAACATCCAAATTCGTTGACGTACCAAAGTCAACAACTATCGCTGGACCACCAAATAGAGTGTGCGCAGCCAATGTATTTACGATTCGATCTGCGCCAATTTCCTTAGGATTATCGACTAATAAAGGAACACCGGTCTTAATTCCTGGTTCAACAATTGTTGTTCGGACATCGGCGAAGTAATCACGAATCATGCTCCGCAGTTCGCGAAGCGTTGCTGGCACAGTTGAACAGATTGATAAGCCACTGACTGTGTAATCCTCAACAAGTGAGCGGTATTGCAACCACAGTTCATCGGCCGTGCTTCGTGGATCGGTCTTGACTCTCCACGAACGAACTAAGTCATCGCCATCGAAGATTCCAAGGACGGTATTTGTATTTCCTACATCGATTGTTAGCAGCATTAGGCACCCATTCGCATGTTATCTATAAGGCGCACGCCATCAATCCATCCAGCGATGAGTGCGCGTTTGCTCTTTGTAACGTCGGTTGCAATTGAGAAATCATCCTCATTAATAATTACTGCGTAATCGCGTTTAAAACCCGCATCCGTTGAAAGCGTTGTATCGATAATCTCCTGAGCAATCGCGACAGTCGGAGCTAACCGAGCTGCAGCCATTGCACGGTAAATCACATTTGCACTAACTCGACCCGCTTCGCTTAAGCGGATATTACGAGAGGAAAATGCAAGGCCATCGAATTCACGAACCGTCGGAACCCCAATAATTTCGACGTTATTTTTCATCGCGCGAATAATCTGTAGCTGTTGAAAATCCTTTTCACCAAAGACTGCAGCTTCAGGTTTAACGATTTCAAACAGCCTACTAATAACGGTAACTACGCCATCGAAGTGACCTGGACGCGAAGCACCTTCATAGAGTTCGCCAATGGGAGATGCTTTTAACTTAGTAATCTCTCCTGGATAAATTTCGTCGAAGTCCGGCATCCAGATTTCTGTTGCACCGGCAATAGTGGCGATTTGAATATCATGTTCAGGGCTGCGAGGATATTTTGCAATGTCTTCAGCGTTTTCAAACTGCAGTGGATTAATAAAAATACTAACTACAACCTCTTTGCTCAAGGTGCGCGCACGCTTAATCAGCGCTTGGTGGCCCTTGTGAAGGGCGCCCATCGTTGGCACTAATACGCTCATGTGGCTCCAGTCCTTTCAGGTACCGGGCGAGGTAGTTGAAAGTTTACGGGCTAGTGGGCAATTGCGCCAAAAGTTGATCTATTCGGCCATGTGTAAGCAGAACTGCATCCGGGTCAATCTCAAACCAGGGCTCTAAAACAAATCGGCGCTCGTGGGCACGGGGATGAGGCAGTTCTAACTCGGCACTCTTGCTCAGCAGTGCGCCATATTGAATCAAATCTAAATCTATAGTTCGTGGACCCCAATGAACAAGGCGTTCGCGCCCCATGCTCTTTTCGATTCCATGTAAAAGTGCGAGCAAATCTATGGCTGGAAGTTCGCTTTCAATTATGGCGACGGCGTTTACATAATCGGGTTGGACCGGACCGCCAATAGGTGCAGTTGTGTAATACGAAGAGACGGCAATTAGTTCCGTTGATTCCCTCAATAGTTCCAATGCAATGTCTAAGTTCTCGTTTGAGTTTCCCAAGTTGGCGCCGAGTGCCACTATCGCTCTCATCGCGAGCGAGTAATCTGCACCGCAATATCTTGAACTTTTGCAGATACCGGCGCTTGAGGCTTATGTACTGTAACCGTTACTGAATCTATCTTCATATAAGTGTTTAGAATTTTTTCGGCGATGCGTCCTGCGAGCCTTTCAATCAGCGACACTGGATTAGTCGTAATCTCAACCACAACTAAGTCGGTGATGTCGGCGTAACTAACAGTGTCATCGAGGGCATCACTTACCGATGCGGCCTTCAAATTAATTGCCAAAATCAAATCGATAAAAAAATCCTGTCCGTTAGCTCGCTCGTGTTCAAACACTCCGTGGTATCCAAAGCCATGGATACCCTTAAGTACAATTTGATCGCTCATATTGGCAACACATCTTTATGCGGTTTCACAGAGTGCACTCTAACTCCCCAAATACCCGTTGTGGAGAGGCGTTTAGTAAGGGCAATGCTCGCCTCTTCACGCTCATCGGGTGTGTTACCACCTAAGAAGCGTTTGCGTGATCCACCGATTAATACTGGATAACCAAGGGCTACAAACTCCCCCACGTGATCAATAATCTCCCCCC
>Ga0194042_1000942_pt1 | contig 9724 bp, 6 predicted proteins | sample JunL4412m_MetaG_FD_148974 | JGI IMG/M metagenome (GOLD analysis project Ga0194042, IMG submission 148974) | Anoxic zone freshwater microbial communities from boreal shield lake in IISD Experimental Lakes Area, Ontario, Canada - Jun2016-L442-12m | ecosystem: Environmental > Aquatic > Freshwater >...
CCCCGAAGCCCTCGCGGCGCATGGTCTCCACCAGCACCGCAAGCTGCAACTCACCGCGGCCCTGAACCTCCCAGGCGTCAGGGCGCTCGGTGTCCACCACGCGAAGCGACACGTTGCCGACCAGTTCTGCGTCGAGGCGGTCCTTCAGCATGCGGGCGGTCAACTTGCTGCCCTCGCGGCCGGCGAGCGGTGAGGTGTTCATACCGATGGTCAGGCCCAGGCTGGGCTCGTCGACGGTGATGACGGGAAGCGGGCGCGGGTCGTCCGCGTCGGCCAGTGTCTCACCGATGGTGATCTCGGCCATCCCGGCCACGGCGATGATCTCGCCCGGCCCGGCCTCCTCCACCGATACGCGGTCGAGTTCCTTGGTGACGAAGAGCTCCACGACCTTGGCCTGCTCAATGGTGCCATCGGCCTTGCACCACGCCACCTGCTGGCCCTGGCGGATAGTGCCCTCGTGCACGCGGCAGATCGCCAGACGGCCCAGGTAGGCGTCGGCCGCGAGGTTGGTGACCAGCGCCTGAAGCGGGGCACCCTCGGTGTAGGACGGTGCGGGGATGTGGTCCTTCAGCACGTCAAACAGCACCCCGAGATCCTCAGTCTGCGTCTCCGCGTTCAGCGACGCGGTGCCGGCCTTGGCGTTGGCGTAGATGATGGGGAAGTCGATCTGGTCCTCTTCGGCACCCACGTCGAGGAACAATTCGTAGACCTCGTCCACGACTTCGGCCGCGCGCGCGTCGGGGCGGTCGATCTTGTTGATGACCAGCACCACGGGCAGCTTGGCGGCTAGCGCCTTGCGCAGCACGAAGCGGGTCTGGGGGAGTGGGCCCTCGGAGGCATCCACCAGCAGCAGCACGCCGTCCACCATGAACAGACCGCGCTCCACCTCGCCACCGAAGTCGGCGTGGCCCGGGGTATCGATGATGTTGATGGTCATGTCGCCACGACGGACGGCCGTGTTCTTGGCGAGGATCGTGATGCCCTTCTCACGCTCCAGGTCGCCCGAGTCCATCACCCGGGTCTGCACGGACTGGTTGTCGCGAAACGCACCGTTCTGCCAGAGCATTGCGTCGACAAGGGTCGTCTTGCCGTGGTCCACGTGGGCCACGATTGCGACATTTCGGAGATCTTCTCGGATAGGCACGGCGCGGGACACTAGTGCATGTTGCGCGGTTCACCGCGGAGGGATGCAATGATCAGGCCCGTGAGCCCTGAGGTATCCCTCCATAACGACAGCTGGCAGGAATCGCGCTGGCCCCCGCTGATCGCGATCCTCGTGGCCGGGGGCCTCTACGCACTGCTGCCCAGTAACTACGTCATGGCGGACCGGTGGTTTGGCTGGATCATCCCGTCGCTCGAGGTGGTGCTGGTGATCGTGGCGGCATCGGCCCCCCCGCGCTCCGAGAGCAACCGTCTGCGCAATATCGGCATCACGCTGGCCGCGCTCATCACGGTGGCCAATGCCAGTTCGCTCGTCACGCTCGTCATCGGCATCACCCAGGAAAATGGGATGCAGGGACGTGACCTCACGTGGGCGGCCATCGACATCTGGGTCACCAACATCATCATCTTTGCGGTCTGGTATTGGGAGATTGATGGCGGGGGGCCGAAGGAGCGGGCCGAGCGGGCCCCGGGGTATGCCGACTTCCTGTTCCCCCAGTACCAACTGCCCGGGCCCTGGACCTGGCGCCCGGCATTTCTCGACTACCTCTACATCGCATTGACCAACGCATCGTCATTCGCCCCGGCCGACTCCCTGCCGATGACCACCCGTGTCAAGGCGATGATGAGCGTGCAGTCGCTCATCTCGCTGGGCGTCATCCTCATCGTGGCCGCCCGGGCCATCAACATCCTCCACTAGCGACCCATGCGCTTTTTCGAACTCGCGTTCCTCTCAAGCATCTCCCCCCAGACGCTGGCCGTGGTGCTCTATCTGCTGGGCGGGAAAAAAGGCCTGAAGCACTCGTGGCTGTTTGTGGGTGGAGCGCTGTTCACGTCGCTGGTGGCCGGCACCGTCGTGGCAGTGGGCCTGGCCGATACGGGGATCCACCTGAGCGGCCTCACCAGTGGGCACCGGATGCCCGGGGCGTACATCACGGCGGGGCTCGTGCTGCTGCTATTCGCTGGCTATGTGTTGTGGTGGCACGAGCGCGCGCGGTCTCACCGCAAGAAGAAGGATCGTGCGAGCGACTCCAGGCGGTTGGAGCGCATGGTGGAATCATCATGGGTGGCGCTGGGAGTGGGCCTGATCTTCGGGTTCCCGGGGCCCGGGTATGCACTTGCATTGGCAGAGACCAGCGGGCATGCCATGGGCTTCACCATGGCGACGGTCGTGATCTTCAGCGTCATCTCGTATTCGTGGGGGTGGATCCCGATCGTGTGGTTCATGTTTGACCAGGACCGGGCCGTGCGCGTGCTCACGCGCTTTCGCACAGGGGTGGCGAAACATCACATCGCCATCATCGTCTCAGTGCTCGCCGCAGTGGGTCTGTACCTGCTTATTCTCGGCGTGCTCACGTTGTGAGGCCCGTCGGGCCGTGGCGGGTAGAATTGCCGCCAATGGCCCCTCGACCACGTCGACCAAAGCTCGTGCTCGCCGCGATCGGCGTCGCCGCCGTTGTGGGCGGAGCCGGTGCCGTGGGAGTGGTGACAGCGGTGGCCATGACCGACACCACGCCACCCTGCGAGGCGTGCCAGCCATTCGTCACGGGGGAGTTGCTCGCGCCCCCGCCCTCGGTGAGCTCGTCCGGTGGGGTGCTCGACACCTCCATCACGGCCGCCACCCGCACCGTCACCATCGGCGGGCGCAGGGTGTCAACCCAGACCTACGCCTCCACGTTCTCGGCGCCCACCTGGATCATCAACCCGGGCGACCAGCTGAATGTGCTGCTGCGCAACCGCCTGCCAGTCGGGTACCTGCCATTTGGCCAGTGGTCCAAGGCATGGCTGCAGCCCAAGGGCGGGCATACCAACCTGCACGTTCATGGCCTGCATGTGTCGCCCAAGGCCCCGTCCGACGACATCTTCCTCAACATCATGCCGGGGCATCAGTACCAGTACCGGTATGCGATTCCGGCCGATGAACACCCGGGGGTGTACTGGTATCACCCCCACGTGCACCACTACGCGGACATGCAGACGTTCGCGGGTATGGCCGGTGCCATCATCGTGCGCGGTGGGCTCGACGACGTGCCGGGCATCGGCAACCTTCGTGATCGCATGCTGTTCATCCAGAACCCCCAAGTGCTCCGCGGGTCAACCACCGCGTCGCAGTATGAGGTCCCCGCGAAGCGCATCATCACCGTCAACGGCCAGGTACAGCCGCGTATTGACATTCACCCGGGCGAGTCGCAGCGGTTCCGCTTGGTGAATGCCAGCACCGAGCGCTTCATCCAGATCGAGCCCCGCGGCGGTGAGTTCTGGATCCTCGCGCGCGACGGCAACACGCTGGCCCACCCGGTGAAGAGTTCACTGCTGCAGATGGGTCCGGGCCAGCGCCTTGAGGTGCTGGTGCGGGCGGGCAACACTTCAGGCGCGTTTCCGTTGGTGCAGACGTACTTCAACCAGCGCCCCACACCCTTTGGCAAGCAGCCACGCGTGAAGATCGCCACGCTGTCGGTGGCGGGCCCCGCCGAGGAGCGTCAGCCAGTGCCACAGGCGCTTGGCACTGCCGACGATCTGCGGAGCGCCACCCCGGCCCGGAGACGGCGCGTGGTGCTCACGCAGAACCCGGCTATCGCCTCGTTCTACGTGAACGGCAAGCGCTTTGCATGGCACGGCAAGCCCGAGACAATCTTCCGCATGAAGCTGGGCACTACCGAGGAATGGCTCATCAAGAACCAGTCCCCTGAGTGGCACAACTTCCACATCCACATCAATCCGTACCAAGTCGTGGCGCGTGACGGGAAGCCGCTCACCGGCCAGCCGTACTGGGCCGATTCGATGAACATCGCGCCGGGACACAGCATCACAATCCGCCAGCGCTTTGATGACTTCACCGGACGATTCGTGTTCCACTGCCACGTGCTGGTGCATGAGGATCACGGAATGATGGCCGCGGTGGAGGTTGTGCCCTAGGCCCCTTGGGCGTGCGGGGTAAGCACCTCTGCATGTGCCCCGTCGGTGCCATGCCGACCCCGGGTTCCCGCCAGCGTGGCGATGATGGCGCCGGCGACGATCATGATCAATCCGCCGATTGCTCCGGTGTCGATGGCGCCCGAGAGCAGCCACATGGAGAGCGCGATCGTTACGACTGGGGCCAGCACGCCGATGGCCCCAACCGGCGACGGGCCGATCTGTGCGAGTGCCCACGATCTGCCGAGTTGTGGCACCAGTTGGGCGCCCAGCGCACCGAGGGCCAGCGCGCCGATCTCAGACGTGGTGTACGTGAATGCCCCTGCGCCTTCGACGATGAGCCCCACCGGAAGCGCAACGGCTGCCGATGCCAGGGCGCCGATCAGCGCGACGTCGATCACATTCGAGTGTGCAAGGGCGCGGGTCATAAAGATGAGGGACGCCGCAAAGATCCACGCCGAGCCCAGCGCGAGCACCACGCCCTGGGTATCCCATGTAATGCCGCTGGCGTAGAAGATGGCTCCGATGACGATCATGACCACCGCCAGCACGACGCCACCCGACGGCCGCGTGCGCTCAACAACGATGGCCAGTACAACGACCGCCAGGGGGGCGGTCATCGACAGTGCCGTGCTCGCGGCAGACCCGATGAGCGGAACGGCCTGTAGGAACACGGCGAGATTGGCCACGTAGACGGCACCTGCCACCGCAGCCAGGATGAAGCCCTTGCGCGAGGTGGGGCGTGGCGGGGTTCTGGCGAGGCGAAGCATTCCGAGCCCGAGTCCTGCTCCGAGCGCGAGCAGCCCCGAGTTGACGAACGGCGTGTCATGAATCACCGTCACCTGATTGATGGCGACCATGGAGATGCCGGCGATGACCATGAAAATGCCGAAGAAGCCGGCAACGACCGGCGCAGGTCGCACGGTGCCCTCGTCTGACGACCGGTAGCCGGCGAGCAGCAACGCGGCGAGGGCGAACAGTGAAATCGCGAGCATCGTGTTGGTGAGCTCCCAGCCCCCGGTGGTGCCACCAAATGGGGCGAGACCCCGGGCGTCCCCGACAATGGCGGCGGTGGTGATGAATGCCATGGCGAGGGTGCTCCACCGGGGGCCGCCACGCGCTGCCACGGCCAGGACGCCGAGCAATGCGAGGGGTACGAGCAGCCCGATCCCCCAGCCGAAGCCACCGATAGCGAGCCCAATGGTGACGGCCGTGCCCGCAATGGCCCACCAGTTATGGAGATCTGCCCGGATGTCGCGCCTGTCCACAGCCCAGGCCATCATCAGGCCACCGGCCACCAGATACCCGCCCACATAGGCGAGCGTGACCAACCCAAAGATGATGACAACAGACGCGCCGGGCGGCACCTCCCCGTACACGGAGATGAGAAGGATCGTCAGTGATCCCGCAATGAGCGCGAGCGTGGTGGAGATGCCCGCGTACCGCATGGTGCCGCTGAGGCTGTGGAACCCCACGCGTGCGCGACGCATCCATGCCGCGCCCGCGATGACGATAACCAGACGAACGATCGCGATGACGACAATGTGCGTCCATGGGCGGTCACGCACCATCAGTTGGCCGATCAGATCACCCGCGAGGAACCCTGGCCAGATCGAATAGCCCCACCGCAGGAGGAGTGCGGTGCCGACGCCCGGGGTCAGCAGCATCGGACTGATCATCAGGTCGGTGAGGGTGATCGCATACGACCCGATCGCCGCGAAGAATGTCGCCACGGCGAGCACGGTGACGAGGGTCCACCAGCGGCCTGAGCGAAGATCGACGGACCGGGGGAGGATCGAGGGCATCATCACCGCCGGATGATGCCCGGAACGACGAGGGCCCGCCGGAGCGGGCCCTCGGGTACTGCGTCCGGCTCCGGGTTACCCGGCCGTGGGGTCACGCGGTGAATGATGCCATTCCCGTGACGACCCGCCCGAGCGGGCCCTCACGGGAATGGCCGGTGTGGCGAATGCCTAGGGCGCTTAGGGCGCTGCCGTGCCCTGCGGCGGCGCCGCAGGCGCACTGGGATCGCGCGGCGGCAGGCCCGAGTCGGGGCTGATGGCCGGGGAGATGCACGGCAACTGCTGGGCGTTCACGAACGTGGCATTCCCAGGAGTCGTCGGCGGGGTCGGCGGGGTCGGCGGGGCCGGCACGTTGTTCGGCCACGCCGCACCAGCCGCGTAGTCGCTGGCGAAGGTCGTCTGCACTTGGTTCACACCACTCACGCTGAGCACGCTGGCAATGGGGGCCTTCGTGGGGTCCGACCGGTCGGTGAAGCCGATGCCGAGTTCGCGGTTCCAGTTGACCGAGGCGTACCCGATGTTCTGGGACCCGATCCATGCGTCCTGGCCGTCCACGAGGATCGCCTTGGCATGCACGTACACCTGCCCGCTGCTCTCGTCGAGCAGGCGTACTGTGGCGCCCGCCGCCACCAGCGTGTTGTAGGCAGGCAGCCAAGTGTTGCCCGATCCAACGGTGCCCGACATCACCACGCGCACGTCCCTGCCCTTCTTGGCCTGGGCCACGAGCAGGTCGACGAGGCCGGTGCTGTACTTGTTGGTGTAGCTCAGTTCCTCGTTGTAGACCCAGATGGAGTGCTGGGCGCTGTTGATGAGGGTGGACATGCGCGACAGCGCGTTGCCGCGCAGCCACGTGGGGAACTGCACGGCGTTGAAGTACCCCGGGTAGACCGGCGGATACTGGGGGTCACCACTCTGTCCCTTGGGCGGGAACGCCATGGCGCCGTTGGACCACGTCTCCGGCCACGTGTTGCTTACCGGGTCGGAGCCCTTCGGGTCGGGGATGAGGCCGGTGAAGGTGGTTCCTGAAGACGACCGGGACTGCACGTTGTCGACGGTGGGGCCGTCGCAACGGGCATCGGACGTGAAGACGCCCTCAATGCGCGACACGATGTCGGGCTGCGTGATGGTCAGGCCGAAGTCGCGCGGTGCCCACTCCGCGGCGCACGGCTGGCCTGCCCCCGCGAGGTTGTACGGCGGCTTGGCAAGCGGCGCCGACGCGGTTGTGCACGACGCGTCGGGGTTATCGAGGTAATCGGAATTGATCAGGAACGGCCCGAACTTCTTCGTGCTGCCGTCCGCGTTGTATTGCGTCCAGCCGACCGACCGCTGTCCCCAGAAGTTCGGGAAGGCCTGCAGGTTTCCGGTGCTCACGATGGCCTTGGCCGTCGGGGGCAGCGCACTCACGGGCAGCGCGTTGCCAGCAGCATCGGCGCCGTCGATGATGCTCGTCTTCTGGTGGGTGATCTGGAAGTTCTCTGACGAGAACTGCACCCGGTACGAGCCGGCTCCCGAACCGGCGCGCTGCTGAGCCAGCTGAAGCTGGTGCTCCATGGCATAGGTGGAGTCGGCCTTGGGTGACCACACGCACCCCGGCGAGGGCGGCGAGACCGAGTAACAGGTCTTCTCGAGCTCGCCCGAGTTGACGATGACACGCACATTGACGCCGCGGGTGATGGCAGCCTGCAGCCAGCCGACAACGTTGGTGCTGCCGAAGTCGTACATCACCACGTCCACGCTGCGGGTGGCGCTGGAAATGGCGGCCTGGATGGTGCCGCCCCCGGGATTTGGCGGCACCGTGCTGTTGATGGTGCTGTTGCCGTCTTGAGGCTGCGTGAACGCCATCTGCTCCTGCGGAGCCAGGGTCGTGCCCTTCATGATGGTGCCGACGAGGGAGGCACCGGCCAGGGTGGTGGTGGCGATATTCGCGTTTGAGAGGTCGGCACCCTCGAGGCTGGCGCCACCCATGCGCACGCGGCGCAGGTCCATCCCGTTCAGGTGCACTCCGCTCAGGTCGCAGTTGGTGGCGTTGGTCCGACGGGTGATGACCAGATTGGTGCAGTCACGAAGATGCGCGCCGCTGAGGGCGTTGGTCTTGGACCCGCCGCGCAGGTTCTGAAGCAGGGTCACCGCGGCGTGATCGGGCGTGTGATTCGCGTCCGACGGCGAGTCGTAGTGCTGGGTGGTGGACACCACTATGTGCGTCGCCCGCGCGAAGTCGCGCCGCTTGCCCTTGGGCACGGTCAGTCGGATGCTGCCGCCATCACGGGCACCGTGGCGAAGGTGCGCGTAAGCAAAGCGGATGCGCTTGCCTGCGGTGGTGGTCCCGCTCACCCGCACGTGCAGGTCGTCGTTGTTGCCGGGGCGCGCCAGCAACCCGTGGTGCCACGTGATGGGCACCTCAACAGTCGATGCCCCGCTGTTGAGGGTGGAGCGGGTGGCGGTCATGTCCTGCCCACTGGCCGAGGCGGTCAGTGCGAGCGCAGAGCCAGCAAGTACGGGAACAGCAAGAGCGGCGATCAGCCGGACGGACGGCGTCATGTGGAGAGTCCTTGGAGGGGTTGGTGGGGCAACGGTAGTCACCGCGTTGTGGTTTGGGCAACCCGTTCGGGCCAGGAGGAACCGCGCAACGACGAAGGGCCCGGCACACCTGTGCACGGGCCCTTCGGAAATAGCGGGGGCAGGATTCGAACCTGCGACCTTCGGGTTATGAGCCCGACGAGCTACCAGACTGCTCCACCCCGCGGCGGTTTCGGCAATGTAGCACCGGCCCGGCTCGGCGGCGTTCGCGGCAGGTGTCTCGCTGGTGGACATGTACTGGTTTCGTGATGCCCGGGGCATGGGTGACACACCCACTGGACACCCGCTGCAGCCGACCTAGGGTGGACACGCGGCGAATGAGCGCCGCCCCACCGCACCTGCGACGGGAGGAGACACCCGAATGGCCATGACCGAGCGCAAGCGAATCGTGATGATCGCGCACGACAACCGGAAGCGCGACATGCTCGACTGGGCGCGCACCAACTACTCGGTGTTGCGTCACCACGAACTGCACGCAACCGGGACGACCGGGGGGTTGATCGCCGATGACCTGGGCCTGAACGTGCACCGGTTTCTCTCAGGGCCCCTGGGCGGTGATCAGCAGGTGGGTGCCGCGCTGGCAGAGGGTCGGCTCGACATCGTCATCTTCTTCTGGGATCCGCTCGAGCCTCAGCCCCACGATGTGGACGTGAAGGCGCTGCTGCGTATCGCCGTGGTGTGCAACTCGCCCATCGCGTGCAATCGGGCCACCGCCGACTTCCTCCTCTCCAGCCCACTGCTGGGTGAGGGGTACGAGCCGGCGCTGAGCCCTGGTGACCTTGCGCCGCCGGAGCGGGAGATCGTGAACGTGGGAGTGGGCGTCAGGTAGACGGCTGCGCGGGGATCGGGTCGATGGCGACCCGATCCCCCACGGATACCCACCCACCGCGCACCACGCGGCAGTACACCCCGAACAGGTTCTCGCGGCGCTGCGCGATGACCTGATGCACCTCGTGCGTGCGCTCCATCGTGTCGGGGTCGTAGGACACCACGCGGGTCTGTTTGGTGGCCACCACGACCTCAATGACCGCGTCGTCTCCGAGGGCAAGCCGGTGGCCCGGCCACTGTGCCTCGGCGAATGCCACGCCGTCATCGGTCTCCACAACGAGGCCTGGGCGAAAGCGGCGTCGGTCAAGATCACCACCCACCCATTCGGCGACCTGCCGGATGGACGCCTCGGTCACGATCTGCACGGGGAGGATGTCGTGCAGGCCCATCGGCGCCCGCACCAGGCGTACGTCCAGATCAAGATGCTCGCCGATCTCCTGGGC
>Ga0194042_1000947_pt1 | contig 9694 bp, 1 predicted proteins | sample JunL4412m_MetaG_FD_148974 | JGI IMG/M metagenome (GOLD analysis project Ga0194042, IMG submission 148974) | Anoxic zone freshwater microbial communities from boreal shield lake in IISD Experimental Lakes Area, Ontario, Canada - Jun2016-L442-12m | ecosystem: Environmental > Aquatic > Freshwater >...
AAAAACTTGTCCATGGTCATGTTGTCGAACATGTTTCCAGCTTCGGAGCCATCGAGAATCATCGTGACCAATCCACCGAATTCAGGATTCAGGATGTCATTGAAGCGCAAGCGCCAGAGTCGTGAACGACCGACTTGCGTGCTCACGCCGTCCTTCACGCCGTCGTACTGGTCGGTGGTGAGGAAGTAGTAATCCGCCGGGTTGATCGGATCCCACACGCCGTCTTCCGGGCGCAGGAACTTCGTTGTGTTAGCTGCATCCGCAACGGCTTTGAACGCGGTCTGTGTCGTCAATGCTCCGACCGTCGCGATGTTGCCGAGCGGCGCGAGATTGAATTTGAACGACGAGCCTTTGACGTATCCCGTGCCGAGCGCGAGCGTGCGGTCTTCCAGCGTCACGGCTGCGTTGGCATTGGTGACGACTGCGACACCGTACAAATTACCGTTGGTCAGTCCAGCCTTTTCAACTTCGGTCGCACCGGTCGTGTTCTTGGTGCCGACGTAAACGAAGACTTGACCTGGAGTCGTATCGTCGTTGCTGATCACGATCGTCTTGTCTTGGGCTTTCGGATTGGCCAGTGAGTTCTCGAAACCGAAGCGACCGAACGCGGCGAGTTGGTAGCTCTTGCCGGCATTCGCACCGGTCACAACATGGGCGAACGCGCGACCGCTTGTGGTTTCTTCGCCATTCATGAAGATGCGCTCTTGTGTACCGCGACCTGTGGCCGGGTTGTAGAGTGCAGTGACTTCAGGAAGGTCCGCCGAGCAGAAGCGCGTGAACGCTGTCGTGCCGCCTGCAAGGAAGGTGTTGTTCACTGAATCCCAGAGGAAAATGCTCGTGTTGTTCGGGATCAAGTCTTCAACTTTCGTGACTTGCAGCGACGACTTGTTGATCGTCCACTTTGACACGAACGCACCGATGCTGCCATGCGCACGCATCGTGCCGACTGTGCTGCCCAGTTCGTGATTCATCAACAGTGTGAATGTGCCGTTGCCATTGTCGAACGCACCCAATCCGTCCGGGATGCCGGCCATGCGATACGGTGTCACGTTGTCAGGCTTCAAGTTGACTGACTCGCCAACCGTCAAGATCGGAATCGTCTTCACGCCCTGCGCGACGGGAACGACATACGGCGTCGAACCCGCAGTGCCCGGAGCCACACCGCCCGGATTGCTGCTCGGGATGTACACCGCCAGCAACTGACCGCCTTCGACCAACAACGTCGAATCGACCGCCGCGACAGCTCCCGGCGCAGTGCCGGATGTGTAGTGCGCTTGGACATCCATCAAGAACCAACCCGCGCCAAGGATCGATGACGCGTCGATAATGCCGGAGCTTTCTTCGTCCACATTGAACGGAGCCGTGGCCGTCTTGCCCACATCGCCGAAGCGCGCCGGATCGTGCTGAACCACCAATTCAAGCGTACCTGTCTTGGTGTCGTACGAGAAAATCTTGCCGTTGTGGGCATTGTTGCCGACGTCTTCCTGAAGCAACACGTGGCCCGTGCTATCAACCGTGAGGTTGTCGAACATGTTGCCCGCTTCAGTACCATCCAAAAGCATCGTGATCGTGCCGCCCGCCGTCGGGTTGGCCAGATCCGTGAAGCTCGCGCGCCACAGACGGGTGCGTCCGACTTGCGTACCGATTCCGTCCTTCACCGTGTCGATGCGGTCGGTCGTGACAAAGAACAGTTCCTTCGGATTCGCCGGATTCCAACAGGCGTCTTCAGGGCGTTGGAAGCGCGTGACTTGAGCATTGTCGCTCAACGAATTCAACAGCGTTCCATCCACATCGGACTCGATGCCCAGGACGGTCGGGCTGGTGTCGCGAGTGCGGATTGCAGCGAGACTAAACGGAATTGAAACGCCCTTGCTGGCTCCGAGCGCGCTGGTGCGGTCTTCGACCGAGACACCGGTCACGGCGATTCCATAGAGCAGACCGTTGGTCAAACCGGCCTTATCAATGTCTGTGCCTGTATTGGTCTTGTCGCCGACGTAAACGAAAACTTGTCCAAGCGGTGAGGTATCGCTCGGTGTCGCGACAATGGTCTTGTCCTGCTGGAACGGATTGACGACAACGTTTTCGTGCTCACACTTTCCGAGCAACGGAAGTTCGAACGATTTGCCTGCATCCGGACCTTGCAGCACATGCGCCATCGCGATGCCGCCGGTGATTTCTTCGCCGTTGAAGAAGATGCGGTTCGCCGTACCCAACGTCGCGCCAGCATTGATCAAACCCGTCTGTGCCGGGAGATCGGCGGAGCAGAAGCGGCTGAATGCTTTCGTGCCAGGAGTTTTGTACGCGTGCGTCGTCGTGTCCCAAAGAATGATGCTCTGCATCTGATCCTGAACACTGAGGACGCGCAGGTCGCTCTTGTTGATTGTCCACTTCGAAACAAATGCGCCTTTGCTGCCGTGAGCGCGGACTGCGCCAAGCGTGTTGCCAATTTCGTGATTCATCAACAACGTGAACGTACCGTTGCCGTTGTCGAACGCACCGAGACCGTCCGGAATGCCAGCCATGCGATACGGCGTCACGCCATCAGCGCCGAGATTGACCGTGTCGCCGACAGAGAAAATCGACTTCGATTGAACGCCAGGCGAAAGCGGAACGAGGTACGGCGTCTGTGTTGTGCTCGGACCTGCGTTCGCAACGGCTGCCGGTGCCGGATTCGCATCGACTTGGAAGCTGAGAATCTGGCGCGCGGTGCCTGCTGCGGCCGGCTCCAAGAATGTATTCGGGAGGTGTGAATTGATCCCGAACGTCGTCACCGTCAGCGTGTTGCCGTTGGCGCTGATGTCGAGTGTCGTGTAATTGAACGTGTCAAAGGACATGAAGTCAATCGCCTGACGCAACGTGTCGGCGCTGGTATCGCCTTCGCGGACGACATTGTGGAGGCCGGGATAATTCTTGTCGAGACCGACCGGGTTGACCTTCGCCGTTGTCTGCGCCGTGACGTAATTGTCGGCGACTGATTTCAACGTCGCGAACGTGTGATCCGTAAACGCTTCAGGACCGCTCGCACCGATCGGGCCCGTGACGATGGTGAAGCAACTCGGGACCAACGCTTGGACGGTCGGATTGTTCACCGGATCGGGGTAGTACAGCAATTCGTTGACGCGCGTCAAATGATCGTCGGTCGCGAGGAAGACGACGTTCTTAATATTGTTGTCGGCGATGAACTTCATCAGATTATTTCGTTCAGCGCGGTAGCCGCCCATGAAGGACTTGCCACCGTCCGTGGTGGGCAACGAAGACGTGACGCCCGTCAACGCAGCGCTCACCGGTCCGATCTGGTCAATGGGATCAGAAACCGTCACGAATTTCCACGGCGTGCCAGCAGCCTGGGCCGCGAGCAACTGCGACTTCAACCACGCGAGTTGCGTCGCTCCGAACATCGTCCGGTTCGGATTATCAGCGCGCGGGCCCGTATCATCACTGCCGCCCGCCGTGAGCTGCATGCGGATGTCGCGATAGGAGCGGCAATCGGTGTTGACGAACATTAAATTCTTGCCCCATTGCTGGGAGAGATACATCTGTTGCGTGCCGTCCGTGCGAAGATCGCTGGGAGCGGAGACGACCTGTTCGCGGATCGGTTCCCAATTACGGTAAGCGCGCTGCATCGTGGTGAAGCCAGCGGTCTTGTTCGTGAACGGGCCATTGAGGTTGGCATCAAATGCCGTCAGCGATCCGTTGAGCGCCGCACCAAACGGTGACGGTGCGCCGCCGGACTGGTACTGGCCTTTTAACGCACCGCTGCCGATGTTGCTGCACAGTTCATGATTATCAAGCAGCGTGTAATTGGCTTGGGACGCGAAGAATGTTTTCAAGCTCGACAACGTGCCGTTTTGAGCTGGCTTGACGTTTTCGAGGAACTTGCGGCGCAGTGCGTCGAACGTCAACTGCAAATTAACATCAGGAGACGGAACTGTCGGAGAATCTGAGCTCACGGCATTTTCATACATTGTGTCGCCGAGGAAGGCGAAGAAATCGAGGTTCTGGCTGCCGATGTCGGCGACCGACGCGTACGGGCGCCACTTGCCGTCGGCGTCACCACTGAATGCGAATTTGACGGCAGAGGCGGCACTGGGGCTGTAAGCCGTCTTGAACGTTCCGATACCACTGAGCGTGCCAGCGGTGCTGCTGTACTGATAGTAATAGCGCGTACCAGCGGTCAATCCGGTCACAATGGTCTTGACCGTGAAGTCTTCGTTAATATCGGTGTTGGCCGTCAACGTTTGCACGACGGTCTGCAACGCCGCGTCAGTCGCCACCTTTAAAGTCAGGGCGTACGAAACGGGGTTGGCCGCGTCTTTGGCGCGAGTCCATAGCACGACATCAGTAGCGGTCACATCACCCGCCGCGATCGCGTCAAACGTGACATCACTGGCCTGGGAATTCAGGCAACACAACGACATCATCAGCACTGCGCTTGCGAGCAACGTGCATGACAACGCGCTCTTTTTTGATGAGAAAACGAAAGACATTAAAACCTCCACAAGGTCCGCTGGGGAAATGAAATTCTGTGAACACGCGGAGGATTGTAGACGAGTTGGATTAAGCCATGATGTGGACAGTCGAAAGAGACAATAAACGTCTCGTGATAGTTCGTTGTGGATTATGCAAAGATTGAGTGTGTATAACTGGCAGTGCTTTGAACAGTCTGTTGAAATACGTTCTATAAAATGTCCACACGAACGCGCATTCGCAAACTCTTATTGTGATTCCCACGATCAATTCAAACAGCTTTCATTCTATCTTCATTGCGATGGGGATAATGCTGTGGTGTTCTGGCTTACGACGGATACCACACGTAAAGGAATGGTTACATGCGCAAATTGTTATCGCGACGTTTTTCAGGAGCGAATCCAGTTATTAAATTGGGCTTTGTTGCCACACTCGTGCTTCTTGCGTCGACGGCCCACGGAGCGAATATTCTCTATTCCCGCACGAGCACTGGAGGAGCATGGCTGACCAGTACGGACTGGACGGGTAGTGTTTTGCCTACTGGAAATGATACCGCGCAATTCGGTTCCAATCCAAACGTTAATGCCACTGTCGGTATCAATGGTAATGGCACTCTAGTTCCCGGTTCTCAAATTGAGGATTTAGGCGCAATTGAAATCACCAGTACCCGGGGCGCTTTAACATTATCAATGGGTAACAGTTCAACTACGGCGAACAAAGATTTTACATTAAACTTAAAAGGTGTTACCGTAAACGGTGTGGCGAATACAATTCTTCGTCATAATGCTACGGGCACATTTACAATTCAAAACACACAAGGCTCCGGCACGCTGACGATGCCAGTTAGCTTGGGAAATGCGACTGCCAATGTTGTAAATGTCGATTCGTCTGGCAATATCGTCATCAGCAGCAGCATCACAGGGATAGGTAGATCATTAACTCTCAATAACGCAACCTCTGGCGATTTGCGTTTGAGTGGTAGTAACTCATTCAACGGAGGCATCACAATAGCCGGAGGTACCAGTGGTGGTCGTTTGCGGATTGATGCCGTCAATTCATTACCTACCACGGGCACCATAGCCATCAACACGGGTGGTCGCATGACTCTCAATATTGCTGGAACCTTTGGAGGTGTCAGCCAAGCTTTGACTTTCAACCCGAATCAAACCACAAACCCGTCGTTGGACATCTTGAGCGGCGCCGCAGTGAACTGGCAGGGTACGGTCGCCATAAACGCCGATACGCGTATCGAAGCAAACGGTGCTGGCGGTTCCCTAACTTTGTCTGGGAATGCCACTGGATCGGGCACGTTGTTCAAGCAGGCATCGGGAAATCTGATCCTTTCTGGAACGGCAAATGCGCTCACCGGTGGAACGAATATCGGCAACGGCACGGTCACCGTCAACAGCGGCTCTTCAATGGGGACTGGAGCGCTGACTCTGTTCCAGACCTCTACGAACAACGCCGCTCTGACTCTCAACAATGCAGCCCAATCCGTAGGTAGCCTTTCGAGTCAGTTCACTGCTGTCACGGGAACACAGACGCATGTCATCACCCTTATCGGCACAGCGCTGACCGTGAACCAAACCGTAGATGGCACATATGGCACGGGCGCAGTTTCTACGTTGACCAGCACGATTACTGGAACAGGTTCGTTAATCAAGCTCGGCGCTGCTACCCTGACTCTGAGTGGCGCGAACACCTACAACGGCACGACGGCAGCCAACGCCGGTACATTGATCCTCGGCGCTGGCGGGTCCATCACCAGTAACGTGACCATTGCAAACGCGGTCGTCAACGGAGCCGCGTTGCGTGGCGTCGGTACTGTGAACGGGACAGTGACCGCTGGTGGCGGGGTGAATTTTGGAAGAATTTGGCCGGGAACCAGCAGCTCGTTTGGTTTAGCGAGCAATGAAACGCTCGCCGTCTCCGGCGCTGTAGATTTGAGTGTTGGCGGGAAGCTTTCGGCCATTCTTTCAAGCACGGGCGCGAGTGGGCCTCGGGTGCAAAGTTTAAATGTGACTGGGACTAACGCCACTGTTACGCTAGGTGGAACTTCGGCTCTTACCTTGGGAGTTGAGTCCGGCACAAACTACGTTGGCGATTACATCATCCTGCAAACGTCCAACAATGCTGCCGGAATCTCCAAAGGCTTCGCGACAACCACGACGCTGAACGCTGGCGTCACGTTGGTTTATCTGAAATCAGACGCTACAACGCAGTTGTTTCCCACGGGCACAGATTTCACTCTGCAGGATCCCAACAGCAGCAACGCAAACACCCCCGCGCAGTTCGTCGTATTGAGAACCACTAATAACGTCACCCCCGTCAAAGTCGCTGACTTCGCCGCGAAGTCCGAAGGCGCAGGCGTGACTGTGTCGTGGACGAGCGTTTCTGAATACCAGAACGCAGGGTTCAACATTTACCGCCGTGCGCTGGAAAGCGCTGACTGGGTCAAAGTTAATCCTGCTTTGATCGCCGGGCGTATCACCAATCCCGATGAAAATAAATATGCCTATTTAGATTGGGTGTCGGCGGGGATGTATGAATACAAATTAGAGAGTGTTGATTTGTTTGGTGCGCATGAAACCTATCATACTCTAACAGGTGTCGTCCATGTCGATGAATTCCAGACAGCCGATGTGACGGCCGAAGGTATTGATGCTGCGACGAGGAGTATTGACATGGCTATCAGTGCGCAGACAGCTCAGCGCGTGGAGACTCAGTTTGCTGCGTTGAGAACGACTACCATCGCTCAAGCACAGACGGGCACACAACCGATTCAAACAGGCGTCGCTCGCGATATTTCCGTGAGTTCGCATGCTGCTTCGGTTGCAGTCAGCAAGCCACGTATGACCACGACTATGATCGGTGCTCGCTGGTTTTCGTCGGGCAGCGTGGGTACTGCATCCAGCTATTCGACGGCGAAAGTTGTTTACAAAAACTCAGGCGTGATGTTGATTCCTCAAGCCTCCATGCCGGCTGGTTTTGACCTCAATCAGGTTGCACTTCAACGCGAAGGCCGCAGCATCAAGGCCTTGGCGAATGTAGCCGACGGATTGTTGGTCTATGCTCCGGGATACAGCGATAATTATACCGACAAAGATGCGTTGTTCTTGCGCAAGACAGCAGCGACAACGGTTTCAGGACTTGCTGCCTCTGCCAGCGGATTATTCTCCAGTTCGTTGCCACTCACTATGTCTTCAGCTGTGAATGTGACCAATGATTACCATGATATTTATTTTGATTATGGTCAGAGGCCTTATACCTTCGAACCGTGGTTCTCACGTAAATATCTTACTCAAGGCAGCACGCAGGACTTCAGCATCAACCTGGCAGATGTGACCCGTGGTCAAGCTAACCTGGTTGTCAATGTCTGGAGTCTGACATCCAGTAACACGGTTAATCCGGATCATGGAGTGCAGGTGCTTGTCAATGGGCAAGCTGTCGGCGAAACGGCGTGGGATGGCGGTGGTAAGATGATGCAATTTGCCTTCTCGATTCCATCGGGTGCGCTGCAAACGGGTGACAATGTCGTGCGCTTGGTGACGCCGATGATTGCAGGCCTTGATACGCAGATAGCTCTGCTCCACTCCATCAGCGTGAGTTACACACGCGGCTTGAATGGTGCCAAGCCGATTGAAATCAATACGCCAGCGAACACGGCAAGTCTGTTTGAAATTTATAACGTTCCTTCGACTGGCGCGTGGGTTGTGGATGCCCGATTTAGTGATCGCGCGTCGCTCGTTCCGACTGAATTCCAGATGCAGGCAGACAACACCTTGAAGCTGCGTTTCATGGCTCAATCCGGAGGCAGCGGCACGTATCTGGTGGTTCCTGTCGGACAGGAAAATAGTCCGCTGACGATCAGTGCTCGACAGGTTAAGCCGCTGGCATTGAATGGTACGTATCTGGCTACAGGTCCGGCACAATTCGCATCGGGTATTCAACCGGTGTTGATCAAGCGATCCAAAGAAGGTATTCGCGGCGCGTTTGTGGATCAGGAGCAGCTCTTTGATTACTATAACTATGGTCGCTACGGTCCGGATGGCATTCGCAATGCGGTACGCTCAGCTCGCCCGACTTATCTATTATTAGTCGGACGAACGACGTATGATTACCGCAATTATGAAGGCCAGAACATTGATCCGTTGTGTCCGGCATTTCTGGTCTCGACGACCTTCTGGGCGCAGACAACTTCGGACAGTGCGTTCGGCGATCTTGGACGCGGCTATCCTGAAGTGGCTGTCGGTCGATTGCCTGTTAATAATACGACGGAATTGTCTGGAGCAGTCAATCACATCGTCAGCTATAAAGGTATTCCTCAATCGGGTATTCGACTGCACGCGGTGGCGGATCGAAACGATCCTCTGGTGGCTGATTTCGGAACGCAGTTGGACAGTATGATGAAAGCCAACAATCCTGATCTGACATGGCAGGAAAACTATCTTGCGAAGACGTACGCGACGGCTCCGGAAGTGACAGCGGCGATGAAGGCTGCGGCCAATGGCGGAGCGGATTTGATTATGTACTCCGGCCACGGTAATGCCGCTCGATTGGGTGCATACTATCCACGCATTTTGGACCAGACAACTGTTCAGGAGTGGACAGGCAACACGGTGTTTATCCAGGCAACCTGCACGGCGAATTGGATGGCGAAGAATGTGCCGGGCTACAAGAGCATCGCGATCCAGGCGCTGACTCAACCGCAGGGCGGAATCAGCGCTTCGATCGGTACATCGACTTACATGAATTCAGACGCTGCGGTTTCATTCATGCAGACCCTGCTCTCCAACTCAAGTACGGTTGGGACGCGTTGGGGCAATGCGTTGATGAAGACCCAGCAATGGGCCGCGAAACTGGAATCTAATAACGCAAATTGGTACATGGATCTGTCACGCACCGAACAACTCTTCGGCGATCCGGCGATGCCCGTCTACGCAAAAGAACGAGTGATCTCCAAACAGCCGGCTGCTGGACAATTCTAATAAGCCTATGTTGATACTCTGGATATGGGACAAGAACTGCGGTTATCAAGCCGCAGTTTTTTTGTCGGGACTTACATGAAAAGAACTTGGTGCGCGTGAAAGACAAACGGGCTATTGACTCGCGCACAGCCAAAGCGGCTATCTAAACTAATTAAGGAGTGGAAGCTTTGTGTGCTGAATGAATGATCGTAATAGGTGCGGTTGCTGAGATAAAGTTCGAAATTCGTCTGCCAGTTTTC
>Ga0194042_1000949_pt1 | contig 9682 bp, 10 predicted proteins | sample JunL4412m_MetaG_FD_148974 | JGI IMG/M metagenome (GOLD analysis project Ga0194042, IMG submission 148974) | Anoxic zone freshwater microbial communities from boreal shield lake in IISD Experimental Lakes Area, Ontario, Canada - Jun2016-L442-12m | ecosystem: Environmental > Aquatic > Freshwater >...
AAAAACATCAACGATTGTTGTTTGAACTGCAATATTTCTAAATCCCAGCACCCCATTGGGGCCGATCAGTTGACCGTTAATCATCACCTGAAAATTGAGGTTGGAAAAAATAGCTTTCATTGATTCTGAAAATCCCAGAGTCGCTAATGCCAAATACATCCCCTTAATCCTCAGACATGGATAACCAACCAATACAGCGATGAAAGCACAGATTGCTGCACCACAAAGCAATGCGAAAAAATAAGGCACCGAAAACAGCGTCGTTAAAATAGCTGCAACGTAGGCGCCGATTGCCCAAAATCCCACTTGAGCTAGAGAAAATTGACCAACAGATAAAGTGGTAAAAACACTCAATGCAAGAATGACATTGAATCCGGCAATTACAAATATAGTTTCAGCGTAGCCCATCGATTAATCTCGTTTGGTATTAATTCTTGTGAAAATACCCTCAGGCCTCAACACAAGAACTATAAAAAGAATGATAAATAAAACAGCGTGCTTGTAGGTCGCAGAAATCAGCGAAACTGTGACAGTTTCTATTACACCAACAAAAATGCCGCCAATCATTGCACCTCTCACATTACCTAGCCCTGCCAAGACGATCACAACAAAACAAATCAATAGCAATTGTGCGCCCATGAATGGATAAACAGAACCAGTGGCTGTTCCAATCATGCAGCCCGCCGCTCCCGCCAAACCAGAGGCTACAGCAAAAGCAATCATCTCCACTTTGCGTACATCGATTCCCATGAGCAAGGCAACATCAATATTTTCTTCAACGACGCGCATTGCCCTGCCCGATCGGGATTGATGAATCCATTGATGTAAGGCAAACATAATTAATAATGCGATAACAAAATTGACCAAATAAACACCGCGAAAATAAATGTCACCAACATTAAAACCAATATTTTCCAATGGTGAAGGAAACGGCGTGTACTCAGGAGAAAAAATAGGAACTTTTCTCGCCAGATGAAGAAAGATTTCCTCTAATGCAATTGTAAGTCCAATGGTTGTAACAAAGGGCGCTAAATACCATGCATTTTTCAGTGGCCGAAATGCAACCAACTCAACCAGCAATCCAAGGACAACGCCGGTTGAGACGGAGGTAACAAATGCGAAAAGCAGGACCCAGTAACTCTCAGCGCCGCCGAATAAAATCGATACAGAAGCACCTGCATAGGCACACACCATGATGATTGCACCATGCGCAACATTGAGCCTATGAATAACGCCAAATATCAGCGTAAATCCGATAGCCACTAACGAGTAAGTTGCACCAAATAAAATGCCACTGACGATTGCTTCTATCAAGGCCATTTGATTTTAGGAAAACTCCAATGTTTGCATTCGATCATGAGGTCAAGACGTCTCTCAATTTACTTGAATTCATTTTGATCCCACTCAACATAACGACCATTCTGTATCGAGAGGATAAATCCTTTTTTTACAGCATCATTATCTGAATTGAACCGTATCTTTTCGCCCGTTATGCTTGTTATCTCTGTTTTTTGCAATGCCACTCGAACTTTTTCACGATCTTCTTGCAAACTTTGCTTTGTATTTTTAATGCCGGATTTTTCAATGGCTTCTTTGAATAAGTAAATAGCCTCATAACCGTCAACTCCAAACATATTAATGTCTGTTTTATTTCTCTTGATGTACTCATCGCGTAATTTACTGACTGAGTCAAGACTAGGCGAGTAAGAACTACCCATGATCATGCGCTCAACTGAATTACCGCCCAACTTGGGCACCTCAGGCGAAATATTACCAATAGTTCCAAGCCATATTTTGGGTCTCAAACCTCTTCGTCCAGCCTCTTTCATGATATTTACACCTGCATTGGTTGCAGAAGCTACGACGACTATATCTGGGTTGGCTCTCTTGAGTGCATTGACCTGTGAAGATAAATCAATATCGGCGTCCATGCCTTCAACCGTTGATGTGATTTCTATCCCATATTTTTTTAAGATGGGCGTAACAATGTATTGCGCAACAATGGCAGGATGCGAATTGTCTTTAACAACATAAATACCTGCAGTTTTATAGCCAAATTTTTTCGAAAGTAACTCTATTTGACGATCAATAATGCCTGCCTCAGAAAAAGAATTTCTAAATCCCCATTTGGATAAACCACCTAAACCAGGCGCTCCAGCCAAAGATGACATTAAGACAATAGGCGTGCCAGCCTTTTCCATCTCGTTGAGGTATTTGAATGCCACTTCCGTATTTTGTGAGCGAGAAGTACCCTTGATTAATAATACTTCGTCTTCTAATGCTAATTTTTTAATTAAAGCAACAGTAAGCGCGCTATCTGCGCCTGGGTCATAGCCATTGGGTGAAGGCATTAATTGCAATTTAACTTTTTTTCCAGCAACATTCACGCCACCAGTTGCATTGATTTCATCAATGGCAATCTTGGACCCATTGAGCGCCTGAATACCATAGGGAGATGGCACCCCTGTTTGGGCTTCTAATGATCCAATTCTGACAGTTCCCTCATCTTGAAATGCATGTGAAGTGCCACCTGCACTCAAAACAATTGCGGCCAAGAGAGTGGTTAATTTAGCTTGGTATTTTTTCATTTCATTTCCTTTTAATTATTTAGACATCATCAAAATTTATTCAATACTTTGGCTAATACTTTATTGAATACATCCGGTTGCTCCCAATGCGGTATATGCCCTATACCCTTTAGCACAACGCAATCTGTCTCAACGCCCATAGAGGCCAATCTTTTACTAGTTTCTTCAGCCATCGCCGGCGTCGTCGACCAATCGTCCTCACCCATGATGTAATAAACAGGTTTTTTTATTCGATGCAAGTGTTCATTCAAATTAAGCGACGTATAGGTGATCAGATCTGAATATTGAACATACGGTGAACATCGAGTTGAGTCAAACGCCATTTCTTTTCGCTTTGCTTCACTTGTTGTGCGACCCAACACAGAATGGAACATGGTCTCAAGCCAATCCGTGATATTGATTTCCACTGACTTTAAGATGTCGGTTGAATAATGCACTCCATTTGGACCTCGAAATGCGGCCCCACCATCAACTGCTACGACACCTTTGATTGCTTGTGGATGTTCAATTGAGGTCATCATTGCAATTCCAGCACCCATGGAGTGACCAATCAAAATCGGTTGTTTTAGATTTTTTTCTTGAATGAACTTCCATACCGTGTTGGCAAACTCTAAAGTTGTACGGGTGGGTTTGCCTTTAATGAGCGCTGATTTACCATGACCAGGCAAATCAATGGCCATCACATGGTAGTTTTTTGCAAACGCGTTTAATGTGTCAAGCCAAGATAACGTGTCTTGTGTTGCACCGTGAATCATTACCAATGGCTGACCTTTTCCAGCCTCTTCGTAATAAAGTCGATTTCCGTCAAGATAGGCGTAAGGCATCACAGGCCTCCTTTTCGTGTTTTTTTGTCCGTTATGCCGGGTCCAATTTTTTTCATGGCTTGGCAAATATGGAATAGAACTTTCCAATTTCGCATCAATTCAATTTCATTGGCTCTGATTTGCAAAGTACCTGATCTATAGAGCCGATTAAGCGCCCAATCAGTATTAAATAAGACTTGCCACTGATTCTGGCTTCCTGAAATTAATATCTCACTGTCACCTATACCAGGCAAAACTTCCAATACCATACCCCGATCAATCAATAAGTGATGCGAGGTTTGATCAACCCTTAATCCAAGTACTGACGTGAACCAACGACCATGCGTTTTAAACTCGTCATCGTTTTCCAAAAATCCAGAAAAATGCTGAAACCATTCTGTATTAGGAAATTGAGTCATATTTGAACCTCCAATTCATTTGAGAGAAATACTTTCGCTGTCCAACCAAAGCCTGACGTGATCGCATATCCAAGCTTTTGCATCATTGAATGCATGCTGCCATTGCGGCGACTCCATCGCTTTTTCTGCGGATTCAAGAGATTCAAAGCACAATTCCGCCATTCGATAGTATTGACTACCAGCAGATTTGCGAGGGTTTACTTTATTTGTGGTGTAAGCAATCAGGCCAGGTATTTTCTTTGCGTCTGGAATGTGAATACGGTTATACCAATCTTCAAAACCACCTGATGTCACTCCAGGTGCAATATTCCACATGGCTACGAACTTCAACATGCTGATGCCTTCTTTTCAATCGAATTCTTGATCAATTGTTTCTTAATAAGAAACGCCGTTGTTGAATTTTATCGTAACTCCGTTTATGATAGTTGTCAATCAAACTTGAAAATCTAATCGACCCTAAGCAATCTTGCATCAATCCTTTTTTCTAACCCCACCATGAACGCACCCAGCCCCACCGACAGAAAACTCCTTGCACCCGGCATGAGCAGAGATGCCTTAGCAGAAGCCCAATCACTCATTGGCATGCCCATACGGGTAGAGCAATGGAATTATGAAGCATCGCGTGACGTCATTCGCCACTACAGTTGGGGATTAGGAGATGACAATCCACTTTATTGCGATCCTGCGTATGCCAACAAAACCAAATGGGGCTCAATCATTGCACCGCCCACGTTCTTTTTTGGTATTTTTGATGCGGTGGTTTCTCCTGGGCTCGAAGACATTCAGTGGTACTACGCTGGCATTGATGCAGAGTTTTATCACCCGATCAAACGCAATGACGAGATCGTCGCCTCAGCCGGTTACATTGGCGCAAAACCTTATAGTGGCAAGCGCGTTAAAAATATGGTGATTCAAACAGGTGACGTTCGCTATAAAAATCAAAGAGGCGAGTTGGTTACCAAGGTTTTATCGCACACCTATCGGGTAGCCAGACTCGGCGCAGCCGATGGATTGGACTATGAACCCAGACCCAAACATGAATACACGGAGAATGAGTTAGACAAAATAATGCATTCACAACTCAATGAATTTGTGCGTGGCAAACAAAAACTGTATTGGGAAGATGTGAAAGTCGGTGAAGAATTACCAAGAATTGTGCGTGGTCCTATCAATCAAATGGATATGACAACTTACTATGCAGGCGCTGTCGGCACATCGGGTTACAAATCAACCAAAATCAAATGGAAATACACATGGTGGGCGCGCAACACACCAGAAAAACTACCTAACAACTACGACAAATGCTATTACGGAGCCAAGGTTTTACCAAGCATTGGCCATCAAGACGAAACCGTTGCAGTCAAAGACTTGGGTATGCCAGGCCCCTACGACAATGGGCCACAACGCTGCGGTATGTTAGCTTCATGTGTGACCAATTGGATAGGAGACGATGGCTTCATGCGTTCGTTAAGTGCAAGACTTAAACTGCCTGTTATTTTTGGTGACACCCATTACCTAAATGGCCGCGTGATTAACAAAAAAATTGAGAACAACATGCACTTGGTCGATATCGAGCTATGGGGTGAAAATCAATTAGGTCAAACAACAATTACGGGTCAAACAACTGTTGAATTGCTGAGCAATGCATCTGCCTGAACTGAATGCATGTCAATGAAATTGGTTAACCGCTCAAGCACCGTTAAAAGCAAACTGCCTGTTCTAAAAAAACAATCAGAAAAAAGTCCTGAGACCATGAAGTCGCTTCGATCTGCGCTTGAGTTACTCGATCAATTCACAACAGAGGGCCGTGATTTGGGAGTTGGCGAACTTGCCACCCGTTCTGGCATTTCAAAATCAACTGTCTCTAAAGCACTTGCAGCATTTGCAGAGCGCGGTTTTTTGATTCAAAACACAGCAACGCGGCGATACAGCGTGGGCGTCAAATTATACATTTTAGGTTCTCGATTTTTAATGTATGACAATTTGTGTAGCGTCACGTTTCCAAAAATGAGAGAGTTGGTGCAGTCCACAGGACATAGCGCAAGGCTCAGCATTTTAGATAACGATCAAGTGCTTTATTTGCTGGGATTAGAGGGGCCATGGTTCATGGATACAGGTTGGCGTGCAGGGACATGGCTACCTGCAGGCTCTACAACTGCAGGACGAGTTATGCTTGCCTTTATGGAGCCGACACTTGCCAAGCAATTGCTTACCCGACAACCTTTTGTAGCTTCAAATGAACACACGCAAACCAACATCAAAGTTATTTTGCAACTGATAGCCGAAGTTAAGCAACACGGTTACGCCGCTCAGCGCAATGAAACCACACCCGGTTTAGGCACAGTAGCTGTCCCCATTTTTGGGAATGGGCTTAAAGTACTTGGCTCCCTAGGACTTGCATTTCCATCGCATGTGGTAAAAAAAACAGACGATGCAGATCTTGCGGCTGTGCTGCATCGTTCCGCAAGAAGCATCTCGTTGAGAATGGGATGCTCGGTCTACCCTTTTGGTAACACCCAAGTTCTTGCGCAGCAACGCATTCGAAAAAATTCATAAGCCCCATTCCTTCAACCCTTCATTAGAAAGACACTATGAATAACAACCCAGAATTAAATAACGCAATTGAAAGAGGTAAAGAGCATTTCATGGAAACCTTGGGCAACATACCCGAACCCATTCGCGCCATGATGGAACACGTACCCCACTCATTTATCGGCTACCTCAAATTCAGAGAATCGGTTTACCGTAGCCCAAAAGATGGCGCACACCTGGACATCAAAACAAAAGAAATGTTATACACAGTTCTTGATATCGTTACGGGCAATCTAGAGGGCGCCAAAAACCATGGTCATGCAGCACATGTAGCAGGCATGACTTCAGGAGAACTTGCCGAGGCTTGCATGCAAATCATGCATGTTTGTGGTGTCACCACTTGGGGCATGACTGGCTATAAAGTTGTTGACTACATTTCAGACTTAGAGAAGTCAAAATATAAAAAATAAGCTGTATGAATTTTTCGATTTTTTTGGATATCAAGACGCGTAGTCATCCGCATGAATTGGCTGTTGCGGACCATCGACTTCGACTGAGTTGGTCTGAACTCAATCATTACTGTAGTCAGTTTGCGCATTTTTTAAAGGAACACCAACTCGGCGCCAATCACCGCATTGCCTTTTTGTTACCCAATCGAGTCGAGCATGTCATCGCCATCTTGGGATGTATGAAAGCGGGTGTCGTTGGTGTTCCCCTCAACTGGCGTTTAGCTGGTGAGGAGTTGCGCAAGATAGTCTCTCATTGTGATGCTAGTTTTTTAATCACTACACAAAGTCGCTCACAAGAAATATTAGCATTCAAGTCGCCGGTTTCAATGCTAATCGTTGAAGATGGAGCACAACACGGCAGTTTTTGGAAAACCATAGAAAAATATCCAACTACATTTGCAACTGTGGGCTGTCAAAGTCATGACGTGGCTAACTTGCTTTACACATCAGGTACCACATCAACACCCAAATCAGCTATTCACACACACGGCATGCGATTATCAATTGCAGCAACCATGGCTGATTGCTTTCAATTGAGTTCTAAAGATATTGCATTGGCCGTTTCTCCTTTATTTCATACCAGTGGATTGAGTGTTTTTTCCAATGCACTTATGGTGGGTTGCCCATTGATACTGCTTGAAAAGTGGGATCTCCATGCTTTCGTAGAATTGATAGCCAAGGAGCGAATCACTTTTATGCACTTGATTGGCACACTGTTGATAGACATTGCCAATGCGCCCGAAGATATATTTCAACCGCTCGAAGGCAAGCGATGCATGCGTTTTACTTGGGGTGGTGGTCATCTCATCAACCCCGAACATTTTTTGGCATTTGAAAAAAGAATTGGTGGTGTTTTTTCGCTGGGCTATGCACGAACCGAAGGTGGTTTGGCGTACAACCCCATCGATGTAAATCTCAGAAATTTTGAAAACAATGGGCTGCCAAATAAAAACAGTTCTGAACTCGCCGTTCTTCACCTCAGAACTCACACACATGAACCGCAAGGCGTCATTGGTGAAATCTGTTTTCGCGGGGATGGACTCTCACCGGGCTATTGGGATGGCAAATACATCCGCTACATGCCTTTGTACGATGGTGGCTGGCATCCCACAGGTGATTTAGGCTACATCGACAAACAGCAACGACTGCATTTTTTAGGTCGAGACGACAGCATGATCAAGTCAGGGGGCGAGAACGTTTTCCCTGACGAAGTGGCTGCTGTATTGCTATCCATACCCCAAATCTCAGATGCGGTTGTGCTGGGCATTCCAAACGAGAGAATGGGCGCAACAGTAGCTGCGTTGGTGGTTCGTTCAGATCCATCGTTTGGCGAGAAAGATATCGATACCGCATGTCGAGCCGCTTTGGCTTCTTACAAAATCCCGCGGCAAATTGTTTTCACCGATACTTTACCTAAGTTGGGCAGTGGAAAAATTGATTTGGCTCAATGCAAACAATATTTTCCAGAAAAAAGTAATTTTGTAGCGTCTTGAAAAACCAAACACATCAACCTGCATTCAAGTTGATGCAACTCATCACCACGCTTTTTCTAAAATTTCTAAAACAGCTTGAGATGACTCAGTTTTCCTGGGATTAAAAAACAAACCTCGATCGTGCATTACATCGTGAGCTATATCTGGCAACAAATTGCGCTTTAAACTTGTATCACGCAATCGAAGTGGCACACCTGTTTCGATTTGCAAATCTCTAACTGCTTGGATGGCTGCCAATATGGATTGACGCTCATCCCCAGCGACAGCGCAACCCATAGCCTGCGCTAATAACAACAGTGCAGGCCCCGCATCTTCTTGGTTATATACGAGGGCGTGCGGCAACATGATTGAATTGGCCACACCATGCGATAGCCCACCCTTAGCGCCCAAGCAATGACACATGGCGTGATGAATACCTACGCGTGCAGTGCTGATCACCATGCCAGATAAATTAGCGGCGGTTAATACCCCTGCACGCGCCGTAATGCTTTGCGGATCTTTCACCATTTGTGGCAACCATCTTTGAAACAGCTTGATGCCTTGTAAAGCCAAAGACTCAGCCACCGGATTGCGCAATCTCGAATAAAGACCTTCCACACAATGGGCGAAACCATTCATGCCCGTTGAAGCCATAACCGATACAGGTACTTCACGCGTTGCATCTGGATCCAACAATATCAATCGACACGCCAGTTTGACATCCCAAAACAAAAGTTTACGCCCAGAGTCATCACGCAAGCCGAGACCTGGTGTCACCTCTGCGGCTGATAGCGTCGTTGGCACAGCAATGATAGGAATTTTGGGTTGATGTAAAGGTTGTGGGACAAATTGATCAGGCGGAGTGAAGCGTGACGCATGTTGTTCAATTTTGCCGCCTTCAGCCAATAAAATAGCAACGCCTTTGGCGGTATCAGAACTGCTTCCTCCACCAATGGCAACAATACCATCGATCTTTGCCAGTTTGGCTTTTTCAGCCAATTGCGTAACCAAACCTGTGGAGGAATGCTCCACCACTTGATCCATGACTAACACGACACGCGCACCCAATGAAGCAATCGCACGCGCGTACAAAGCGCCTCGACGAGTTGACCCTCCACAAACCAGTAATAGTCTTTGACAGCCCAATGAATCAACAAGCGTTCCTATTTGATCAATCACACCTGGTTGTTGAACCACCCTCGATAAACTGTTTTGAATATCCATGGGCTGAGTCATTAAAAAATTCGCATCTTTCACTGGACCGTATGGCAATATATTCATAAAACTCCTAATACCTACGTTTACTTTGATTTCCAGCGATCAGCTGTATTAGCATCCCAAAAAATAATCTTTCGTTGC
>Ga0194042_1000952_pt1 | contig 9662 bp, 16 predicted proteins | sample JunL4412m_MetaG_FD_148974 | JGI IMG/M metagenome (GOLD analysis project Ga0194042, IMG submission 148974) | Anoxic zone freshwater microbial communities from boreal shield lake in IISD Experimental Lakes Area, Ontario, Canada - Jun2016-L442-12m | ecosystem: Environmental > Aquatic > Freshwater >...
GGGGTTTGTTATGTCCCATACTAACCTCAAATCGTATCCGCCATCACGTCAACCTGCATGATGAGCGCATTTTCCGCCGCGAGCAAATCACCAATCGTAATGTGCTTCACGTTGGAGAACCCGGCAATGGCATCGGCAATCGCGGGTTCATGGTCGGCTAAACTGCCAAGCGTTACGGACGCTAACCCGGCGTAGGGAATTGGCGCAAGCTGAATCAACGCACCAACGGTTTTCAGGACAATCTGAAGGTTGTTCAGCGTCGGCTTATCGGTGGGTGAGGGCATTGATGAGTTCTCCTTTTAAGGCTGACAATTCCGTGAGGTTGATTTCTGTTATGCCAGAGTTGACGGCTGCTTCAGCGGTTTTGAGTGCGGTTCTATGCGCCGATTGGTAACGGGAGACAAGCGATGCTACTTTGTCCCTTTCAGTCAGTAGCGCGGGCGAAGAACCTTCGTGCGCTCTCCGATCTTTCCAACCTGACAACCATGCGTGGTAAGCGGTATCAACGGCAGCATCGCTTGTGTTAAGTGTAGATAGCGCAATGCGGTCAGGAGGCGTCTGGCAGCCAGCGAAGGCCATTGCCAGACAGAATAAAATGGCGAGTGTGAAGTGTTTCATGGCTTGGTGATAACCGAGGTAGCGGAACGAAGTTCTTCGATCTCAGCCTTGAGTTTCGGATCGGTGTTGGTTCCACACCAGACCGCGTTGATAATCCCTTTTAAACCACCTCCGTTACGAAGCGCATGATAGGCACGGGTCAGGTAGGGAGAAATGGCGATCAGGAAAAGAAGAGTCCCGCGATACTTCTCAGGAATGAAATGAATGATGTCGTCCATTTTAAGGGTTCTCCCTCTTGTCTCGGATGGCTTTGCGGACAATCAGCCACAGGCCGACCAGCGCGGCCAGGGCACCAGCGCCGTGGGCGATGAAGAGGAACAGTTCGTCGAACCCATGCACCCACTGGATCAGCATTCCCGAGAGCAACATTGCGCTCCCCCCGATGGCGTCATGATGTCCTTGCACTGGTTTCAAATCTTTCTTGGGTTAGGGATTGGCCAACAGTGTAGGCAGCGCGGCCTGCAACTGTTCGCGGGCTTGCACCATTGCTGGGGAGATGGCGATAACCTCGGCCCACGTCGCATGGACTTCACGGAGCGGCTTGATTACCACCGTCGTCCCGCTGGGGCCGGTCTTTCGCGTGTATTCGCAATACTCAGCGACCGCCGAATATTCTCCGGTCTTGTCATCCTGCACGATATGCAGACTGCCGAGAGATTTCGTGACCGTGGTTGTGACTGTCTCCGTCGTGGAACTGACGAGGATTCCGTCTGCGATGACTGCACAGGCCGCCAAGGCGGCGATGATTAACATGGGCTTCTTCATAGTATGATTACGGTTCGATCATTAAATACTCAACTGTTGATGTATCGACCACGTTGCTGGAAGTGATTGTAAAACTTACACCCGGCGTTCGCGTCGCGGCGTCATAAACAGCAGGCAGTGTGATAGTCCCGCGCACATGTGTTGTGAGGAAGATTCTCGTATTCGCTGTCACTGACGAGTCGTAAACCACCAGCACTCCGGCGACGAGATTTGTGCTGATGCCATGTCGAACGCTTGTGGTTTTTGTTGAGCCGGACCCAAGATACATCGGCTTCAAGAAATTCATGTATGCCGCTGAGAAGGTGGCGACTTGGGCTAGGGATTGAGCGGTCGAACTGCTGGCAGCAACAGTTGGGGCGTTAATAGTCACGAATGAGCCAGTTCCAGCCCCGGTTCCAGCCCCGGCATACAGCCTAAGATCGGCCCCGGCAATATTGGTTCCCGACGCACCTGCTGGTAAGATCGCACCAATCAACGGGGTAGCCAGTGCGGTGATTCCTCCGAGATACATCGTGATCTGAGACGCGCTGTTGTAGGTCTCGGTAATCGTCCGGCTGGACGCATTGTCATAAACCTTGAACCCGTTGGCCAGTGCGCCGAGCTTGATGTCCGCGTTGGCAATTCCAGAGCGATAAAGTCGAAGCGGCAAGACTCCGCCCGCACCACCGTCGGCGGTCAGGACGGTTCCAAGACTCGTAGCCCCAACATAGAGGGTGTTTGTTACATAGGACGCACCTCCGGCTGAAATAGCACCGACGGCTGAGATTGAGCTTCCAGCCGTGAGCGCCGGAGAAATTGTTGCCGCCGTGCTGGTGACGGAGAATACATCAGCTCCGGAAATGTCATAGGCAACACCGTTTCCACTAGATCGAAAGCCGGACGATATGTCTCCGACCAAAAGCGCGTTCCTGGGTTCGATTACCTCCGGGAAAACTGCGCCGCTTGACCATGTGGCCGCGCCTGTGTATCCCTGAATCGTGGTCAGGACCGGCTGGGTGTAACTCGCCGGGATGTTCCAGACCGAGCCGAAATTGTAATTGGTGTTTACATAATACCCAATGTCGAGCGCGCCGATTACCAACTTGCGCGCCACACCGGCAAGCACAAATGTAAATGCGGAAGGAGTGCCGCGATTGGGTCCGAATGTATCCGAGCGCGCCGAATAAAAAGTGCCCGGTGAATTTACCTTCACATGGGCCATTCCCGCATTTGCCGACACGCTGCCTGCGCTGGTAGCCCAATATGGCATCCCTGCCATCGAATCCCCCCCAAGAACATGTCACCAATCCACCAACCATAGGACCGGACATCTCCGAATCCATTGATGCACGCGGCAATGGTGATGTCGGTGAATGTGGACGTGCTTCGCGGCCATGCCCATGTTCCCCATTGCGTATAGCGGCCAACCGTATTGTAGAGCGTATTCGTTCCGGCTACGGAGCCAAGTTCCGCCCTATACAGTCCCTGCGAGAAAATGCGAGTTCCGTAGTCATCCGCGCCGTATGGTGGCAGGTTTGCGAAGTTGGCAAACACCGAAGACTCAGACCAAACGTCCGTGTAGTTGATCTGCGAACTGATGCGATTGGCGATGCCTGTGTGGAATCCGACCACCCAGATGTTTTTAAGACCAAACCCCTGACCTTCGAGACGGATTCCGCAATAGCCTGCCGCCATCGGGTCAATCAACGCACCCGTTGTTCCGCCGCCAGAATACGCCGGGATGGTGTAATTGTTTTCCGGCGAGAACACCACGCTCCAGCCCGCAGGCAGATTTCCGTCGAGGGTAGTGGTGGCGTAGTTGTCACTGCCGGAAACCAGCGCAATCGCACCGCTGCCGGTGTTGACTGTTTGCACCCAACCGCTGCCGACATATTTCCCTTGGTTGTCGTAGAACCAACAAAAGTAGCAATAATACGGCGCAGCAACCGAAGCAGTGTAAACCGGAACGTCGCCGGGAGCTATCACGAACGCGGTGCGCGCGATGAACTGCTGACAATTGACTTCTTATTTTTGGCATTAGTCTCATACAACCCGGCCAGCTTCATGTTTTCAACTGACCCTAGAAGTCCGTTGCCGGACGCGATTATCATGTCATTTGTTGCACCGGACAATTGCCTCAGTTCAGTCTGGCCCAAAACCGTGGAAGATCGGGTGGTTCCGACACCGACCAAATGAGTATAACCCAGCGTGACAGTGCTGATTCTCCATATCCCATTTGGAACAATGACAGTTCCTCCCAGCAATGCTTCCGTGACCGAAATAGCGGATTGAAATGCGGCGGTGTCGTCCGTCGTGGAATCTCCCAGCGCACCGAACATTCGGACGTTAAGATCACCCACACCATCCCAAAGCAGCCGCCCGGTGCCCATCCCGGTCGCTGTGAAGATTGTGCCGAGGTTGGTCGTGCTGGTGGACGAGGACGAGTAATAGACCGTGGAACCACCTCCATCTCCTGCTGTCGTGCGGCCAGCGATCTGGATTATGTCATTGTTTACCAGATTGGTCAGAGCTTGTGCGGCAGCGACGGTAGAAGCTTGAAAAACACGTTTATCAACGTATCTTTTAGTTGCCAATCCAAAAGCTGTTGTCGGGTCTGCCGTTGCATAAGATGTATCAAGATACAATTGCGGAGGGGCAATTACTCTTGTCCCCGTATTGTAAGTAACCCCCAAGTTGGACTGACCAAACACGGAAAACGAAATCAGAAGAAATGCTAGAAGGTATTTCATTTTAATCAGGAATTGCTGCGAATGCGTAACCAGTATCTCCCAATCCTAGTTGCGGGACTCCAGGGGTAAACTCGGAAGTTGCAAGTTGCTTGTAGTAAAGACCAGTGAAACTGTCACGAACATACACGTTTCCAATCGGCCTTACAACGTTCTGGCCATTGGAACCCCATACCGCACCACCACTTCCGCCACCACCCATGTTACAAAGAAGCTGGTTCGCAACCGCCCAAGCATCCTGACGTTCAAGCCGGTTAAAACCAGCCGTTGCCGCCGATGTCATCAAAGATTGAACATTGCAAGAACTCATGGGTTTCCTCCTGAAAGATTACACAATTGCTGGTTGAAAACCGCTTTAGCATCGGCGGGTTCCAAATACCGAAACTGACCAGATGCAGTCAATAACTGCTGAACAGTCTGGCCAGTTCCGGCAATGTTAGAAAGCTGATACAACATGACGGCCATTGCGTCGCCATCGTTTACCAGCCGCTCGAACCCGATCCCCGCGTTCAGCAGCGATTGCGGTGAGCATGTGGACATGGCTTAGGTGACGGTCCAACCCGTTTTGGTTCCGTCTCCGGTGTTCTTCACATAAAAACGCGAAGTAAGACCATACGCGGCAATGTCGATATACAAGTCACCAACGGTTCCGTAAGCGACATTTTCAGGCGTGCCAGAACCATAGATGACCTGAGAACGACCCGTGGTTCCACCAAGGATACCAACCAAAAGCTGAAGCAAAATTGCATTCAGAATCTTGGGGCTTTCAACCTGGCCAAGCAACGATGCATTGCTTTCAATCAAAGTCAGTGAAGGCGCATTGGTCACGCTCGCCCCAGCATTGATTTTGTTCAGTGCTCCAATTGCCCAACGAATCACGTCGGATTCGGCAACCGGAGTGAAATTGCTTGCCCCTGAAATAAGGGTCGAAGCCGGTGTAATTGTTCCGCTGTTTGAAGCCATAAATTATTCCTCGGTTTCTTGATCCATTCCAGCCTGTTCGTCCGCACTTTCTTCGTCTTTGTTCTCCGTCGCTTCGTGGTCGGCATATTTGCCAACCGAAACGCCGTTGATTGCCGTGATGCAAATCTTCCCGTCCGGGGTGCGCTCCCAAGAGCATTCAGCCTGGCCGTTTTCGCCCTTGAGGTCTGAATCAAGATCAGACGTGGGGCTGAAGGACAAGTCACCCTGTTCTGCTTCCGACCTCGCCTGTTGGGCCATTCGGCCAGATGCCATTGCGTAGCGTGCCATAATTTGTAGAAGGGGCGGCGTTTTACCGCCGCCCCTTGTCGGTTTGGTTTAGTTGGTCTGGAAGAAGATTTCCACCGTGTTGGTGGCTCCAACCGCTTCAGTAAGCTGAAGCAGCGTTCCAGTGGAATCTGCCGCCCATGTCCCAAGCGTTCCGAGATACGCATTGAGGTTGAGGTTTGTAACCAGTGCGGCGAGGGTTGCGCCCGTAACCTGAGCGTGCGTGGTGCGAGCACCGTTTACCAGCGTGCTGTTCGCCGGAATGACGTAGGTGTTGCCAGCCGCCGAATCCAGCACCGGAATCCACTGAAGGACATACGGGCAATAGGTGGGCGAACTGGAGTAGCTCTGAGCGGGATAGCCCGGAGACGCATTGGTGGTGGTCACGCCATACACGGCAGGCTGTTCGCGGAGGTGGAACACCGGAATCAACCATTCGGGATGTTCCGGTTTCACCGACAATTTGAAGTCGGCGATGAACCGGCCCTTGTTGACGCGCGTGTTGTCGATGGCCTTGCCGTTGCAGTCAGAACCGAGGTTATTGACTGCGAAAATCCATTTGCCCGCGTAATCGCGGACCATGAACGGCATGTTCTTGTTCACCGCCTCCGGTTTGAACGGCTTCACCATCAAAGCGCGGGGGTGATTGATGTAGCTCAACTGGTATTGAGCCAGATTGTATGCCGTGTTGTAGGCATCGCCGGAACCCGTGGTCGTAGTGCTGTTCACATACGGCTGAACCACTTGGTAGCGGCCTGCCGACACCTGGTTGAACCGAAGCAGGTTGGGCATACACTTGACCATGTAATCGCCCACCGTTCCAGAGAAGCCGTATTTGTAGAACTCACGGGCACCCGTGGTGAAAGCGGCGGCGTCAAATTGAAACGCACCCGGTCATTCACGGTCGGATTGCCCTGAACCATCGAATACAACGAATCGTTGTCGGTGTGATACTGGAGCTTGCCAAGCATTCCTTCGTCACCGGCAAACGCATTGCCAAGCGCACCAAGCGCAAGCTGCGGATTTACCTGTGTCTGAAGGTGCAGCGGAGTAACCTTGGAAGTCGGGTCCGCCGTGGTGTTGAAATACTGGAACCCGTTGGCACCAGTCACACTGGCACTGCCGCCGCTATCCCAAGAGTAGGTGAACGGCGAGAAACCAGTTGCCGTGGCCACCTGTGGCCCGATGCCGCCAACACTGGTGGCGGTAAGCGAGTTGTAAAGTGCCAGCTTGTAAAGGAAGTCGTTGATGATGGCGCGGCTGGCGTTGGGGAGGATTTCACCAACGATCTGCGTCAAATGCTGCTTGGCCTGCGTCTTCGACATGATTTCGTCGAAGCACAGAAGCTTGGTATTCCACTGTTGCGCCCACAGACCATATGCGAGCCGGGTGGAACCCCAGTTCATCGTGTTCTGCGGAAGGTCGCAGTTCGTGGTGGAACAATCCTGGGCGTTTTCACCGTTGGTGATCGCACCACTTGCACCAACGGCAGGTTGGGCGGCGGGCTGATACCACGCCTGGGTCGTGTCAGGATACACTGACCGGAAACGGTCAAATGCGTGCTGACTGTCGGTGTAGGCATCATAAGATGCCGTCTGGTAGTAACCCAAAAGACCGGCCCATGCAGGGCGCATGTCTTTTACGATTTCCTTGTCGAAAAACGGGGTCTGAGTGACCAGCGAATCAATGAACGTAGCGCAACCGATGTTATTTCCTGCGGCCATAAACGAGTATTTGTTGTCTCGTCATGGGGAAATCGGGTTGGCATCGCGGCACACACCGAAAAGGAACACAAATTCCCCAACGAGTATTTGCTGTTCATCGGGACCGTATTCCCCGATAAGCCGCGAGGCTTTTGGCGGACAACCCGCCTAGGCATTGGAAGTTCCAATGTCCGAGTTACCCGCAGTCAGCCGGGAAGAAGCATTACGACCCTATTCACTGCGGTTACTCAGCTTGCCACGAATCATGGACTCGTAACAGTCGGACTAAAGCACGGTTGACTGTTTTTGCATAGTCTAATAAAGTGAACACATGGAAGCGTTTGACGGATTTGCAGTTGAAGTCGGCAGAACCCTGCATGATGCACAGAAGACTTCGGGGGTTTCTGTGGAGGAAATAATGAAAAAAACCCGCCTTTCCAGAGCGGGCATATACAACATTTTTGCAGGTAAACCGCCTACTTTGCGGTCTCTGTTCCTGATTTGTCAGGCGATGAACACAAAGCCGGGTATCTGCATCGTGGGAGTTTGTTCGGAGGAGTAATCGTCTCCGAATAAACCTCACGACTTATCAACCGCCCATTTTGATTTCATTTTCCGTTCGGCGGACGTTTTGCCCTTCGGAAATTTGTGGGCCGGGAGCTTCAAGACTGACTTTTTCAACTCCTTTGAAGGGATGAACGCCACTTTGCACCGGGGAGGAAAGATGAACACTTTTCCAGGCTTCCGTGGCATCCCATGCCGCATTTCGTTCGTGCTGACAACCCGGAACACCCCAAAGTTGTTGAATTCAAGAATGTATCCGTTCGCCAGCGCACGCCCCATTTGGGTGATGATCTGTCTTATGAACAAATCCACGTCTTTGCGATGCCAGGTTCTTAACGATACCTTGGCTATTTCCTGCCACATGTGATCTGTGAACAGGCTTTGCGATACCCGCGTGTTGGCATGGTCGTTTTCAGTGCTCATGGGTCAATCACCACTTCCCGTTCTTAACCGTGCTAATAAAGCCAAACGATTTTCCGGTAATGGCTGCCACTTCCTTGAATGGCTTGCCCATCCCCAGCAATTCTTTGACGAAATCGTGTTCGGACTGTGCCGCCCGGTAACGGCGACGCGGTTTTTCCTTGGGCACGCATCCATACCGGGAAAGCAGCGATGCGGTTTCTTGCGCGGATGAGATTCCGCAATGGGTCAGTGTCTTGTTCATGAAAATACTGGTTTATGGCTGTTTCCCCCGCCCTTCGGCAGAGCTTTTCTGTTTCTCCAACTGGTTTTCCAACGTATCCAAGCCCACTTCGGCGAGTATCCCCGTTTCAGTGCGATGGCTTGCAAATCTTCAAGAGTCTTGGCTGCGCGTTCTTCCGCATTGTGGTCAATGCGATGGCGCACTTCCAACAAACGCTGCATTTCCCCTTCCTTCTGCTTCAGTTCGCGCGGCGACGGCGCACGCTGGATGCCGCATTGCGGACAGGCCGCACCCGCAAACACGGCGTAGCATATCTGGCAGCGATGGATTTCTTCCAACTTCTCAGGAACCTTCCGCTTCGCCTTGCCTTCAAGTGACCACTCACGATCTTCTTCGGCCAGCCCGTGACGGAAGCAGTTCCCGGCATGGTCCAACACAATGCAGTCGGAGTCGGTTGACGGTCTCAAGCCCCTTCCAATCTGCTGCATGTGCATGGTCAACGAAGCCGTTGGCCGAAGGGAAATAATGGCTCCAACTCCCACGCAATCGAACCCTTCTGAAATCAATTCGCATGATGTCAGCACTTTGGTCCGCCCACTGGCCAACCGCGCCAACCTTTCCGCCCGTTCATCCTTCGACAGTTTTCCATCCACGCTTTCCGAGGTAATTCCCGCCTCGCTAAACGCCCGTGCCACACCTTCCGCATGGGCTACGGTGACACAGAATGCCAGTGCAGTGCGTCCGTTCGCCAGCCGTTGATATTCGATGACCGCATTCCCTGTGACCGAAGGTTTTGCCATCAGCTTCTCAAGATCGGCATGGTTGAAATCACCTCCTGTCTTGCGAAGTCCAGATACGTCCACCAGTTCCTTCGGCGCATAGTAAATCGGCTGCTTCAACCAACCGTTGTCGATTAACCACTTCATGGACGGTCCCGACACGATTACATCGGCCACCTGATTCAAGCCTTTCCCATCCAACCGCTGCGGAGTAGCGGTCAATCCAAGCACCTTGGCATTCGGAAAAGATTCGATAACTTTCAAGAAAGTCGTTGAAACCGCATGTTGAAATTCGTCCACGAATATGAAATCGGGTGGCGCGTATGTGCCCAACCGGTTGGCCGCAATCCCTATGGTGTCGATATGGCAGGGTGAATCGGTCCCAATATCAGCACAAGGAACTCCCGCCCCGGTAAAGGCACGGACAAGTTGCGCTTTGATTTCCTGCCGGTGGGTCAGCACCAGCATTTGATTCCCCTTCGCATACGCCCCGGAACCGATGTAGGCGGCGATGCAAGTTTTGCCACCGCCTGTGGAAAGCTGCATGATGACACGGCGATATTTCCGAAACGCATCGCGCGTCAGTTCCACCAGGTCCAGTTGGTAGGGACGGAGG